>Ga0315275_10004377_pt1 | contig 13185 bp, 8 predicted proteins | sample YL17G03_0_MG_FD_205557 | JGI IMG/M metagenome (GOLD analysis project Ga0315275, IMG submission 205557) | Sediment microbial communities from Yellowstone Lake, YNP, Wyoming, USA - YL17G03_0 | ecosystem: Environmental > Aquatic > Freshwater > Lake > Sediment | place: USA: Wyoming | collected... | reverse complement strand
GAGAATGTTTGGGCGAAGCAGGACAGGATGTGGAGCCTGGCTGTTTTAGGCATGGATAAGGCCGGAAATGCCCTGTTCATCTTTTCTGAGGGTCCTTATTCGGGCCACGATTTTAACACTCTTTTATTATCGCTCCCCGTTTCCATTTACAATGCGATGTATTTGGAAGGAGGCCCCGAGGCGAGCCTCTATTATTCCGCACATGGGGTCGAGTTGGATCAGAGCGGGATTTATGAAACCGGTCTTAATGAAAACCCTGTTAGGCCCGGCGCCCGTCCCATTCCGAATATCATCGGGATAACCAAGAAGACGAAATGACGATGCTTTTTCATAGAGCACCAACCCCCAATGGCTGGCGCGGCGCTTACGAAAAACCGGAAATAACCTAAGAGAGAGAGGGAGGACAAAATGAAAAGGATTCTTAGAGAAACGTGGTGGCCCCTATTGGGAATCTTATTCGTATGGGTGGGAATGATGCAGGTGGAAACAGTTAGAGCTGCAAGTCTTTCTATTGCCGGTGGCCCGTCCGGGGGAAGTTATTATCCTCTCAGTCTCGGAATGGCTGGTGCCATTGGCAGGAATATACCCGGAATCAAGGTGGACGTGGTGAATTCAGCCGGAGCGGTCGAAAACGCCACCTTGATTGGCACCGGGGAAAGCGACATCAGCATCACGAATGGGGATGCCGCCTACGAGGCATACTCCGGGACCGGTCGGTACGCTGGGAAGAAACTTCCCCACATCCGTGCCCTGTTCGGAGGCATTGATGGCGGACTCTTCCACGTGGTTGTGCCCAGGGCGAGCGGCATCAAGAGCTACGCGCAGATCAAAGGGAAAAAAGTGGCCATTGGCCCTCAAGGAGGAGCTACCCCTTATATGGCCTTTCTGATCCTGAAGTATTATGGGATTCAAAAGACGGAGATGCGCTTATCCTATCTGAATTACGGGGATGGCATGCAGGCGCTCCAGGACGGCCAGGTCGACGTCTCGATGGCTGTGGGATCCATGCCCCTTGCCGCGGTCAAGCAGATGGCCACGTTTGGGAAGTTTGCCTTTGATATCCCATCGATCGAGATGGACAAGGCCCAGCTCTTCTTGAAGGATTACCCTTTTTACAGTCTCGTCACCGTTCCTCCGGATATGTATGGACTGGGCTATGAAGCCAAAGGAGCCGCGTCAACCAACATCGCTGTGGTGAGCGCCAAACTCAGCGACGATCTGGTCTATCAAATCACGAAGGCGATCTTTGAAAACCTGAAAATGTTGTACGACGCCCATCCCTCGGCCAAAACAATGAAATTGGAGTCAGCCCCCGTGAAGTACCTTCCGATGCATCCGGGCGCCGAAAAATACTTCCAGGAGAAGAAGGTGATCAAGTAGATCACCCCTTTTTCGCTTTACCCAAGAATATCTCAAAGCCTATAAAGTTCGAAACCCCTATTGACCGGAGGACCTCTATCGATGGCGGAGATGGAAATTGGCAGACGCAAAGTCACGGGGGTGCTCTTTTATATTACGGGAGGTATCGCCATTTTTACCTCCCTCTTTCATCTCTATACGGCTGGCGTTGGCCTTCTTTCAGCCCTGGATCAGCGCGGGATTCACCTGTTGCTGATGCTGACCTTAGCCTTCATCACTTATTCCACCAACGGAAACTCCGCTCAACGTTTGCAATGGATGGACTGTCTTTTGATGGCAGGCGCGATCGCCTCCAGCGCCCACTTGCTGGCTACATGGGAGAGCAATACAGGGGCCTTTATCCCAACCCTGAGTGACCTGGTCTTCGGGTTTATTTTGATTCTTGTTGTTCTGGAAGCAGCCCGGCGTACTTCAGGGCTGGCCCTGCCCATCACGGCCATGGTCTTTTTAGCTTATGCGTTTGTAGGGGATCAATTGCCAGGGCTCCTTTCCCATAAACGTTATTCCATGAGCCGCATCGTTTCCTTCCTGTACACGACGACTGAGGGAATCTACGGACTGCCCATCGGCATTTCATCGACCTTTGTAGTCCTCTATGTGATCTTCGGTGCGTTCCTCAGCAACACCGGAGCCGGCAAGCTCTTTGTCGATCTGGCTTTTGCCATTGCCGGAAAACGGAGGGGAGGTCCGGCGAAGGTAGCCGTGGTCTCTTCCGCCCTGATGGGAACGATCACAGGCTCTCCCCTGGCCGAGGTGGCGACCACGGGCACCATCACCATCCCTCTGATGATAGAGGCCGGATATCGTCCCCATGTGGCCGGGGCCATCGAGGCGGTTGCAGCCACAGGGGGAATGATCATGCCCCCTGTGATGGCGGCGGTGGCCTTTCTGATCGCTGAGAACTTGGGCATCAGCTATTTTGCAGTGGCCAAGGCAGCAGCGCTGCCGGCCATTCTCTATTATGCCTGCCTCTATTTCATGGTCGATTTCGAAGCCGCAAAGATGGGGTTGAAGGGGCTGGCCAAAGAAGACCTTCCCACCCTGCTCGGCAGCCTCATCAAAGGGTGGTATGCGCTTATCCCCTTAATCGCCCTGGTCATCTGGATCAGCATGGGCTGGTCGCCCATGGTTGCAGGATTCTGGTCCATACTTCTCCTCCTCGGAACCGTGCTGATAGGTAACCGCCGAGTGCTTAATTCAAAGACCCTCACCCGGTCCCTGCGGCAGGGAGCCGAAAACGCTGTCTCCGTGGCTTCAGCCTGTGCCTGCGCAGGGATTATCCTCGGCGTGATCAGTGTCACCGGGCTGGGCGTCAAGTTGACCAGTTTCACGATCTCTCTCTCAGGAGGAAACCTTTTTTTCGGCCTTTTCCTCTCCGCCGTGACTTCCCTGATCCTGGGGATGGGTCTGCCTGCTACAGCGATCTATGTGATGATGGCCGCCATCAATGCCCCGGCCCTGGTCGAGATGGGGGCTTCTCCCCTGGCCGCTCATCTCTTCCTCTTTTATTTTGGATGCATCAGCACCATTACTCCGCCAGTGGCCCTGACCGCCTATGCGGCTGCAGCGGTCGCCGGGGCTTCCCCGACGAAAACCGGATGGAGGGCCTTTGTCTATGGCATCTCTGCCTACATCATGCCCTTCATGTTCATGTATGCCCCTTCCTTATTGATGGAAGGGGGAGTTTTCTTGATCATTCGTACCTTCGTAACCGGCCTCGCGGGCGCTTTTTTTCTCTCAGCCAGCATCGAAGGATATCTGTTGCGACGAAGCAGCCTTGTCGAGCGTTTCATCCTATTTGTGGGAGGGGTATTCCTGATCGATCCGGGAGGATGGACAGACATCCTCGGAGTCCTGATGGTTGGAGCGGTCACTTTGTCGCAATGGTATCGGCTTAAGACTTCAAAGAGTCCCGAGCCGGGAAGAGCGATCGATCCCTGATGGGTGGAACGCGGATGGAGGGCAGGCGTATGGTCCGTTTTATTTTAAACGGAGAAAAAATCGAGGCCCGGGAAGGCCCGGAGATGACCCTGCTCCGTTACCTTCGTGATAGGCGCGGGCTTACGGGGACAAAAAACGGCTGCAGCACCAACCACTGCGGCGCCTGCATGGTTCTCGTCAATGGTCAGCCAACCAAGTCCTGCCTGTTAAAGCTATCATCCATAGATGGGAAAACTATAGAGACCGTCGAGGGGCTCAGCCGGGAAGGGAAACTGCACCCCATTCAGGCCGCCTTCCTGGCCAGCGGGGCGGTGCAGTGCGGCTTTTGCACACCCGGAATGATCCTTGCGACAAAGGCCCTCCTTGCGAAGATCCCGGACCCAACAGGTGCCCAGATTCGTGAGGCCCTGAAGCCAAACATCTGTCGCTGCACCGGCTATGTCAAAATCATCGATGCCGTCAGGCTTGCAGCGCGCTGGATGCAACACCCCGAAGGGAGGCACAGCGAGACCCAGGGGATGGGAGTGGGTCAGTCCGTTCCGGACCTGGACGGGGCTGCCAAGGTGAAGGGGTCTTTGAAATTTGCCGACGACCTGTACAGGGAAGGCATGCTCTTTGGCAAGATCCTCTGGAGCCCATATCCCCATGCCGAGATTTCGCATCTCGATGTTTCCAGGGCGCGGGAAGTCCCGGGAGTTCACGCGGTTCTGGTCGCAGACGATGTTCCAGGCCATAATGGGATGGGATCCTTGAATCCAGACCAGCCTGCGCTCTGCAAGGATCGGGTAAGGTTTGTGGGCGATGTTGTCGCGGTGGTCTTTGCAGAGACCCCGGAGATCGCTGAATCGGCCGTGAAGAGGATCAATCTGGAGTGCCGTGAGCTCCCCGGAATATTCTCTCCACAGGAGGCCCTGAGACCGGAATCTCCTAAACTGCACTCTCAAGGGAATATCTGCAAGCATCTGATTCACGAGGAAGGGGATATCGAAGCAGGGTTTCGCCAGTCTGCGATCGTGGTGGAGGGCCACTTTGAGACCCCGTTTGTGGAGCATGCCTACCTGGAGCCGGAAGCCGGTGTCGGTTACGTCGATGAGGACGGCACGATCACGATCTGTTCCCCCACGCAATTTCCCTTTGAGATGAGGAAGCAGATTGCCAGCCTGTTGAATCTGCCGGAGGAACGCATCCGAATGATCGCCACTCCACTGGGCGGGGCCTTCGGGAGCAAACTGGATAATACGGTGGAGGCCCTTCTGGCCCTGGGAGTTTACCACCTGCACAGGGCGGTGAAGATCACGCTCACCCGGGAAGAATCGATCAAGCTCAGCACCAAACGCCACGCTTACTGGATGGATTATCGGATAGGCGTTGACAGCGAAGGGCGTTTGGTGGCGGTCGACGCGAAACTCTTGTCGGATGCAGGGCCGTATACGACCTTGAGTCCCCGGGTTATTGACCAGGCCTGCATCTTTTCCTGCGGGCCCTACCGGGTGCCCAATTTAAGGGTGGAAGGCTGGGCGGTTTATACCAATAATGCGAATGGCAGCGCCTTTAGAGGTTTTGGCATCAATCAGCCGGCCGTAGCCATGGAATCGCTCCTGGATGAAGCTGCCCGGAAGCTTGAACTGGATCCCTTTGAGATTCGTTTAAGGAATGCCTTGACGACAGGGGATAAGACGATTTCGGGAGAGATTCTAAGGGTCAGTGTGGCAACGCGGGCCACGCTTCTGGCTGCTCAAAAGGCATTACGACAAGAATTAGCTGCGATCAAAAGGCTCAGGGAGGCAGGCAAGTGTATTGGAATCGGTGTGGCCTGCGGTTTCAAGAACGTCGGGGCAGGCAAAGGTAAGATCGACGATGCCGGGGCCATCTTCTCTCTTCTCCCGGACGGACGGGTGCTCCTGCGGGCCTCGGCGGTGGATATGGGGCAGGGCATCCGGACAACCCTGGTTCAGGTAGCGGTCGAGGTCCTGGGAATCGACCAGGACCTCTTTGGAATCATTACGGGTGACACGGCGCTGACGATTCGACATGGGGGGGCTGTCGGGGAGAGGCAGACCCTGATCAGCGGAAAGGCGGTGGAATTGGCTGCGAGAGAATTTCGAGATGCCATTTTGCAGAAAGCGGCCGAGTCCACGCAGACTCTGTTGCAGGACCTTAGCCTGAAAGGAAAAAAAGTAGTCGATGGAGAGGGTACTCCCCTCATTTCTTTGGCAGATCTCGGGGCCCGTCTCCATGCCTCGGGAGAGAAACTGGAAGTGAAACACTATTACGTCGCCCCGAAGACCTATGCCCTGGCCGATAAGGAAGCTAAACGGACCGTGCCTGCCGACGAATATCGCAATTACCCTGCCTATGCCTATACGACCCAGGTGGCTGTCGTCGAGGTGAATCCAGAAACGGGAAAAGTGAACGTGTTGAAAATCATTGCTGCCCATGACTGCGGGCGGGCGATCAATCCCCAGAAGATCGAAGGCCAGATCGAAGGCAGTTGCCTCCAGGGGCAGGGATATGCCTTGTCCGAGGCTTATCTCCTGGAAAAAGGAAAACCTGTGACCTGTACGTTCGGCCAACTCAAGGTGCCTACCATTCTGGATGCTCCGGAGATTCAAAGCCTGATCATCGAAGACCCGGAACCTCATGGCCCCTTTGGGGCCAAGGGAATCTCTGAGGTAGCCACGGTCCCCATTACACCAGCCATCCTGAACGCGATTTACGATGCCATCGGGGTACGAATCTATGCGCTTCCCGCTACACCGGACAAAATACTTTCGGGTTTAAGAAACCGAGAAACACGATAGCAACTGATCCGGCAATGTGACCCCCCTGCTGAAACCTTACAGAGTGGATGGAGAGGCAGAGGACTAACCACCGCATTGATAATGGACGATAGCTGTGTTAATCATTGGGCAACGGCCGTGCCCCTTTTTATCAGGGAGGAGGATCAGATGGGTGCTGATTGCTACTGGAAGCATGGGGGACCGTTAGAAAGTCACTACCCCTGTCTGGATGGCAAAAACATCGCATGAAATCAGCAGGTGGGTGAACTTCTGAAAGAATCATGGAAACAGCTACGATTCTCAGCGGGATTCAGGCCTTGGATGACGTTTTGCAGGGAATCCGGTTGGGCGACAATGTCGTTTGGCAGGTCGATCGTCTGGAGGATTACCGGTACTTTGCTGAGCCGTTTGCCGGGGCCGCCATTGGCGCAAGGCGGCCCCTCGTCTATTTCCGTTTTGCTTCCCATCCGCCTGTGCTGACGCCCCGGCCGGGACTGGAAACGATTGAGCTAAACCCCGGCCTCGGTTTTGATTTATTTACGCGCGAGGTTCATCGTCTCATCGAATCCCATGGCCGGGAGGTCCTGTACGTCTTTGACAACCTGTCCTCCCTCGTTGTGGAGTGGGCGACCGACGAGCTGGTTGCCAATTTTTTTCAGATCACCTGCCCCTTCCTTTTTGAGTTGAACACGATCGCCTACTTTGCCCTGACCCGAGGCCAGCATGCCCACAACGCCGTTGCCCGCATTCGGGACACGACCCAGATCCTCGTGAACGTCTATTACGCCAAAGGCCAGATGCATATCCACCCGATCAAGGTGTGGGACCGGTATTCGCCGCAGATGTTTATGCCCCATCTTGTGGCGGGTGAGAACTGGTTGCCGCTTTCGCACAGCGACGAGGCCGCAGAGGTCTCGACACTGGCCCGTCAATCTCCTCTGCTTGCCACGACGCGGCCCCTGGCCCCCTGGGAAAGCGTCTATCAAAAACTGATTCACTACAGCGAGGCCCCGTCCGGGTTTGACGAAACAAATCCGGAGCAGATCGCTTTAAAGCAGGAATTGGGTCGCATGCTCATCGGTCACCATCCGGTTTTTGGCCAGCTCGCAGACCGGTATCTTACCCTGGAGGATCTGTTTGCCATTCGCAACCGGCTGATCGGGGCAGGACGGATTGGCGGCAAGGCCGCCGGAATGTTGCTGGCGCGGCGTATCCTCCTGACGGAAAAGGATGAAACAGGAATCGACCTTGCAGGGCGGCTTGAAGATCACGACTCTTTTTATATCGGTTCGGATGTCTTTTTCACCTTCCTGGTCAACAACGACCTCTTCCGGCTTCGCCTGCAGCTGACCTGCGATTCGGCCATTTCCGATGAGGAGTTTCGGGAGGTAGAACAGCGCTTTCTGGCAGGGCGGTTCCCGGCCGCCATTGAAGAACAGTTCCGTGCCATGCTTGACTACTATGGACAGGCGCCGATCATCGCCCGTTCAAGCAGCCTGCTGGAAGACAGTTTCGGCAATGCCTTTGCCGGGAAATACCGGAGCGAATTCTGCGCGAACCAGGGAGATCCCGAAACCCGCCTAACTGCTTTTATGCGGGCCGTCAAACTGGTATACGCCAGCGCCCTCAATCCCGATGCCCTGTCCTATCGCTGCAAGCGGGGTCTGGGGAGAAACGACGAACAGATGGCGATCCTGGTGCAACGCGTTTCGGGCATGCCCTACCGACACTATTTCTTTCCCTCTCTTGCGGGAGTTGCCTTCTCGCGCAACCTCTATGCCTGGAATGATCGTATCGATCCCCAACAGGGTATCCTCCGCCTCGTTTTTGGCCTGGGCACACGCGCAGTTGACCGGGTCGGCTCCGACTATCCCCGCATGATCGCCATCAGCCATCCCCATCTGCGGCCGGAAGTTGGAGCCGAAGTCGCCAAGTATTCTCAGCGCCAGGTGGATTTGATCAACCTGGAGGCCAACCAGTTTGACACCCGGTTTTTGACGGACGTGCTGGCCGATGGCGGCTATTCGAATCTCCACCTCTTCGTTTCCGTCATGGAAGACCATCATCCGTACGACCCCATCGCCGGACGCGTTGAAGGCAGTACGAATCAGTGGGTCCTGACCTTCAACAACCTGATCCGCCGGACCGACTTTGTTCCTTTCATGGGGGCCATTTTGACCCAGCTTGAAAAGGCCTATCAGCAGCCGGTGGACGTCGAGTTTACCGCCTCCGTGGATGCTCGCGGCCACGTCCGCATCAATCTGCTTCAGTGCCGTCCGCTCTTTTTGCCAGGGGCGAGGACGGACGTGTCGGTCCCCACGCGCCTGGAGTGTCACCAGATTCTGTTTCGGTCCCACCGCATGATCTGTGGCGGCTTCGTGGAGGGGATCCGTTATATTCTTTACATTGACCCCTACCGTTACCACCGCCTGGCTCCCGAGTTTAAAAAATCGCTCGGACGTCTGATCGGACAGATCAACCGGCATCCGGCCATGCAGAATCAGAGGATTCTGATGATGGGACCGGGGCGGTGGGGAACGAGCAACATTGACCTGGGCGTTAATGTGACTTACGCCGATATCGATAATGCAGCAGTGTTAGCGGAAGTGGCCCTTGAAGAGGCTGGCCATGTGCCTGAAGTATCTTATGGGACGCATTTCTTTCAGGACCTGGTAGAGGCTCAGATCATCTATCTGCCCGTGTATCCGGAAGACTCGGCTGCGGAGTTTCAAGGGAGATTTTTTGAAACAGCCCCGAGTATCCTCCTGAAGTTGTTGCCCCATGCCCAGGAATATGAATCGGTTCTGCGATTGATCGACGTACCTAAAACGACGGGGGGCGCGTTTGCCCGGGTCATTGCCGATCCTCAGGCTCGCCAGGCCATCTGTTTCCTGGATAAAGAGGGGATACCGGCATCCTGAGACAAAAGGTGTGATTGAAAGCGGGGACCCTCCAGCGTGAATCATGAGGCGGTTAAGATCTTCAGGAATCCTTTGTCAGTTTCTTCGTTTTCTTGACCTTATTCCAGATGCAATCCATCTCTTCGAGGGTCGATCCTTCCAGGGTCTTCCCCCTTCGGCCAAGCTCCAATTCAACGCGTGCAAACCGCTTCGCAAAGCGGCGGTTGGCCTTCCGCAGGGCCTCCTCGGCCGAGAGGCCCTTGAATCGTGCCCAGTTGACTAAGGTGAAGAGGAGATCCCCCAGCTCTTCCTCGACGGCTTTGCGGGAACGGCCCCGATTGGCTTCCTTGATCTCGCTCAATTCCTCCTCTACCTTCTTCCAAACCGCCTCGATGCTGGGCCAATCGAAACCGACCCTGGAAACCCTCTGGGACATCCGCCGGGCGCGCTCGAGCGACGGAAGGGCGAGCGGCAGTCCATCGAGCAGGGAGACTCGTTTGGCATACTTGCCCTCCATTTCCTTGATGGTCCCCCAGACCTCTGCAACCTCCAGGGCGTTCCTCGGCTTTACCCTGTTTCGATCCCCACCGATGGGAGTAAAGACATGAGGATGCCGCCGGATCAGCTTTTCGGCAAGCGCGTGAACGACCTCTGAGAAATCAAAGGCCCCTTTCTCCTCAGCAATCCTGGAGAGGAAGACGATCTGGAGGAGAAGGTCTCCCATCTCCTCCTTTAGGGTTTCTGAAGACCCTGTTTCAATGGCTTCAAGGGCTTCATAGGCCTCCTCGATCAGGTATTTCTTCAGGGTTTGCTCCGTCTGCTCCTTGTCCCAGGGGCAACCCGAAGGTCCCCTGAGCCGGGCCATGATGTTTAGAAGGTCAGTGACTGTCCGTCTTTTCCTTGCGGGCTTGCATGGGGTCGGGTTTTGGGTGGTTTTCATCGATTTTCAATTTTCTCCTTCAACATCCATTGGGCTAAAAGGACTCGATTTCGCGATAACCGTTTCCATCCAGCGGGCTAACCCTAGGATACCCCTTCCCATCGCTGCCGTCCTTCCCCAAAATAGATTAGCCATTTCTTACCACAAGATGATTAATTAGACAATGGTTATAATTTTTGAAGTTACATTATTCTTATTGACTTTATCCTGAAAATTGTATAAGAATAAACTCAATCCTTCGGCTTTCCAGAGAGAGTACCGGAACCTGCTCAGGATTGACCCTGAGCGAACCGTAAACACTGCGGTGAAAGGCACACTTTAAGGCGGTCGAAGGGTCAAAACGGAGGGGGTGGCCCATGATGGTTGGCATTGAAGAGATTGAGCGAAGGGTCTGGGAAGAGGAAAAACTGTTTCTTATGAAACAGGTCGGAATCCTCTTGATCAAGAACAATGCAATCAAATTCGGAGATTACATCTTAACCTCGGGGAAAAAAAGCCCCTATTACGTCGATCTGAGGCAGACCATTTCCAGTCCCATTACCATGGACTGGATCGGAAACTCCCTGACACGCATTGTCATTAATGAAATCGGGAAAGAGAAGATCGACAAGATCCTGGGAGTTCCTACCGCAGGCGTTCCCTTTGCGACCGTGGTCAGCCAGAAGCTGGGGATCCCCCTGATATACTACCGGCACGCCCGAAAAGAGCATGGGGTGCGGAAGAAGATCGAAGGCATTCTGGATCGAAATGACCGGGTTCTCGTCATCGATGACCTGATCACAACGGGTGAGAGCGTGATCGAAGCGGCTGAAGTGGTCAGGGACCAGGGCGGGGTTGTGAACGAGCTGGTCGTTCTCTTGGATCGTGAACAGGGAGGACAGGAGAAACTGCGCTCGGCCCGCGTTGAGCCCCATGTCCTGTTCAAAATATCCGATGCCATGTCCTGGCTTCATTCGGTGGGACTGATCGCCCACGAAGTCTACCAGACCTTAAAGGTTTACATCGAAGAGGAGAGCAAAGGGACCCAGGCCGTCCAGGTATGATTGTCCCGCAGCCCTCGAATCTTCCCACCTTCTTCCATCTTTTCCAAAAAAATGGGATGATATCTCTTTGCCCATAGATCGAAAGGAAGAAACCCATGCAACCTGTCTTTCTTCAATCCATTCCATTTCAGATTGATCGGGAGAGCCTCCAGAAGAAACTCCGCCTCAAAGAAGGGAGCCCGCATCTCCATGATCTTAATCATCTTGTTGAAGAGGCCCAGAGCATTGGCCGACCCAAGGCCCTTTATAAACTGTCCTTTATCGATGAGAAGGGTGAGGATTATGTGATTGTGGAAGGGATTAAACTCAAGAGCCGTGTCCTTCGGGTCAATCTGGAAAAGGCCCAGAGGGTATTTCCCTACCTTGTGACTTGCGGAATGGAATTGGAAGACTGGGCAAACCGGATGGAGGATGTCCTACAGCGTTATTGGGCTGAAACCATCAAGGAAATGGCCATGCGTTATGCCCATACGGTCATGGAAGAGCATCTGATGGACCATTACCGGCCCGGAAGACTTGCAAGGATGAGCCCGGGGTCTCTTGCGGATTGGCCCATCCAGGAGCAACTTCCTCTCTTTAAAATCATGGACCATGCGGAGAAAAGGATCGGGGTTCATCTCACCGAGAGCCTGTTGATGATTCCAACCAAGTCGATTTCTGGAATCCGCTTCCCCACGGAAGAGAGCTTCGAGAGTTGTCAACTGTGTCCGAGAGAGGATTGCCCGAATCGCAGGGCACCCTACGATCCAAGCCTTTACAACAGGAAATACGCGAAAACACCTTAAGGGAAGGGTATGATCTTCAGAGGCTATCGGATTTTGATTCTGTGTTTCATCTTTCTCTTGTTTGCTCCTTTGGCGTATGGAGATGCCACGGAGATCCGGATTCTCCATCTCAATGACTTCCATGGTTTTGCTGAACCCTATCAACCTTTCGGATCCAAAGAATACCTTGGGGGTATTTCATCTCTAGCGTTAAGAGCGAATCAGCTTCGAAGAGAAAAGCCAACCCTCTTGCTTGCCGCAGGCGATATGATTCAGGGAAACAATTGGGCGAACCTCTTCCAAGGAGAATCGGTCATTGAACTGATGAACCTGATGCGGTTTGATGCCATGGTGGTTGGAAATCATGAGTTCGACTTCGGACAGGAGGTGCTCAAAAGGAGGATTTCAGAGGCCTCCTTCCCGATCCTTGGAGCCAATGTGAAAGGGATGGAAGGCTTAAAACCTTATGTTATTAAAGAACTGGGAGGAATGAAGGTCGCGGTCATCGGGGTGGTGACCGAGGATACCCCCGTTTCAACCAGTCCTAAGAACGTGACGGGCCTCGAATTTCTTTCACCCTTTGTCACGACAGAGCAGCATATCCGTGAATTAAAGGATAGCGTTGACCTGATTCTTGTCCTCTCCCATATCGGTTTCTCCGTGGATCGAAACCTGGCTGAGGGTGTAAAAGGGATTGATGTCATCGTGGGGGGGCACTCCCACACGAAGGTCTTAAAGCCGGTCCGGATAGGGAGGACCCTCATCGTTCAGGCCTGGGAACATGGAAAAGCCCTTGGGGTATTGGACCTGACCGTCCAAGATGGGAAACTGATAAAATGGGATGGTCATCTGGAAGATATGAGGCCCAAACAGGGGGAGGAAGATCCGAGGGTTCAATCCCTGGTGGAAAAGTACAGCCGGAAGGTCAATTCGGTCATGGATGTCAGCATTGGTGAGACCGAGGTCGAATTGGACGGCGAGAACGTGAGGCGTAGAGAAACGAACCTTGGAGATTTTGTTGCGGATATCCTGAGGGAAGTTTCAGGGGCCGATGCAGCCATCATTAATGGGGGCGGAATCCGAACGAGCCTTAAGCAGGGGGAGATCAAAATAAAAGATATCTACTCCATCCTCCCCTTTGATAACTACGTTGTATCGTTCAAGCTCACAGGAAAACAGATCAGGCAAGCCCTTGAGCACGGCCTATCAGGAATCGAGGAAGGGGAAGGAAGATTTCCACAGGTCTCCGGGCTCACTGTCACTTATTCCCGGTCTGCTCCCAATGGATTACGGATTCAGGCAATCCTGATCAAGGAGAAACCGATCGATCCAAACAGGGAATATCAGGTGGCAACGAACGATTTTATGGCTGCGGGTGGAGATGGCTACAGGGTTTTT
>Ga0315275_10004376_pt1 | contig 13186 bp, 10 predicted proteins | sample YL17G03_0_MG_FD_205557 | JGI IMG/M metagenome (GOLD analysis project Ga0315275, IMG submission 205557) | Sediment microbial communities from Yellowstone Lake, YNP, Wyoming, USA - YL17G03_0 | ecosystem: Environmental > Aquatic > Freshwater > Lake > Sediment | place: USA: Wyoming | collected... | reverse complement strand
ATATACCCTGACTTTCGCAGCTGATAGTGAATTTCTTGATTAGGATCTATTTCGCACTTCACACTTTTTGCTCTTTTTCAGCCAATAAATTGATTGAAAACCCCTTCATAAAAGGTCCTTTTCATATAAAATAAGGTTTTTGATCCAATAAAAATAGGGAAACATACCTCTTTTCACTCCGTTTTTATCAATAATGATCGCAAGTGCGAAATTGCTCAGACTTTACATGATTAATTTTTTTTGAGATACGACCTAATGATTCTTGCTTAAAACGGAGCATGCTGATTACAAACTGAGCTAAGAATATAATGAGTATAGAACTACCTATTCTCCCCTGTTTCTACACTCTTGTTAATCATAGATGTATCTAACTTTTCATTGCTGATAATTAGCTTCCTAACATAGTCTTTTTCACGGTAAAAACGAGTGCTTCATGAAGTGCGAAATTTTTTAATTGAGATAAGTGCAAAAAATTTTTCTTTGCCTGCGATTGATTGTTAGAACGTTCGAGTGATTGCTTTATCTAGAAAAAGTCCAGTAAGTGCGAAACTCAGGATATACCCTTCTTTTTCCTCTTCATTATATTTATTAGACATTAATTAAAAAAATGGTCTTTGTAAAACATTAGCACAAAACCTGCGTATTTAGAAAATATTGGATATCGAAGGACTTTTCTTTTTGAACCATTGGCAGTTGATACAACTACCATTCATTATTCCAGGGTTGCCTGGTTTCATTCTGTTTGTAATCCAACATTCTTTTTCAATACCAAATGTGTACACAATACAATGACTTTTTGTTTCATTTAGACAATTCTGAAATTCCCAGCAATGTTTAGGTTCACTATTTTTGCCTTTCTTACTCATACGCACTTTTTGAATCATTCCCTTGATTAAATATTTTTGGAGAGTATCTGTAAGTGGAATCCAATTAAGATGGCAGCGATTAGCACAAAACATAAGTTACCTGGGGGAATATGTTTTTAATGAGAAAAACGAATCATATACAATCGACTAAACCAGTAATTTTGGCTAAGTATTGTTACCACTGTTATGTAAAATCATAGAAAATTTTGCTAATTTTGTTACAAATGTTATGAAAAATATAGAAAATTATAAATAAAAGGTAAAGTATTATTTTTATTGGAGGATAGGACGAAAGGTGTTACCTATTCGTATACATTATACTTTCATATTTTTCTTTCAGCCCATCCTCCTAAACGAGCTAAAATGGGAAAAGGCGGAAAGATAGTGGTTGTTCTTATTTATCCCCTGCTATTTTCCCTTTTCCCCCAAATTGTTAAACCTCATTACCATAATATCGATTATCATCAAACATGAGTTAAGTTTTAGATGTATAGGTTTTTAAAGAAGTAATTATTATAAAATTGTAATATTAAAAGAGGCAAATGATATGAAAAACATTGGTTGAAGAAAAGTTTGGTTTGTGGAATAATCGTTTTTATGGTTGGAAAAAGTGTTGTTGCATCAATTGCTGAAAATGTAGCAGATATTGATACACACGTTGTTCATTTCAATCAGTTTTTAAACCTAGCAAAAAATCTTAATGTAACATCTGTTCCAAATATTATTCATACAGATACATTTAAAAGTACCTACCATATTAATATTTTATATAAATATATTGGGGAAGGTTGAAAAAAATGGAAAGGAATACTTTAAAGAAGAAGGCCGTTGTTTTTGCAATCGTATCTGTGTTTATCTTGATAGCTTTAGCTCCGGCCATAAGCTCGACAGATAATACAAACGACAATAACCAACCAAACATACTTAGAAAAACTCAACCAATTTTGTCGCCAGAAGAAATAGAACTAAAACAGAAAGAACTGTATAGAAGTGTCGATCTTGCGAGAGGTTGGTACTGGAAACCGGCATATCCCAATTACGCACCAAATGGAGTCCCTGATTTCGATCAGCAACAGGATACTTGGAAAACGATAGAACCCGGTCTGAATGGCGTGATAAATTCGGTTCCTGCTGGTGATGACTTTCTGAATGTAACAGAGAACCGTATCGTTCCTGGTCAAGATTGTCATCTGCAAACAGTCCCCGCTGGGGATGATATCGCTGTGTGGGCATTCTGTGGACCAACAGCTGTCGCGAATTGTTTCTGGTGGTATGACTCAAAATACTCAGACCCAACCGGGACACCTGGTGATAACAAAGATAATTTCCCCTTGGTAGCAAATTACGGTGCAGGGGACGATCATGCACGAGGGAATGTACCACTGTTGATTGAGAGACTCGCTCGGGCGATGAAGACGAATACCAAAGGGACGACCTACATTAACGATATGAATAGCTCTATCCATCAGTGGTTTGTTGACACTGGTCTTACGAATCATTTTACGGTTAACACCACCAACTATGTGACGTTCCCGTATGTTGAACAGCAGATTGAGAACTGTCAGGATGTCATCCTCCTCGTTGGGGCGTACCATCAGAATAGCACTAAAACCATTGACCAGCAACAACCTGTTGTAGGGCCGAATAATGATTTGCAGCCTCAGAACTGGTGGGATTACCAAAGCTTCACCCCTTCAGTAAATCGCCTCGATGCGATCCAGATCTGTCTCGTCAGTCAGGGTGGGCCTGGTAGTCAGTGTGATGTCAAGGTCACGGTCTACAACACTTTTGGTGGCCCCGCGCTTGGCACCTCGATACTCAACCCTGGCCTGCTTGGGGCAGCAACCTGGATTCAGTTCCATTTCACACCCTCCATTCCCCTCACCCCTGGTGCGCTTTATTACTTTGATGTTCGGGAGGTACCGGCTCCAGATGCATATCATTACGAATGGTTCTATGCTCAACCACCCATGCCAACTAATCCATATCCTCTTGGAAACGGATGGATGAACAGTGTTCAGCAACCTCTTAACTTTGACTGGACCTTTAAAACAGAATATTACGGTGGCCACCGTGTGGCGGGGCATTTCCTCACCTGCGCAGGTGTGAATTCAGCCGACCTCAAAATTGCGGTGAGTGATCCGATTAATGATGTTCAAAATCCTACGGCGAATCATACGAGCCATAATAATGCACAAAACGTTTCTCATGATATCTACAATGTGTCAGTTGGCAGTCCGTATCCTAACCTTCCGTATCATTGGTGGTTATCCGGGTACCCGGACGCGGGGAATGTCACCGTCGTTGAACAAGCAGTTGTTGTCTGCTCCTCAAATACTAATCCAAACAAACCAACAAAACCCTCAGGCCAGACTCAAGGAACACCTAGTACAGTGTACACCTACACGACGAGTACAACAGATCCTGATGGAGATCAAGTGTACTACCTGTTCGATTGGGGTGATGGGGCGAACAGCAGCTGGGTGGGGCCATACAATTCTGGTGCGACCGGGAGCGCGAACCATTCCTGGACATCAGGGACATATCAAATTAAGGTAAAAGCAAAGGATACATTACAAGCGCAGAGCAGCTGGTCTGATGCGTTATCTGTCAAAATCAATACTCCGAATACTCCACCGAACAAACCAGCGAAACCTTCTGGAAATGGAAAAGGTAAAATAAATGTCGAATACACCTACACGACGAGTACAACAGATCCTGATGGAGATCAAGTGTACTACCTGTTCGATTGGGGTGATGGGACGAACAGCAGCTGGGTGGGGCCATACAATTCTGGTGCGACCGGGAGCGCAAAACATACCTGGACGGTAAAAGGATCATATCAAATCAAGGTCAAAGCTAAGGATACCAATGGTGCTGAAAGCCCATGGTCTGACCCCCTGCCAATCCGCATGCCCACCTCATACAACATACCGATGCTATGGTTCTTTGAAAGATTACTAGAGCGATTTCCAAATGCATTCCTGATACTGCGACATCTAATGGGATACTAAAAATCCCTATCTTTTTCTTTTCTTTTTTATATCTGTTAACGATTAGCGCAAAACATGTGGTTAAGTTTTAGCCATATAGGTTTTTGAAGAAAGAATATGAAAATAAAGATATAATAAGAAAAAAAGGAATGAACAAGTAGTTCGATTGTTTCACTTTGCAAATTTGGGATGACAAGAGAACATGTGTCTAAGAATGATCACGAAGGTTGATGGTAGGAATCTGTTGTTTCTGAGAGAACTGCCGCTTTAAAGACCCCTATAATTACTTTTTGACCGACAAATCCAAAGATGTAGTTTTGCGAAATGATGATTTCACCTGATGTATGTACTAGCTGAGATGAAGGCAACATCAAGAGACGTGATGCGTTGAACGTTATAAATTCCCCTGATTCTATACGATTTCTTATCAATCCTAAGAGAATGGTCGTTTCAAGCTGGATTATTTCTACATGAAACGGTTCAGACCAGCCACTTTCAGCATCCATGATGTCTTTGGCTTTCGTCTTTATTGGATACCTATCCTCATTTATCCACGAGTGTGATGTAGTTACTATTTCGCCTGACAGATACGGACCAATCCAACTGGTATTTGTTCCATCTCCCCAATCAATGTAATAAAATACATTATCTCCATCTGGGTCGGAAGACATGAATGTATAATTATATGATTCTCCGGATATACCTTTTATTGGACCATTTACTATTGGTGTCTCCGGGGCGGTATTTATTGGTTGCATCATAATTTCAAGCACCTGTGCACTTGTTTGAGTGACGGTCACTTGTTGTAATTGCGGGTAATATCCATCGAGACTGAGATTTAAGGTGTAGGTTCCTGGTGGGAGAAAGAGGTGATACCTGCCATATTGTGGTTCACTCATGAAATATTCACCATTAGGAAACGTAATTCCCTGAAGTTTTATTGAAACAACCAAGGGTTCTTCTGTAATCGCATTTCTGATATGGCCACTAAGAGAAATTGGTCGTTGGAACATCCATAGAATACCAGGCCAGACAAGGGTCACTTCTGTTTGAGCACTCGCATATGTTGGTTGAAAACTAGTATGTGTCTCGATAAGATTTGCATAAGATCCGTTTATCGCAAGCTGCATTTCATAGTTTTCCCCGTCAGCACTTGGAATACGTACTGAACCACCATATCCAGATGCAGTTGATAGGCTAATTGCTTCTGAACGTAAGAAGTTTGAAAATGGGTGCGTAAGCGCACAATACCCGTACAATACTTCTCTGCCATAGGAGTGATAATCGAGTACTTTTGTAAAATGTTGATCAGTACTGAATGCAATCATTGTTTGTGTCTCAGCTTCTGAAGCAGGAAATGGTCCTCGATATGTTTCATCGGTTGGATTTGGACTACCTCCACCGGATGAATCCCAACCAAAGGGGTAGTTTCTGTTTAGGTCAACTCCAATGCCGGGGGAATAGGGATGACGGTTTTTGCGCCAGTAATTATCATAATTGTACATGTATTCGTAGCCATCTGGGTTCCATACAGGTGTAATCCAGATCTCGTTACTGTCAACTGCTGCGGTAATTTCAGGGTTATTCCCGTATAGTGTTGTTAGTTGTGTGATTGCATATAAGGCGATAACAGGGGTTACTATTTCGCGAGCATGATGACAACTTACAATCAGGAACGTTGGTTCATCTTCATCCTGTTGGACGTTGTCAGAAATTTTCATTGCATAAAGATGTCTTCCTTCGTAGGTTGGAGAGACTCCATACGTTGTGGTGAGGTCGTAGACTTGGCACAGTGCGGGATATGCGCTTGCGGTCGTATTCATTTGATTGATGATTTCAGTGTAAACTGAATATCCTGGAGGGATAAAAGTCGGATTCTCAGATGTCTGTTCATATTGAATATCTCGAAATGGTCTCCCTGGAGTTATACTGGTAATTTCGAATCCCTGATGTTGTAAGTAATATAGCTCAGTCGGGGTAACAATTACTTGCACAGTGTGGTCCTGTATCGAATTTTCTATGACATCAAACCCTTTTGCTACTAATAAAGAAGCAACAGTTGAAGCATCGCCTGCTTTGAGAACAATAAGACTATTGGTTTTACCCGCATGAGGTACGGTATTTCTATCTGATAACGTCTTATTTCCAGGTGCTATACCTGCATAACTTGTTATCATCAGCAATATACAGACCAATAATGCAATTGTTTTCCTTTTCATCTTGTATCCCCTTTATTTTGTTCTCAATACTAGAATTTAAAGTTTGATGAAAAACAGAAGTATTGTTGCATTTTGTGATTTGGTTGTTGAGCTATAGGGGTATGACGCGGTCACCGTAATGATAGTCTTTCCGAATCCAAGGATTAACCCTGAGGTAATCGTCTGTTCGCCACCAGCTGAGATGGTTAAGAGGGTTCCATTGGTTTTTTTGCCGAAAAATGCACCACCCGTCAGTGTGATATTCCATTGAATATGCATGATCTCGATGGCACCTGTGTTTTTGATCACTGTTTTAATTTTGAAAAGACCACCGGAGAGAAGGCCGATTTCGATTTGAGGTGCGATGATTGTGATGACAAAGGGTTCTGACCAATCGCTTTCACTTCCAAGGGTATTTTTCGCTTTTGCTGTAATTGTAAAGTTTCCTTGGTTGGACCAGGTATGCGAGATGGTGACAACAACTCCTGAGGCAGAGGGACCGAACCATTCTTGGTGGCTTCCATCGCCCCATTCTACCCAGTAAGAGACGCTTGAGTTTCCCGGGTCGGTTGTGATGAAGGTGAAATCTATCGGTCGTCCAATGTCTCCTTGAGTTGGTCCATTTACTTGTGGTGGATATGGTGCTGATAAGACAGGACTCACCACCAAGGCATAATCCGCATCTAATTCTGGTGTTTCGAGATGAGAATCCTGGATTATTTCATCTGCAGAGACTTGAACCGTCCATGCTCCAGCCTCAGGGTTCTGAATAAAGACACATTCTACCGTGTCCTTTGTATCAGCAGTACCATTTGGTTGAGACCATACAGCAGTCTTCAGGCCATAATTACCCTGATAAAAGACATTGGACGGGGAAGTCACCGTCAACGTTAAATCATTGATTCGATGTTGAGATTGTACCGCTGGATTTCCGGCAGGATCGGCATACGTCATTGTGACCTTTAGATAAGGAGAACCTGCTTCCACAGCAACCACATGGGTTGTTACATTGAAGGGTTGAAGGACATCTGATTCATCAATAATATAGAAATTATCTCGGAGATCGTATAAGTTTTTCAAAGACGGCATACCCCATCCTTGATGTGTCCGGGTTTTATCGTGTGAAGTTCCGTTGAATGGGTATTGATCAGCAGTGTTAATCATCATCGCTTTGGCCGTCGTCATATGCGGGCGATTCTGAAAGACAGTTCCATTGGGATCTACGTCGTTTCCAAAAATTCCATCAGACCACATATCAAAGAAGAGACCGAAATGCCCGGCGATTATCGGTGTTGCACCGCTCGTACCGCCAAAGCTAGTGGTATATGCGGTTGAGCTCCCAGTAGTTGTTGTGTATATTGCATCATAGAAACTGCAAAGATCTGGTTTGATCCTTCCATCGGAGGCAGGTCCGATGCTCGCGCCACCGTTCCATTTATCATCAGTTTTAGTTAGAGTGTCATAATGGTACATCCCACCGCCAGAAACAATATTTTTAGCCCAGGCTTGCGGTCGTGAACTTTGACTACCAAGGTTACTTTGTGATTGGCAGTGAATGATGTCGAAATCAAAAAGCATATCATCAGTGTCAGCAGAGATGGTGGTATATTGTGTCACCTGGTTATCACCGACGCTTGAGGTCTCGAAAACGCAGAAATAAGGATCTTGTACTTGATCTGCTGTATGTTCATACCGGCTGCTCCCCCCCATGCCTATATAATTATAATCACCGACAATTCCCTGCCCTGCGGGGAGGAGTCCTCTGCCTTTCGGATTCCCGGTTCCATCTCCAAAACAAATACCGGAGGTAGATGCACCGTGAGAATTACTACCTACTGTTCCGTGTTTGATTAACGGACGTGATAGGAAGTCTACATGGGCGAGATTAAACCCTGTATCAAAGACTTCTCCTCGGACACCACTCCCGTTGTACCCTGCAACCGATTCGATGTAGTTTGCACCACCGATTTCACGTGCAATATCCATATCAACACCATAGGGGCTCCATCGATCAACAAAGTTTACTTCGTCCCAGCGAATGATTACGAAAAGTTGATCTGGTGTTAAGGTCGCCACAACTAGGAATTTCCCAGCATCATTACTATCTACTATTCCACCAATTGTTTCGATACGCTCTGCAACAATTGTTTTTTGTTCAACAGACAGTACTTGGATGTTATATCGTTGCAGAGGATACTTTTGGTAGGCGTTTTCTAGGTTCTCATGCATGAATTCTTCAAGACGGTACGCAGGATGATATGGGCCGACCCACCGTACGTAGGGGAGTGCTTCAACCTGTGCTCGTACTGATTCGCTCATTTCGACAAGGTAAGCATACTGAGCGATGTAATGACGTACGACACCACCGTATGTAGTAATCGCATCTCTGAATTCTTGAAGTGGTTGTGTGACGAACTGAACGATAAATAAATGTGAATTTTCATTTGCTGTTAAAATAGATTTAATGAATGGTTCTCCTTTCAGAGGATCGAAATGAGCATATCTCAGTCCGATTTCGTACGAAGGTTGAACGGTTCTAACAAAAGATTTTCCACCATCTATACTTATTGAATAAAACGGTACAATTTCGTCAGTATTGAGTTTTTTATCCCAAAGTTTCAATACGATTAATGTATCGGGAATTGTGATAAATCGTTCATTAATAATTTTACTATTTTTTTGGAAAAGTTCCGTATTCCCGTTGACGGTCAATGCTGTTGGAATACATAGCGTACATATAATTAGGCCTATGACTAATTTCTTTAGGTTGTTTTTCATTTTTTTTATCCCCCTTTAACTATATACAAACGTATTTTATATAGATAACGACATCGTAATTAAACCTTTCTATGTAATTATTTTTTGTCTAGGCTGTTAATAAATTAAAGAAACCCTCACACTTTTCATTTAAACCCGGATATAATAACGGAAAATGTAAAGCAGGGTCGGTCTCAGAAAGATAAGTGCAAATATTAATCTTTTAGAAGTAGAAAACATACATAAAATTAATACACATACCAATCTGGTAAAATAAATCGATCTTTATCATTATCTTTTTAAGCGTAATTTTTTATATGATGCGAGTATAATGGTAATACGAGTAATGGGGCGTATTAAATGAAGGAACACTTATTTCGAAGGATTCTTTTTCTATCAGCTCTTTTCATTCTGTTTACTAATGTTCTAGTCCCCGTTTCTGGGAATTTTATAAAAGAACCATTTTTCGTTAATGGAGTCAAAGTAGTTGATGATGATTTTGATCAGACGATTATTGACTATATGAACAAAGCTCATTGGCCTTCTATAGCATTAGCCATTATTAAAAATAATAGCATGGTTTGGTCAAAAGGATATGGATATGCAGACATTAAAAATAAAAAGGAAGCTACAAATGAAACAGTGTATATGTTGGCTTCTATATCAAAAACCTTTGCTGCAACAGCAATCATGCAATTATGGGAAAAAGGTCTTCTTGATTTGGATGACGATGTTAATGAGTATTTACCTTTCACTGTAAGAAATCCCAAGTATCCTGATGTACCAATAACATTTAGGATGATTCTAACACATCGATCAAGTATAGCGGCAAGAAACGTCAAACTTTTTATATTAATTTCATTACTTCATGTACCATACGATAATCTGGGGGAATATTTGAATCCCGGGGGAAAATTATACTCACCAAAAAACTGGAAGGATTATCCACCTGGTGCACAACAATCCTATTCCAGTGCAGGCTTTGATTTATTAGGATACCTTGTGGAATGTATCACAAATCAATCATTTCCTGAATATTGTACAGAAAATATTTTTCAACCGCTGGATATGAAGAATACTAGCTATCATCCCGCCTATTATATAAAAAAACAGCTTGCAGTTCAGTATATCTATCTAGTTGGGAGATATGTTGCTTTGCCTTATCCGGAGGTTAGAAACTATGGATCAGGGGGACTGAGATCAAATTTAGAGGATCTTTCTCATTATTTAATTGCTTACATGAATGGGGGGGAATATAATGGCGTTCATATTTTAAAAAATGATACCGTTGAACTCATGTTTACATTACAGTATCCTAGTGATGGCTATAGAGGATATGGTCTTGGATGGCAGATTTTTTTGGGTCACAACAGCTCTGAAAACAATCTTAGAATAGGTCATAGTGGTGGAATGCCAGGCAGTCAAACCTATATGTTTTATCATGTCTCTGAAGGTATTGGAATAATTATGTTAGCCAATGAACATCTCTATTATTCAATAAATAATTTGATAGGCTGGTTTTCAATTATTGATTTACTTGTTGATAAAGCAAAACATTATTGAATCATCAATTATTTTCCTTTTCTATCAAATGATTGTTGGGTTGTTTTTTGTCCCACATTAAAAAAACGTTGAAAGAAAAGAAGGGAAAAAAGAAAAACATAATTAAACGAAATAGGCGGAGTGAAGGATATACAAAGAAAACTTATCATTCTCAGCATAGGAGTCTTTCTTATCTCCACTACGTTCAGTGGGACGTGGAAGACGTCTTCTGAAGTGCCTTCCATCAATTGGACGATGACTTTATTTTCAGACGGGACTTGTTCTGGTGCTGTAACAGGAGATACATGGGCATTAAAAGAGGGAAAATTAGTTTTTATAGCAACCACTCAAGATGGCACAGTCGTAGGTGAATATTATTATTTTTTTCCTAATAACACAACACTCACCCTCACTGATGTCAATACTGGTGGCTCGAAAGTCTATTCAAAACAATAATGAGTGACAATCTTGCACAAAACATGAGATTAAAGCCATGCTATGTTTCTTCAATACCAATGTGTCATTATTACTCTGACATGAGTTCTCCAACAAGATGTTGAAACAAGAGAACTAAATGATCTTTATCCAAAGTATCTTTACCTTCTTGCTTCAAATCCCAACTACATTTTTCTTTCTTTTCATCATATTCAAAATTTATAATTACCTTTCCTTGTAGCATTTTTTCACTCCCAATTGCAGTTAACAATACATAAATCATATAAAAATTCTCCTCTCATTCATTTCTTTATCGTTCTCCTTATGAAAATGCTGTGGACGGACATTTTGGAAGAAACGATCATAGGTTCTCGTTATTGCTCAATTAAAAACTTATTTTTTAAGTTAACACTTTCGTCATTGATTAACACAAAACATGTGGTTAAGTTTTTGATGTATAGGTTTTAAAGAAAGAATGAAACCTAAATAAACACCTTGTTGAACCAAAATTATTTTATCCACGAACACATTTGCAGGGACCCGTAAGAGATGTTGCCTATGGCTGAAAAAAAGAACGAAACACCACAGAACAAAGCTCCGAAATCACCGGGATCGTCGTACACAATGACTGAGGTCTTTAAAATTACCGACGACCTGTTTCAACTCTCAAAAGATAAAGAATATCCCCTTGGCGCATTTGTCCATGGGTTGATTTTCGCATTAGAGTTCACACAGCAGTCCTATCGTATTCCTCCACAGCAACTCGCGGAGATTAAACGAGACTGCCGCAGATATGTTGACGAGATTGTTCGCACAGGATCCCAACAGAAGACACCTATGGCGCGAAAAGAATAATAATTCGGGGTAGACTTTTCATTGAATGCTGAGCCGTGCAGTGAAACCAGTGTACCGAGAACACTGATATAGGTACAAACTTCGAATCGATTAACTTCGTATATTTCGACGATGGATGTGACTTTTTTCCCCCCGACTCCTTATTGGATGTTGGAGTATAAATCTTCTATCATTTAATAATTCACTGAGCACTCCAAAGAAAAAGACCTGGTGCTTATGCACCTAAATATGCATCCATAAACTATAAAAAAACACATACCATGTATTTTCTCAAAGAAATGGATGGTGTTCGTGGATGGGAAATAGTGAATACAAAACTAAAGTTAAACTTGATTATATCCAAGATTTTGAAATGATGTTCGAACGGATGAAAGTAGATCGTCCGAGAGAAGCAGCAACATACTATACGATCCTTATCATGGACTGCCCGAAAGAGTTTTCTGAGTTTCTAAAAGTTGCAGAAGAGCTGACTAACATCACCAGGCGACCCCTGGAAACCGGGAGAAATTCTCTGTTGAAAAACGGTTTAATCGCAGAAGTATTGTTCTCTGCAAACTGTGAAGAAGATTTCGGGAGAGAAAGTTACCTTCCCGTGCACCCCAAGGTTATCTGGGAAGATATCAAAGAAAACCTTAAGATCGTGATCGCACCTGACACATATAGCGCAATGCAAAACCGACTCAATGACTACGCAACCTCCTACAATGAGCATTTCAAAACCTACGGCATCAAAATCAAACGCGATGGGAACGTCACCCTTCGTTACAGCGGGAAATGGATCCTCTACAACATCCTTAACAACTGCTTAGAAAAGAAGAACAACCTCCGGATGCAAATCGGTGGAGAACGGTTCTTCGACGAACCCTTCCTGAAATATTTCAAAAAATTCTTAGCGCTTGATACAAAGGTCGAGCTTCTTATCGATTCTGAGGCGAGCATCGATATCGCGAAACAACTCAAGAACGCCTACGGCGACAACCTGGACATCCGGTATTTCTCAGAAAACACCTCAGGGACCATGCGTAACTATGTCTTCGGTAAAGAACTCGCAGTCAACGGCATTAAAATTCTCGCTGAGGAAGGATGCGAACCCTGCTATGTTGGGACCGCGTATGTGAATCTTGAGGATATCGAATTACTGAACGGAAAATTCGAAAACCTCTGGAGTCTTGCCAAGAAACTTCCTGAAAAAGAAAAATAGGATGCCCCATATTTTCTTCTTTTTTCTTTTAAAATAGTATCAAAATAATATTTAATTTTCTAAAAAATTGTTTACAAAATAAAAAAAAGAAAGAAGGATTCGTTCCTTCTACTTTACTGGTTCTTTGGTTCTTGCTGCATCCCAGAGAGAGCGAATAACCAATATGACGGCAGCAGGTGCGACAAAGATAGCGAGATACTGTGTGATGTTTGTAAACAGGGGTGCTAACTCGCGGAAGCTTCCGAATATCCATCCAGTTGATGTCACTGCGATCGCCAGACCTATTAAGATCAGTGATGCAATCAGAAACGTTGGTACTTTTTCTTGGGTGACTGCTCC
>Ga0315275_10004375_pt1 | contig 13188 bp, 19 predicted proteins | sample YL17G03_0_MG_FD_205557 | JGI IMG/M metagenome (GOLD analysis project Ga0315275, IMG submission 205557) | Sediment microbial communities from Yellowstone Lake, YNP, Wyoming, USA - YL17G03_0 | ecosystem: Environmental > Aquatic > Freshwater > Lake > Sediment | place: USA: Wyoming | collected... | reverse complement strand
GAAGGACTTCCTCGATGCGATGGAGAGGACGCCCGAGTCTGTCCCTTCAGCCGAGCAGGCTTACGTTATCTTCGTGGACCTGCAACCGGAGGCGAACTGGGCGCACGAATGCCTGTACGTTTACGTCGTTTCGGACGGGAGCCTGTTCGCGGTGAAGCACGATTGGCCGCCGAATGAGAAGCATGAGATGACTCCGATGGAGAGGCCCCAGGAAGGAGCCCCCGTCGATTTTGCGATATAGGAGATCCATGGACGCGAAGCAATTGAAACTGATGGAGAAGAGGCTTCTGGAGAAACGGGAGCAACTTCTGAACGACATCGGGAACATGAAGGCCGACGAGGCGGTGAGAATACCCAGCAAGGATCCCGAGGAGTTTGACTACGAGATCGAGATCACGCGGGGCCTGATCGAGACGGAAGAGAGGGAGATCCGTGAGATCGACATGGCCCTGGTGAGGATCGAGGGTAAAACCTTCGGGATCTGCGAGACCTGCGGGAAGGAGATAAAGCCATCCCGTCTCAAGGCCCTCCCGAACGCCCGGCAGTGCCTCCCTTGCAAGATAAAAGAGGAAGAGGCGTGAAGATCGGGGATGTAGTCATCCTGAAGGGGAAGGTAGTAGAGAAGGAATGGGGCTCCATCTCATCGAAGGGGGATCACCTCACCCTCATCGAGGGGAAGGCCGACATCGGAGGATGCGTACTGGCGAAGGACTGGCGGGGGGAGGTTCACTGCATCAATCCGGACCTTTTCGAGGTTTTGTGGACACGGGAAGAGGCGGTCGCCAGGAAGATGATGGAGCCGGATGTGATGCAGTTCAAACCGGTGGACCACGCCGAAATGCAACGAAGGCTGTGGTCGAGTATCGCCGGGAATATAGCGGCGAGCATCGACAACGCGATCATCAACGGGATGCTTTCGACGGCGGACGAAAAGGGGACGAAGCAGATAGCCCGGCAGTTGGGGTTGGGAGACCGAGGATGAAACGCATGATCGTGCTGCTGGCGGTCGTTTTCATGGCCGGGTGCCCCTCCTCGGAGCTCCTGCGGGAGACCCCGGTGATGGACACGGACCTCGCGGCGGTCGAGAAGGCCCACTCCCAGGAGATCCAGACTCACCTCCTGCCCGAGGGGCTCCTCATCTACGCCAAGCGGCCCCCGGGCGACCCCAAGGCCCTCTACAAGCAGGGGACGGAGCAGGCGGACGGGGCGTTCCACAACGGTCTCTACCTCGCGGCCCTGTCTCTCAAGTACGCCGTGACGAAGGATCCAGCGGACCAAGCGAAGGCCCTGGCCTGCTGGAAGGCCCACCATCTTCTGGTCTCCGGATCGGGCTACTCCGGTCTGGTGGCGCGGTCCTACGGCAAGCACGATCCATCGGAGACGACGCTGACCTTCAGGAGGGATGGAAGCGGGGACGGGCAGGGCGGGTGGCTGTTCGGTACGAACCTCTTCGTGCGGCTGGCCGCTGACGACGCATCCAAGGCGGAAGCGGCGGCGGATGTCAAGGCCATCGCCATGCACATGAGGAAGCACGACCTCAAGGTCTACCAGGACGAGAACACTCCGACGCCCTACGGGGACTTCAAGACCCCCGTGATGGGGGTCCCCATTGGGCACTACGGCGTGGCGATGATGGCCCTCGCCAACCTCGCCTTGAAGTTGAACCCAGGGGACGGGGAGTGCGAAGCGTTCCTCAACTGGCTGATCGAGAAGGACTACCACCGGCAGGCCCAATACTTCTACCCGTGGTTCCCCCATTCGGCGGCGAACACGTTCATGTACGGCATGAACATGATCACCCTTTGGATGAACGACGAGTCGCCGCACCGGAGGGAGTTCTACCTCGCGGGCGCGGATGCCTTCTGGGAGCGGAGCCACGCCTGGCAAATGGCGTTCTACGCCCTATCCTACAAGTTCGTGGGGGGAACCAAGTACAGCGGGGACGTGACGGACGCCGTCGCCAGGCTGAAGAATCTGACCCAACGGTACAACCCCTACTTCGAGCAGGACAAGAACACGAAGTCGCATACGAAGGTGGTGCCGCTGGAGTGCCGCCCTGTGACTTCAATCCTGTGGTCGTCGAGCGCCTACGAGGAACTGACCAAGGCGGAGGGGGGAGATCCGACGCTGGACTACTCGCGCCAGGACTTCCTCCTGGCCTACTGGCTGGGGCGGTACATGGGAGCCATAAACTGATCCGAAGGAGTGAACAATGATTAACGTACAACCGAATACTCCGTGGGGAGATCGGTGCCGAATCCTTGGTAAGCCCATCGGCAAGTGCAAGAAGCAACCCACGTTTGCTGTCTTCGGGGACGATGGAGTTCCGAAACTGTCAAGGCTGGAAGGCGTCGTATGCGCCGATCATCTTGCCCTGGCGGTACGCAGGGTGAACAAGGTACAGAAAGCCAAGAAGGAATAACAGATCCGACGGGCGCGGGTTAGTGGGATGGAAGGTTGACAGAATCCGAAGAATGTGAGGTTGACATGGGAAAGCCTTTGCTGGTGGACTCAGACACGATGCGCTTAACGGTCACGGTCTTTGCTCGTGGGCTGGCGTTGGCGTTTGCATCTGGAATGCGGTATCAGCGGAAGTCCCCCCGAACCAAGAGTTTCAATGTGATCGTGGCGCTTGGTAAGGTGGACGAACCGATTCCTGACCCTCCAGCGATGGATGCGTGGCTGGATGCCGCGACCAGAATCCTATGCGCCAATGACAAGTAGGCCAATGCAGTCTGAGAAATCTGTATGAGGCGGAACATGGAAGATCGCGTGGCGGTGAAACTCTTCGCCAAGTGGTATAGAGAAGACAATCGCGGAGTGTCCGACAATGAGATCCAAACCGCATGGGATATGTGGAAGGATCTTGAGCACGATGGAGACTGCATAGGTGAACCGCAGATGTGCCGCCGCTGCTGGGTCGAATACTTTCGGGAGCTGGCGAGCAAGTCACTTTGAGAAGAATGTTGGGGGCAGACATGAACGACGGCCAGTGCTGCGAAACGTGCAAGTGGTGGTTCCCGATTGGCGAGCCGGAAGAGTTGGCGAGACGTAGGGCCGAGCACTTGTCTATTCTTGGTGCTTGCCGGTGGTGCGATGGACGCAACATCCCGTCATGTGTCGGGAATCCAGACTTCTGGGATAACTTCAATGACTGCGGGGTTGACTGCCCCTGCTGGGAAGCCAAGGCAGTTTGAGAAGAGTGCAAGGTGAATCATGACCAGGGACGAATTCAGGCAAGGTGTGTTCGCCCGAGACGGGGGCCGGTGCGTGATCTGCGGTTCCTCCATGAATCCTGACGCCCACCACGTTGTCGAGCGCCGGTTGTGGGACGACGAGGGCTACCACCTCGACAACGGGGCAACTCTGTGCGGGATCCATCACGTTCAGGCGGAGCAGACGACCCTCTCCTGCGAGGAGATTCGGCAGTCCGCTGGGATCACAAAGGTCGTACTACCGAACACTTTCGACCGGGACGAGACCTACGACAAGTGGGGCAACGTCATCCTCCCGGACGGACGCCGGGTGAAGGGGGAACTCTTCTGGGATGATTCCGTGCAGAAGATCCTGGCCGGGGTCATGCTCCTCTTCTCCGACCTCGTGAAGTACCCCAAGATTTACCACCTCCCGTGGTCCGAGAGTGTGGACGAGAAGACGGATCGGTTGCTGACGGACGCCCAGGTCGCGGCCTTCGCGGGGAAGCGGGTCATCGTCTCCGAGAAGCTGGACGGCGAGAATACGTCCTGCTACCGGAACTACATCCACGCCCGGTCCCTCGATGGACGGAGCCATCCGAGCCGGGGATGGGTGAAGGCGGACCACGCCAAGTGGGGGTATGAGATCCCGGAGCATTGGCGGGTGTGCGGGGAAAACCTGACGGCGGAGCACTCGATCCGGTACGAGAGACTGCCGACGTACTTCCTTCTGTTCGGGATCTACAATGAGCGGAACGAGTGCCTGTCGTGGGACGACACGGTCGTCTACAGCTACCTTCTCGGCCTCACGATGGTTCCGGTCCGCTACGACGGGATCTTCGATGAGAGGGAGGTTCGGGCCTGCTACACCGGGAAATCGGTGTACGGTCCGACGCAGGAGGGCTACGTCATCCGGATCGCGGACAAGATCCCGTGGGCGGACCACCGGACCAGCTTCGGAAAGTTCGTCCGGAAGAACCACGTTCAGACGGCGCAAAACTGGATGAATCGACCGATGAAGATGAATGGGCGAGCGGTCAACCCGGTGGGGTGCTGACATGAGCGGAATTCGCGTTACCAAGGTGTGGCGGAGCAGAGAGAAGGCCCGAATCGACGCGCTATCCAACGAAGCCCTGCTGGATGAGACGCTGGACGCGGAGACGGGGGATGACTACGACGGCTGTTTTACCCGCCAAGGCGAGGAGCAGCTCAGCATGCTTCTCGAAGTTCTTCGCGAGCGGCTGCGGAAGTGCGGATTCCTTCCGAAGAAGGTGGCGACATGAACGAGGAAGCCCTAATCCTCATGACCGCGAAGATGATCCAGGCCAGGAAGTCGCTCCGGGATCTCTTGGGAGATCGGTACGAGTCCGTGATCGAACCGTGCCGGGTCTTGATCCGGGGCTCGATGAAGCACCGGAAGTGCGGAGCAATCAAGGCGACAACAGACCTCACGAACGCCATGCTTAACAGCGGAGCCGACGGTATGGCCGCCATGAAGATGATCGCGGCCTGCGCCGACGTACTGGAAAAAGAGGAGGCATGACCTTCTACATCTGCCACGCCCGCTCCTCCGTCCTTCGAGGCAAGGAAGTGGAGAGGAGGAAGGGGTGGCCCAGGGGCAGGAACGGGAACGGGCTTGTACGGTGCGAGGGGGTGCTCTACATCGTTCCGCTGAGGACGTTGCGGAAGAAGCCAGATGATCGTCAAGATCAAGGAACATAAGTGGCTTCAGGAGGAGATCCTGGAGAAGGTCCGCAGCGCGGCGTGGAAGGTCATGTCGTCGTTTTTCTTATCGGATCCATCCATGAAACTCCAGGTCAACAAGGCGATTCGGAAGGCGGTCCTCGATGCCCTCCGGCCCTACGAACCCGACATCCCGTGGATGGATAAAGGGACCGTTCCAGACCTCCTGGCGAGCTACGTCGATGTCGATTTCGAGGCCAACACGCTGCCGCCCACGACAACGAGACAGAGCGTGTTCTGGACGGACACTTTCTCGGATCAGAAGGGGAAGTTCCAACTCAGGACGGCCCGTCTGGAGAGCGCCCTCGATAACTCCGGGCTCGTAGTCAACGCAGATGACCCCCGCGCCGTGGCGGAAATCATAAGAGGCCAGTAGCGCAAACCGTTTGCAAAAAGGAGATTCCATGCTGAAGCCTGCCGATCTACAGGGAGTGGAGTACAACCCCAGGAGGATGTCCCCCGAGGCGTTCGACGGGCTCAAGGCGAGCGCCCGAACGCTGGGAGACATCAGCGGCATCTGTTTCAACAAGCGAACGGGGAGGGTGTTCGCGGGGATCCACCGGGTCAAGGCCCTGAAGGAGGAGTACGGAGACGACCTCCGCATCGAGGGGACCGACGACGCCCCCGTGCTGGTGTGCCCGGCCAGGAAGGCGGCGGGGCACCGGCCCGAGACCCCGGAGTTCCGCTTCAACATCCGGGTGGTGGACTGGCCGGAAGACCTGGAGCGCCTTGCCAACGTCACGGCGAACAATCCTCACATCCAGGGGGTGTTCGACGAGAACCTGGAAGACATCCTGGGGCAGATCGGGAACGACTTCGCTGACGGGCTGGCGGAAGACCTCCGCATCCCCGACTTGGACCTCGACATGGTGATCGGGAAGACCGGCACGGGAGGCCCAGGGAAGGAAGGGGCGAGCCCTGCGGTGAAGCCTGGTAGGCCCCCGGCTCCGGAGATCCACGGGGATGACGACCGTTCGGGACGGTTCCTCCTGGTCTACACCAGCCCCGAGGAGAAGGTGTACTGGTGCAACCTCCTGGGCCTCCCCGAGGAAACGGATCGGGTCGTCATCACCGTGGACGAGATGAAGGAACATCAGGAGGCAGATGAGGGAGAGCAGGAGCCCGATACCGAAGCGGAAGAGGGCGACGCTGACGAGGGGAAATGAACTCCATCTTCAAGACATTTTCGACGGCCAGGGGGGACATCCATTGGGAGGATTACCTGAAAGTCCTCACCCCATTCGAGAACCGGGCTGCGGTCTGGTTCAAGCGGGAGGACTACTTCGCCCCTCTGGGCTACGGAGGCCCGAACGGGAGCAAGTTGCGGCAACTGATCTGGCTCATCAATCGTGGCCTGGAAGGAAAGACCACGGTGCTATCAGGGGCGTCGGTCAAGAGCCCGCAACTATCCATGAGTTCCATCGTAGCGAAGCACTTCGGGCTCAAGACCGAACTGGTGATCGGGGCGACCACGCCCGAGGCGGCGGCGACCCACCCCAACGTGCAGATCGCGGCCCGATTTGGGGCCAGATTCAACATCGTGAAGGTAGCGTACAACCCTTTCTTGCAGAAGACGGTTCACCAGCGGAGACGACCGGATACGCTGATCGTGGAGTACGGGATCACCCTGGACCACGAAACCAATCCGGCAGCGGACATCCGGGAGTTCCATGCACAGGGGGCCGAACAGGTCCGCAACGTACCGCCAGGGGTGGAGACCCTGGTGATGCCCGCCGGGTCATGCAATTCCCTGGTGAGCGTCATGTTGGGGCTCCATCTATTCAAGCCCCCGATCAAGGTCTTGCGGACGCTGGGGGTAGGCCCGGACAAGGTTGAATGGGTCAAGCGACGGCTACGAATCCTTGGGGTAGCCCCCAACTTCCTGCGCTATGAATGGCGGCATACGAACCTCCAAGACCTTGGATTCTGCACCTATCAGATGGAGATGCCAGAGACGCAATGCGGGATCGACTTCCATCCAACCTACGAGGGGAAGATCATCCGGTGGATGGGGAAGAATGAGCCCATGAGCCGGGACGGAAAGACGGCATTCTGGATCGTGGGGGCGCAACCCAAGATGGAAGTCATCGCTCCGTTCGCGGAAGGGCCACAGATGAGGGTGAAGGTAATCGCGTGATTCCATACAAGGACTACAGGCTGCCGGAGAACCGGCGCGAGATGTTCATGGATCTCTACGAGTTCCAGTTGACATACCGCGCCCATCCAGGCGGGGTCTACTTCATCATGCCGTATTTGGCGAAGGAGTACGGCTGGAGTATGGAGGACAAGCTCTGGTTCGCTTTCCTGAACGGAAACACGCAGCACCCCCCGACATCGCTCCTCCTTTTCCGGAGATTCCCACGGCTACCTGCAACATCAGTTGAGAGGGAGGAACTGGGGTACTGGTTCAACAAGAACTGGGCCAACCTCCAGTTCGATCTGGATCGTCGGTATCAGAAGAAGGAGCTGCCGAAGGCGGTCGCGGTCTACGCAGCCCTGGTCAAGGAGGCAGGAAGCCAAGAGAAACTCCTGACGGGACGATTCAAGGATCTATGGAAGATGGTCCGGGATCGCTACTGGTGTTTCGGACGCCTTTCCGCATTCAGCTACCTGGAGTACGTCAGGATCATGGGGGCTGGAGCGGAGTGCGACACCCTTTTCCTGCGGGACATCTCCGGTAGCAAAAGCCATCGGAATGGGCTCTGCAAGCTGCTGGGGCGGGACGACCTCGACTGGCATGACGACAACCCGGCCTTCGATGGGAAGTACACGCCGGAGATGTTCCTGTGGCTGGAGCGAGAGGGGGAGCGCCTGCGGGAGGAAGCGAAGCAGCGGTTCGCAGGGCGCGACTTCGAGAGGGACGTGGGCTACTTCACCATCGAGTCCACCCTCTGCACGTTCAAGAGCCACTACCGGAAGGACCGACGCTACCCAGGCGTCTACCTCGACATGATGCACGGCAGGATCCAGTGGACGCAGGCCCATTGGCCCCGGGAGGATCTTTCCGTGTTCTGGAAGGCGAGGAAGGATTGCCTGCCCAAGTTCCTGCGGCTGGAGGACAACCCCGACGATCCGGGGGAGGCCCCGGCCAAGCAGAATCATTTCCGAGAGACAGGGCAAGTTCTGGCTCTTGGGAACCTGTTCCCAGGGAAATACTACGACGACGGGCGATGGAGGTTGGGCCGATGAGGCATCTCATCTACATCATCGGGGAGCCGGGGTCCGGGAAGTCCTCCTTGCTGGCGGCCCTGCTCCACGGGCAGGGGATCGAACATGACAAGCCCTTCGCATTCATCCAGTTCCTTGGCGGGATCGAGCTGGGGGCGAGGCGTGAGAAGTTCTCCGGCACGGATGCTCTCCCCATGAACGTCCAGCCCACAGTTCTTGAGTGGATGAAAATCGTACCGGACGAGACCATCCTGATCGGGGAGGGGGACCGGCTGGCGAACGACGGTTTCTTCCTGTCCGCGAAGGAGATGGGGTACGACCTCATGCTCTACCACCTTTGGGTTCCTCCTGACATCGGAGAGACCCGCAGGAAGGCGCGGGGGAGCGGGCAGAATAAGTCATGGATCGCAGGCCGGGTCACCAAGGTCAAGAACTTGGCGAAGAAGTGGAGCCCCGAAACTCTGGATGGGCGCAAGAGCACGGAGGAACTCGTCCTCCGCATGAGGCGTAACCCAATCGTTGAAAGGCTGTGCCGTACATGACCGACTACTACTCCTCCCCGAGATGGACCGGAGAGCTGGCGGATTGCTCCATGCCCGTTACCTTCGACCAGTATTCGGGGTGCAGTTTCGGGTGCATCTACTGCGCCCTACGAGGCACGAAAATCCGGATGGCCGACGGGACGACCAAGCCGATCGAGAACATCAACATCGGCGACAAGGTCCTGTCCTACAACGAGGCCAAGAAGGCTGAGGAGGAGGATAAAGTCATCTCCTTCATGGCCCGAACGGTCGATGAGATCCTCGATATTGAACTTGATGACGGGACCGTGGTATCTATCACGGGCGAGCATCCCGTACTTGTTCTAAGTCGAGGATGGATCAAGGCTTCCGATCTCCGCCCAGGGGATGATGTAATAAAAGTGTTGACAAAGGGCAACAAAGAGCGCATAATCACTCCATAACAAGGAGGAGACTATGCGCGAAGGAAGCAAGAATGGGCGATGGATCGAAAAGGTTCCCTACGTTTGCCCGCACTGCGGAAAGGTTCTGATGCTTACGCCACGGCAAGCGGAGCGGAACACCGGAAAGAAGCGCATGTGCTCAAGAGCATGCGCCGGGGCCGAAAGGAGGGGCAAGAAACGTGGGCCGAATCCAGAAGCAGCGAAGCGCATGAGAGAGAATAATCCCATGAAACGTCCGGAAGTGGCGGCGAAACAAGTGGCCTCTCTCAAGGAATCCTACGCTTCGGGGAAGTTGGAGGATCTTCGCGCCAAACAGCGGGAGAGGGGGAAAACCGAGAGATGCGCCCGGTTGAGGGAGTACACCCGAAGCGAAGAAGGACGAAGTAGAGCGCGGCGACACATGATCGAAAACAATCCCATGAGTGACCCCGAGGTAGCGAAGAAAGTATCAGGAACAAGAAAGGCCCTCTTCGCGTCCGGTGAGTGGACCCCGCCATGGAAGGGACGGCACAAGCCTGACGCAGTGGAACGCATGTCTTCCGACAGGAACCCCATGAAGGATCCGGAGACCAGGAGGAAGACACTCCGGAAGATCATTGCATCTCACCAGAAGAACGGAATTTCCCAGGGCGAACGGAATGTCAGGGACGCCTTGGAAGCCCTCCATACGAACTACATTCAGCAGTTCATGGTGGATGGCCCCAAGCGGTCCTACTTCCTTGATTTTTTCCTTCCAGACAATAAGTACGGGATCGAGTACGACGGCCATAGCGGGCATTACACCGAAGAAGGAATTGCTCGGGACAAGGCCAGGGATGACCATATACGAAGCCTCATGGGCATCCGTATTCTACGCATTCACCGGGACACGGCGTTCATTGGAATTGAATCTCTCGCGGCAGTCATAGCCAAAGGACTTGCAGATGAAAGTCAAGAGCGTCTCTAAACGCCAGGGCACTTTCCGCGTTTTCAACATCGCGACAGAGAAGAACCACGACTATTTCGCGGAGGGCGTCCTCGTTCACAACTGTTTCAGCCAGTACCAGCGGGGGCTTGGGAAGTGCCGGGAGAAGTACCTCGCCAAGGATGTCAAGGCGGTCAGCATCACGGGGGTCCAGCGGGCGTTCACGTCACCCGGTTCGCAGTTCTTCCCCTGGACATCCAAGAAACGGATCATCCAGTGGGGGGGCCTGAGCGATCCCTTCTGCAACTACGAGAAGAAGTACAGCGTGGGCCTGGGCCTTCTCCGGTGGTTCCGAAGCGTGGACTACCCCATCTCGTTCTCGACCAAGGGGACATGGTGGACGAAAGACCCCAGGTACACGGAGTTCTTCCAGGGGAACAAGAAGTGGAACGTCAAGGTCACCATCATCACCCACGACGAGGCCAAGGCGAGGATGATCGAACGGAGGGTGGACAGCCCGAAGGAACGGCTGAAGGCCATTGAGAGGATCGCGGCGTTCAACGGGGGCGGGGCGACCTTGCGCCTACGGCCCTTCGTCGTCGGGGTGTCGAACCCCTCGTTCGTCCGCTTGATCGAGGATGCCAAGAACGCCGGAGCCACGGCGGTCAGCACGGAGTTCTTCTGCTACGAGACCCGGTCAGACCTCCTGCGGGAGAACCTCGGAATCTTCAAGAAGGCCTCGGGGATCGACTTCGAGGATTTTTACAAGAAGAACAGCGCCGGAGCCGGATACCTCCGGTTGAACCGGGACATCAAGCGACCATTTATGGACAAGATCCAGGAGACGTGCGACCGGGTGGGGATGAGGCTCTACATCTCCGACGCCCACTTCAAGGAGCGGAGCCATAACGGGTCGTGCTGCGGCCTGCCCGAGTCCTTCGACTACAGCCGGGGGCAGTTCTGTGAGGCCCTTTGCATCGCCAGGAAGACGGGGCGGGTGGAGTGGAAGGACATCTCCTGGGACATGGAGCACTTGAAGGCGGTGCCGTACTGCCGGGCCGAGGGGTTCAACCAGGGGAACGATGAGCACCGGGTCCAATTCTGGAATCACACGCTCTACGACTTCATGCGGTGGCTCTGGAACAATCCATCCTCGGGAAAGGGGCCGTACATCATGTTCGGGGGAATCATCAAGCCCACGGGGAAGGACGCGGAGGGGAACTTGATCTACGAGTTCGACCCGAAGGTGGCGTAGGTGAACAAGCCTCCGAAAGTACCGGATTTGTACCGGGTACTCTTCCGCTGCGAGGGGTGCAGAACGCTTTTCGTCGAAAGCACTTCTCTCAGGGAAGTCCGGTGTGCTTGTGGGGAAGACCACTGGCTTTGCCTGGCTTGCCGTCTCGACGACAGAGGCGTCCCGGAGTGCCCCCAGGCCGAGCGAACGGCGAGACTTTTGATGGGGCGAACCATGAAAGAGTGGCTTGGGGTCATGCTCCAATGCGACGAGTTCCCCATCGGGAAGATCAAGAGGCCGGGCTGGGAGTGTCCGGAGTGCGGCTGGAAGATCGGGATGATCGACAAGCCGAAGAGGTGCGAGAAGTGCGGGTTCGTAGAGGACGACGATCCGGTCCTTTATGGGAAGAACGCGAAGACCGCCTGCGAGGCCTCCATGCGGGCCTTGAGGAAGCAGGCGGAGGAAGACGGAGAAATAGACGAAAAAACCCCTTGACTTTGACGAAAGACCTTTTATAATATAACCGTAAGTGGAGTTCCGGCGGGACTCCCCATTGAAAGTCTCGGACAATGAAGCGCAGGGAAACCAATGAATGTCGCGGTGTCGCTCCCGCCGGGCGGCTACCGCAAGACTGGGGGGATGGCGGGTTTGCCTGCGCTGCCCCGCAAGACCCCCAGACAAGTAAGGCCGGTACGTCAGGCGTCGTAGCCTGAGACGACCGGCCTCTTTTGCCGGTGGAGCCCTTGACAGGTCCGAGGGGAGAGGGCAGAATCATAGATGTCGGGGGGGAGTAGGATCCGAGAGTAGACCCCTGACGAGTGAAACAAGATGGCCGCTGGCAACGGCCCGTAAGGGGAGACAGGTAAGCGTTGTGGCGAAGATGATTAACAACACCGAGAAAACCGGTGTCGGATTGCCGTCCGATTCCGGGGGGGCGAAGTGGGGATTTAGTTCGCCACAACGCTCGCCCTACGTAGCCCCCGAAAAAAACAACCAGGCCGCGAAGCCTCCCAAGGTTACGCGGCCTGTTTTATCGGCGCACAGAGTGAAGAAGACCAAGAGCCGCCTGGATGATGATCTGGGCGGCTCTTTCTCTTTCGATCCAAACGACGAAGGACCGAAGTTCCCTGGTGCTGGCGAGGGGCCTACCCCGATGTACTGACGGTGGCGAGATGACCGGGCAAGACGCGAAGGGCAACCAGGACGGGAAGCCGTTCTGCCGACTAAAGGGTGGCGTCCAGTTCGACCCCAAGGTAAATGCGTTCCGGGCCATCATCCATTTCTGGGCCAATGGGGATGGTATCGGCCCACCAAAGGAATGGCAGTCCTCCGAGACGTTTCCGACGGAGGAAGACGCACTGGTCTTCTACAAGGCCAACGTCCAGCCGAGGCTCGAAAGTATCGCGGCAGCGGTGGCTAAGAAGACGAATTCCATCATCAAACGTCAGTGGGTGGGACCGCCGAGTGATCGGCAAGGACCGGTGAAGAAAAGCCCCAAGTGAGGGGGGCGAGAGGGTATCGAAAGGATCTGGCGATGAATTCCGGCGGAGTCGTCATCAAGAAAAAGAGAGCGCAGGGTCCATTCAGCATCAATTATGGACCCTACGTGGTAGATGGAAGGATTTCAGACAGCGCGGCACGGACCCTCGACCTCCTGGACATCCTTTGTGGAGCGGATGAGGAGGGATGCCACAGTTGCAGGCTGATAGCGGACCTCCGGCATACGTCGGTGAGGACGATTGAGAGGCACCTCGCGGAGCTGAAGGAAGTAGGGCTCGTCGCAATCGAGTATCGCCAGGGCCAGACCAATGTCATCACCATTCTCGACCCGGTTGATGTCTACGGAGACGAGGCGATCCGGCACTTCTACAAGATGTACGTCAGGCGTCAGAAAGAGACCCCCGACAAAAATGACGGGGGTACTCACGACAAAAATGACGGGGGTACCCCCGACAAAAACGACGTACAGAACAGAGGGAGG
>Ga0315275_10004373_pt1 | contig 13193 bp, 10 predicted proteins | sample YL17G03_0_MG_FD_205557 | JGI IMG/M metagenome (GOLD analysis project Ga0315275, IMG submission 205557) | Sediment microbial communities from Yellowstone Lake, YNP, Wyoming, USA - YL17G03_0 | ecosystem: Environmental > Aquatic > Freshwater > Lake > Sediment | place: USA: Wyoming | collected... | reverse complement strand
GTTCCCGCAGCCCCGAATGCATTGTACCAGAACAACCTGGCTTTTTATTTTGATTTCAATGATGAATAGTAGTCACTGAAAATCGTACTTATGAGGGGCTTATAGTATAGCCAGAAGAATCTTCTTGTATCAGCAGGCTTATCTGAATATAAAATGCCTTTCAGCTTGCTAAATCCCTTGATCCTTGATGAACAGAAGTTTACCTTGTTGTTGGCAAAATCGCCTGAAAAATAGTAAATTCTCTGGTTAACAGGTTCCTGAGTTACAGCAGGGAAACTACTGCTAAGCATTTTGCCTTTCAGCAAAGTATCTCCCAGTGCTGTTGTTTCGAGTCTGAACGTTGAAATTACATTGCTCTGCATCGGATCGACTATATCGAACCATTTGTCAAATGCAACTGATGAGGGCACCCCGTATTTTTCGCAATTTGCCGTATCGGTAATAATATAAGGTAAGGCATCCTTAAGGTGAGTTCCTTCCTCAAGCACAATAATGTTTTTCTCCCTAAGCAGAACAATTCCTGGTTTTGTAAATGTCCAGGGTTTTTTGTACTCTTTCCTGTACATTGAGGCCATCCAGACGGGGAAATTTTTTGCAGCGGTATCGAGTCTCTCAAAATACTTGCCTGACCATCCTGAAAATGTAATGCCAAGCTTCTCCTGAGTTCTGTAAGCGTCAAATGCCGGGGTTGGATAATCAAAGGAATTATACTCAAGAATTATAAGCTTATTTCTGTTTTTCATTTCATTAATAAGCAGATAGTCAGTATTATTCAGACCTCCATATATTATTCTTGACCTCCTGCTCTTATTTACGCCTGCATACCAGTCATTAAAAAATACTCCGTATGTGTCTGCAAAATAAAGGGCATCAACTTTTTCCGGGAGATCTATCATCTCAGAAAGATGATATTCATTTTTTGTATTTCCTCTGTCCTTAAGCGGCCTGGTGGGGGCAAATCCGTAATAATCCTTTTTGAATGAATAACTCTTCTTTTTCTCTTTCTTAACGAATCTCCCGTTATTAAGAACCCATGTCAATGATTTGTGATTAAGACGTTCAAGAGTAGGTACTGTCTTGTCCAGAATTACTATGTCAATTGGCCTTTTCTCCTGGAAAGACCAACTCAGATAGTTAATAAAAGGCAAGGCAAGAACCAGAATAAGAATGATAATTGTTATCAGCAGAGGCTTTTTCATAACTGAATAAATATCTGAAATTATTCAAATACAATATTATATAAACATTTATAGACAGTTAAATAACTATAAAAAGTTTCATTTATTTTCTACAGACAAAATATTTTTATGGCAATTTAGCAAAATTTTTATGGCAATCAAGTAAAAATTCTTAAAAACAGATCCTCTTAATAACCACATGCTGAATTGTTACCTCTCCTGTCTGCTCCTGCTGCTTTCCTCCCGTCGGGTAAGATCATAATTGCATTTACTCTTCCGATCGCACCTCTCTCCCTTAGTTGGTGTCCCATCCCTTGAAGCTTCAAAACAGTAGTGCTGTCAAAGGAATTCCTTTCATAACTTATGTAATCGGGGAACCACTGATGATGAAACCTTCCTGTGTCAACTGCCTGACGGACATTCATGCCATGATCAATGACATTTAAAATAACCTGTAGCACTGATGTCGGTATTGTTGAACCGCCGGGAGAACCTGCCACCATAAATAATTTCCTGTTTTTTTCTATTATGACCGGAGTGATGGAACTCAGCATCCTTTTACCAGGCTGAACTGAATTAGCCTCTCCTCCAACAAGACCATACATATTCGGAACACCAGGTTTGACCGAAAAATCGTCCATCTGATTATTCATAAGGAACCCTGCGCTGTCGACGATAATGCTGTTGCCAAAAGTACCATTGAGAGTTGTTGTTGCGGCAACAGCATTCCCCATACAGTCTGCAACAGAATAATGGGTTGTCTCCTCACTTACAACACCCTGCGGTGAGCCAGGATTTATCTTCGACGAAGGTGATGCAGAGTCCTTGTTGAAACTGCTCATGCGTTGAGCCAGGTAATCATTGCTGAGCAATTCATCAACAGGAATTACCGTGAAACCAGGATCACCGAGAAAGCGTGACCGATCAGCATAGGCTCTTCTTTCTGCTTCTGTAATAAGATGAACAGATTGCCATGTATGGAATCCTGTCTCCTTCAGGTTATATGGCTCAATCATTCCAAGGATCTGAAGAAGAACTATACCCCCTCCCGAAGGCGGGCAAGCCGATATGATTTTATAACCCCGGTAATCATCCGATACAGGGTCCCTGAAAACAGCCCTGTATTCTGAAAGGTCCCGGGCAGAAATTATCCCGTTCCCTCTCTGCATCTCCTTAACAATAAGTCTTGCAGTGGTACCGGAATAAAATCCATCGCGGCCGTGATCCCTTATCCTTTCGAGTGTTTGTGCCATGTCTGTCTGTCTGAGAGTATCCCCCTCTTTCCATGGGGTTTCCCTGACAAAAGCAGGCAGCGATCTGTTTCTTCTTATAAAGTTTTCCCTGTTGCCATTAAAATCGGCAGCCTGACCTTCGGTTACCGGGAATCCATTCCTCGCCAGGTCTATTGCTGGCTGGATTACATCCTTAAATGGAAGGACCCCGTATTTTGAATGTATATTGACCATACCATCAACTGTACCCGGAACTCCTGATGCCATATGCGTTTCCGTACTCAATCCCTCAACTACAATGCCCGACTGATCAAGATACATATCCCTCGTAGCCTTAAGAGGAGCCTTTTCGCGGTAATCAATCAGGTCGGTCCTGCCATCTGCTTCCCGGATCAGCATAAAACCGCCGCCACCAATATTGCCTGCCTCGGGGTAACAAACCGCAAGGGCAAATTCTGTTGCGACAGCTGCATCTACTGCATTTCCACCCTTGCGTAAAATTGCGATTCCAATCCTGGAGCTTTCAGGATGGGCCGACACCACCATGCCGCTGTCGGTAATAATATTACGTCCTTCATTTACTGTTAAATTTTTAACAGTTGATTTTCCGGAGCACCCGTAAAATACAGATGCAATAATTACAATGGATAATATTTTGTTCATGATTTTAAAATGATCTCAAATTTATAAAAAAATCTTTTCGCTATTTTTACACAAATATCCAACAATGCTGACAAATCAACCACTGGCCGACAGGCTGCGACCAAAAAACCTTGATGAATTCTGCGGGCAGGACCATCTTGTCGGTAAAAATGCTGTTCTCAGACGGGTTATAGAATCCGGTAATATTCCCTCATTTATACTCTGGGGTCCTCCGGGAGTGGGCAAGACAACCCTTGCCTGGATCATAGCCAATTCATTGAAAAGACCATTTTTTCATCTCAGTGCAGTTCATTCAGGTGTCAAAGATGTCAGGGAGACAATTGAGAAGGCAAAAAAACAACAGTTTTTCGATCAGCCCAATCCAATTCTTTTTATAGATGAGATCCACCGTTTCAATAAATCCCAGCAGGATTCCCTTCTCAGTTCTGTTGAACAGGGTATTATTACCCTGATCGGAGCCACAACCGAAAACCCCTCATTTGAGGTCATCTCTCCACTCCTTTCCCGCTGCCAGGTTTATGTTATGAATCCGCTGAACGAAGAGGAGCTTAGTTTGCTTTTAAATAAAGCGCTGAAAAAAGATATTTACCTGGCAAAATTCGATATTGAAATAAAGGAAAATGAGGCTCTGCTGAGAATTTCAGGAGGGGATGCAAGAAAATTATACAATGCCCTTGAGCTGGTTGTGTCTTCTGAAGCTGACGAAACTGGTTCAGAAAAGATAATTGTGGATAATGAAAAGGTCTTAAGACACGTTCAAAAAAACCTCGCAATTTATGATAAGAACGGAGAACAGCATTATGATATAGTTTCAGCGTTTATCAAGTCTATGAGGGGAAGCGATCCGAATGCAGCCGTTTACTGGCTTGCACGAATGGTTGAGGGTGGGGAGGACCCTAAATTCATTGCAAGAAGAATGCTTATCCTTGCAGCCGAAGATATCGGCCTGGCTAACCCGAATGCTCTTCTCCTTGCACAGTCATGCTTTGAAGCTGTTAATGTAATCGGATGGCCCGAATCCAGGATCATATTGTCTGAAACAGCAGTTTACCTTGCAACATCGCCAAAAAGCAACGCCTCCTACATGGCAATAGAAAATGCACAGGCAATGGCAAGGGAAAAAGGAGATCTGTCTGTCCCCCTTCATATAAGAAATGCTCCCACAAGGCTGATGAAAGAGCTTGGATACCACAAAGGCTACAAATATGCCCATGATTTTGAAGGAAATTTCATACAGGATAATTTTCTGCCTGAAGAAATAAAGGGTACCAAATTCTACGAACCGGGATTAAATCCTAAAGAAGAGGAAATAAGGAAGAGGCTAAAGGGTTTATGGAAAGATATTTACGATTATGATAAATAACAAAGACTTTTCTATCTTTACCACTAAATGCTTAAACACGGAATAAATATACCCGGGCTGAAATACGGGGAAACAGGAAATTTTCTTCTGATAGCTGGTCCTTGCGTTGTTGAAAGTGAGGAAATAGTCTTTGAGATTGCGGACCACCTGGTAAATCTGTCTGATAAATTCAGGCTCCCATTTGTTTTCAAAGCTTCGTACCGGAAAGCCAACAGGTCAAAGGCCGATTCTTTTACAGGCATTGGGGATACCAGGGCACTTAAGATCATTGCAAAAGTGAAAAAGCAATTCGCAGTTCCTGTTATTACCGATATACACAATCCGCCTGAAGCAGAAATAGCTGCTGCATATGTCGACATACTTCAGATCCCTGCATTTCTCTGCCGTCAGACAGATCTTCTTGTAGCCGCAGCCAAAACAGGAAAATGGGTTAATATAAAGAAGGGTCAATTTTTATCAGGAGCCTCAATGAAGTTTGCCGTTGATAAAGTAAGAGAATCCGGGAATGATAGAATTTTGCTTACTGATCGGGGCAACATGTTCGGCTATCAGGATCTTGTAGTTGACTTCAGGAACATACCCATAATGCAGAAGACAGGAGTGCCTGTAATTATGGATATTACGCATTCGCTCCAGCAGCCAAACCAGGAAAAAGGAGTTTCGGGAGGAAATCCTGAAATGATCGAGACTATCGGAAAAGCTGCAATAAGTGTCGGAGCTGACGGAATCTTCATTGAAACACACCCCGATCCGGCTTCATCAAAATCAGATGGGGCAAATATGCTTACCCTTTCAAAAATGGAACAACTTTTGATAATGTTAACGGAATTAAGAAAAACAATCAATACCTTTTAATTATTATTAACAAAAAACAGTTCTTATGAAAAAGTTATTTCTCACAGTTTCATTTCTTCTTGCTGTTGCAACCTTGAACGCTCAGTCGATTGAAGACATAATTAACAAGTACACCATAGCAAACAAGCTCGACAAAATCTCCAGTTTTCAGACTATCAAGATATCTGCCAAAACATCAATGATGGGCATGGATATGCCAATGGAAGTATGGATGAAAAATCCAAATAAGATCAAAACCGTAACAAGTATTAACGGACAGGATATGGTCCAGGTCTTTGACGGGGAAAAAGGTTATATCATCAGTCCGATGACCGGTTCAAGCGAACCCGTTGAAATGACGGCTGACCAGATTAAAACTGTTGTGAAGAGTAATATGTTCCAAAACTATATGATTGAATATCTTAAAGAAGGGAAGCTCAGTCTTGAAGGAGAAGACAATGTAAACGGGAAACCGGCATTCAGGGTAAAAGCTACGCTTGAAGGAAGCACAACAACAATGTTCATTGATAAATCGACCTATCTCATGCTAAAAACGGTTTCTGTTGGCAATCAGGGAGGTATGCCAATGACTCTGGAGTCTTTCCCCACTGATTATACAGAAACCAACGGGATCCTTCTGCCGATGAAAACAACCTTGTTAACAAGCGGAATGGAAATGGTGACCACCTTTACGAAAGTTGAGGTTAATGTTCCGATAGAGGACAGCGTGTTTAAGATTAAATAATGCAGCAGGCCTGTAAGCCGGATTCTGTTCCGGTTCAGGCATCTGCGAAAGATATTTGAACCGGCTTCCATCATTTATCTTGTCCTGTAATCACTTGCAGGATCATACGACCTACCCCCCGGCATCGGACGAGCAGTCCTTATCGCCGGTATACATGGTCTTTCAACCCATCAGGTGTACGGCTCCCGGTGTTGCCATCAGGACCGGTAAGCTCTTACCTCACCTTTTCACCCTTTCCCTGACGCTTCGGTCAGGGAGGTTATTTTCTGTTACACTACTATACCCTCACGGATATCTTCCCGTTAGGAAGCATGGCGCTCTGTGTTGCCCGGACTTTCCTTGGCGCCTAGGCGCCACGATGGAACGGCCTGCTGCACTGCAAAGATACAAAAAACAGTGGAAACCCAGAAAATTGTTATTTTTGAAAATTCCAATAGTCCCCCTGTGAAGGGGGCCGAGCGTTAAGAATTTGCCTGGTGGGCAAATTTAGCGAAGGAGCCAGAATGCAGGGCAGGGGGATGTAAAAAAAATGAAAAGTATAAATATTGCTGATTATGATTACGAACTTCCTGAGAACAGGATAGCCCAATACCCTGTTAAGGACCGGGATGCTTCCAAACTGCTGGTTTTCGACGGGAACAATATTTCATCGGATGTTTTCAGGAACCTGGACAGATTTATACCTGCTGATACATTGCTTGTTTTCAATAATACACGTGTGATCAGGGCGCGTCTGCTGTTTCAGAAAAAGTCAGGTGCGGGAATTGAAATTCTTTGTCTGGAGCCACTTTCTCCTCCTTCCTATGAAATGTCATTCTCCTCAGGAATTCCTGTTGAATGGAAATGTATAATCGGGAATCTGAAAAAATGGAAAAACGGAGTTTTGTTATTGAAATTTCATCTGTATAGTAAAGAACACGAACTATCTGCTGAAAGGATTTGCGCCGAAGGAGAAGCCTGGAGGATCAGATTCAGCTGGAACAACGGAAACTTAAGCTTCAGTGAAGTTATTGAAGCTTCGGGACATACACCACTTCCACCCTATATCACCCGGGAGGATGAAAAGGAAGATTTCGAAAGGTATCAGACAATTTATTCTGTTGTCAAAGGTTCGGTTGCGGCTCCGACTGCCGGACTCCATTTTACAGAAGATGTTCTGAAAAAACTTGCAGAAAAAGGTACAAAACTTGCTGACATCACCCTGCATGTCGGAGCAGGGACCTTTCAGCCGGTCAGGTCCGGAAACGTGTCTGAACACGATATGCATTGCGAACATTTTTTTGTAACAAATGATACAATTGATGAATTAATTAAGAATCATGGCAGAATAATTGCCGTCGGCACCACTTCGGTCAGGGCGCTTGAAAGTCTCTACTGGCTCGGAGTGAAAGCATCTCACCACAATATCCAGGATATTGCAAATATGTCTGTAGAACAATGGGAACCGTATCAAAAAGATCCGGGAATTCATGTAAGATCTTCCCTGACAGCCCTGAAAGCTCTGATGAGAATGAATAAAATTGCTGTACTCAATGCTTCAACAAGAATAATTATTGTCCCCGGATACAAATTCAGACTGATTAAAGGGATGGTCACTAATTTCCACCAGCCGCGAAGCACTCTGCTCCTTTTGATTTCAGCCTGGACAGGAAAAAGCTGGCAAAAAATATATAAATATGCTCTTGAAAATGGATTCAGATTTTTAAGCTATGGAGATAGTTCCCTGTTATTCAGCTCATTGTACTAAAACTACGTTTAGTGTAAATAAATAATAACTTGATAAAAATATGTTTTGATTGTACAATGATTATTTGTTATTTTGTTAACTAAAAGATTCGGTATGAACGATAATAAATTAATGGAGAAGATAAGTGCCATCTTTAGTATATTTATGGTCCTGTTTTATTTAGGTGCCGGAATTTATCTGATCTTCTTTTTTAAATCCACTTTAAACAGTGCTATTATTGGGTTATTTGGTGCAGCGCTTATCCTTTACGGAATATTCAGAGCCTACACCAGTTATGTAAACATTATCAGGCTATTCTTCAGAAATGATATCTCAGATGAATAAATTGCTCAATTATTGAACATAAAAAGTGTTGGCATGTACTTTGCAGTAATTCAACCAGGTAAACATATAAATACCTTTAAAATTTAAAGTCTATGAAGTTGGCTGAAGTTTATCAAAATTTTATTATTATTGCATCCCGGAGTTTTTCACCAAAGACCTTCAATACCGTGAGAATTATTTCCCGAAATATTTTGAGATCAGGAACCTCTATGCTGATTCTTGGAATATTTTTTATTCTGATGTCGTGCAAATCCAGGGGTCCGAAGGAAATTGCAGACACTCCTACCAGCGGCAATATCAGAATTTCTGTTGATGAATCATTTCAGCCGCTGATTGATACTGAGGTTTATACTTTCACTTCCCTATACGGGAGAGCACAGGTTAAGGCCCGATACAATCCTGAATTTGATGTTGTTAACGATTTTATGGATGATTCTGTAGAAGTGATGGTAACAAGCAGGAAACTGTCTGACAATCAGATACAGTATCTTCGCGAAAAGCTTATTATTGCCCGTACGATCACTTTTGCCTATGATGCACTGGCTCTTATTACTAATAAGGAAAATCTTGACACACTTGTTACATATTATAATGTAAAGGATATTTTTAAAGGTCAGGTGAAGAACTGGAAAGAAATAGATGCCAAATCGAAGCATGGCAAGATCAGCGTGATTTTCGACAGCAACAAATCGGGTAATATAAGGTATTTCAAAGAACTCTTTGAAATAAACGATAGCCTTGGCAGTAACTTTTACGCAGTAAACAGCAATGCCGAGGTAATCGATTTTGTATCAAGAAATCCTGATGCAATGGGAATCATCAGCGTGAACTGGATAAGCGACAAAGATGATCCGGTCAGCAGGAGCTTCATTAAAAAAGTAAATGTGCTGGCAATTTCACAGCAATTTATAAATGACGGATCATATTACCGTCCGTATCAGGGTTCAATTGCCAACAGATCATATCCTTTTGTCAGAGAGGTTTATCTAATTACAAGAGAGACCTACAAGGGGCTCGGATCGGGATTTATCCAGTTTGCAACTGCTCAGCAGGGACAAACTATTGTTCTAAAATCAGGTCTTGTTCCGGCTACAATGCCGGTAAGACTGGTGCAGATAAAAAAAGAATAAGATAAAGTAATTCCTCAGATCCCCTCCTGGAGGGGTGAGGGTGGGTTAAGAAGAAAGAACAATTAAACTCAGAAATTAATACTAAAAACAATAAAATGATTTCAAATTTGAAAGCTATGAAAAGTTCGATGTTTAGTAAGGTCGTTTTGCTGACAGGTTTATTTTCTGTTATTATGATTTACAGCATTCAGTCGCAGGATTTGAAAAGTGCCATTCAGCTGACAAAAAGTGAATCGTACGACAAAGCCGAAGAAATGTACAAAGCATTGATTCAGAAAGAACCGGGAAACAGCAAGTACTATTTTTATAATGGTGAAAATTATCTTCTCAATTATTTTGCTGATACAATTTCCAACTCCCTGACAGTTGCAACCAAGGCTGCCAATGAAATCTACCAGAAAGGGGTCAGTGCAAATCCAAATGATCCACTTAACTATATCGGTCTGGCAAAAGTTGCAAATTACCTTGGTGATGATGCCAAAGCAAATGAAATGCGTGCAAAAGCCAAGAGCTTCCTGTTGCCTTATAAAAATATTAAAAAGATTGTTCCACCCGCCCAGGATTATGCATTTGCACTTGCGAAAATTGCAGAATCTTATGCGAATGACGGTAGTGTAGACACATCACTTGCACTTCCGCTTATAAGACAGGCCGTTAAAATTGATTCAAAAAATGCAGAAATATTCCTTATTACAGGTGATCTTTACATGATGGCAAATGACGGATCAAATGCGATCAGGAACTATAATCTTGCTCAGTTTGCAGATCCTCAGTCACCGACCGCGGCAATGAAAATAGGCTACGTTTATTTTAAAAGCGGTGCTTTCACCCCGGCTATCCAAAACTTCGAGGAGGCAATCAAGCTGAATGCCAATTATGCTCCTGCCTACCGCGAACTGGGACAGCTTTACTGGCGAGCCGGCCGTCTGGAACAATCAAAAACAAATTTCAAAAAATACCTTGATCTGACCGAAGGAAATATCCCGGCAAAAACCAAATATGTCAACTCACTTTTCTATGCAGGAGATTATGAAGAAGTTATTAAGAATGTGGAGGAAATCATGGCAGTTGATCAATCACGAGGTTATATGAACCGTCTTGCCGGGTATTCATATTTCGAGAAGGACAATCCGGATTATAATAAAGCCCTCTCATATATGGATAAGCTTTTTAAAACAGTGGACAAGGATTCTTATCTGCAGAAGGACCACCATTATATGGCAAGAATACTTCTGAAAAAGAATCAGAATTATCCAAAGATGGTTGATGAACTCGCAAGTGCGAAAAATCAGTTAGACAGGGAGAAATCAAAACTTGCAACAGCAGCTGCTGCGGATAAACCGAAATGGAAAACTTCAGTTGATGAGCTTACCAGGAAGATCAGCGGACTGGAAAGCAGTATTGCTTCAGCCAATAAGGAGATCGACAGGGCATTCACTGAATTTGATAAAGCATTCAAATTCAAGCGTACCGATCCGAATGCCCCGATGACATCCCAGGAGAGAGCAATATTGAGTGAAATGGCCAGCAATTATTATACTTACAGAAGGTATGATTCTGCGGCCAAAACACTGTCAAAACTTATTGATCCTGCCAAGGAAAACAATCTTGGTGATTATATGCAAATTGGAAGAGCCTACTATCTTGGAGAAAAATATAAGTCAGCCGATTCAGTGTTCAGTGCAGTAGTTAAGAAATCTCCTGATTACCTGCCGGCTTATGTCCAGATTGCCCGTACCTACTCTAAAATGGATCCTGAAACAAAGCTTGGACTTGCCAGACCAAAGTTTGAAAAGCTTCTAAGCGTAGCCGCAAAGGATTCTGTCAAGAATGAAAACGAAATGAGTGAAGCTCTCAGATATCTTGGTTACTATAACATGGAAAATGGCAATTATACAAAAGCCAAGGATTATTATAACAGATTGATCAACCTTAATCCGCAGAACAAAGAAAACAAGATAAACGGACTAAATGGATTAGGTGGTTTGGAATCAAAAGCTGCAGGACAGGAAAAAACAGTTGAGGGGAAACTGGGGTTTCTGGCAAAATCAGCCGAAGCTTACGAAAAAATAATCGCCATTGACGCCAATAATGCTTCTGCAAAGAGTAACCTTAACTGGATACGGGATTATCAGGCATCTGTAAAGAAGGGGATTAATCCAAATGAAATTAAGGGTGTTATCACAAACACTGCCGGTCAGCCTCTGGCTTTTGCATCGATAAAGGTAAAAGACACTGCTGCTGAAACTCTTACAAATGCCAAGGGTGAGTATAAGTTCGAAATTCCACAGGGGTCAGAAATACTTGTTTTCAGTGCAAAAGGTTATAAATCACAGGAGGTTGCAATAACGAAGATAAGAGTGTATAACGCAAAACTTGAACAGTAATATCAGGCTCAGGGCTCAGAGCTCAGGGCTCAGACCAAAAAGGCCAAAGGCTGATAGCTGATAGCTTAAAAAAGACTGGGGTTTTTCATAGGGTTAATGGTTCGTATAAGGGTCATACCTTCAGGTGAAAATTGTAAACAATTTTAAAAGTATAACAATATTTATTTGAGCTATTGGAAAAAAACATTTGATAACATATATTTGCAAGTCAACAAAATTTTAACCTAACCAAAATTGATAAAAATGAGTAAACAAGGAAGTTCTTTCAAAGATGTACTGCAGAATGTATTTGCAGTAAGTGCTATTTTAATAGCTTTTGTGGTTTCCTATATCTTGTTCACACAAGTAATGGGAAACCCTGTTAACTTCGAAGGTGGCAACAATAAGGGAGCTGCTCTGGAGGGTAACTTTCTGGGAATTATTTACAGGGGAGGTTTTATTGTCCCTATTCTTATGACCTGTGTGCTTGTACTTATCATCTTTATTTTTGAAAGGGCACTAACACTTTCAAGGGCAAGAGGTAAAGGCAGGATAAATACATTTGTTCATAACCTTCAGTCTCTTATGGCTGAGGATAAAATTGAAGAAGCAATGGACGCCTGTGATAAGCAGAGAGGTTCACTTGCCAATGTTATGAAAGCCGGCCTTTTGCGTTACCGTGATCTTCAGAAAGACCCAGACCTTGAGAAGGACCAGAAGATAATGTCGATCCAGAAATCTTTTGAAGAGGCAACAGCCCTTGAGATGCCGATGCTTTCAAAGAATATGGTAATTTTCTCAACCCTTGCATCAATCTCCGTGCTGATCGGTCTTATCGGAACAGTTCTCGGGATGATCCGCGCGTTCGCAGCTCTTGCGCAGTCAGGCGCTCCTGATGCACTTGCACTTTCACAAGGTATTTCTGAAGCCCTTGTAAATACTGCATTCGGTATCACAGGTTCAACACTGTCAATCCTTGCATTCAATTATTTCACCTCGAGCATTGACGGTTATACTTATAAAATGGATGAAGCAGGTTTCAGTCTAACACAGAATTTTGCTGCTTCTTTAAAAGGTAAGTAATACTAAATCTTTTGGTTTAAAATCATTTAATAAAAGAAAAATTATGCCAAAGATTAAATTACCACATAGATCGCCCCACATTGACATGACCCCGATGGTTGACACTTTTTGCGTGGTTCTGACATTTCTACTGCTGACCTCGACAATGAGACAACCTGAACCGGCTAATGTCGATACTCCTTTTTCAATATCAGAAACACCTTCCCCTGATTTTAATACCATGACTTTCCTGCTTTCTCCCGAGGGAAAGGTTTTCATGAATTTTGATAACGGACCGGATACAGCTCTTAAGTACAGACCAAAAATTCTTGCTGAGATGGGAAAAAGGTATGGTATCGAATTCACTGAAGCCGACCTGAGGAATTTCGAGAAACAAAAATCTTCGATGGGAGTTCCGATTATGAAGATGAAAGAATGGCTGAGTACAGATGATAATGACCTCAGAAAGAGCCTGCAGACAGGAATTCCTATGGACTCAACTGATAATCAGCTGGCAAGCTGGATCCTTTATGCACGCCAGGTTAATCA
>Ga0315275_10004372_pt1 | contig 13193 bp, 9 predicted proteins | sample YL17G03_0_MG_FD_205557 | JGI IMG/M metagenome (GOLD analysis project Ga0315275, IMG submission 205557) | Sediment microbial communities from Yellowstone Lake, YNP, Wyoming, USA - YL17G03_0 | ecosystem: Environmental > Aquatic > Freshwater > Lake > Sediment | place: USA: Wyoming | collected... | reverse complement strand
ATCTGGCGTCGTCTTTGCGGAGAAAGTCGGCGCGATCCGGATTATTGCTGCCAGTCTGCCTTGCGTTTCATGTCGCCCCACAGGATGCCCTGGCCGGTGACCCAGCCGCAGGGCGCCTGCAGTTAAAGATAAAGGGATGCGTCCCCCTTAAATTACATCTCGACGGTTACTGGTGAATTGAGAGTGACCCCGAGCACCGTGCCGGCCGGCAATTCGACTTCGGTGCCGGTATTCTTCGCGGCGGCAGTGCCTACGCCAGCGCCGATCAAGGCGCCGATCACGTTGCCATTCTTGCCCATCTGATTGCCGATCACGCCCCCGATCACGGCACCGCCCGCGATCTTTGCGGTATCACGCCCCGTATCGCTCTTCGCGGACACCTGCTTGATCGAGGCGGAAACGCGCGTGTCACTGCCGTCTGCCAGTGTCAGGTTGTCGAAGTTAAGGCCGAGCGTCGGCGTACCGCCGATCTTGTTGCTGCCGGAGACGACCTCCGTGATCGAACCCTGCAACAGCGCGCCAGCCTTGGCAATGACCTTGCCATCGACGACCAGATCGGAATTCAGGTTCCCGGCGATACGATCGCCGACTTTCGCGTTCTTCGTCGTGATGGTTGCCGGCAACTGCACCGAGATCGAAGTGCCCGCCGCGACCGTGTACTGCCGTGGACCGGATGGGGCAGCCTTCGGCGCGGGAGCAGTCGCAGTCGTTGTCGCGGGCGTGGGCTTGGGCTTGGGCTTCGAAGAAGTCGTTGCCTTGGCGAGCGCTGCTTCGCGTTGCGCGAGATCCTGCTCGCGTTCCTTGAGCGCAAGTTCGGCTTCCTTGCGCGCCAGCTCTTCTTCCTTCGCCTTCATCTCGGCGTCTTTGTCGATCTCGGCCTGAACGGCCGGGTCGGTGCTCGTGGTTGGCGCCTTCTGGCCACAGCCGGCGAGCGCGAAAATTGTGATCGCAGTCGGCAGGATCAGCGCGAGTGAAATAGACCTTGTCTTCAACATGGCTTTAGTCTCCGTAGATGTGGCGTAAAGCTACTGCTTCAGGAAATTGATTCGCTGGTACAGGTCCACGAGTTGCGGCAGGAACTGATTCCAGTCGGCTGAGTCAGCGTCGTATTTCCAGTCCGGGGTTGCCAGAGCCTCGACGCGAAGTTCGGTCATCAACAAATAGAAACGCTGGTCGTGGGCCACAATGGCCATGCCGCGCCAGGAATCGCTGTGAATAGGTTCGTCAACACCGTGAACGATCTTTCCGAGCGGAGAGCCGCCCGGCAGGTGTGCGACCGCGATCCAGGCGGGGTTGCCGGCGATCTCGCCGGGTTCATCACGCAGGATCTCCGCGTTCGGCAGGCTTGCCTTGAAAAACTTCGGGAAGCCCGTTTCGCGGAACCAGTCCCGCATCTCTTCCGGCTTGATTTCCTGGGCATTCCTGATCTGGTTGTTCATGTAGAGGATGCCCAGCAACCGGCCGGCCTCATCGATGAACGACACCGCGCCCGCGCCATTGTTGTCCGGGTTGATGCCGTCGAGGATGGCGGGCTCGCCCGGAAACGGTGAGCGCACCGTGAAGATCTTCTGCGGGTTCTTATAAACGCCGTCGCTGAAGAACCCGAGGATTCGTCCGGCCTGGGCCGGGGCCGCACAGAAGGCTGTCGCCAGCAGGACGGTGGCGATGATCCGGATGTGGTTCATGTCGGCGGGAGTCTAGCGATTTTTGAGCCATTTGCACTGTGTCTGATGTCGCATGGCAGCAACACCAGACACCCCTTGACCGGGCATATGCCTTTTCGTGGGCTTCGATCGAGAATTCGACACGGCGTGCATCAGGCAGCGTCACCGTCATGGCTTCGAGATCGATCTCCGCCTCGGCGCCGCGATGAGCCACAACCGAAGTTGCGACCCGCGAACAAGGCCCCACCGAGTCCTTCGCGACTCGTCGTGGTCAGGAAACGCGCCGGAAAGATCTGCTCGGTGTCGACATCGACTGCGCGGTCATGCGACGACCCAAATGAGCATCCTGTATACCATCCGCGTCCAACACCCTTGTATTGCGGCCCCATTAAGCCTGAGAGTATGATCCGGACGCCTGTTTTGTATACAACAACGGGGTTGCCGCCCTGAACCCTGCGAGGAACCCATGAAGCACTCCAGCCTCTCTACTTCCGCCCTCGCCATTGCCGTCGCGAGCATTCTGGCCGCCGCCAATGCCGCCGCCGATCCGCAGTCGGAATCGCAATTGCCTGAGGTCACGGTCACTGCGCGGCAACGCGCGGAGAAGATCGAGGATGTTCCGATCACCGTCCAGGCCTTCACGGCTGCCGAAATCAAGTCGGCGGGCATCGAACGACCGTCTGATTTCATTGCACTGACGCCGGGTGTGGCGCAGGTGCAGACGGCCGAGACCGGCGACCTGCAGGTCGTGATCCGCGGCATCAACACAGGCCGCGATGCCGAAACGAACTTTGCCTTGGTCGTCGACGGCGTGCTGCAGACCAACCCCAATGCACTGAACCAGGAACTCAACAACGTCACGCAGATCGAGGTGCTGAAGGGCCCGCAGGGCGCCCTCTATGGGCGCAATGCCCTGGCTGGTGCCGTGATCATGACGACCCGCAAGCCGGGTGATGTCGCCGAATTCGAGGTCGGCGCGGGCTACGGCAGCGACAACGCCTACAAGGGCAACTTTTACATGGGCGGGCCGCTCGGCGACAACGCGAAGGGCAGCCTCTCGGTCTATACGCGCCACGCCGACGGCCAGTGGAATAATACCCTGCTGAATTGCGACGACTGCGTCGACTACTTCGAGGAGACCGGTGCCTCGGGTCGCCTCAACTTCGACGCCGGCAACGGCAGCTTCGACGTGAAGGCCAAGTACTCGAAGGTCAAGTCCGGCGCCATCAATTTCAACGCCGCGGTGTCCTTTGTCGAGGCGGCGGCAATATTCGGCGCCCCGCCCTTCGACGAGGATCCGAACCAGCACAGCTTCTTCTATACGAACAACATCAAGCCCCAGAACGAACAGGAGAACATGGACCTTTCGATCAAGGGTGATTGGGACGTCGGTGTCGGAGAGCTGACCGCGGTGCTGGCGTACAACGACCAGACCAACTTCTTCCTGACCGACGGGGCGAGCGATGCGTTCTTCCTGTATGCGTTTACGCCTTCATGCGGGGCGTCCTTTGCCGCACGGTTTGCCGATACGCCACTCCCGGCGCCATTCAACTACGGTGGAACGTTGCCCGGCAATCCACCGCCGCCCGTAATTGTTTCTTTGCAACCGTATGAATCGTCGTTCCAGCCTCCATACGGGCCGACCACCTGCGGTGGCTACCAGTATCAGCAACGCGACCAGAAAGACACGAGCCTGGAGCTGCGCCTGACCTCGCCGGGCGACCAGCAACTGCGCTGGCTGGCCGGCATCTATTTCGCCGACATCGAGCGCCATGTAGTCGTTTCCCAGGGCTCTGACCAGACTTTCGCTTCCTTGCAGCAGGATTTCCTGGCACAAGCATTCGTGCCGACCGGTGGACCGAACCCCACCGACCTGTTGTACGACGACACCTTCAACAGCAAGGTGTACGCCGGCTTCGGGCAGCTCGCCTACGATGTGGCCGAGGGCGTAGAACTCGCGCTTGCATTGCGCTATGACAGCGAGCAGCGCGATGTCGACAACAACGTCCCGACGGGCGCCAATGCATTTGCGCAGACACCGACGTTCGCATTCTTCCAAAACCCGTACATCAACCCCGCGTACACGGCGAACCCGGCGTTTGCCACCTCAGGCATCCCGAGCCGGTCCAAGACCTACAGCGAATTCCAGCCGAAGCTTTCGGTGAACTGGAAGGCGACGGATGATTTAACGGTTTACGCTTCGTATGGCTACGGGTTCAGGAGCGGCGGCTTCAACTCCTCAGGCAGCGAAGCCACGGTCAATCAGTTCTACAACAATGCGGCCATACCCGGCCAGGACTTGTGCCTCGGGGATAGCACCCCGTTCGCCACGGGACTCGGCTTCGACGTGCCGCTCGGTCCGCCGGTGTGCACCGCGACTTCGGTTCATAACCTGACCGAGGTGAAGGATGACTTCCGCAAGGAGGTGTCGAAAGCGGCGGAAATCGGCTTCAAGTCGAACCTCCTGGACCGCACGCTGGCGATCAACGGTGCGATCTACCAGACCAAAGTCGAAGACATGCAGTTCTTCAACTTCTTCGCCGGCCCATTCGGCCTGCTGCGCGTCGTGACGAATCTTGACGAAGTGACGATCAAAGGGGCCGAGGCCGACTTCCGCTGGCGCGCTACCGATAGCTTCTCGGTGTTCGGTGGCATCGGATTCACGGACGGGCAGATCGACCGCTACGACGGGCGACCATACACCAACGGCAACAAGCTGCCGTACTCGCCGGAATACACCGGCAACCTCGGCGCCGAGCTGATCGTCCCGATGGGCGGTTCAGGAATGGACCTGATCGCCCGCGTCGACAGCAACTTCGTCGGCGAAACCTGGTTCCACCCGGTGCAGTCCGAGACGGTGCCGAATCTGGTGACCCAGTTCGGCTTCGGTCAGGGCAATTACAACAAGCAGAAGCGCGATCCGTATGCGGTCATCAACGCGCGCCTGACGCTGCAGGCCGATCGGTGGAGTGCCACGGCCTGGGGCCGCAACATCGCCGACGAACAATACCTGCAGGAAGTAATCGTGGCGCCGGAGTTCGGCGGCGCGTTCATCCATGATTCGCCGGGCAGCAGCTACGGCCTGGACGTGACCTACTCGTTCAAATGACCTTGGCGGCCTTGAGCCGCTCGTAGCGCTCGCGGGGCATGCCGAGGAGTTCGAGGTAGATCGCGTCGTTGTGCTGCCCGAGCGCGGGTGACGGCGCGCGGATCCGGCCCGGCGTCTCGGAAAGCCGCGGCGCGACATTCTGCATCCGCAGCTGCCCGAACTGCGGGTGATCGACAGTCACGATCGCCTCGCGCGCCGTGAATTGCGGGTCTTCCAGCATTTCCGGCGCGCGGTAGATCTGCCCCGCCGGCACGCCCTGGCGATCCATCAGCTCGAGGATCTCGCGCGTGGTCTGGCTTGCAGTCCAGCGGCCGATCAATTCGTCGAGTTCCTTCTGGTTCGAGCCGCGCGACTGGTGGCTGTCGTAACGCGCATCGGAAGCGAGTTCTGCGCGGCCCATCGCCTCGCACAGGCGCCGGAACACGGTGTCCTGGTTCGCGGCGATCAACACCAGGCCGTCCCTGGTCGGGTAGACATTGGACGGCGCGACATTCGGCAGGATCGCGCCGGTGCGCTCGCGGATATAGCCGGTTTTGTCGTACTCGGTGATCAGCGATTCCATCATGCCGAGCACGGCCTCATAGATCGCCGAGTCGATCACCTGGCCGCGGCCGCTGCGCTCGCGGTAATTGAGCGCGGAGAGCGCGCCGATGCAGGCGAAAGTCGCGGCCAGCGAATCGCCGATCGAGATGCCGACCCGCGACGGCGGCGTGGAGGGATCGCCGACCACGTAACGCAGTCCGCCCATCGCCTCGCCGATTGCGCCGAAGCCGGCGCGACGTGCATAGGGCCCGGTCTGGCCATAGCCGGACACGCGCACCATGATCAGGCGCGGATTGACCGCCGAAAGTTGTTCCCAGCCGAGGCCCCATTTCTCGAGCGTGCCGGGCCGGAAGTTCTCGACCAGGAAATCGGATTTCGCAACGAGATCCTTCAGGACCTGCTGGCCCTCGGCCTGACGCAGGTCGAGCGTGATCGCCTTCTTGTTGCGGCCCACCACGGGCCACCACAGCGAGGGATCACCCTGTTTCTGCCGGCCCCAGACGCGCATCGGGTCGCCCTGCCCCGGCGGCTCGACCTTGATGACCTCGGCGCCCAGGTCGCCCAGCAGCTGCCCGCAAAACGGGCCCGCGAGCAGCGTGCCCATCTCGATGACCCGCAGGTCGGACAACGGCCCGTTCTTGAAACTCTTGTCCACCATGGCCTCGTGTATACAATTATGCCCCTTGCGAGGTCAACCATTGCCCGATTGGTGGGATAATCCCGCTTCCATGTATACAATTTCACCATGACGATGGCGCGAAAGATCGAGATCGTCGAGGTCGGCCCACGCGACGGGCTGCAGAACGAACCGGGCGTGTTTCCAACCGCAGCGAAGGTCGAGTTCATCAATCGCATCGTCGCGGCGGGCACGCGGCGCATCGAAACCACGAGCTTCGTCAATCCGAAGCGTGTGCCGCAGATGGCAGACGCCGAAGAAGTAATGAAGGCGCTGCCACGACGCGACGGCGTGCATTACGTCGGGCTGGTGCTGAACCGGCGCGGATTCGACCGTGCGGCTGCCGCGGGTTGCGACGAGATCGGCATGGCCGTCATGACGACTGATGCCTTCAACGAACGCAACCAGGGCGTGACGACCCGCAAGTCCATTGACGACTGGCTTGAGATTGCCGCCGCCGCGCACGCGGCCGGCATCCGCGCACAGGTCACGATCTCCGGGGCCTTCGGCTGCCCCTTCGAGGGCGAGGTTCTGCCTGCGAAAGTGATCGCCATCGCACGTGAACTCGCGGCCGGCGATCCGATCGAGATCGCGATCGCGGATACCATCGGTGTCGGCGTGCCGAGCCAGGTGACGGACCTGCTGCAGCTCCTGAAGGACGCCCTGCCCGGAATGCCCTTGCGTGGCCATTTCCACAACACGCGCAACACCGGCATTGCGAATGCCTATGCCGCCGTCCTTGGCGGCGCGAGTGTCATCGACGCGAGCATCGGCGGCATCGGCGGCTGTCCATTCGCACCGGCGGCGACCGGGAACATTCCGACCGAGGACCTGCTCTACATGCTCGGTCGCATGGGCGTCGAGACAGGCGTGGACCTCGACGATACGATTGCGACTGGCCGCTGGCTGCAACAGCAGTTCGGGCGGCCCGTGCCGGGCATGCTGGTGAAAGCGGGGATATTTCCAGGATCGAAGGAGCGGACGTGACATACAGACTCGGCATCGACGTCGGCGGCACATTCACGGATCTCCTGCTGGTCGACGAGAAATCCGGCAAGACCTGGAGCGTCAAGCTCCCGAGCACGCCGAAGGACCAGTCCATCGGCGTGCTTGCCGGCCTGATGCGGATCTGCAAGCAGGCCGGCATCGATCCGAAGGCGATCGACCACGTGATGCACGGCACCACGGTGGCGACCAACACCGTACTGACGAGTTCGGGCGCGCGCGTCGGGCTGGTCACGACCAAGGGCTATCGCCAGGTGCTGCAGATCGCGCGCTCCTTCGTACCGGGCGGCCTTGGCGGCTGGGTCATCTACAACAAGTCGCTGCCGATGGCGCCGCTGAAACTCACGATCGAGGCCGACGAACGCATCGGTGCGCGCGGCGACGTGGTGCGCACGCTCGACGAGGAGGCTTTGCGCGCCGACCTGCTGAAACTGAAATCCGGGAAGATCGAGGCGCTGACCGTCTCGCTGATCAACGCCTTTGCGAACGACGCGCACGAGCGGCGCATCCGCGAGATCGCGGCTGCGGTGCTGCCCGGCGTGCCGGTCTCGCTGTCCTCCGAGGTCGTGCCGGAAATGCAGGAGTACGAACGCACGGTCACGACGGTCGCCAACTCCTACGTGCGCCCGGTCGTGCAGCGCTACGTGAAAAACCTGAAAGACAAGCTCGCATCGAAGGCCGGTGACGTGAAGCTGCACATCCTGCGCTCCGACGGCGGCCTGGCTTCCGCCGCTTCGGCCGCGGAATATCCCGTGAACCTGCTGATGTCGGGCCCGGCCGGTGGCGTCACCGGCGCGCTGTGGGTCGCGCTGCAGGCCGGCTTCCCGAACCTGTTGACGGTGGATGTGGGCGGCACCTCGACCGATGTCGCGCTGATCATGAACGGCGTGCCGCGCCTGCGGCGCGAAACGACCATCGGCGACGTGACCGTGCGTGCCTCGTCCGTGGACGTGCGCAGCATCGGCGCCGGCGGCGGCTCCATCGCGCATGTGCCGGAACTCACGAAGGCGCTGCGCGTCGGCCCGCAGTCGGCGGGCGCAGATCCGGGCCCGGCTGCCTATGGCCGCGGCGGCACCGAACCGACCGCAACCGATGCCAATGTCGTGCTCGGTTACCTGCCGGAAATGCAGCGCCTGGGCGGCGAGCTCGAGCTCAAGCGCGATCTCTCGGCGCAGGCGGTCGGCAAGATCGCGACGGCGCTTGGAAAGTCGCTGCACGATGCCGCGCTCGGTATCTACGACATCATCAACGAGAACATGGTGGGCGCGCTCCGGCTCGTGTCGGTCGAACAGGGCCACGACCCGCGCGACTATGCCTTGATCGCCTTCGGCGGCGCGGGTCCGCTGCACGCCAATGCGCTTTCGATCCTGCTCGGCTCGTGGCCGTCGATCATCCCGCCGGGCCCGGGCGTGCTGTGCGCGCTCGGTGATGCGACAACGGCGCTGCGCGACGAGTCCGCGCGCACCTACATCCGCAAGTTCTCCGAGACCACGCCCGGCGAGATCGCGAAGACCCTCGAGCAGTTGTCGGCGACCGCCGCCCAGGCGCTCGAGCGCGAAAAAGTGCCGCTCGCGGAGATGAAGCGCAGCTACCAGGTGGATGTGCGCTATCACGGCCAGGGCCTGCGGCTCACGATCGACGTGGACATCGGCGCGCTGAAGAAGCGCGGCCTGAAGGCGATCTCGGAGCCATTCGACGCGGAGCACAAGCGGCTGTTCACATTCGCCTTGCCGCTGGAGCACGAGTTCGTCGCGCTGCGCGCCGTCGTCCAGGGCCGTGGTATCTCGGTGCGCAAGCCCGCCATCGCGCGCGGCGACCGCAACCCGAAGGCGGCGGCCATCGGTACGCAACTCGTATACATGGACCGGAAGAAAATCAAGGCCACCGTCTATGAGCGCGCGAAGCTCAAGGCCGGCAACCGCATCCGCGGCCCGGCGATCGTCATCGAAATGGATTCGACGACCGTCATCCTGCCGAAGCACACCGGTCGCGTGGACCGCCTTGGCAACATCCTGATCTACCCGGATTCGCACAAAGAGTAACCCATGCCCGCCAAAATCATCGAACGCAACAAGAAGCCTTTCAGGAAGATCAAGGTCGACAGCGTCACGATCGACATCATCGAGAGCGCACTCAGGAACGCGCGCTTCGAGATGGACACCGTGCTGTTCCGCACCGCGATGTCGCCGGGCATCCGCGAGCAGCACGACGAGTTTCCGCTGATCGCGAATCTCGATGGCAAGATGGTGGTCGGCCAGTTCGGCTCCTTCATCCATGGCTTCATGCAGGGCTACGACGGCACGGTCGAGGAAGGCGACGTGTTCCTGACCAACGATCCGTATTCCTGCAACGGCGCCATCAGCCACATCAACGACTGGCTGCTGCTGATGCCGGTCTTCAAGGACCGCCGCGTGATCGCCTGGGCCGCGATGTTCGGCCACATGACCGACGTCGGCGGCAAGGTGCCGGGCTCGCTGCCTACCGATGCACGGACGTTCTTCGAAGAGGGCGTCGCCGTTCCGCCGGTCAAGATCATCCGCGGCGGCCAGCTTCAAGACGACCTGCTCAAGGTCATCCTGCATAACTGCCGGCTGCCGACCTGGAATTTCTCCGACTTCCACGCGATCGTCGCGGCGCTTCGCACCGCAGCGATCCGCTGCGTCGAGATCAGCCGCCGTTTCGGCGACGACGTGTTCTATTCGGCGATGGACGCGATGCTCGAGCGCAACAAGCGCGCGATGCGCGAACTGATCCGGCGCACGGTCCCGGAAACGAAGCAGTACTTCGAGGACTATGTCTGCGATGACGGCGTGAACATGGGGCCGTACAAGATCGCCTGCACGATGTGGCGCGAGGGTGACAAGTGCATTTTTGATTTCAATGGCACCGACCCGCAGTCGATCTCCTCGATCAACTTCCTTCTGAACGAGGAAATGTTCAAGATGTTCGCCGGCGTCTACATGATCATGGTCTTCGACCCGCAGATCCTGTTCAACGACGGCTTCTACGACCTGATGGAGGTTCGCATTCCTGAAGGCACGCTGCTGAAGCCGCTCAAGCCCGCTGCTCTTTCTTGCCGCACGCACGCGCTCGGCCGGATATTCGACGTGCTCGGCGGCCTGCTCGGCCAGGGTAACCCGGCGTTCATGTGCGCAGCGGGATTCTCGGACAGCCCCCACTTCATGTACTCGGGCTACAACAAGGACGGCGAGTGGTACCAGCTCTACCAGATCGGTTTCGGCGGCATCCCGGGCAAGCCATTCGGCGACGGCCCCGACGGGCACTCGCTGTGGCCGTCATTCACCAACGTGCCGAACGAATTCCTCGAGAGCTATTTTCCGCTGCGCATCGACACCTATGAGACGATCACGGATTCCGGCGGTCCCGGAAAATTTCGCGGCGGCAACGGGATCCGGATCGGCTATCACTTCCTGGAGCCCGGCGAGATTTCCATTCACGATGATCGCTGGTTGACCTACCCATGGGGCGTCAACGGTGGACTGCCCGGCGCGCGCAGCCGCAAGCGCCTGCAGCGCAAGAACGGCAGCGAGGAACTGCTGCCATCGAAGACCGACCGCGTCAAGGTCGAAGTCGGCGACCTGCTGCTGTATGAGACCTGGGGCGGCGGCGGCTGCGGCGACCCGTTCGAGCGCGATCCCGCGCTGGTGCTTTTCGACGTCGAGGCCGGACTCGTGACCGAGGCCGGCGCCCGGCGCTATGGCGTGGTGATCCAGAGTGATCGCGTGGACAGCGCGGCGACTGCGGACCTTCGAGCACGGATGGCGAAGCTGCGCGGCAAGGCGCCGCTGTTCGATCGCGGATTCGCGAATATCGATGAGTTGAAGGCACGTTGCCAGTCCGAAACCGGACTGCCGCCGCCGGCAACGCCGCGATTCTCCGCATTCACGCGCGCCCGCGCGAAGCCCGCGCCGGGCAAGCAACGCAGTCATGCCTGAAGTCCCGTCATTACGTGCAGTCGACAGGGCATACGAGGCGGTGCGTTCCGGCATCATCGCCGGACGTTATCTCGCTGGTGCGCGCCTGACCGAGCAGGAAATTGCGACCACCGTCGGCGTCAGCCGCACGCCGGTGCGAGAGGCGTTGCGGCGCCTCGATGCCGAGGGGCTCGTCGAGTTCACGCCGAATCTCGGCGCCGTCGTCACCACCTGGAACGAGGTGGAATCAGACGAGATCTTCGACCTGCGCGCGATGCTCGAATCCTACGGCGCACGGCGCGTGACCGCACACGCGAGCAACGAGCAGATCGCCGGCTTGCGGCAACTCGCGGAGCTGCAGCACCACGAGTCGGTCGAGCGCAAGACCGGGCATCTCGAGCGTATCGGCGAGCTGAACAGCCAGTTTCACCGCCGCATGCAGGAGGCCGCCGCCAGTCCGCGGCTGGTGCGCGCGCTCGCCGGCTTGATCGAAGCGCCATTGATGATGCGGACCTTCCAGAAATACACGCCCGAGGATTTGCAGCGCAGTGCCCTGCATCATCTCGAGATTGTCAGCGCGCTCGAGGCGCGTGACGCGGAGTGGGCTGCTTCCGTGATGTTCTCGCATGTCCACGCGGCCCGCGGCGCGTTGAATCGCTAGGCAAGGGCATCGAATCATGTCGACTTTCGGCCAGCCGGGCCTTCCAGAGCACCACCTGCAGCCCGGCCGTCGCCCCGCGCTGCTCGTCGTCGACTTTGTGCGCGCTTATCTGACACCGGGCTCGCCGCTCTACGCCGGCGTCGATGCCGCGCGCGAGGCCTGCCGGAAGTTGCTGGGCGCCGCGCGCAGGGCACGCATTCCGGTGATCCACACGAATGTCGTCTACCAGCGCGGCGGCCGCGACGGCGGCGTGTTTTTTCGCAAGCTCCCCGCACTATCCTGCTTCGAACACGGCCTGCATCCTGAACTTGCGGCTTTCGGCGAAGGGCTCGAGCCTGCCGATGGCGAGACGGTCATCAGCAAGCAGTACGCGAGCGCATTCTTCGGAACTTCGCTCGCCTCGACCTTGACTTCGCTCGAAGTGGACACGCTGCTGATTGCCGGTGTCTCGACCAGCGGCTGCGTGCGCGCGACCGCCGTCGATGCCTGCCAGCACGGGTTCATTCCACTCGTCGTGCGCGATGCCGTCGGCGACCGTCATCCGGCGACGCATGAGGCGAATCTCTTCGACCTGCAGGCGAAGTACGCCGAAGTCGTCAGCCTCGAGACTGCGCAGAAGTATCTCGCCGGCCTGAAGCAGGCCTGAGTACATGGGTCCGCTGCAAGGGATCAAGGTCCTCGACCTCAGCCGCATTCTTGCCGGTCCCTGGGCGACGCAATGCCTCGCGGATTTCGGCGCGACAATCTGGAAAATAGAAAAACCGGGCGCCGGCGACGATACGCGACATTGGGGTCCGCCCTGGCTGAAGGATTCCGCGGGCCGCGACACCGGCGAGGCGGCGTATTACCTCTCGAGCAATCGCGGCAAGCGCTCGCTCGCGATTGATTTCACGAAACCCGCGGGACAGAAATTGATTCGCGGCCTCGCACAACGCGCCGATGTGCTGATCGAGAACTTCAAGGTCGGCACGCTCGCGCGCTACCGACTCGGTTACGACGACTTGAAGGCCCTGAATCCGCGGCTCATCTATTGCTCGATCTCGGCCTTCGGCCAGGATGGCCCCGATGCGGGCGGCGCCGGCTACGACGCGATGATCCAGGGCATGTCCGGGCTCATGAGCGTCACCGGATTGCCCGATGGCGAGCCCGGAGCGGGCCCGATCAAGGTGGGAGTCGCCGTTTCCGACCTGATCAGCGGCATGTATGCCCTTTCGGCCATCCTCGGCGCGCTATATGAACGGGAAAAGTCGGGGCAGGGCCAGGCGATTGACCTTGCGCTCCTCGATACCCAGGTTGCGGCCCTCGCAAACCAGAGCCTGAATTACCTGATTTCGGGGGTTCCACCCGGGCGGCGCGGCACGGCGCACCCGAATATCGTTCCTTACCAGGCATTCGCGACCGCGGACGGTTATTTGATGCTCGCGGTCGGCAACGACCGGCAGTTCGCGAGTTTCTGTGGCGTGGCGGGCCGGCCAGAACTGGCGGCGGATGAGCGCTACCGGACCAACGCCGGGCGGGTTGCGAATCGGGGCCTGCTCGTCCCGGAAATCGACCGCCTCTGCCGGCAGAAAACGACCCGGCAATGGCTCGATGCACTGGC
>Ga0315275_10004370_pt1 | contig 13195 bp, 8 predicted proteins | sample YL17G03_0_MG_FD_205557 | JGI IMG/M metagenome (GOLD analysis project Ga0315275, IMG submission 205557) | Sediment microbial communities from Yellowstone Lake, YNP, Wyoming, USA - YL17G03_0 | ecosystem: Environmental > Aquatic > Freshwater > Lake > Sediment | place: USA: Wyoming | collected... | reverse complement strand
CGCAGAATTCCCGCCAACTGAACATGCCCCCAATCCCGGTCGGCGCGCAACTGCGCCGTCAGGTCCGGCAGGTTGTTGTGGGCCGTCACGTTGGCGAAACCGGTCGAGCTGGTGTCCACTGCTGTGCCTGGCTGTTCCAGCGCCACCGCGAACTTCATCCCATCCTTGCGATACGGCGTCCAGCGCGCCTGGATGTTGCGGTAGAAGATCATGCCGCTGGGGCCCCAGTAGTCGATGGTGTTGGGGAACACATCTCCGTCCATGAACAGGCTGTTGGTCTGGCCGACGAGAAACTGGCCCAGCTCGCCCCAGGCCTGGCGCAGGCGGAAGGTCGTCTGACCCGCGTCGGCCCCCACCCCGAACAGATCGAACTCGAACTGCGTGCGCAGCTCACCCATCGAGGTCGGGAGGAAACCGTTGAAGCCCAAGCGCGATTGGCGCACGCTGAAGGTAGTCGCACCATTCGCCCCGCAGCCCGCATCGCCCGGAACTGTATTCGGGGGACAGTTCACCGGGATCTGCGAGGGCCGCAGCGTGGCATCCCATTGCGGGTTCATCTGGTCGAAGTCCTGGATGATGTCAGCCTGCACGAAGCCGTAGACTTCCAGGCGCGCTTTGCCGGCGTCAGGCGCGCCTTCCACCGGCTTCTCGTTCGGCGCCACCACCACACCGGCGGCTGCGACGGCGCGCTCGGCCGGCTGGGCCGCAGCCGGCGGTGCCGCCGCCGTCGCGGGCGCCGGCGCAGCGGCCGTCGCCTTTTCCGCTTCGAGCGCCTCGACGCGTTTCTGCAGCGCTTGCATCGACTTCATCGCCGCATCGAGCTGCGCTTTCAGATCGCTCAGTTCATCGGCGCGCGCCGCCGGCGACAAAGCCAATGCCAGCGCGGCGGCCAGTAGCAACGTTCTCATGACACCACTCCTCTCGGTTTGTCGTCAGCGCCCGCTGCCGAACACGTTCACGCCCAGCTGGTCGCTGATGTACTCGATCGCCTTCATCGCACGCACGCTGTTGCCGGCGTCGTTGACCCTCGGCGAGAAACCCACGATCGCCATCTTGCCCGGTACCACCGCCACGATACCGCCCCCCACGCCGGTCTTGGCCGGCAGGCCGGCGGTGAAGGCCCACAGCCCGGACTCGTTGTAGAAGCCCGCCGTCATCATCAAGGCCAGCGTCTTCGGCACATACTTCGATTCAAGCACGCGCTGATTCGTGATCGGGTTCACGCCGCTGTTGGCCAGGGTGGCGCCCATCACGGCGAGCTGCTTGGCCGATACGCCGATCGAGCATTGCCGGGTGTACACGTCCACCGCCTCCATCGGTTCGGAGTAGATGCGGTCGCTCGCGAAGAGGATGTAGCCGTGGGCGCGATTGCGCTGGTTGGTGGCGGCCTCGGACTGGTACACATCCTCGATCACGGTCAGCTTGTCGGCCGCCAGGCGCTCGAAGAACTGCATGATCCGCTCGAAGCGCTCTTCCTTGTTCTTGGCCTTCACCAGGCTCACCGAGGCGATGGCGCCGGAGTTGACCAGCGGGTTGACCGACACCTGCGGAATGATCTGCGTAGCCAGGATCGAGTTGAACTTCTGACCGGTCGGCTCGACGCCGATCTTCTCCAGGATCACATTGGCACTGCCGTAGTCCTGCATCACCAACGCCGCGGTGAACGGCTTGGACACCGACTGAATGGTGAACGCATAGTCCACGTCGCCCACGGTGTACACGTCGCCCCGCGCGGTGACGATGGCCACGCCGAACAGCTCCGCCGGGACCTTGGCCAGCTCGGGGATATAGTCCGCGGGCGCGCCGTCCTTCACGTCCTTGAACTTGGCATGCGCCTCCTGCACCACGCGCGAGAGCACCTGCGCGCTCGGGATGTTCTGAGCATGCGTGGCGAACGGGACGACAATGAGTGTCGCGATCAGCACGAATCGCCATGCGGCTTGCAATGGATACGTCTGAGTCATTTGTTCCTCTTGCTGCGGTTACAGGTTTCACGCGCTCAGTACTGGTAGAAATACTCCTGCAGCTTCTTCGCATCGCTGGTCTTGGTCAGCCCCAGCATCAGCAGCACCCGCGCCTTCTGCGGATTGAGCTCCATCGAGGCGATGCTGCCCATTTCGTCGTCGTTCAACTCCACGTTGCGGTCGGTGATGCCGCCGTTGGTGCGCGAGGAGCGCACCACCGCTACGCCCTTCTTGATCGCGTCCTGCAGGCCTGCCACCGCCGCTTGCGTGGCGTTGCCGTCACCCACGCCGGCCAGCACCATGCCCTTGCAACCCAGCGCGACGCACTGGTCGATGAACTCGCGCCCCACGTTAGCGTAGGCATAGAAGATCTCCACCCGCGGCAGCTCCGAGAGCCCGTCGACCGAGAACACGCTCGTGCTGGTGTGCTTGGTCACCAGCGGGTCGTACCAGTACACGCGGCCGGCGTTAGTCATGCCGGCCTTGCCACGGTTGGGCGATTTGAAGGTGTCGAGCTGCGTGGTGTTGGTCTTGGTCACCTCGCGCGCATAGTGAATCTCGTCGTTGAGCAGCACCATCACGCCCCGGCCGCGCGCCTTCGGATGCACCGCGACCGACACTGCGTTGTAGATGTTGGCGGAGCCGTCCGCGCTGGTTGCCGTCGCCGGGCGCATCGAGCCGACCAACACGACCGGCTTGGTGCTGTGCGTGACCAGGTTGAGGAAATACCCGGTCTCCTCCATGGTGTCGGTCCCGTGGGTGATCACCACCGCGTCGACGTCGCCCTTCGCCAGCACTTCATTCACGCGCTTGGCGAGCTTGAGCCAGACCTCGTTGTTCATATCCTGGCTGCCGATGTTGACGATTTGCTCGCCGCTGATGTCTGCCAGCTCGCCAAGGTTTGGAACCGCCTTGATCAGATCCTCGACCTGGAAGCTGCCCGACTTGTAGCCAGCGTCCTGCCCTGCCGCCTGCGCGCCCGCGATCGTACCGCCGGTGGCCAGGATCACGACGCGCGGCTTGGCGGCCCAACCGGTGCCGAGTGCCGACATCAGCGCTGCAAACAACAACGCTTTCAACACGTTTCCGATTCTCATCTGCGTCCTCTCTGGATAGTCGAATAGATGGGCAAGCGGCACCGGCCGTGCGCTGTCAGGCCGGCCTGCGCACGCGTGATTTCTTCACCGGTTTCGCCTCCTTGGCCTGTGCCTTCCGCCACAGCTCACCAGCGCCCGTCATGATCGCCCGCAGCTCGCGGCCGATCTGCTCGTAGGCGGCGTCGTCGAGGTTGGCGAGCGACACGCGCACAGACCAGTCGGGCGCGGCGAAGCCGCTGCCGTTGAGCAGCACGATGCCGGCGCGCTCGGCCAGCGCGAACAGCGGGTCGTACGGATGGAAGCGGTCCATGAACTTCACGAACTCGGGGCCGTACTCGTGCAGCGCCCAGTTGCGCAAATCGATGGTGAAGTAGTAGCCGGTGCGGTGCGGGTCGTCCCACAGCTTCACACCCACGCCGTCGGCGAGCTTCTTCAGGCGGCGCTTGGCGATTTCCTGCGTCAGCTTCTTGTACTTGTCGTCCTTGTCGAGCAGCGCGAACAAGGAGAACAGCGCCATCTGCACCTGCTGCGGGAGCGACAATCCGGCGGTATGGTTCAGCGCCACCTGCCGGCTGTCGGCCACCATGCGGTCGATGAACTTCAGCTTCTCCGGCTCCAGGGTGATCGTCCCATAGCGCTTGTTCAGCGCCTTGCGCGTGGTGGCGGGCAGCGCGGCAAGCTTCTCGTCGTACACGTTCTTCTGATGGATGGCGATCACGCCCAGCCGCCAGCCGGTGCAGCCGAAGTACTTGGAATAGGAGTAGACACCGATGGTGTTGCGCGGCAGCTCGGCCATCAGCGAGCGGAAATGATCCACGAAGGTCCCGTACACGTCGTCCGTCAGCAGCATCAGATCCGGCCGCTTGGTCGTCACCAGCTTGACCAGGCGGCGCATGCTGCTTTCGCGGATGGCGACCGAGGCGGGATTGCTCGGATTGACGAAGAACGCGGCTTTGATCCGCGGGTTCGCCAGCTTGTCGATCTCGGCGTCCGGGTACTGCCAGGTGTGGTACCCCTCCTTGGCCATCTCGCTGCCTTCGATCGAGACGACCTTGAACTGGTAGCGCTCCAGGTGCGGCATCTCCAGATAAGGGGTGAACACCGGGGTGGCGAGCGCGATGGTGTCGCCCTTCTTGAGCAGGCCGTTGATGATCAGCGAGTCGAAGATGTAGCACATGGCGGCAGTGCCGCCTTCCACCGCGAACAGGTCGTACTTGCCGCGCGGGGGCCGGCGATCGCACATCTCCTGCACCAGGTACTCGTGCACGACGCGTTCGCAGTGCGTGAGCATGCGGTCGGGCACCGGATAGTTGTCGCCGATGATGCTGTCGGTCAGCTCGTGCACGAAAGCATCGGCGTCGAAGCCGAGCTTGCCTACGCCATAGTCGAGGCTCGCGCGCAGCAGTGGAACGCCCGCATCCTTGCTGTTGCGGTCGAGGAACGCGCGGAAGCGCTGCGCGATGCTCTTCTTCTGCGGCATCCCGCCCAGGTCGGGGTCGTCCCATACCCGCTTGGACTCTTCGATGCCGAATCGTCCGAGCGTGAAGAACGCTTCCCGCGGCGTGGTCGCGATCCAGTTGGGGTTGCCGCGTCCCGCATTGAGCATTGCGCGAGCGCTGGCCTTGTTCGTGTCGGCCGCAAGCTGGATCAGCTTGTCCTTCAGCTCGAAGGGGCTCAACGTTTCCAGCTCGCGCATCTTGGACAGATGCAGTTTCTGTTTCTTCGTCAGTTGCGCCATGTCTTCTCCATGGTGGCCCCCTCCCCTTCAACGGGAAGGCTGTGGTGGGGATGGGGTGTCACGTCATTATTAGGACGATCACCACGCCCCAGATGATGAGCAGCGTGTTGCCTACCGCGTAGGTCACGGTGTAGCCCAGCGCCGGCGTCTTGCTCTTGGCGGCCTCTTCGATGGCGCCGAGCGCGGCGGTCGTCGTGCGCGCCCCCGCACAGGCGCCCAGGACGATCGCCGGGTGCATCTTGAACACATATTTGCCAACGTAGATCATGATGATGAACGGGACGCTCGTGACCACGATGCCGGCCAGGAACAAGCCCAGCCCGTTGGCTTGCAGGCCGGCGACGAAGCCCGGTCCCGCGCTGATGCCCACCACCGCGATGAAGGTGTTGAGACCCACGTTGTTGAACACCCACAGCGCCGGGCCCGGAATGCGGCCGAAAGTGGCATTGACCGAACGCAGCCAGCCGCACACCAACCCGGCGATGAGCGCGCCGCCGCTGGTGCTCAGGCTCAACGGCACACCGCCCACGTGGATCGTGATTGCGCCCACCAGCGCGCCGATCACGATGCCGAGCCCCATGAACAACATGTCGGTCTTCTCGGTGATCCGGTCCGCGTAGCCGATCTGCTTGGCGGCGCGCTCGATGGCGGATTTGGGCCCCGCGAGCTGGAGCACGTCCCCGCGGTCGACCTTGGTCCCGGGCGTGAACGGCATTTCCCTGCCGCCCCGGGTCAGCTTGCGCAGATAGATGCCCCTGAATTGCCGCCCCTGACCAGCCTCGGCGAGCTCGCGCAAGGTCTTCCCGGCAAGCGCTTTGTTGGTTATCACCACGTCGAGAATCTGCGCAGTGATGTCGAGCAGCTCGGGCGCATCCACCTCGACACCGATCCCCTGCACAACCTCCAGCACCACCTCGCGGCGCCCGACCAGTGCGACGATCATGTCCTTGTCCAGGACCGTGGTCGGCTCGGCATCGAACGCCTCCACGCCGCGCTGGACGCGCAAAACGAACAGCCGCTGATCGTGCTTAAGGAAGTGCTGCTCGAACTCCTCCACGGTCTTGCCGATAAACGGGCTGTCGACGAGCCGGTAGGCGCGCACCAGGAAGCGCTGATAGGTCGAGATCACGCCGGGCTCCGCCTCGCTGGCGCCCATGCTCGCCTCGAGCTTCTTGCACTCGGCCGGCAGATCCACCCGCAGCAGCTTCGGCCCGAGGGTGCCCAGGATCCAGGCCGAGCCGGCGGTGCCGAAAATGTAGGTCACCGCGTAGGCCACCGGCATGGCGTCCACCCACGCCTTCTTCTCCTCCGCCGAGATGCCAAGCTGGCCGATGGTGTCCCCGGCCACGCCCAGCACGGCCGAGATGGTGCACGCGCCCGCCAGCAGTCCGGCCGCGAAGCCGGTGTGGTAGCCCATCACCTTGGCCACGACGACGGTGCTGAGCAGGCAGAGCACGCACAGCATCACCGCAAACAGAACCTGCGGCAGGCCTTCGCTCTTCAGCCCGCGGAAGAACTGCGGTCCCACCGAGTAGCCCACCGCGAACAGGAACATCAGGAAGAACACCGACTTCACCTGTGGCGAAATGGTGATGCCGAGCTGTCCGATCAGAATGCCCGCGAGCAAGGTGCTGGTGACCACGCCCAGGCTGAACTTGCCGAACTTCATCTGCCCGATCCAGACGCCGAGCGCGAGCGCGAGAAAGATCGCAATCTCGGGATATTGACGCAGCGTGTCGAAGAGCCAGTTCATGTGTCGATCGTCTCCCTGTCGCCGAGCAGCGCGTCAGCGCCCCACGGCAGTCTTCTTGGATGCGGCCAAGGCCGAGGGCTTGAGCAGCTTGAGCCCGAGCGCGGCCTGGTAGCCGTGGATCTCCTTGACGTCGAGCTTGCGCATGAACTCGACGATCTCGCGGCTGATCACCTGGCCTGGCACCATGATCGGGAAGCCGGGAGGGTAGGGGATCACGAAATTGGCCGATACCAACTCAGGCCCCTTGTCGAGACGCTGGTCGACTTCTTTGCTGAACAACTTCACGTGTTCACAGTTGTCGGCGTCGTAGGCCATGTAGTAAGCCTGGCGCATATGACCCTCAGCGGTTGCGCTCCCCTCTCCATTCTTGCCCTGGGGATCGTCGCGGAAGGCGTCGTGGAAACGACTGAAATTGGGTAGGTCCGGTACGTCCTCGGTCAGCGACTTGACCCGCTCGGCGAACGCGGCGCGCTCGTCCGCCCCGCCCTCTGTCAGTCGTTTGTCGATGGCACGCGCCATGTCGGCCAGCGCCTTGATGATGAAAGCCAGGTCGCTGCGCGTGTTGTTGATGTTGATCTGCACCAGCACGCTGTTGCGCGAGGTCTTGTTGATCTGAATGTCGTGCTCCTCGGCCAGCAATGCCTTGAACTGGCTGCCATCGTAGCCGGCGTTCCCGCACAGCAGCGTGATGCGCGTGGGATCGAGCATGAACTCGTCCTCGTCCATCGCGCGCAGCCAATGCGCCCAGGTACCATTCGCCGAGCCGTATTCGTCGAAGCCGGAGCGGCGATACTCCGCCGGGATCATGTCGGCCGGCGAGGCGGCCCGGAAGTACTTCGAGATCAGCGGATGGCCGTTGATCTCACGCCGCAGAGCGATGGCTTCCTGCAGCATCCTGCTCACCAGCTCGTAGCCTTCCAGCTCCATCTGCCGGCGCGCGACGTCCAGCGTGGCGATGATCTGCAGGTTCGGCGAGGTCGAGGTGTGGGTGAAGTAGGCCTCGTGGAAGGCTTCCTCCACGCTGTGGAAGTCCTGGTCCTTCACCACCACCAGCGACCCCTGGCGCAGACAGGACATCGATTTGTGCACCGAGTCGGTCTCGTACACGCGGATGCGCGCCTTGTCCGGGTCGGGCAGCAGATGCATATCCAGCAACTTAAGGTTGCTCGGATCGAGGTTGCCGGCCTGCGTCTTGAACTGCTCGTAGCGCTTGCGATAGTCCGGGTCCCGCAGCTGCTCCTCGAGCAGCGCCGCGGCCCCCAGACCCGAGCGCCGGCGCAGGAAGGGCGTGAAGCGCGCATAGCCGTACCAGGCTTCATCCCACAGAAAGATCAGATCCGGCTTGATCGCCAGGCACTCCTGCATGGTGCGCAGGCAGTTGGCGATGTGGCCGTCGAAGGTGCAGTTGGTCAGCACCAGCATGCGCGCTTTGTCGAGCTTGCCCTCGGCTTTGAGCTTGAGCAGCGCCTGCTTGATCGGGCGGATCGCCACGCTGCCATACATGGAGTACTGCGTGAGCGGGTAGGCGTCGATGTAGTAGGGCTGCGCGCCGGCCAGCACCAGCCCGTAGTGGTGCGATTTGTGGCAATCGCGGTCGATCAACACGATGTCGCCGGGGCGCACGACTGCCTGGTGCACGATCTTGTTCGAGGTCGAAGTGCCGTTGGTGACGAAGAACGCGTGATCGCCGCCGAAGGCGCGCGCGGCCGCATCCTGCGCGATCTTGATGTTGCCGGTCGGCTCCAACAGGCTGTCCAGGCCGCCGGTGGTGGCGGAGGACTCGGCCATGAACAGGTTGACCCCGTAGAACTCGCCCATGTCGCGAATCCAATTCGACTTGAACACCGACTTCCCGCGCGCGATGGGCAACGCGTGGAAGGTGCCGATCGGGCGCTGGGCATACTTCTTCAGGTTGTCGAAATAGGCTGTGCGGTAGCGCTCGCCCACGCCGTCGAGAATCGCCAGGTGCAGCTCCATCAGTTCCTCGGCGCCGTGGAACAGGCGGCGGATGTCGCCGCAGTCCTCGCGCCCCGCCAGCGCTTCGATGTTGCGTTCCGACAGCAGATAGACGTCGAGCTCGGGGCGCAGGCGATGCAGTGCCCGGGCGAGCCCCGGCCCGTATTCGCGAACCGCGACCTGGTCGGGGTCGAAGCCCAGCGTCCGATTGAGCACCTCGCGCATCTGAGACATATCATGGCGCGAGCGAAACCCAAACCCGTCCTGGATCACGACCGCCTGCAGCGTGGTATTAAACAGCACGGCGAGCAGAGCGTCCTCGAAGGTGCCGACCTGCACCAGCTCCCAGATGAAGGGGTCCTCCGCCCGGCGCAGCTTGCGCGCATCCTGGCGGCCGCGCTCCCAGCGCGCAGGGTCCATCGGCGTGACGCTCAGGACCTCGAAGTACGGTCGATGCTTCTCGCCAGGGGTGAGCGAGGGCGGCAGAAACTCGGCCGCCGTGATCTGTGCCTCCTCGCCGGGATCCCAGGCCGCCGCGTCGTGCCGATAGGCGCCGGAGGCGAGCGCAGCATTGATCTCCTGGGCCAGGCGCGCGAATCCGGCAGCGTCGTCGCCCGCCCGCCGCTCACGCAGCACGCTCATCAGACGCACGCCCGGGTAGGCCCAGAGATCTTCGAGCGGACCGAGCGCGTCCAGCACCGCCGCGGCGTCTGCTTTCAGCGCCTCGCCCGGCTGCCCGCGCGCCGCGGCAGCCGCCCAGGCGCGTGCACAGACGCTGAGCTGCGCCCAGCGGTCGGCGCGCGCGGCGGAAGCAGAGAGAAAGTCAGACAGGGTCAGGCCATCGCCTTGTGGCGCCGTGCTCATGGGATTCTCCGGAAATTACGTGCGGTCCTGGGCAGCGCAGACCACATGGGTCATCGCTGCCAAGGCATGGCAAGAAATATCTCAGGTCATCATGACCAACCGATGGCCCTTGAGCATTGATCTGTGTCAAGAGACTCTCGCAGCGAAGGCCGGCGCGGTTTGGCCGGCGCAAGTCGGCGTGCAAGATACACGAACCCGCCACACGCGTCTCGCCGGCTTGGCACCCGATCAATGGTAATAGGCAACTGGTAATAGGGAAACTGGTAATGGTAATAGGGGACAAATGGTAATAGGGGACAGACCACGTTTTATGACGATTAGAGGACGAAGAATGAGGACAGACCTAGCAAGTAGCCCTGCTCCGCGTGCAGAAAACGTGGTCTGTCCCCTATTACCTTATTTGTCCCCTATTACCCATTACCCTGACCTCAGAAAACGTGGTCTGTCCCCTATTACCCCTGATCTCAGAAAACGTGGTCTGTCCCCTATTACCCTTACCCTGACCTATGTCCCCTATTGACCTAGGGCAAGCGCCCGGCTAGACAAACAAGGTCAGCACGCCGGTGTAGCCGTACAGCCGATTGTGGGAGATCTCGCCATTGCCGAAAAAACCCACCAGAGGCACACCACCCAGACCGTCGGCGATGATGCGCAGCTCCTCCGAGCACTCGCCGAACAGGCTGGCGCCGCGCCCCAGACAAGAGAAATACAGCGCACCGCGCGCGGGCCGATACAGTCCGGTCTTGATGCTGTCGAGCATGCGCGCGAGGTCATCGCTCGCCGTGCCGCGGTCGCGCCGGCAGAATACCAGGTGCCCGCCGCGCCTGACCGGCTCGCCCACGGCGACCAGTTTGCGCGCGGTGTCTAGGCCCACGAGATTGCGTACCACGTAATCGCCGGTGTCGCTGCCTTCCACCGGCAGGCCGGCGAACAGCTGACCGCCTGCCGTGGCGAGATTGGCCGCGAGCACCGGGCCGGCTTCCTCGCGCAGCACCTCCAGCGCCGGGCGGCCATCCAGGCTGATGAGCACGTTGTGCCGCGAATCGGTGACGCGGTGCCTGGGCCCGATCGGCGAGCAGCCCTGCGTGAGCCGCGTGGCGACGATCACCTCCTCGGAGAACAGCACCCCGGACAGCGCGCCCTCGCTCACGCCATCGGCGTACTGCACGCTGCGCCCGCGCGAGCTAGTGAGGCCGCCCACTACGAAACCGCTCTCGGTGCGGCCGGCGATCTCGCGCACCAGGCTGGTCAGCGAGCGGTTCGCGGCGTCGCCGTGCAGCACTGCGAAGCTCGCGCAGTGATTGCCCCAATCCATGCGCGCCTGTGTCAGCTCGCGCGGCGTGGTGAGCGGCGGCAGCACCCGGAAGGCACTCTCGTCGAACGCGCAGCACATCACGGCGAGCGCCGGCTCGTCGAGATACTCGCGGCCGGTCGCGCAAATGCCCAGGCCGACCGTGCCCACCCAATGCGTGATGCCGGTGCGGCGGCGCAGAAACTCGACGATCTCGCTGAAGTTGTCGGCGAAGCGGTCGCTGGCATACAGGAAGCCGAGCGTGGCGCCGCCCACGCCCGCACCGCACTGTTCGAGGCAGGCCTCGGCGGCGGAGCGCCAATGTGCGGCGGCGGCGTGGCCGTAGGCGAAAGCGTCGGTAAGGATGCCGGTCGTCATCGCGGAGTCTAATTCGCCAAATCGTCCCGCGATGATACAAGACGCGGCCCGACCCGCGCTACGGCCTGCCGAGAAACAGGTAGAACGCGTAGCTTTGGGTAGAACGGCAGCGTGCTGCCGAACGAGTTAGCGTAGCGCACATTGGCCAGGACGCGATGTCGCGAGCCGAAGGAGAAGGCCTTCTGCAGCCGGATATCCAGCAGCTCGCAGTCCTCGCTCGCCCCCAGGCCCTCGCGCGAGCAAGTGTACACGCCACGCGCGAAGCACCCCGAGGAGGGGAAGGCCCAGTTGTCCAGGCGGTCGACTGCGCCGCGCAGCAGGATCGCGCCGATGTCGGCCTCGATGTTGGGAAACACAACGCCGATCTCGCGCGTCTGCGACACTGTGCCTCGTCGATAGCCGAGCCGCACCTCCCCGAAGCGCTCGAGCTCATAGCCCAGATCCAGGCCCAGCACAGCTTTCCTCGTGTCGTACTGCGCAATCACCTCATCGCCGAGATAGACATTTTCGTTCTGCAGGTACCCGCCCGCATAGGGTGCGACGGAGAACGTGCGGGCGTAGCTGAGCGGCTGGAACAGCTCGGTGCGGATCGACGTGGTGTTGCCGATGATGCCGCGCGCACCGCCACCGCTTAGCACCAGGCCGATCCTGGGCCGTGGCTGGACGGCAGCTTCAGGCGCGTCGGCGCCGCTCGCTTGACCCTGGTCGGCTCCAACGGCGCGCGGCGGCAGCACCGTCGCGGCGAGCAGGACCGCGGCGAGGAGACTGTTGCGGCGTGCCGAGGATCGCCGCGGGGCGGGCATGGTCTTGACAGTTCCGGTCATCGACAGTGGGGCGAGGGTCGGGGGCGCACTGCCTCGCCGGTGCCTATAATACGAGCTGTCGATACCATCCCGGCACTCAGAAGGTTGATCCTATGCAATCCACACCCCCAGTCATGGACCCTGCCGCACGGCACACCGCTGCGCCCGATGTAAACGTACTACTGCGCAGCGACACCCAGGGCGTGGCGACGCTCACGTTGAACCGGCCGCAGCAGTACAACGCGCTGTCAGAGGAGCTGCTGGCCGCGACGATCACGGCGCTGGAGGCGATCGAGCGCGACGATTCAGTGCGTGTGGTGGTGATCGCGGGCAGCGGTCCGGCCTTTTGCGCCGGCCACGACCTGAAACAGATGCGGGCGAACCCTTCGCAGGACTACTACCGCAAGCTGTTCGCACAATGCAGCCGCATGATGCTCACTATCGCGCGCATGCCGCAACCGGTCATCGCACGCGTGCACGGCATCGCCACCGCCGCAGGCTGCCAGCTCGTCGCGCAGTGCGACCTGGCAGTGGCGGCGGACAGCGCTCGGTTCGCAGTGTCGGGCATCAATGTCGGGCTATTCTGCTCGACCCCCAGCGTACCGCTCGGCCGCAACGTGCTGCGCAAACAAGCGATGGAGATGCTGCTCACCGGCGATTTCATCGATGCGCCGACCGCCCGGCAGTACGGCCTGGTGAACCGCGTGGTACCGGCCGAGCGCCTGGACGCGGAGGTCGCGCAGCTCGCCCAGAGCATCGTCGACAAGTCCGCCGTGGCGGTGGCGACCGGCAAGCGCATGTTCTACAAACACCTCGAAATGGGGCTGGAAGGCGCCTACCAGTACGCCGCGCAAACCATGGCTTGCAACATGATGGCCGAGGATGTCGGCGAAGGCATCGACGCCTTCATGCAGAAGCGCGAGCCCGAGTGGAAGCACAGATAAGCGTGCAGCTCGCTGCACGCTCACCGAAATCTGAGCAGAGCGAAACCGTGCATTTCGCTACACCCTTCGCGGGAGCGCGGGTGGAGCGAAGCACAGTGGGCCGCGGATGGGTGGTGCGCACGGGCGAATCGCTTGATTCAGCGCGCCCCTCGCCTCGCGGCGCGTGACCGATGGGTTACGCTTCGCTCCACCCATCCTACGGGGACCCATCCTACGGGGACCCATCCTACGGGGACCCATCCTACGGGGACCCGTCCTAGGGAGTTTGCGGGGCGGGCCTTACTTCGGCTGAGGCACGATGCGCAGATAAGGCTTGAGCGCCTTCCAGCCGCCGGGGAACTGCTTCTTCGCCTCTTCGTCAGGCACCGACGGCACGATGATCACGTCCTCTCCCTGCTTCCAATTCA
>Ga0315275_10004369_pt1 | contig 13196 bp, 9 predicted proteins | sample YL17G03_0_MG_FD_205557 | JGI IMG/M metagenome (GOLD analysis project Ga0315275, IMG submission 205557) | Sediment microbial communities from Yellowstone Lake, YNP, Wyoming, USA - YL17G03_0 | ecosystem: Environmental > Aquatic > Freshwater > Lake > Sediment | place: USA: Wyoming | collected... | reverse complement strand
CGCTCGACCCCGAGCGGGAGCGGGTGGCCCTGGAGGTGCTCCTCGACGAGCAGAGGGTCGTGGTGGACGAACTCACCGAGGGCGTGGCGGGTCCGGAGATCTGCGACGCCGAGAACCTGGAGCGCCTGCTGCGCATCGCGAGGGCTGCGGCCAGGCCCTCCTTCGAGCCGCTCCCTGTAGAGCACCTGCCGGGCTTCCTCGCGGCCTGGCAGGGGTTGGCCACACGGGGAGCGGGGATCGAGGACCTGCGAGCGGCGCTGGAGCGGCTGTTCGGGTATCCCGCGCCCTTGGAGTTGTGGGAAAGCGAGCTCCTCCCCGCACGCCTTGAACCGTACCTCCCGGCATGGCTGGACGCGCTCCTGGCGGAGAGCGACCTCGGCTGGTTCGGTTGTGGCCAGGAGCGGCTCGCCTTCGCGCTTGGCGCCGACCGCGAGCTGTTCGTGCAGGCGCCCGAGGCCGAGGCGGGGGAGGGCGGGAGAGGCGTGCCCGCTGAGCTCGATGCGGTGCTGCCGCCCGGGCCAGGGAGGTTCTCCTTCGAGGAGCTGCTGACCCGCTCCGGGCTCGGCTCGGCCGAGCTCACGCGCCGGCTCTGGAGGCTCGCCTGGGAGGGCCTCGTCGCCAACGACGGCTTCGCGGCGGTGCGCCGGGGCGTCGAGGCCGGCTTCAAGCCTGCCGAAGCCGAGACGCTCCTCCCCGGGAGGCGCCCCGCACGCCGTCTGCGCTTCGGGCGCTGGAAGGGGTCGCGACCCTTTGCCGGGAGCTGGTGCCGGCTGCCGCACGTTGAGGGTCCTGGCGACGCGCTCGAGGAGGATGAGCTCGCGAAAGACCGCGCGAGGGTGGTGCTCGAGCGCTACGGCGTCGTATTTCGCGAGCTCCTCGAGCGGGAGCTGCCGGCGCTGCAGTGGCCTCGGGTGTTCCGGGCGCTTCGCCTCATGGAGCTGGGAGGCGAGGTTGTGGCCGGGCAGTTCTTTAGGGGCGTCCCCGGCCTCCAGTTCGCCTCCCATGCCGCCCTTCGCCGCCTGGTCGAGGGAGTGCCCGAGGACCGGGTCTGGTGGGTGAACGCCACCGACCCGGCATCACCGTGCGGCCTCGGGCTCGACGGGCTGGGGCAGCTGCCCCGCCGCGTCCCGACCAGCCACCTGGTGTTCCACGGACATCGCCTGGTGGTGGCCTCCGAGCGACGTGGCCGGTCGCTCGAGCTCCGGGTCGGGCCGGACCACCCCAAGCTCGCCGACTACCTCGGCTTCCTCAAGGTGCTGCTCGCCCGTGCCGTGCGGCCGGCCAAGGCCGTCGTGGTCGAGACGGTCAACGGTGAGCCTGCGGCCTCCGGGCCTTACGGGCAGGCATTCGCCGCGCTGTTCCACACCACCCGCGATGCGAGCTCTCTTCGTCTGATGCGGCGCTATTGAGGGGGCTGTTCCCGGCCGTGCGCATGTCGCGGGAGAGGCGCGGCCTCGCGAGGCGGCTGCTCGCCATGCTGTGGCCCGCTCGATGGTGATTCGGCGCGCGGCGCCCCGAGATCCTTCGTGGCGCTCCAGGCGCCACTCAGGATGACCTCGCCGGCGGCGACGTCACTTCTCCCAGAAGCGCCACCAGGGCCTGCCTCCGGAGGGCCGAGCCCCGAAGGGGCGGGTACCTCCCCGTGCGCCGGCGCCGCGCTCGCCCTTGAGGAGGCGGACCAGATAGATGGTCGGGGTCCCCTTTTCCTGGGCGTACATAATGGCACGCTTGCCCAGCACGTCCCTGAGGTCCGGATCGGCGCCGGCGTCGAGCAGCGTCTTCACCACGTGGATGTTGCCGACGCGCGCGGCCTGCATGAGGGCCGTGGCCCCCCAGCGGTTGGCGGCGTTGACCGGCGCGCGCTTCGCCAGCATGAGCTCCACTGCGGGCGCGAGCCCGGTCCTGGCGGCGATCATCAGGGCCGTGTTGCCTTCCTCGTCGGTGACTGAAAGGTCCGCTCCGCGCTGGACCAGGAACGAGAACACCTCCATGTGGCGCACCGCCGCCGAGATCAGCAGAGGCGTCATTCCGGCTTTGTTGCGGGCGTTCAGCTCGGCGCCGGTGTCGGCGAGCAGCCTCACGATCCCGATGTGGCCGGCGGCCGCGGCCAGCATCAACAGGGTGTTGCCGTCCTCATCGCACGCCCGGAGGTCGACTCCGTCCTTGAGGAAGGCTTGAACCTGTTGGAGGTTGCCGGATCGAACCGCTTCCACCACTCTCGTGTCCACCGCACCGTCTCCTTGGCCCGACTAGCGAGCGTACCACCACTCCAGAACGCGCGAGCCGCTTCGAGCCCGCCGCCGGGTCGGCGTAGAGCCGACCGGCTCCAGCCGGGCCGCACGGGCTGGGGGAAGCTCTTGCGCGCCAGGCGGCAAGGATAGCGGGGTTCGCCTTGCAAGACAACCCGACAGAATCGGGAGGGGAGGAGCGGGGCAGGATGCTCCGACCGGACGCGGCCAGCTTCCCAGCCGCAGGTGCGGCGGGCGGCTCAGCACCGGGCCGGCCCGGCGGGGCGCCGGGGCCGGCCCGGGTCAAGCCGCCCTCGGAATCAGAGGGTTATCCGCAAACCGAGCCGAACCGACGTCGGTGGTGTTCGGAGGATCGCCTTCCCGTAGTTCGGGTTCACAGGAGTCGGTGACGCGTTGTCGGCCTCCTGGAAACCCCATCGCTGGTCGAGGAGGACCGGGCGCTGGGCGTTGAGCACGTTGAACACGTCGAGGAGCAGGTTGATGGTAATGGGCTTGACCTCGATCGGGTAGCCGAGGTGCAGGTCCGCCTCGTAGGTGGCGGGGGTCCGCCCCTCGCTGCCACGCTGGTTGAGGAAGAACTCGTAGCGGGTGTACGCGTCGGAGAACCCCATGCGGGAGAGCGGCGTGCCGGTGCGGTAGTAGGCCGTTGCGCCGATTGCGAGCTTGAAAGGCGTCATGTAGATGCCGGAGACCTTGAACTGGCTGCGGCGATCGTTGGAGGCGTAGCCGCGGTTGGTGATCTTGCTGAGGTCGCTGCCGTTGGTGAAAAAGTCGTAGTAGTCGTACGCGGCGGAGATGTTGGGGTCGGCGCCGGCGTTGGTGTACGGCGCGAACTCGCCGTCGAAGTTGCCTTCGAGCGTGGAGTAGAGGTACGAGGCCAGCATCTGCCAGTTGTTGGAGAAGCGCTTGTTGACGTCGAGCTGGATGCCGCGGAAGATCCGGACCGGGCGCGGCGCTGGGAACGTCTGCGAGTAGTCGAGGGTGTAGACCTGACTCATGATCCCCTGGCCGGGGTTGCCGATGCAGTAGGTGCCGTCGTCGATGCAGAGGAAGTCCTCGATGACCCTGCCGTAGCTGCGGTAGATCCCCTTGACCCCCACCGCGATGTCGGTGACCACCTCTTTCTCCCCACCCAGGATGTACTCCTCGACGTACTGGTTGCGGATGTTGGGGTCGGACGGCTCGGTGAACCCGCCCAGGATCTTTGAGGGGGTCTCCAAATCGCCCTCCGCGGCCGGATCGGGGTGGGTGTCGGTCGGGCTGTAGTTGATGATGTTGGGCTGGCGCTCGTAGGAGTACGACCGGATCACGAGGTCCATCGGGAGCTCCTCGTAGAAGCGCCCGAAGGAGCCGTACACCTTCGAGCGGTGGGTCCCGGAAGGATCCCAGACGAAGCCGAGGCGCGGCGCGAAGTCCTTCTTCATGTCGATCTGCTTCACGCCGGAGGAGTCGATGATCTCCTGCCTGTCCCACCGAACCCCGAGGTTGAGCGTGAGCGTGGAGGAGACGGTCCACCTGTCCTGCAGGTAGAGCGTGGTGTTCCGGTGCCCGGGCGAGGCGGACAACGCGGAGATCGGCGCGTTGTCCACGGTGGCGTCAGGCGTTGTCCAGTAGTAGTGATTGTAGATGGGCTTGCTGGGGTCGACCGTGTTGGTGAATACCTGTACCTGCTGCCCGCCGGAGTAGCGCTTGGTGACGTCGGCGACGGCTTTCTCGTACTCCGCCCCGAACTTGACCTCGTGGCCGGAGAAGAAGCGGCTCAGGGAGGCACCGTAGAAGTCACGCTTGAACTCCTTCACCTCGATGCGGCCGAAACCGCCGGTCTGGTAGGCGTTGTTGGCCATGTCCTGGTACTGGATGATGTCGCCGGCAGCGCTCGCGGGTCCCACGTTGTTCTTCTCCTGGTGGCGGGCGACCTGGGCCGAGGCGGCCCAGTTCGCACCGAAGATTCCGTCGTAGCGGAGCGCGTAGTCCTGGCCGCCGAACTCCCTCTGGCCGTCATAAGTGAGCGGGTCGCCGTTGAGCGTGTGGTTGGCGTCGTTGATCGCGCCGGTGTCGGTGCGCGGGTCCTGGAAGAACGTGGCGGTCAGCGACTGGTTCTCGGCTAGGCGCCAGGTCAGCTTGGCGGAGGCCAGGTCACGCGTGCTCGGAGAGGAGACGACCTGCCCCGCGTCCGGGCCGGCGGGCAGGGCGCTCTGGGTCGTGTTCTCGACCTTGTCGTAGGCGCCGTAGAACCACAGCTTGTCCTTGACGATGTACCCGCCGAAGTCGAGCCCGAAATCCTTCTTCGTGTACCCCTGGACGGTTCCTGCCGCGGAGAACACCGGCTCCGCGCTGGCCTGGTACCTGTCGTTGTCGTAGTAGCCGAAAACGTCGCCGTGGAACTCGTTCCCCCCGGACTTGGTGATCACGTTGATGATGCCGCCGGTGGCGCGGCCGTACTCCGCCTCGTAGCCGCCGGTCTTGACGTCGATCTCCTGGATGAACTCGAAGTTGAGCTCCTTGCCCTGGAACCCGTACTCCATGCCCGTCGTGTTGACACCATCGATGAAGTAGGCGTTCTCCGCCCCGGAGGAGCCGTAGACGGTGATCGTGGTCTGCCCGAGGTTATTCTCGCTGGCGTCCGAGGAGGTGCCCGGCGCCACCCCCACGATCGAGGAGTAGTTTCGGCCGGTCGGCAGCGTGTCGATCGACCGTGTGGTCAGGTTGGTCCCGATTGTGGTCGAGGCGACGTCCACGACGGGAACCTCCCCCGAGACAACCAGGGATTCCTTGACCGCCGGCCGCATCACCGCGTCCAGGGTGGTGTCCTTGGCCAGGCCGACCGTGACACCGGTTCGGGTCTCGGTTGCGAACCCCTGGAGCGCGAACGTCACCTCGTACTCGCCCGGCGGCAGCAGCGTGAGCCGGTAGACGCCCGACTGGTCGGTCGAGGTGGCGCGGCTGCCCTGCAGGGCCGGACCTCGCGCCTCCACGGTGACGCCCGGCAGCACCCCCTTCTGCTCGTCAGTCACCGACCCCATGATCCGGCCGGTGGTCTGGGCCACGGCGGCGCCGGCGAGCAGCGCTGCGCCGATGGCGGTTGCGAGTGCGCGACACCCAAGGTTCGCCTTCATGCTTCCTCCTCCCGCAAGGGGAACTGCGTTTGCGGCTTTCCTGACGAGCATGCTACGCGCGAAGCTTGTGAAATCAAGTCGCAAATGGATGTTTTGCCCCTCGGGCTGGGAGCCGGTCGCTCGGGCCGGGCTTCGAGCCCGGCCCTCCAACCCGCCTGCGCGCGTGACCGAACTGCGCTGCTCGGCGCGAGGCCCCTCGGCGTCGGAAAGAGCCGCCGCGCCGTCTCCCCACGGCGATCAGCGCGTTCGGTGCCCACGCGCGTAGGCGCGATGGCTCCTGTCACCCGCGGGGCGGGATAGCCCCCACCCACCTTCTGTTGCCCAGGGACGGCGAGGCACCTCGCGTTGCGCATCGCGCCTGTGCGGTCGCGGTCGCCGGAGTCTCGGGCCGCAGCGAGCGGGGGCGAGCAAGGCCCGAGCTGCGCCGCACCCCAGGGGCAAGAAGAAAACCTGGCCCGGAGGGCTAAGGGAGATCCTCCTCGCCGAGACCAAAGTAGTGACCGATCTCGTGGACGACCGTGTCCTGGATCTCGCGGATGAGCTCACTACGGTCCTCGCACTCCTGGAGCAACGGCCGGCGGTAGATGACGATGCGGTCGGGAAGAACGTTGCCGTAGCTGCCCCCACGGTCAGGCAGCGCGAGGCCCTGGTAGATGCCGAACAGAGTGTCGGTCTCGGGATCGAGCCCGGCCTCGACGAGGTCCTCCTCGGTCGGCTCGTCCTCGACCACGACCGCGACGTTCTCGAGAAATGCGGCAACCTCGGTCGGCAGCCCGTCGAGCGCCTTCGCGACGACGCGCTCGAACTCCTCGCGGTTCATTCGCATCATCCGGGGTATGATACGCGGAGTTGTTCGCTGGTCATGGGAGGAGCCATGGAGCGTGCGATCTCGGCGCTTGGCCTGGTGGTCTTCGTGGGTCTCGCCTACCTCTTCTCGAGGAACCGCTCCGGCGTGCGCTGGCGAACGGTGCTCTGGGGGCTCGGCCTGCAATTCGCGCTCGCCGTGATCGTGATCCGGACGTCGTGGGGGTTCGGGGTGTTCAACTTCCTCGGCGGACTGGCGAAACAGTTTCTGGATTTCTCGGATGCGGGTGCGAGCTTCGTGTTCGGGGAGAAGTTCACCGAGCATCTGTTCGCCTTCAAGGTGCTGCCGACGATCATCTTCGTGTCGGCCGTGACGACGATCCTGTACTACTACGGCGTGCTGCAGCGGGTGGTGCAGGGGATCGCCTGGCTGATGATGAAAACCATGGGTACCTCGGGCGCCGAGTCGCTGTGCGATGCGAACGTCTTCGTGGGGCAGACCGAAGCCCCGCTCATGATCCGGCCCTACCTCGCGACCCTGACGCAGTCGGAGCTGCAGGCGATCATGGTGGGCGGTTTCGCGCACATGGCCGCGGGCGTGCTCGTCGTCTACATTTCGTTCGGCGTCCCGGCCGTGCACCTGATCGCCGCCTCGGTAATGGCGGCGCCGGGAGCCCTCGCTATCTCGAAGCTGCTCTTCCCCGAAGACGGCGAGCCGGAGACGCGCGGCACGGTTCGTGCCCACGTCGAGAGACCATGGGTCAACGGGGTTGACGCGGCGGCCTCCGGCGCCTCGGACGGCATGAAGCTGTGCCTTAACGTCGGCGCGATGCTGATCGCGTTCCTCGCGTTGCTGGCGCTCGTCAACGCCCTCCTCGGCTGGGCCGGTGGGCTCGCCGGGATGCCGCAGCTTTCTCTGGAGTGGCTCTTCGCGAGAATCCTCGCCCCGGTCGCGTGGCTGATCGGCATCCCGTGGAGCGAGTGCGGAACGGTAGGCGTGCTCCTCGGCAAGAAAACCGTGCTCAACGAGTTCATCGCGTATTTGGACATGAGAACCCTGCTCGAGAACGCGAAGCTCGTCGCCAGCGGAGCCAAGGTCGCCGGCTCGGTTCCGGTGCTCTCCGAGCGTGCCGTCGTGCTGGCGACGTACGCGCTGTCCGGGTTTGCCAACATCGGGTCGATCGGCATCCAGATCGGCGGCATCGGGGGACTCGCCCCCAGCCGCCAGCACGATCTGGCGCGCCTGGGCGTCAGGGCGCTGGTCGCCGGCGCCCTGACCAACTTCGTCAACGCCTGCATCGCCGGCGTGCTCTTGTGAAAGGGGTGTCCGAAATGCGAGGTCCGGTTCTCGTGCTGGCGCTAGTTGCTCTCGTCGTGAGCTGTGGCATGCAGGACACCAACACCCCTGTGCCCCAGCCGGACAGCCTGATCCTGGGCAGGATCTCGGCGATCCGGGAGGCCGCCGGCGAGCCCGGCGTGTGGGAGGTTGAGATCAGGGAGGGGCTGCCCGACCAGATGCAGAGCGCCATGCGCCGTGAGGGCCGGCCGCTGCCGGCGCTGGACAAGGACGTCACGGTGCGGATCCGGGTTACCGGCGACACCGTGTGCGTGGCGGGTCTTCGGCCGGGCGACCTGGACGACTTCCGGGTCGGCCAGGAGGTAGCGGTGAACCCGTTGCCCGGAACCATCGCCATGACGGGGAGCAAGCTCATCACCGCAGACGCCGCGGAGCTTTACCTGTTCGCCGCGTATCGGCTGCGTTTCCTCCCGCGCTCGCTGGACTCGCTGCCGGAGGAGGTGGTAGCGCCAATCGACCCAGGGCGGATCAACTCGGCGGGGCTGGAGATTACCCCGCTGCCGGTGCAGGGCGGCAAGGTCGTGTACTTTGCGGCTGGGCTCCTGCCGGGCGTTCCGGTAGGTGGCAAGGAGCCTCAGCCGGTGGGGGCGGTGCGACCGGGCATGCGCGATCGCTCCGGAGCCCTGGCGCCCTGGGCCGTGGGGGGGTTCAGGCCGTACCGGGTCGCCTGGGGCAAGGGTGGCTGGGAGCAGCCGCAGCCGGTGGAGCTGCCCAACCTCGCGCCCGATGCCAGGGCCCGCCTGACGTGGATCAATGACGAGGAGACGTCCTGTCTCGTCGAGGTCACGCTGGCAGAAGGTGCCAGGCAGCTCCTCGCCGGTCAACGCGCCAGTGCAAACGCGCCGTGGGGCAAGCTCGAGAGGCTTGAGCTGCCCGGCGGTCCGAGCATCGGTGACGGCCAGCGCTTCGGCAAGCAGCTGAAGGCCCTCGTCTGGACCGTGTACGATCCGAACGGCAGTGATCTCTGGCTGTCCACCGAGGGGGGGCCGGGGCAGATGCTGGAGCCGCGCATCAACACGATGGGCCCGGAGTGGGCCCCGCGGGTCGGGCCGAACACCGCGCTCTACTTCTGCCGCGCCGACCGGCAGCTGCTGTTCTCCGGAGGCGTCGTGCAGGAGGTCCGGCTTCCGGGCACCCAGCGGCGACCGCTGCTGGAGGCCGTGCCGGCGAAGGACGGAGGTCTCCTGTTTTTCCGGGTGCCCCGTTTCACACCGGGCGCGCTCGACTGGGACCTCGGGGTCGCCCCCCGTTCGGGCTCCGGCTGGGGCAAGGCCGTCGCGCTGGACGACTGGAAGCCCGAGTAGAGACAGCTCACGGCCGTCAGCTACTCGTTTCTCACTGCCCAGAGGTCCCTGACCGCGGGGTTGTCCCAGGGAACTCTGTACTCGTCGGGGTCCGAGCGGTCGAAGCAGCGTGTGACCATGTAGAACAGGCCGCAGGGGATTGTGAGGGGCCGATACCCGTGCGCCACGCCCGGCGGGATCTTCAGCCAGGCGTCGTACCCTTCACCCAGCACGACGACCTGTGCGGCTCCCGCGGTCGGTGAACCGTGGCGCAAGTCGAGCATGACCGCCTTGAGCTTGAAAGGGGGCGGGCAAAACCAGACGTCGCTCTGCCTGAGGTGGTAGTGGAGCCCCTTGACGTGGTCCTGGGTGGTGACAACCGAGTAGTTGAGCTGGGCGACCTCGATATCCTTGAAGAACTGGACGAGCTTCTCGGTGCCCGGGTGGGTCGTCGCGCTGCGGAAGATCTCCAGGAACAGCCCCCGGTCGTCGATCAGACGGGTGAGGGCAAGCGTCTCGACGCCGGCGATGGACTGGGGCGTGGTGTAGCTTTTCTTCTCGGGAGCGAAACCTTCGAGCAGGTCCTTCGGCGTGAGGTCCATGGCGTCTCCGTCGATGGTCAAGGCTAGCACACCGCAGCACTAGGAGGAGAAACGTGTACGGGTAGGGGCGGGCCTCGCGCCCGCCCTTCTTCAAGGTCGGCTGCAGTTCGGGAAGGCGGGTGGGGGCAAGCCCCGCCCCTACGTCTTCCGATGCACTGTCGCGTCCAGGGCGGCGCGGATGGCGAGCGTCTGGACGACCAGGGTGCGGAACTCCTCAGGCGAGAGCTGCGTGGGGGCGTCGGAGAGCGCTTTGGGCGGGTCGTCGTGCACCTCGACGAACACAGCGTCGCAGCCCGCGGCGACCGCGCCCCTCGCCAGCTCCAGGTGGAACTCCTTGGCGCCGCCGGTGGCGTGCCCGAGGCCCCCAGGCAGTTGCAGGGAGTGGGTGACGTCGAACACGACCGGGGCGAAGCCGCGCATGATCGCGATCGAGCGCAGGTCCACGACGAGGTTGTTGTAGCCGAAGGAGCTGCCACGCTCGGTGACGGTCACCTTGCGGTTGCCGGTCGAGTGGACCTTTTCGACGACGTTGCCCATGTCGTGGGGGGCCATGAACTGGCCCTTTTTGACGTTGACCGGCTTGCCGGTGCGTCCGCAGGCGAGCAGCAGGTCGGTCTGCCGGCAGAGGAACGCCGGCACCTGCAGGACATCCACCACCTCGGCGGCTGCCTCCGCCTGGGCTGGCTCGTGGACATCGGTGAGCACCGGCAGCCCGGTGGCCCGCCGGATCTCCGCGAGGGCCGCGAGCCCGTCCGCGAGCCCAGGCCCGCGGTAGCTCGAAAGCGACGAGCGGTTGGCCTTGTCGAAGGAGGCCTTGAAGAGCAGCGGGAAGCCGAGCTCGCCCGCGATGCCTTTGAGCAGCGTGGCCATTCGCAGCGCGTGCTCCGGCGACTCGATCACGCACGGCCCTGCGATAAACGCGAGGCGCTGGCCGCGGCCCACGGCCAGACCCCGGGCCAGAGTCACGGTTGAGGGTCTCTCACTCACCGGCGTGCCCTCCGGACTGCGTGGCAACCGCAGTCGCCGGCCTGTCCGTCTCGGTTCTCCCTTCGGTCGCCCGCCGAGCCTGATGCTCGAGCGAGGCCTTGATGAAAGCCACGAACAGGGGGTGGGGCGCGAACGGCTTGGACTTCAGCTCGGGGTGGAACTGGCAAGCGACGAACCATGGGTGGTCGGGGACCTCGATCATCTCAACGAACATGCGGTCGGGCGAGCGGCCGGTGACCGCGAGGCCGTGCTGCTCCAGGAGGGGTATGTAATCCGGGTTGACCTCGTAGCGGTGCCGGTGGCGCTCCCAGACCGTATCCGCCCGGTAGGCCTCCCACGAACGGGACCCGGGCTTGAGCTGGCAGGGGTACTTGCCCAGCCGCATGGTGCCCCCCATCGCGTCGACCCCGACCAGCTCGCGCATCTTGTAGATCACCTTGTAAGGCGGGTCCTGGGCGAACTCGGAGGAGTTGGCTTTCTCGAGGTTGCAGACGTTGCGGGCGAACTCAATCACCGCGGCCTGCAGCCCGAGGCAGATGCCGAAGTAGGGAATCTTGTGCCCGCGGGCGAACTCGATGGCGCGGATCATCCCCTCGATGCCGCGCTTGCCGAAGCCGCCTGGTACCAGGATCCCGTCTGCCTGGAAGAGCTCCTCGATGTAGGCCTCCTCCTCCAGCTTCTCCGAGTCGATGAACACGAGCTCGACCTTCGCATCGTTGGCGACGCCGCCGTGCAGGAGCGCCTCGTTCAATGACTTGTAGCTGTCGACGAGGTTCACGTACTTGCCGACGATGCCGATGCGGACGTGCTTTCCTGGGTTGTGGAGACGGTCCACGACCGTCTGCCACTTCGCGAGATCCCGCTGCCCACGCGGAAGGTTTAACAGCTCGAGCAGGATCCCGTCCAGGTCCTCCGCCGCGAGGCGCAGCGGGACCTCGTAGATGGTGTCGACGGTGCGGGCAGGGATCACCGCGCGCTCCTCGACGTTGCAGAAGAGCGCGATCTTGCGCCGCATCTCCTCGGGCAGGTGGCGGTCGACGCGGCAAACCAGCACATCGGGCTGGATTCCGATGGAGAGCAGCTCCTTGACCGAGTGCTGCGTGGGTTTGGTCTTGAGCTCGTCGGTGGCTTTCAGGTAGGGCACCAGGGTGACGTGCACGTTGATGGCGTTGCCGCGGCCGGCGTCCTGGCGGAACTGGCGGAGCGCCTCGAGGAACGGCAGCGACTCGATGTCGCCGACGGTTCCGCCGATCTCGACGATTACGATGTCGCAGTCATCGGCCAGGTCCCGGATGGCGGCCTTGATCTCGTCCGTGATGTGGGGGATGACCTGAACGGTCGAGCCCAGGAAGTCGCCCCGGCGCTCCTTCTCGATCACCGACTGGTAGACGCGGCCGGTGGTGAGGTTGTTCCTGCGCGATGTCACCACGTTGGTGAAGCGCTCGTAGTGGCCGAGGTCGAGGTCGGTTTCGGCACCGTCGTCGGTGACGTAGACCTCGCCGTGCTGGAACGGCGACATGGTCCCCGGGTCCACGTTGATATAGGGGTCGCACTTCATGAGCGTGACCTTGAGGCCGTGAGCCTCGAACAGCGCCCCGATGGACGCGGCCGTGATCCCCTTGCCCAGGGAGGAAACCACGCCGCCGGTCACGAACACGTACTTCGTCGCCATCAACCACCACCTTTCAACCTTGCCAGCGCCTGCTCGGCGGGTCCGATGTCCTCGGGAGTGTCCACCGCTATCGAGTCCGCGACGGCGGTCAGCACGTGCAGCGCCATGCCGTGGGCGAGGGCGCGCAGCTGCTCGAGCCCCTCCGTGCGCTCGAGCTCCGTTTCCGGCCAGGACGCGAAGGCCAGCAGGGCCTCCTTTTGGAAGCCATAGAGCCCGACGTGGCGAAGAACGATGTCCGCGCCTGGATTGCGGGGATAGGGGATTGCGGCGCGTGAGAAGTAGAGAGCGCGCCCTTGGAGATCACAGACGACCTTCACCACGTTCGGGTTGTCGAGATCTGCGGGTGTGCCCGGCAGCGCGAGAGTCGCCATCGGCACCTCGGGGCGGCCGCGGAGGAACGCCGCCAGCAGCCTGAGGTTTTCTGGCGGCAACGCCGGCTCGTCCCCCTGCACGTTCAAGACCACGTCGGCCGGAAGGTTCCGCACCGCCTCCGCCACGCGGTCGGTGCCGCTGCGGCACGTGCCGGTGAGGACCGGTCGGGCGCCCGCGTCGGCCGCGGCCCGTGCGATGCGCTCGTCGTCGGTCGCGACGATCACGTCGTCGAAGCACCCGGCTTCCCTCGCCCTCTCCACGACGTGCACCACCATGGGCTTGCCCGCCAGGAGCGCCAGGGCTTTGCCGGGGAAGCGGGTGGAGGAATAGCGTGCCGGGATCACGGCAAGGACGCGGTTCCTTTCCATCCTGTAGCGGCACTTTACGCGAGCGGCGGGAAGGTGTCAAACACCGGCCTCGCAGCGTTGCTACACTGCGGTCGTGCAGGACAGGACCCGCCGCCAGCGGCTCGCGCTCCTCGCCCTCGGGGCCGGGGTCATGCTCGCCGCGTTGGCCGTGCACGGCTTTTGGAAGAGGGAGCTGTCTCACCTCACCGGGCGGGCCGAGTGGATCTGGGTCACCGACGTCCTGGATCCGATTCACGCTCAGAGTGCGCTGTTCGTGGCATCCCTTCGCTTGGACGCGCCGCCGCCGGCCGCGCTCCTGAAGGTCTGCGGTGACCGGGAGTACGTCGTCTACGTCAACGGCACCCCGGCGGCCTGCGGCTGGAGCCGACCGGGCTTCCGTCTCGACC
>Ga0315275_10004368_pt1 | contig 13197 bp, 10 predicted proteins | sample YL17G03_0_MG_FD_205557 | JGI IMG/M metagenome (GOLD analysis project Ga0315275, IMG submission 205557) | Sediment microbial communities from Yellowstone Lake, YNP, Wyoming, USA - YL17G03_0 | ecosystem: Environmental > Aquatic > Freshwater > Lake > Sediment | place: USA: Wyoming | collected... | reverse complement strand
AGGTCTCCCCGGTTGTAGGCCTCCACCCCGCGGTCGATGTGCTCCTGACAGGTCCGACGTTCCTCCATCACGCCCTTGAGATTACCCAGCAGCGATTCTATCGCCTGGGTGTGGTACCTCCCGGAGACGGGATGCGAGGGCAGGTTGCCGACCTCGAGGCCGTAGTCTATGGCACGCCTCAATTCGGTCTTGGCTTCGCTTTGCTTGCCTGTCTCGTGGAGACAGATAGCCAGGTGACAGCGAGCTTCAACATACTCAGGGTTGATTTCGACCGCGGCCTTGAGCTCCTCCATGGCCTCTTCGAAACGTCCGAGGTTCTCATAGACTATCCCGAGGTAATAGTGCAGGTCCGGAAACTCGGGATTGACCTCAAGGGCCCTCTTGAATTCCTGGAGGGCTTCATCATATCTGCCGTGCTGGGAATGCACCAGGCCTATACTGGCGCGGGCCCTGGCCGCGTAAAAGATGCCCAGGTTGTAATAGGGATTCTTGTGGTCCTGGGTATCCCCTATCACCTTCTCAAACTCGGCAATCGCTTCCTCGTACTTGCCGTCGGTGTAAAGGTCCATTCCCCTGAGGTAATGGTCGTCCTTCTTGGTCCGGAAGACCCTGCCAAGGAATGACATCGCCGAACCTCGTTTCGGGCTGCAATGGTTTCAGAGGTTACACGCCTTAGCTCTTACTCGCTGTGCCTCCTCAAGAACGCAGGTGTATCGTAGTCCACCTCAATAATTGGATTTATCGATACCCTCGCGTCCCCATCCACTTCTAGTATCTCTCTTCTTCTGAAAACCCGCTGAAAAGGGTTGGGGTTGTTCCTCGTTTCATCGAGCCTCTCGGCCGCGCGTGCGTCGGCCGGCTCCACCCTCTGCCCGAGCCCGGTCGCGATCACGGTTACCCTTATCTCGTCGCTGAGGGTCTCGTCGATCGCGGTGCCGAAGATCACGTTGGCGTCCGAACCTGATGCTTCACAGATGGTGTTCGCGGCGTCGCACACTTCGGCCAGTGTCATCAGGGGATTGCCGGTCACATTGATCAGCAGACCTCTCGCGCCGGCTATGCTGACGTCGTCCAGCAGCGGACTCCGCAGTGCCCTCTGGGCGGCTTCCCTGGCCCGATTGTCGCCCGTGGCGCTACCCGTACCCATGATGGCGTCGCCCTTCTCGGACATTATAGCTCTGACGTCAGCGAAGTCCAGGTTGATTTCTCCAGGCCTGGTGATGAGATCGGATATCCCCCGTGTTGCCTTGAGAAGTACCTCGTCGGCGACACCGAAGGCATCAAGGAGGGGCATGTCCTTGGCGACAACCTGCAAGAGCCGCTGGTTGGGAATGGCGATCACCGTGTCGGCCTGCCTCCTTATCTCGGCGATTCCCTCCTCGGCCTGCCTTATGCGCTTCCGGCCTTCGAAGACGAAGGGCTTGGTGACCACTGCCACCGTGAGCGCTCCGGCCTTCTTGGCGACCTCCGCTACCACGGGGCCTGCCCCCGTGCCGGTGCCTCCGCCCATGCCGGCTGTGACGAAGATCATGTCGGCTCCCTGCACGATCTCTTCGATGGCGTCACGGCTCTCTTCGGCCGATCTCCTGCCGATGTCGGGGTCTCCACCCGACCCAAGCCCCTTAGTCACACGGTTGCCGATCTGAATCTTGGTCGCCGCCGAGCACTTGTTCAGGGCCTGGCAGTCGGTATTGAGGGCGACGAACTCAACACCCTGAAGCCCCGAGAAGATCATGCGGTTGACGGCGTTGCCCCCGCCCCCGCCCACTCCGATCACTTTCATCCTGGCGTTGCCCGAGTTCTCGATTTCGAACTGGATCATCTAAGGTCGCTCCTGGTTTCAAATGCATCCTTGTTTAGAAAAACCCTCGGAACCATCTCTTGACTTTCCCTACCGCACTGCCCAAGCCACGGTCCTCTTCGCCTACAGAGACACCCCCTTTCACGATCAAGTTGCCCGCATAGTGAAGCAGTCCAACTCCAGTGGACATTTTCGGATCTCTCACGTATTCTCTCAGGCCCCCGATGTCCTCGGGCACGCCGACCCTTGCCGGTATCGACAGAACCTCTTCCGCAAGGTCTTCAATGCCGCGAAGCATCGATGTCCCGCCCGTCAAGACCACGCCGGCCCCAAGCACTTCGAAGTACTCGCTCTTCCTCAGTTGACCCTTGACCAGACTGAAGATGTCTTCCAGCCTGGCATCTATGATCTGAGATATCACTCGCTTGGATATCTGCCTGGTCTTTCTGCCCTGAACGCCTTCGACGTCTACCAGGCCGTCGTCGGTTACGGCGGATCTCGTGGACCCGTGTTCGATCTTGGTGTTCTCGGCCTGCCCGAACGGCGTCCTCAGGCCGACCACCATGTCGTTGGTTATGTTGTTGCCCCCGAGCCCAAGGATCGCCGTGTAGCGGATGGCGCCATCCCTGAAGATCGAGATGTCGGTTGTGCCGCCGCCGATGTCGACAACCGCGACCCCGAGTTCCATTTCCTCCGGCGTAAGGACCGCGGCGCCGGTGGCAAGCGGCTGCAAGACAAGCCCGGCAACGTCGATGCCGGCCTTCTTGACCGACTTGATCACGTTCTGGGCGCAGGTCGCCGCGCCGGTTATGATGTGAGCTCTGACCTCCAGGCGAATGCCCGCCATGCCCACGGGGAAGTCTATGCCGTCCTGGTCGTCGACCACGAATTCCTGGGGAATCACATGCAGTATTACCCGGTCGCTCGGAACCACCACTGCCCGGGCCGCGTTCACCACTCGCTCTACGTCGCTCAGGGTTATCTCTTTCTCGGGTTTGGAGACGGCCACGACGCCGGTCGAGTTCATGCCCTTTATGTGATCTCCCGATATGCTGACGTAGGCAGAATGCACCGAACAGCCCGCCATGATCTCAGCCTCGGCGACCGCCTGCTCAACGGCGGCAACCGTCTTGTCGATATCGATGATCACGCCTTTTCTCAGGCCCTCGCACCTCTTGGTGCCCACGCCTATCACCACGGGCCGCCCACCGCCGTCGATCTCAGCGATGATCACGGCGACCTTGGTGGTGCCCAGGTCCAGACCCATAACTCTGACAGGCTGAGCCAAGATCAAACCTCCTTCTTGATGCTATTGCTTGGCTCATTGCACCTGACAACGACCTGGCGCGCGAACCGCAGATCAATCGTCTTAGGTTTTGCCTCGAGCCGCTTGAGTTCCCCGAGCACCTGGCTGAGTCTCTCCACTTTTCGTTTGTAGTGGCCGCCGCCAAGATCCACAACTATCCCCCCCCGGAGGATCACCCGCGGATTATCGAGGTCCCCGAGGTTTATCTCCGAAAGCGCCTTGAGCATTTCAGGCCTGCTTTCGAAGGCCTTGAGGACCGCCATGCCCACCACAACCTCGGCCACGGGCAGAACGTCCCCAACGACCACCGTGGTTGGCACGAAACCGGTCATCACCGGAAGATCGCTGCGGCAGCAAGCTGTGTCCGAAGTCGCGATCAGGGCGGCCCCGTCAAGCCCGAGGATGTTGCCGTCGGCCGCAACCAGGACACAGACCGGCCCCGGAATGGGCTTGGACTCGGGCGCGGTCACGATGCCCCCGAGGCTGGAACGGGCGCACGAGACCGCGTCCTCAACCGACCGGCCCAGGCTTGCGAAGCATCCAAACCACTTGGGGCTCATGGTTCCCGTTCCCACAAGGGCGAGCACCGATGCAACGCCCCCAACCATCGCCATCTCCCTAAGATTCGTCCTGAACACGGGTTCTCAGTCCTTCCCCACTATGTTTATCTCCAGGTCAAGATCGATGCCGTGAGCTTCCCTTACTCGCTCCCTGATTCTTTCGATCAGATCCATGATCTCTTTTGCCGTGGCGCCTCCGGCATTGACAATGAAGTTGGCGTGAATCGGCGAGACCTGCGCCTTGCCGGCCGCTGCCCCCTTGAGACCCACGGCATCGATCAGGCGGCCGGCATAGTCACCGGGCGGGTTCTTGAAGACGCAACCAGCCGAGTGCTCGCCTATGGGCTGGGTCCGCCTGCGCCTTTCGAGGTAAACCTCGACCTGCTGCCGCGCCTCTTCAACGGTGGCCGAGTGGCCCCTGAGGACCGCATCTGTCACGATCCAGTCCGGGCCGATCCCCGAGGTCCGGTAACCGAAGCCGACCTGCTTGGGTCTCAGGTCACGATACTTGAGGCCGCCATCGATCACGGCAAGCCTCGTCAGGCGATCGCTTAGCCAATCGTCCTTGGCGCCGGCGTTGGACACTGCCGCGCCGCCGACCGTCCCCGGAATCCCCGCAAGGAACTCGAGCCCGCCTATGCCGGCCGATGTCGCCTTGCTCACTACCTCGCCAAGGCTGGCGCCGCCACCTGCCTCGACCTCGGTGCCGCACACTTCGGTCCTCGCGAATTCATCAACCAGCCGCACCACGATTCCGGGGATGCCGCCGTCTCTAACCAAGATGTTGGATCCCCTTCCAAGTATGAAGAAGGGCAACCCCTCATCCTTGGCCAAGACCAGCACCTCCTGCAGCGCCTGCTTGGTCGACACCCAGACCATCAGGTCACAGGGCCCTCCCACACCAAACGTGGTGTGGCCCGAGAGGAGTTCGTTCTCCCTCACTGCCACACCGGCGATGCCTCCGATCACTTCGAACACGCTATTCACGGCTGAGCCTCCGCAGAACCTCTTCGCCGACCTTCCAGACGTCTCCGGCTCCGAGGGTTATGAGCAAGTCGCCTGGCCTCAAGATGCCGGCCAAATGCTCGATCAACTTGGTTCTGTCGGGGACAAAGGTCACGTCCCTGTGCCCACTCCTCACGGCTGCCTTGGCAACGAGCTCGGCCGTTACCCCGGGAATGGGCTCCTCGCCGGCGGCATAGATTGATGTCACGACGACGCAGTCGGCGTCGTAGAAGCTGCGCCCGAGCTTCTCCCAAAGAGCGTTGGTGCGAGTGTGGCGGTGCGGCTGGAACACCGCGACCACGCGCTTGCGCCACACGGACCTTGCCGCCCTGAGCGTGGCCATTATCTCTGTTGGATGGTGAGCATAGTCGTCCATCACCGTCACACCCCCGGCCTCACCCTTGTGTTCAAGTCGCCGCGATATGCCGGTGAACGTCGATATGCCTTCGCTAACGGCCGCAAAAGGAATATCCAATTCGGAGGCGACGGCAACCGCCGCCAGAGCGTTGGAGACATTGTGCTCGCCAGGTGTCCTGACATAGATGCTTCCGAGCTTTCTTCCCCTCATCGTGACATTGAAGGTGACACCGGCCTCATCCTGCGAGATCTCAGTCCCTCTTATGTCGGCTTGCTGGGAGAAGCCATAGGTCACAATCCGCCGCGTGATCCTGGGAATGATGGCCTGCACGTTTTCCTGGTCTAGACAGACGATGGCCGAACCATAGAACGGCACCTTGTTGACGAACTCCACAAAGGCTGCCTTGATTGCATCCAGATCGCGATAGTGGTCCAGGTGTTCCTCGTCGATGTTGGTCACGATCGCTATGCTGGGAGAGAGCTTGAGGAAGGAACCGTCGCTCTCGTCCGCCTCGGCAACGAGATAGCGGCCGCTTCCCAGTTTGGCATTGGTGCCGAGAGCCTTAAGCCTCCCTCCGACAACGATCGTGGGATCGAGCCCTGCGGCCGCCATCACCAGGCCGACGAGCCAGGTGGTCGTGGTCTTGCCGTGAGCTCCTCCCACGGCAATGCCGTACTTCATCCGCATCAGCTCCGCCAGCATTTCGGCTCTCGGGATCACGGGAATTCCCCGGGCGCGGGCCTCGATCATCTCCGGATTATCGGGTTTGACGGCAGACGAGTAGACCAGGACATCGGCCTCCGACACATTGGCCGCGGCATGGCCCAGCGCTATTTCGCCTCCCAGTCTTGCCAGGCGCTCGGTCACCTCGGTGGTAGAGAGGTCGGAACCCGTGACCTTGTAGCCCAGGTTGAGCAAGAGCTCGGCAATGCCGCTCATGCCCGTGCCCCCGATTCCGACCAGATGGATGTGTTTTATCTTGCCGAACATATGTCACCCAGCACTGTGGCCAGCTTGGCGAGCCTGCCCTTTCCCTTGGCGAGCTCCACGACAAGGCCCGCGATATCGGTGGAAGCATCGCGCTTGCCGATGTCCCCGGAGTGCCTGGACATCATTTGCCTCCTGGGGTCGTCGTAAATGATGGATATGATCGCCTCAGCCAGAACGCTGCCGCTCAGGTCCTTGTCCTTTATGACCAGAGCCGCTCCCCTGGCCTCCATTAGCCTCGCGTTCTCATCCTGGTGACTCATAGTCGCGTGCGGATAGGGAATTAGAATCGACGGCAGAGCGAAGGCGGCAACCTCGGTCACGGTCGAGGCCCCCGCTCTCGCCACCACCAAATCGCTGGCCCGGTAGGCGTAGCCTATGTCGTCGAGGTAGGGATAAGCCCTGCAGGTGAGATCGAGTTCACCGAGGGCTTTGGTCACCTCAGCGTAGTCGGCCTCGCCGGTCTGTACCAGGAACTGGAGATCCGCCCTGGCCTGGAGCACGCGCGCGGCCCCGACGAAGGCCCGGTTGATGCTGTGGGCCCCCCGGCTGCCGCCGAAGACCAGCACGGTCTTCCGGGCCGGGTCAAGCCCAAACTTCTTGAGGCCCTCGTCGCGCGTGATAGCGACGAGCCCCGCGCGCACGGGAACCCCCGTGACCCTGAGGTTGGTGCCCCTCCGGAAATAGCACACCGACTCCTGGAAGCCGAGCGCGATCCGATCGACGAAACGTGCAAGCATCATGGTGGTCCTGCCGGGAATCACGTTGGGCTCAATCAGCAAAGTGGGTATGCCCACAAGCGAGGCGGCGAACACCAGGGGGCCGCTCGCGTATCCGCCCGTGCCCACCACGACGTTGGGGCGCTCGACGAGCAGAATGAACATGGACTGCAAAAGCCCCACCCCAGCATAAAGCCCGGCCAGGACAAGCCGGATGTCCTTCGTTGCCGGCAGCGGCCGCGCCATGATGCGGCGCATCCTGTAGCCGAGCGCCGGCACAATGCCCGACTCCAGCCCGCGGCTGGTACCCACGAAGGTGACCTCCAACTGGTCGGTCGCAGCGCGGAGACGCTCCACCACTGCAACGGCGGGATAGACATGCCCGCCCGTGCCCCCGCCAGCGATCACGATCTTCATCTGACCAGATTCCTCCACCTAGATGGTTGGAAATCGAGATAGGTCGGTTTGCGTTTGGAAACCCCGAGCAGCATGCCGCAGGAAGCAAGCAGAATCAGTGATGACGAGCCCCCGTAGCTCAAGAACGGCAGGGGCAGCCCCGCGGTCGGCACTATACCCGTGCAGACGCAGGCGCTAACGCAGAAGTAGGAGGCTATCATCACGGTGATCCCTGAGGCCATAACTGAGGAGAAGACCGTGGGCGCATTGCGCGCGACCTTGAGCCCCCGCCAGACAAACACGAAGAAAAGGGCCATGATGGCCAGGAGTCCAATGAAGCCCAGCTCCTCGGCCGCAATGGCGAAGACGAAGTCGGTGTGGGCGTCGGGAAGGAAGAGGTACTTCTGATTGCTCATGCCTATCCCGCGTCCGGTGAGCCCGCCGGTTCCCACGGCTATCAAGGCCTGCTTCATATGATACGAGGCAGCGCTCTCGGAAGGGCCGGCGAGGTAGGTGCTGATGCGCTGGGCATTGTAGCCGCTGGCAAGAACCACGGTGGCAAGCGCTGCCATGGATGCGCCGAGACCGGCCAGAACGTGGATCAATCTCGCCCCGCCGATGTAAAGCACAGCGGAACCTATGACCACCAGCATCCCGGCCGTGCTTATGTTCGGCTCACGCGCGATCAGGGCCGCCGCTACGGCAATGATGACGAAGGGCGGGATGAAGCCGTACCTGAAGCTCTTTATCTCCCGGCCCCTGCGGGCGCAGAAATCAGAGAGATAAAGAATAAGGCCTATCTTGGCCACGTCGGATGGCTGGAAGGAAAAGTAGCCCAACTTGATCCATCTCGCCGATCCCCTGACGGTGAGCCTCAGCGGAGTCGGCAGCAGCACGATCACCAAAAGGGCTATCGACAGAAGCAGCAACGGCTTCGCGAGCGACCTGAAGGAGCTCTCATTCATGCGGGTGGCCATGTACATCAGGATCAGGCCCAGTACCACCCTCAGCATGTGCCGCCTGAGGAAGAAGGACGCGTCCCGCGCCTTGGCGGACTCCTGAGCGATTATGTAGCTCGAGCTGTAGACCATGACCAGTCCGATCATGGTCAGGGCAACGACCGCAAAGAGCAGCAGCCTGTCCATCCCGTGCTCATCCATTGCTCTTGCCCTCGAGTTCCTGCTTCAGTTTCATCACGATGGACTTGAAGACCTGCCCGCGGTGCTCGAAGTCCTTGAACATGTCGTAGCTGGCGCAGCCGGGGGAGAGCAGCACGGTCTCTCCGCTTGCCGCCGCTCCGAAGGCAGTCCGCACCGCGTCTTCGAACTCGCCTGCCGACACCACGTTCACCGTACCGGAAAAGGTTCGCTCCAGCTTCTCCCTTGCCTCGCCCACCGCCACGATGGCCTTGACCTTCTGCCTCACAAGCTCCCTGACCTGGTTGAAATCCCCGCCCTTGTCGCGGCCCCCGGCGATCAAGACCACGGGCCGGGTCGCAGTTACGAGCGCCCACCTCAGGGAATCCACGTTGGTCGCCTTGGAGTCATTGACGAACTCAATCCCGCCGATTACGGCCACGGGCTCCAGCCGGTGCTCGAGACCCGGGAAGATCCTGACCGCCTCCCGGATGGTCTCGGCAGGAGTATCAAGGACTGTGGCCGCCAGGGAAGCGGCAAGGCTGTTCGCGAGGTTATGCGGGCCCCGGATCTTGGGATCCTCTGTAGCGAAGAGAGTTGTCTCATGCTTGCCCAACCTGACGACCACAGTCTCATCTCGGACGAACGCGCCCTCCTTCACCTCGCCGGCGAGGCTGAAGCAGAGCCTCCTTGACCGGGCGTCCCGCGCCGCCCTCAAGGCTTCCTTATCGTCACCGTTCACTATGGCGAAGTCATCGCCAACCTGGTTCATGAAAAGCCTGGCCTTCGATTGAACGTAGGCTTCATAGGATTCATACCGGTCAAGGTGATCGGGGGTCACGTTAAGCAGCACCGCAACCTTGGGGCTGAAGCTCAGGCAAGTATCCAGCTGGAAGCTGGAGATTTCGATCACCACCGTCCAGTCGGGGCCAAGTCCCGCGGCGATCGCCGAGATTGGATCGCCGATATTGCCGCCCACGCGGACCTTGGCACTGTGCCGGCTGAGGATCTCCCCGAGGAGGCTGACCGTGGTGGTCTTGCCATTGGTGCCCGTCACGGCTACGAAGACGGCATCGCTCAAGCACCAGGCCAGCTCGACCTCGCCCATCACCAGCTTGCGGCGGCTCTGGGCCCATTTGACGATGTCTACTTCCAGGGGCACGCCGGGGCTTACAACCACTATTTCGCAGGCCTCGGCGAAAGCACGGGTATGTCCACCGACCTCCACCTCCACGCCCATGCCCCGGAGCATCGCCACATCGGGCCCGATGGCCTCAGCTGCTCGCTTGTCCGTGGCCTTCACTATGGCCCCGGCATCGCCAAGCACGCGGCAAGCCGCCACCCCACTTCGGGCGAGTCCCACAACCAGCACGGTCTTGCCCCTCAAGTCGCGGGCGGTAAGGGTCTTGGTTTTATCCATACGATCAGTTTTCATCTCAGCTTCAGTGTACTCAGGGTCACCAGCGCCAGCAGCGCGGAGATGATCCAGAATTTCACGACCAGATTGGACTCGGGCCAGCCCCCAAGCTCGAAATGGTGGTGCAGCGGCGCCATCCTGAAGACGCGCTTGCCCGTTAGCCTGAAGGACACCACCTGGATAATCACGGAGAGAGCCTCCACAACGAATATCCCGCCCACAATGGCCAGCAGGAGCTCCTTCTTGATGAGAATCGATATCACCCCAAGGGCACCGCCCAAGGCCAGCGAGCCCGTGTCCCCCATGAAGACCTTTGCGGGATGGGCATTGAACCACAAGAAGCCCAGGGAGGCACCCACGAGCGATCCGCAGAAGATGGTCAATTCGCCGGCTTGCCTCAGATAGAGGATGTTGAGGTAGCTGGAGAACTGGGCGTGACCGGTCACATAACTCAGGCCCGCGAAGGCCGCTGCGGCGAAAGCGAACATGCCTATGGCCAGCCCGTCGAGACCATCGGCCAGATTGACCGCGTTGGACGCGCCGGTAATCACCAGGATCACGAAGGGTATGTAGAAGATGCCGAAGTCGGGAAAGACGTTCTTGAGAAACGGAAGCGTCGTCTTGGTTGCGAGATCGGGGTTGTCCGGAAAGGCCAGGAGCAGCGTTCCCACGACAAGTCCCAGCAAGGTCTGACCGGCGACCTTGTACCTGCCGACCAGGCCGGTCGGCTTATGCTTGATGATCCTCAGGTAATCATCTATGAAACCCATCGCTCCCAGCCAGCAGGTGGCAAAGATACAGATCAGGATGTACTTGTTGGTGAGGTTGGCCCAGAGCAGAGTCGGGACGATGACCGCCAGGAGGATCATCACCCCTCCCATGGTCGGGGTGCCCTGCTTGGCGGCATGACGCTCGGGGGTATCCTGGCGGACGCCGTCCACTACGCCGTACTTCTTCAGCATCCGGATGATCGGCGGGCCCAGGATAAAACATATAAGGAGCGAGGTGAGTGTGGCATACGCCGACCTGAAGGTTATGTACCTAAAGAGGTTGAAGGCCGAGACGTATTCCCTCAAAGGGTAAAACAGATGATAAAACAACCTAAGCCCTCCCCGCGACTGTACTGGCTTTCAGGAAATCGCTTATCTCTTCGAGGCCGGCTCTCCTCGAAGCCTTGACTAGAACCACGTCCCCCGGCCTCAGGAGCCGCCTCAAGGCAAGCTTCGCATCCGGCCTGGCCTCATACCAGAAGACCTGCTCGCGCCTCATGCCCGCCTCGACGGCCGCCTCTACCGCCTGCCGAGTCGCCTCTCCGATACCCACCAGCAGATCAACGCGAGCGCCCGGTATTCGAGACCCCACTTCACGGTGGAGATCCTCGGACGCGTCACCAAGCTCGAACATCTCGCCCATCACGAAGATCCTTCGTCCCGCATCGGCGAGCGACAGCACGTCCAGGGCCGCCGCCATCGAATCGGGATTGGCATTGTAGGTGTCGTCGATCACGGTTATGCCGCCAAAATGTGCAGCCTTCATACGAGGCGGCTCGAAACCCGGCAAGGCCGCCGCAGCGTCCTTTACAGACACGCCAAAGAGGCTCGCCGCCGCAATCGCTGCCAGAGCGTTGTAGACATTGTGACCGCCGGGAACCTTAAGCCTAACGGTCTGCCCCTGGACCGTGAAGCGAGAGCCGCCGGCGGCGACATCCACGCTGGAGGCCCGAAACTCCGCTCCGGCCTCGATACCGAAGTGGGTCAAGGGAACCTTGGTGTCGCGGAGCGCTGCCGCCAGAAGCCCGTCGTCGGCGTTGACGACCCCTCTGCCACCACTGCCAAGGCTTCGCACCAGATCCGTCTTCTCTTGAGCTACGGCCTCGACCGAGCCAAACAAACCTACGTGCGCCCGGCCGACATTGGTCACCACCCCAACCTGGGGCCTGGCTATCTTCGCCAGAGCGGCAATCTCGCCCCGGTGGTTCGCGCCGAGTTCAACGACCAGGATCTCGTCGCGAGGCCCCAGCCTGAGAATCGACAGCGGAAGCCCGATGTGATTGTTGAAGTTGCCCGGGCTCTTGCGCACCGCCAGCCTGGTCGCCAGGAGATGGGCAAGCATCTCCTTGGTGGTGGTCTTGCCGTTGGAGCCGGTTATAGCGACAACCGGGACTTGAGTTAGCTCGCGCACGTGGGCGGCGAGCGCCTGGAGTGCGGCGAGCGCCGAGGGGACAATCACCTGAACCGACTCAGTGGGCAGGCCCCCGATGGGTCTCTCAACCACCGCGGCAGCGGCCCCCCTCGCAAAGGCAGCCTCCACAAACTCGTGCCCGTCACGGGCTTCTCCTTTGAGAGCGAAGAAGATTTCCCCCGGAACGAGGAGCCGCGAGTCTATGGCGTAGCCGGCCACGGTGCCAATCCGGCCGGCATCACCCATAACGCGGGCGCCTGTGATCCGGGCGATCTCGCTCAGCTTAAGTCCTGGCATCTGCACCCACTCCGAAAGCTTGCCTTATTACGTCGCGATCATCAAATCGCGTCCGGGTCTCCCCGATTATCTGATAGTCCTCGTGGCCCTTGCCCGCGACCACGACGACGTCGCCCTCAGCACTGATGGCCGCAGCGTGCCTTATGGCCTCACCGCGATCGGCTATCACCTCGTAAGCGGCGCCTGGAGGCATGCCCTTGACGATGTCGCCGATGATTCTGAGAGGATCTTCGGTCCTCGGGTTGTCGGAGGTAACGATCACGAAATCCGCGAGCCCGGCGGCGATCCTCGCCATCTCCGGGCGCTTGCCGCGATCTCGGTCGCCGCCGCAGCCGAAGACACAAATGATTCTGCCGGTGCGCATCTCCCTCACACCCGCCAACAGTCTCTCCAGGGCATCAGGCGTGTGGGCATAGTCGACGATCGCCTGCCGGCCGTGACCCTCAATGTATTCCATCCTGCCCGGAACGCCGGCGAGCGATGAGAGCCCGCGCGCGATCGATTCCTCATCGAAGCCCAGGAGGAGTGAGACAGCGTAGGCCGCAAGCGCGTTCTCGGCATTTATCCTGCCCCTCAGTGGGGTGGTCACCATTCGCGGCCGCCCCTTGTAACTCACTTTCATTTCCGTGCCCTGCCAGCGAAGGCTTGTTATGTCGCCACGGACATCAGCGTCCTGGCCCACCGCGTAGCTCGTGCAGGGAAGCGGGCAGAGGCGCTTTATCTGCCTGCCGGCCGGGTCGGCGATGTTGACGGCTCCCTGTCGCCCGGCGCCGAAAGCGTGGTCCTCGCCGGCGATGCCGAACAGCTGCATCTTGGTCGCGGCGTACTCGTCGAAATCGGCGTGAAAATCAAGATGATCCCGGGTCAGGTTGGTGAAGGCGACTATCCCAAAGGCGACGTGATCGACGCGCCTCAAGGCAATCGCGTGGGATGAGACCTCCATCACGCAGTATTCGGCTCCGCCGTCGACCATGCGCCTCATATAGCGCTGAACCTCGGGGGCCTCTGGCGTAGTGAAAGCGTCTTTCTCGTAC
>Ga0315275_10004367_pt1 | contig 13198 bp, 17 predicted proteins | sample YL17G03_0_MG_FD_205557 | JGI IMG/M metagenome (GOLD analysis project Ga0315275, IMG submission 205557) | Sediment microbial communities from Yellowstone Lake, YNP, Wyoming, USA - YL17G03_0 | ecosystem: Environmental > Aquatic > Freshwater > Lake > Sediment | place: USA: Wyoming | collected... | reverse complement strand
TACCACAGCTTCATCACCTGGGAGGAGCGCCTGAAGAAGGCCGGTCAGAAGAAAGACCGAGAGAAGGATAAAGTCAAGGGCTAGGATGGGACGCCGATGATCGTCGAATTCAGCGGCTGAATAGGCCGCTCTTGCCCGGTTCTTGCCTCTATCATCAACGAACTCAGCAAGTTGCGGATTCCTGTCAAATCCACCGCGCTTCTACGGTAAGGCGGTTTTATGCAGTTTTTAGCGGTCTTATTCCTCGAAAGTCGCCATAAAGTCCACGACCATTTTCAGCCACGAATACGAAGGGTGACACGAAAGGGACAAACAGACATGCCCGCTTTTAGATGCCTTCTGCAACACTTGACTTGCCTGATTCGTTTATATATAAGAGAAAGAGGGATGGTCCGGAGAGTAGAGGAGCGCATGATACCCTATCAAGATGAGAAGAGGGATAATGCTATATGTTTTTTTGCCAAAGAACATAGGGCACGAGCCGGAACTGCGCTAGCTCAGACATACCTTTATAAGTACCTCGCCTTTCTCGATTTCCTAAGCGTTGAGAAAACCGGGACTCCATCAATAGGGCTGGAATATAGAGCTATGAAAATGGGTCCAGTTCCCCCCGCGATTTATAATATGCGCCATTGCCTAAAAACCCCTCTTTTCGAATTTGTGGATGAGGGGTCGTCTGTTTTTACGATAAAGGCAAAGGGGGAGCCTAATCTTGATTATTTCTCACCGTTTGAGATTGATATCATGATGGGCTTGGTAACGAAGTATGCAAAAAATTTCGGAAAAGCTACGGAGATTTCAGAAGACAGCCACAAACAAATTAAGGCTTGGAAGAAAACGTTTGACAAAACGCCAAACGGAATAATTGATTATATTCTGACGTTTGATATTGACCTCAAGAACAAGCCGGAAAAAGATTTAGGCCATTCGGAAAAGTGTTATTTAACTTACGTAGCGACAAAGCACGCCTCTAAATGCAGCCGGGCACGGTAATAAAGTGGTGCAATTTATCGGCGCCACATTATGGCGGAAAACTAAAACCTCGCTGGCTTGTGTGTCTGGGCTGTACTGATTTCGTTAGCAATCCGCTTCTTTATTATTTCCATTCTACAACAACCACCGATAGGACAAAGGAGCCAAGGCTTGAGTTATTGCGAACAAATTATCCTTTTTTTGACGAGGATTGTTTTCTATATTTCAATGAAAAGCCCTATTTTTGCGCAAAGCCGGATCTCGATTCTATCGATATCGTTAAGAAAGGCAAGGTGGATCCGGGGTGCCTTAAAAAGATCTATGAGGGAATTCGGTCTTCCAGACTTTATTCGAGAATGCAATTGTTAGACATTCATTCCAGCCTAAACACGGCCGGAATCATTGGCTTGAAAAAGCCATAGCTTCCTGTCAATCTGCCATGTCCTTGAGTTCGAGCCGATCTACCGGGAGAAGGCAGCCAGGGGGGTGATCGAGCATGGGAAGACCGGGGGGGGGGGCGAGGCCACAAGAAAACCCCTGGAATGGATCATTCCGAGGATTTGGGCCACTCCCGCGAATTCATGCCTCATGACTCGTGGGCCCTCACTTGTATCCTTTATGATTCGAATTTTTTCATTTCCCCTCGTATCGCCGCGACTTTTTTTATTAAATCTTGACACCCTTCTTCTATTTTTGACGAAAGTTTTTTTATGTCCTCGCGAAGTTTTAAAAGAATTTCTACGCCGATTTCATTCAATTTTTCTTTTTTTATTGGATCATTCTCCTGGGATTGGGCAACAAGAATGATTTGAACGTTCTTAGAGCCAGCGTCAATCGAAATAAGCAAACCCATTAGCTCCTTCATGGCAGCGATATCCAAATTGTTGTCTGCATCAAAATAGAGAGCCGACGCATTTGCAACGTTAAGTGGGCCTGATAAGAATTCTGCTTTCTTGTTGGTGTCATCAATCATTCTTTGGAGGAACTCGGGTGGCGCGCTCCCTACTAAATGCATATTGTTCGATATCACATCGAGTACAGCGAGGAAATTCATAAGCGATGATATCAGCAGGTATCTCTGCGAAATGGCCGCTTCTGCTACAGGCAGTTTGCGGTCAAAGAATGCTTTTTTTAGGCTGTAATTATGTTCGTTTCGTTTTTGGATAAGATCGCATATTCGTGCAATCAACACCGTAAGAATGGAACCGATAAAGCCCCCGAGAATCCCTTCGGTCATTCGCCTTCTCCTCGAGTAGACCTATTTCCCCGATTCTACTGCGGCGCCGCCAGCGATGCAAGGGGGCGGGGACATTCGCAGCAAGCCTGGACTATCCGGCTAAGGTTACTGGACAAAACCCTTAGGGAAGTAGCCAAATCGTCTCTCCCTGTATTTCCCTACTGAGGCCGTGGATGGCCTCGATGGGAAGGACGGTCGAGACCGGCGGGGATTCTCATATTTCGATCAGCCCCCAACACGAAAGGTGACACGAAAGGTGGAATATACCTTGAATTTGTCCGCATTGACGATTTGTGCTAAGAATTGTTATGCGATGAACGAAGGTAGGGTATGACAATGGCTGATTGGAATCCTTATGCTCAAGAAGGCGATAAATGGATTATTGCGTATGCTTCAGTATCCGGGTTATATACCGTCCAAGCCGCTAGCGTATTTATCATTGGCCATGCAGTGGAACTCTATCTGAAAGCCGCCCATATCAAGATATACAATGACGAGGAAAGGGCAATAGGATTTGGGCATAGACTTCATGATATTTGGAGCGAATGCAAAAGCAGGAACGCTAAATTTATGCAGGCCTTTGACATTCGCGATTCAATCTTTAAACAAGATTTTTTTGACCCAAAGGTAGTAATGCAACTTAGTGAGGCTGACAAAATAAATTTTGATTCTCATAGAAATTTATATGCGATTCTCAAGGAGCTTCAGAATCTAAAATATTGGGGAGTGCCCTGGAAGCCAAAGAGATTGGCCGAGACAAGCATTGTCACCCAATGGCCGGACATGTTCTGGGTTCGCTTCTTCAAAGATTTACGTGGTTTCTTGGGACATCCGTCCGCGGACCATGCTGACATTATTAGAATCGAGCTTGAACATAACTCGCCCCAATTACACGAAGATTCAAAAAGATATCTCAGGGGGTTTATAAATTAGACAGAGCGGCCCGATTGGCTTCGTCGCATTTCTTCAAGGATGGATTCTGAAACCCGCTTATTATAAGCCTCGATCTCGGCCTTGGTTGGCGGTTGCCAAAAGAAGACTCGCGACTTTCCTTTCTTTCTAAACCGGAGCGGAGGAAAGAATCCGCGGTTCTCTAGGGCCCCCTCAAGCTCCGCCTTCCTCTTGTTCGAGAAATGGCGCTCGAGTTGCCGTTGTGTTGCCTTGTGGTCTGGCCTTGATCGAATAAAGTCTACGATCTTCTGGCAAAGCCTAAGATCATCCCATCCCTGTTTCCAATGGGCCAATAGTGCCGGCTGAGTAGAAAACCAGGCACTCCGGCGCTCTTGAGCGAGCTCATTTATGAGCTTGATAAACGTCCTTTTTTGCACGCGGCTCTTGTGGATGTGAAGATAAATGTTTATCAGGTCGCCGGTGACTTCTGCCAATGATTCGTCATGATGGGCGGCCGCCGCGAGGCCGTCGAGCAGTTGATTGACCTTCGAAACCGGCGCCTTGTCATAATCCGATATCTTCACGCTCCACCTGGGACCGTCGGGCGTCTCGACCCTGACCGCCTTCCCTGCTTCGATCAGATGTTCCGCTTTGATGCGATGGATCAGCCAATTCACGAAGAACATTAAGCGGCCATAGGGCTGGCCCTTCCCGCTCTTCAAGCGTTTCCGGTAAAGCGAATACAGGCAGAGCTCACATTCGCATGGCGGGGGGTGAGGTTCATTTGCCGACATTCGCTTCAAGAAATCGGCAGCCCCTATCGTCATATTATCCTGAATTGTCATATGGTCGTTTCTTGTTCTACCCATATGGACTGTCCTAATAATGCTATATCCATACCGATATTAACATGAGACAATGGCCACGTCAAGTGAATATAGTTTTATGAGGTGAAACATGGCAAAAATAAAATGGGCATCGGTTCCGACCGTGATTCGGTGGAACAAGCTGAAGGCCCTCCGGAAGGAGCGGAGACTCAGTCAGCCCCAGGTTGCAGTCGGCGCCGGGCTGGCGATTTCGACGATCTATTTTCTCGAACTCGGCTACGAGGAACGAACTACGGAAGAAACCCGGCAGAAGCTCGCAAGCTTCTTTGAATGCGACGTTGACGACCTCTTCCCCGTGGACATGATCGGCGACGTGCCGCGGGAAGAATACTTGAAATCGTTCCAGCCGAAAAAAGCGAAATAGGACACCGGTATGGAACCTCGGTGGCTCAGCGTCCGCACGGCAGCAATCTATATGGATTGCCGGCCGTCCACAATACGGGCCTGGGTCAACGAAAACATAATCCCCGCGGTTCGGATCTCACGCCGGAATCCCGCGGGCGTCGGCCGGCACCGCTGCACGGTCAAAATAGATAAATTGGCGCTCGACGCATTCCTTCAGAGGCGCCAGTCGTGAACGCCCAGAGGCAAACATGAGTTCAGAATATTCCCGTGGCATCCTCGGCGCCCTAACCCTAAACGCAGCACTCCTCGAGAGTTCCGACCTCGCGACCGGCGACTTTCTCGAAGGCCGTGAACGAGAGACCTTCCAGGCGATCACGAAGATCTGGGAGGAGCTTCGGGAGCCGGCGATCCCGCTTCCCCTAATCCTCGCCGAGGCGAATGGCAACGGTATGGCGGACTTCCTCGTGAACCTCGCGCCCATCCCCTCACAATCGACCCCGACCGCGTTCGCGTTCCTGGTCCGGCAACTCAGGCAAGAACAGGCCAGGAAGAAGGTCCATCGTCTCCTCCAGGCCGAAGACCAGCAAATGGACAAACTTGGAGACGTCGACCCGAGCAGGCTGCAAGAGATCAAGGCGGCTTTCGCCGAGCTCGAGGGACTCGAAGGCAAGCAAGAGTTCGACCCCTACGCGTTCATGCGGACGGGATCTCAGTTGCAGGCCCTGGACATCAAGGTTGAATGGGTCGTCGATAGACTCATCCCCAAGGGGGCCATCACGCTCCTCCACGGACCGGGAGGCCAAGGGAAAACCTGGCTATGCCTCGCCCTCGCCAAGGCCATCAGCGAAGGCGCCCCCTTCCTGGGACTCGAAACGAAACAGCGCGAGGTCGTCTATTGCGACTATGAGAACCCGCTGAGCGTCGATCACGACAGGGTCTGCGCACTCGACGTCCGCGCCCCTCACTTCTGGCACCTCTCGGACCCGGTCAAGCCGCCAACGCTCGACGGACCCGACTGGCACCTCCTGAAATCCCTGCGCCCCGGCAGTCTGATAATCATCGACACCGCCCGAGGCGCAACGGTTGGCGACGAAATCCTCGGAAAAGACGTCGCCCTGGTCATGAACCACCTCAAGGAACTCCGCGAGATGGACCACGAGATCGTCCTCCAAGCCCACACGAGCAAAGCCGACCGGAAACGCTCCAAAGGCGCCACGACCTGGGAGGACCTCGCCGACCACGTCCTCGCCTTCTACCGCGTGGATTCAAAAACCCTGGAAGAGCTTGATCAGGAAGGCCTCAACCCGAACGGACTGCTCTACCTCGGCACCGGAAACAAAACCAGATACGAACCCAGCCGCTTCTACGTCTCGCTCGATGCCTCCAGAGGAACCTTCACCCTGACAGATAACCCGGACCTCGAAATCCTCAAAGCCCTGGCCGAACATATCGCCGGCGAGGGCCTAGGGAAGAACCAAGGCGAGATCATCGGCTGGGCGAAAAAGAACCTCACCGTCGGCAAACTCACGAACTTCCTCGGCCTGCTCAACCGCGGCGAACGCGACAGCCTCTGGCATCATCGCAGCGGCCTCAAAGGAGCTAAACTCTATGAACCCGGCCCTAAACGCTGAACCGCTGTCAACCTCTGGTTTTCTCCTTTTCCCCCTTAAGGGGGGGAAAAGGGAAAAGCAGGATCCAGCCGGTTTTCCCAACGGCGGGAAAAGCTGGGAAAAGCAGGAAAAGCAGAGGCCGTCATCCCATATGGGAACCTTATTTTCTGAGGGAAAAGCAGAGGCGAAAAACGCACTTTTTTATGGTCGATTTCAAGGTCTGGTTTTCCCAGCTCCGGGAAAAGCAGAAAACGGCCCGGAATGCGCCCTAAGACAACCGCCTTTCCGCCTTCGTTTATTCATGGGCAAGCGCCCCGCCGCTGGATACAGTATCCACCATTCTCTTGAGGGGAAGTGCGTTTTTCGTGGACTTTTCGGCGAGTTCGGCGGCCAAAAGTATCCCGAGTTATCGCCGGATTATTCTGAGTTATCAAGGAGTTGAGTCATGAAAAGCAAACGAGGGGCGGGGCAACCGCGCCGAATGGGTGGATTCAGTCTGGTCCACAAGGACGCGGTCTTGAAAGAACACCCATATATTCAGCGGTATCTGAGGGATTGCCGGGAGGGGATCGTCCGGGATCTGGGCGGCGAGGAGGCCATGTCCACCATGCAGATGGTCCTGGTCGACCGCCTGATCAGCCGGATGGCGATCTGCCGTTTGATCGAATGCTACGTCGAGAAGTTCGGGGCGTTCAGTCGCCCAGCGCTTGACAGGAAGGCGCTCGAGCTGGAACCCGTCATGGCGTCGTATCTATCCTTTTCGAACTCAATCGATAGGTCGCTCGCCTCACTTGGCCTCAAGCGTCGGGATCTCGAGCTTCGCATCATGTCACCCCAGGAACTCTTGCTTCAGGATGCCGAGGTTGAGGACAAGGCGCCCGATCAGGGCGTCCAGGCAGACGATGTGGGAGGGCAAAAGTGAGCCCGACTAGGTTAGACCGCCTGTGCGCGAGGCAAGGCGGGGCGAACGCCTCGAGGTTAGGGCAATCCCTCGGGCGTTCTACAGGCAAGGGGCAAGGACGAGGCATAGAAGAAATCTTGGATTAGGAGAACAATGTGGCTTGGACAACGAAATACAAAGACGACATCATAGACGCGGACCATATCAACGCCCTTCAGACAGGTAAGGCCGACACGATCCACGGCCACGCCGAGCCGGACGTAACGGGCCTAATCGCGGACCTTGCGGGAAAGGCGGCGACGGCTCATGCGCACGCCGGGGCGGACATCACGTCCGGCGCGATCGACGGCGACCGCCTCCCTGCGCTCTCAGCGGCGAAGCGGGGCGGCGTCAAACCTACCGGCGCGCCGAGTGGAAAATTCCTCAAGGATGACGACACTTGGGCGGCCCCCGCCGGCGGCGGACTCGGCTATGCCCTCCCGCTGACAACTGACAACCTTACCCCTATGTCTGATGGTGCCACCTACTTTTTTGGCAGTATGGCGGGCGCCGCTCCGCAGACGACAGCTCTACGGTGTACTGTTTATATTCCAAAAGCTGGGACTATCAAGTGCATCTACATCCTAATTTTCCCCGGCACCCCAGGAACACCGGAGGAGGTGCCTATCTATATCCGCCTAAATAACACCACCGATACTTTAATTGGTAACGCGGATTTATCATCAGCCGTTTATACGGTGTCGAGAACTGATCTGAGCATTGCAGTTGTTCAGAACGATTATTTCGAGATAAAAGTCGTTTGTCCGGCATTCGAGACGAACCCAAACAACGTCCGATTCAGCGGGGTTGTCTACATCGAGCAGTGAAGGGATACAAGATGAACCTGCCATCCAAGCCTCTGACCATCGTCCAGGCCATGAGGTCCTCGAAGGTCTTCCGTCCCTTCTTTGCGAGTCTCGTATCGAAGGCGAAGAGAGAGAGTTGGCACAGCTGGGAGGTCTTCCTGGCTGCCGTGTTCGGCCTGCCGATCGCGCCGGGGCCGGACCTCGAGCTCTATCGTCTCTGCACGGGGCGGGACGAGACGCCGGTTGAGCCATGCCGCGAGGTGTTCTGCGTGAGCGGTCGTCGGTCGGGCAAGTCGAGGATCGCGTCTTTGCTTGCCGTCTGGCAATCGGCCTTCCGCGACTGGTCTGGCATCCTGGGGCCGGGGGAGCGGGGCAAGGCCGTTATTGTAGCCGTGGACCGCGCGCAGGCCCGGACGATCCGGGACTACGTCGGTGGGTTGCTTCACGGCAGCCCGAGCCTGAAGGCCCTTATCCAGTCTGAGCAGCGGGAGAGCATCGCGTTGACGACAGGCATCGACATCGACATTATGACGGCCAACTATCGGTCGATCCGGGGCCGGACGATCGTTTTCGCGGCGATGGAAGAATTGGCGTTTTGGTCGCCGAGTGAGATGTCGTCGAACCCTGCGAAGGAAATCTATAACGCGCTCAAGCCGTCCCTCGCCACGGTGCCGGGCGGGTTGCTCGTCGGGATTTCGACGGCCTATTCGCGGAGCGGATTACTTTGGGAAAAGGTCCAGAAATTCCACGGCAAGCCCGGGGCGACGATTGCTTGGGTGAGCGATTCACGGACCATGAACCCGATGCTATCGCAGGAGATGATTGATGAGGAGATCGAGGCGGACCCGTCGGCGGCGCGTGCGGAATGGATGTCGATTTTCCGCGACGACGTCGAATCATTCCTCGGCCAGGAGCTCCTGCGGAGCGCGATCGTCCCCGGCCGCGTGGCGGATCTGCCGTTAGGGTCGGCGCCCGCCGTCGGGTTTATCGATCCATCGGGAGGCCGCCAGGACTCATACACCGCCGCCGTTGCGTCGATGACCTCGGACGGCCGAATTGTCGTCCACGCCTTCCGTGAGGCGAAACCGCCATTCTCACCGGAGGCGACGACTGCCGCCTTTGCTGATTTTTTCAAGGGCTACAACGTGACCACGGTCATCGGCGATCGGTGGGGCGGCGAGTGGGTGAACGAGATGTGGCGGAAGGCGGCGACGAAAATCGAGGTCAAGGTCGCCGAGCAGACGGCGAGTGACATCTATCTGACGTTTCTCGCACTCATCTCCTCGGGCCGGGTCGAACTCCCGGACAACCCCAGACTCACGGCGCAGTTCCTTCAGCTTGAGCGGCGCGTCCGCCCGGGCGGCCGGGACCAGGTGACTCATCCGCCGGGACTTCACGATGATTTATGTAATTCGGTCGCCGGTGCAGTTGTGGCGGCGTCGATGGATGAGGCTGGCGGGGTCTTCTTCGGCACGATCGCGCAGAATGTTTTTCCCACCGCGCAGGATGACGAGGACCGCTACTCAGGCCGGGGCAGCGGCACCGACGACTACCTGGGCCTCATGGTCAGGGCGGCCCGGAAGAAAGCGGGGAGATGATGAACGTCCTCGAACGGTTTCGGCGAGTCGTCGGACTGAAGAGTTCGGCGTCGACGATGTCTGCCTCGGTCCCCGGTCATCGGGTGCCGAGGGACCTGGGATCTCTCGCCGAGTTGTCGAGGTTGACCTTCCGCGAACCCGCCGAACTCGAGGTCCCGCCGGGGCGGGTCAAGTTGCGCGGCATGACAACTCTCGACGTTGACCCCACGACCGCCAGTTATTATCCCGACTACCTCGATCGGCGGGCAGCGTTGGGGGCGGCCGTCGAGGCGGAGAAAAACGGACCGAAGGAAGTCTATGTCATCGACCGGGACATCAGACCGGATAGATAATTTAAACTTTTAGGAGGGCAATAAAATGCCAAAGGTCGAAAAACTTAAACACATCACGACGGTTGAGGTAAAACGGGCCGTCGTGCCGGACCCCGGACCCGCGACCCCCGGCCCACGCGGCCCGGCCGTGGGAGACGAGGCGAACCTTTCGGACCGGGACTTCGTTTCCCTGCACTCTCGCCCGGAAGATTGGGCGGCCATGCGTGCCGTCCTCGCGGCCCGGAGGTTGGCCGTCGCGACGGGAGCTGATGGGGCCTGGCGGACATTGCCGGACGGCTCGAAGATCCGCTCGACAACGGTCCTGGCCGGCTGCCCGTCGTGCGGCCGCTGGACCTGGGTCGAGTCGAAGCTCATGCCGACAAAATGTATCTGCTACGGAGCTCGGGTGAAAAACGTGATGATGCGGCCGGCCACAGCCGAGGAGACGGCGGCCTGGTACATCCGGGAAGAGGCGACTCTCGCCAAACTCAAGGCGGACGCTCCGAAACAGGCCGCCGAGGTCGCCGACTTCAATAGACGTAGGTTCGAGGACGGAAAATTCGACCCGAGGCAAAAATGAGAATCACAGCGAGGCTCCAGGAAATGAGTGCGAACGCGATCGCGGACATGATTCCCCAGGCCACGTTCGACGCGATCAAGGCGGTTGACCCTCATCCAAAATTCATGGCCTTCACGATCGGACATGAGGGCCAAGCTCGCGGGAATGTGGTCGGTATGGGAAATATCGTCAAGCGTTGGTTCAAGTCGGCCGTCGAAAAGCTCCACGAAAAGGTCAGGTCCGGCCTTCAACTTTTTCATGGTCACGCGGCCACGAACGATCAAACGGGCCGGAGGCAAATTGGCGAGATCGTTGGGAAACGACTTCTGCAGATCGACGACCGGCTGTCATCCGTCGTGGCGTGCTATATATATCCCGACGCGGGGGGTCTGTCACTTGACGTTGCCTCGATCGAGGCCGACGTGGAGCTGGACGTTTCCGCCGACGGGGTCCGCGTCATCAACGTGGGCGAACTCACGGCGATCGCGCTCGGCAGTTCGGCCATCGAAACGCCCGGATTCGATCACGCAAGCTTGCTCGGCCAACTAACAATGTTCGCCGGTGAGCATGGCGGGGGTGAGGATTCGGCCATCGGGCCGGATACGGACATGACTGATCGCCTGAACGCGGCCAGCGCCCGGTCTCTTCTTGGCGATCGGACGACGCTCACCCTGCGGGATGGCCTTGTCCTCGAACGCATGGGCGGCGGCGGCATCGTCGTCAACGGGAAAACCTTTACGGAGATGACATACGCCGAATCGACAGAGGCCCGGAAGTTGATTGATGATTTACAGGAAAAAAAGCGGGCGGCCGAACGGGCACCCTACAGTGACCCCGCTAAGAACCCTTTCTTGAAAGGGATGTTCGATTAAATGAGAGCCTCGGGCGGCGGCCACGTTTTTTCAGACCGGGCACAACTCCCCCGGCCATACAGACGCCGTCCGGGGTTATTTATTAGGCTTGACACATGGAATTAATTTAATTACACTTAGGGCATGGATAAAAAACGAAAGCTTATAGGTCGCATGGTCCAAGTGGTCCTTAGGATTCCTCCAGAGGCAGATGAAGAGATTCGCACGATAGCCCGCGAGGAACACCGCTCCTATAGTTCTGTTCTTCGTCAGGCAATTTTTTCGTGGCTTGATAAGCGGGCCAATTTAAAAAAGAGGGGGAGAATATAATGAGTCGATTCAAGGTTGCTACTTTCTTCTTACTTCTTCTGTTCGCATTTACAATTGCCGAAGCGCAGAATAAGACCATAAGAGAGAACAATGGGACTGATTGGCTATCAAGGTCAGATTCTTATAGGGTTGGCTTTGTCGCCGGCTTCATTGCGGGTTCACTTCTCATGTGCGAAGAAACGCTAGGTGGATTAGCTAGACAGTATGAAGGGGAGGAATTCAAGAAAGCCCCGCTAGGAATTAGATTTCCTTGGCAAAACGCAATGACCAAATCAGACGAACTTGCATTAGTCGAAATCTCCGTTGGGCAAATAACAGACGGGCTCAACATATTTTATGATGATTTCTCTACCAGAAAAATCAAGGTTATCGACGCAATCTATGTTGTTAAAATGCAGATTAATGGGAAGAATCCAGATTTAATATCGGCTCAAATACGCTACCTAAAAATGCAACCGCTTGGAGCTGATGATTTAATTATAGTCATAGATAAGCTCGATTTAGCTAATGATTTCGGTGAGGCACTCAAGGCGGGAAAAATAACCGAGGAGGAACTTTTAAAAGCCGGTTTTTTTGTCGATAAGAATGGCGAGCAGAATGTGCTTTTCCGCTATGGGAAATACTAGTTAACTTGGTGAAATGGAGGAGATGATGAATAGAATAAAACCGCGCGATTCAAGGAACCTATTCTTCCACGACGGCGTCTGGTGGGTGGACATTCAGATCAAGGGCCAGCGTCATCGGGAGAAGGCCGGTGCGACGGAAGCGCGGGCGCGGGATTACCGGGACAAGCTCCGCTCCTGGGGTCGGGACTCCGCGAAGGGTTTGCCGACCCGGAAGCCGGAGGGCGAGGCCGTGACCTTTGCCGAGACCGCCGACAACTATCTGAACCTTTACTCGAAGCTCGAGAAGCGGTCCTGGAAGCGGGACAAGATTTGCATCGCCCACCTCAACGCCTTCTTCCCCGGCGCACGGCTCAAGGACATCGGCCCCGATGACGCCGCCCGATACCGACTCGCGCGGGGGAAGGAGGGCATATCGCCGAAAACGAGCAACGTCGAGCTTGCCTGTCTCCGGTCGATTTGCAGGAAGGCCGTCAATGATGGTAAGCTCGCCGCATATCCACTCGGGACCAGGAAACTCCTTGCAAAAGTGAAAGCATACGCCCCGCGCATCCTGACCGAGACCGAGGCCCGGCACCTCGTAGCCGTCGCGGATCCCGCCCGGCTCCGGCCGGCCATCGTCATCTGGTTGAACACCGGACTCCGCAAGATGGAACTTTTGAAACTCAAGCACGAGGATGTCGATTTCAAGGAGATGTTGCTGACGGTCGTCGCCGACAACTCCAAAAACGGCAAGGCGCGGACGATCCCGATAAGCGAGAGGGTCGCCGAAAAACTCCGCTCCCTGCCCGGCGAGGTCTACTTCTTCGAGAACCAGGAGACGGGGCGCCACATCACCGAGCTCCTAAAATCGTTCAGGACGGCCCTCAAGCGGGCGGAGATCAAGGGCCGCTGCCGGATCCACGACCTACGGCACACCCACGCGACCTGGCAGATCCGGGACGGCGTCGATGTGAAGACGTTGAGCGAGAACCTTGGTCACTCCGATCCGAAGATCACGCTCGACCTCTACTGCCACTCATCGATGGTGATGAAGCGGCGCGCGGTCGAGAAGATTCCCGACCTGGAAAGTCGCCATAAAGTCCAAATCGATGGAGTCGAAGATGCCACAACAATTTCAGAATCAGTCAATTAGGAAAATAGCCAGATGATCGTCGAATTCAGCGTCGTGCCCATCGGACGGGGGGAGGCCCTATCCGGACTCATCGCCCGGGTCGTGGATATCGTCGACAAGAGCG
>Ga0315275_10004366_pt1 | contig 13199 bp, 11 predicted proteins | sample YL17G03_0_MG_FD_205557 | JGI IMG/M metagenome (GOLD analysis project Ga0315275, IMG submission 205557) | Sediment microbial communities from Yellowstone Lake, YNP, Wyoming, USA - YL17G03_0 | ecosystem: Environmental > Aquatic > Freshwater > Lake > Sediment | place: USA: Wyoming | collected... | reverse complement strand
GAGTTCGACCTTGGTTCCCGCCTCCTTGTACTTCAGCAGCGGCGTCGGGAAGCTCGCGTTCAGCATGTTCTGCAGCCGATTGCCTGTGATCTCGCGGTCGCCCTGAATGCTGTTGCCGGCGAACGCGGTCTTGCCATCGCACCGCTGATCGATGACCATCTCGGTCCCGCCGACCTGGCTGAGGTCGAGCCTGATCAATGAGCGCGCCTTGTTCGGGGCCTTCGCAAAGACCTCAACCGCCCCGGCGAGTTCCATGCCCTGTGCCGACACCACGATGCTGCCGGTGGCCGTCCTCGATTCAAGCTTCGTGAGCGCGGCGCGGCCGCCCATTGCGGCCAGGTGCTTCTCAACGAGGTCGTCAGCGGTTGGCGTCAGGGTCTGAGCTTGAGCCTCGGTCTTCGCCGGGACCTGCGCCTGGGTTTGCGGCCTGGCCTGCGCTTGGGCCTGCGTCTGTGCATTGGCGGTTGCGGCCCACAACACCGCAACGACCAGCAACGCCGACCATCGAACTGTGTATCTCATGTGTTCTCCTCGCGACGATTCGCCGCTCGCTCAGGGCTCGGGACGATGGAATTAGCCTGCCAAGCCGAAGCATCGTGAGGAAAGCCGCGGACCGGAACGATGCGAAGGCTGGTGCGCCCGGAGGGACTCGAACCCCCTACCTGCGGCTTCGAAGGCCGACGCTCTATCCAGATGAGCTACGGGCGCGTAGACAGTCACCAAGCGAGAAGCGGCAGACGCTCAGCTTGATCCGGAGGCACCATGGCCGCCAACGCACTACAATCATGGTAGCACGGCGAAGGAGACGACGATCATGGACGACGGGTACAACAGGTACGACAGGCACGACACGCACCACGGCCACGACGGCCATGACAGCCACGGCACGCACCACGGCCACGACGGCCATGACAGCCACGACACGCACGACGACCACGCTCGCACCGAAGTCACCCGTCGCGAGATGCTGGAAACGATGAGCAAAGCGGCCGCGGCGTCGCTCGTGGCGCTGCCGATCGTCGAGAGCGCGGTTGGGGCGGTGAGCCTCGATGCGGCTCCGCTGACGGCGATCGCGGGTGTCGATCGGATTACGCTTTTGCCTGGCAAGACGTACCTGAACGCCTGGGCCGGCTACGGCGACCCCCCGCGGCGGGCGCCTCGACGACCTGCGCCGGGAGCTCCGCCACCGCCTCCGCCCGAGCCCCCTGGACCGACGCCGACATCAGCCTGGAGCAAAGAGTCTGGTCCCGGAACGGTGTCCTTTGCCGACGCGACGTCTCCGGTGACCACCGCCACGTTTTCGGCCCCGGGGCTGTACGTGCTCAAGCTGACACTGGACAATGGCCAGACGCGTGCCGCTTCGACGCTCAATGTGAAGGTCGTGCCCGAGCCCGCTGTGGCCGGAATGGAGCCGATCCACACCAAGGGCTATCGGATTGACAGCCCGCTCTGGGGCCGGACGGCCAAGGTGCTGACGGCGAACTGGATCCCGCACTGTATCGATCAGATCAACCGCACGGATCTGGAATTGGGCCCGGGCGGCATCGACAACTTCGTTGAGGCGGCCAGGGCACTGGCTGGACAGCCTCACGGCGCCCACAAGGGCTACGTATTCTCGAACGCGTGGGTGCACCAGACCGTCGAGGCGATGAGCATCGCGCTCATGGTCGATCCCAAGGGCGACAAGGAGATCCTCGCGGCGCACGCAAAGATGCGCGCGACGCTCGAAGACTGGATCCCGAAGATCCTCGCCGCACAGGAGCCCGATGGCTACCTGCAGACCGCATTCACGCTTCGCAACCCCGAGCGCTGGGCGGAGCGCTGGTCGGCACAGGGGAGAGGCAACCACGAAGGCTATGTCGCGGGCTACTTTCTGGAGTCGGCCATCAATCACTACATGATGACGAACCGGGCCGATGCCAGGCTGTACAACGCGGCCAGGAAGCTCGCCGATTGCTGGTGCGACAACCTCGGTCCGGCTCCGAAGAAGGAGTGGTTTGACGGCCACCAGGAAATGGAACAGGCCCTCGGCCGCTTCGGCCGGTTCGTCAACGAGATGGAAGGGGGCGGCAAAGGCGACCGGTACATCCGACTGGCCAGGTTCCTGCTCGACGGCCGGAAGGGCGGCACCGAGTACGACCAGAGCCATCTGCCCGTCGTCCAGCAGTACGAGGCCGTCGGGCACGCCGTCCGCGCGGTCTACACCTATTCCGGCATGGCCGACATCGCGCTCGAAACGCGTGACGTGGACTACCAGAGCGCTGTCCTGTCGATCTGGGACAACGTCGTCAACCGCAAGTACTACGTCACCGGCGGGGTGGGGAGCGGCGAGACCTCAGAAGGGTTCGGGCCCGACTATTCGCTGCGCAACGCCGCGTACTGCGAATCGTGCTCCAGTTGCGGCGAGATCTTCTTCCAGTGGAAACTGAACCTGGCGTACGGGGACGCGAAGTACGCGGACCTGTACGAGGAGACGCTCTACAACGCCCTGCTCGGCTCGCTCGACCTCGAGGGTCGGAACTTCTACTACGACAACCCGCTTGATTCCAATGTGCCGCGCGCGCCGTGGCATGTGTGCCCGTGCTGCGTCGGCAACATCGCGCGGACGCTGCTGATGCTGCCGACGTGGATGTATGCCAGGGGCACCGACAGTATCTGCGTCAACCTGTTTGCGGGGAGCGCCGTGACGGTGGAAGACGTCGCCGGCACCGACGTCCAGATCGTGCAGGCCACAGACTACCCGTGGAATGGCAAGGTCTCCCTCACGGTCAACCCCAGGGCGTCGAAGCGATTCAGCCTCAGGATTCGGGTGCCGAATCGCAACGTGAGCGAGCTGTATGTGCGGACACCAGCGGCGAATGGCATCGGACCGCTCCGGGTCAATGGGTCGGTCGTCAAGCCGGTGATGGAGAAGGGCTACGCCGTGATCACCCGCGCCTGGAAGGCCGGCGATGTCGTCGACTTTGTGCTGCCGCTGACCGTGCAGCGCGTCAGAGCCAGCGACCGGATCGCGGCCACCAAAGGGCGCGTGGCCCTGCAGTACGGCCCGCTCATCTACAACATCGAGAAGATCGATCAGGACATCACGCAGGCGCTCGCATCGGGCGCGCCGTTGACGACGGAGTGGAGACCCGACCTGCTGGGCGGGGTCATGACGATCCGGGGGACGTTTGCCGATGGCAGCCGGCTGATGGCCATCCCCAACTTCGCCCGCTACAACCGCAATCCGCCCGTCGTCACGGCGCCGCCACCGGTCCCGGCCACGCCTGGCGCGGCGGCCGTTCGGCCGCCGCGGCCTCCCGCGACGTCCATCATCTGGATGAAGGAGCCGTAGGCGGTGTGGGCGACTTCGCGTAGATGAGGCGCTCCACGAGGCGGATGTCGGCGAGCGGGCGCTCGTCCGATATGCTCTCGATCGGTCCGCGTTCGACGTCCTCGAAGAGCATCGTCCAGCGCCCCGGGTGGGGGTTGATCAGGCAGACCGGGTTGAGGATGTGGAAGTGTCCCTTCCCGCCGCGCATCCGTTCCGCCATCGCAGTCACCGCCGCGCTTGCGGGCTCGAGATCTTCGGTATCGGCGGGGACACTATCCTCGCCGTGAAGAAGAATGGCGAGGGGTCTGGCCCTGTCCTCGATGGGCCGCTCGTCGAGAAAGACGTACGCCTTTCCCTCGTCTGTGGCTTCGAGCACAATCGCCCGGCGCGCCGTGCCGGTGATGACGCAGCCGGGCACCGTGGTATGGATGTGACCCCGTGCGCGAGCGCGGACGATCTGGTCCACCTTCTCCGCCAGAGCGGTGTAGCTCAGTTCGATAAAGTCGATGTGGGATGTCATCGCGGCGTCAGATTGCCGACCAGCATCGCAGGCGCTGAACCGTATGGTTGTGGTGCGCCCGAAGGGTACTAACCCCTATTCTGCAGGGGTCGGTCCTCCTCCGGGCGGCACAGGAAAGGGTAGCGCAACTCCGCCTGAGCTGCCGACGACGCGTGCCCCCGGCCCGCTCGTGACAAGGCGCTTTGGCCCTCAGCGTCAGGCAGAGGCTGGGCGGTCTGGCAGTCAGGGGCGGACCATCACCGCTATTGCTTCACGCACACAGCGACATTGTTGACCGGCTGTCCTTGCGCGTTGGTGCCTTTCGTTCGATCGGTGAGCGTCTTCCCATCTTTCGAGATGGTTCGAGTGGTGATGGTGGAGACCTTGCCGTCGTACTTGACGGTGTATTCGATCGTGGTCGCGTCGACGCGCTTATACGAAATCGTATCGAATGTCTTCGAGGTGCTGGTAGCGAGAGGGTAGTCCTTGCCGTCGTACTTGAAGGCAATGTGATTCCACGTCGGAGTGCCTTTCGCGTCGACTCCCTTGTCGACAGAAAGAAGCACTCCTCCTCCTCGGTCCTCGTAGGTTTTCGTCAGGCTTTTCGGGGGCGGCCCCGGGCTATACGTCGACGCGGCCACATTCAACTTCCACGTCCCGACCAATGGATCGGTCCCCTGCGCCGAGACGACGAGCGAGAGGACGAGCGCGAGTCCGACGCCGAGGGTCACCCGGCGAAACAGTGGGAGCATCTGATCTCCTTCTGCCCTGCAGATCAGGGCAACAGCGATGAACCAGACAGCCTGGGAGGAAGTCGGCATGACCACCTCCAAGCCGCGCGCCGCGGTCACACGATCCGCAGGCGGTGAGAGTGCGGGCTTCAGGCGCTGGGAAGACGGTGGATGGACAGTAACACCGATCCGAAGGAATGCAAGGAGAAACACCGGCGCTGGACAGGGGCTGAAGCGCCCTTGGAGCCCAGACGATGTGCGCTTGCTGGAAGCCGCGTGAAAGGGGTGGTGTGCCCGACCCTTCGACTCGCGGCGATTGACCGCTCGCTCAGGATCGGCGCAATTGAATCTGGTGCGCCCGACAGGATTCGAACCTGTGGCCTACGGCTCCGGAGGGTGACTCCAGCAAAGTACGAGATTGAACGAAATCTGCGTACTGTCACAGTCCGTCAGTCGGCATTTTCTGCACGTGCCGCAATGCTGCGTTCCTTGGCGTCTTGCCAGCTCCTTCTGCGGATGGATATTCCGTCCTGCAGGGATGGGCCCTGAAATTGGCAGGCGTCCTGCACAGCTGTCTGTCGATGCCCAAGAGTGGAGTGTGCCGGACGGAGAAGGCCATTCCCATGCGCCGAACGGACATGACTGCGATCGAACCCGTCATCACGACTCTCCGTGGCATGCGCGTCATCCTCGCAGGCGACCTGGCGCGTGTCTACGGAGTCGAGCCCCGAGCCATCAGTCAGGCGGTCAAGCGGAACGCAGAGAGGTTTCCTGCGGATTTCGCGTTCAGACTGACTCGGGACGAGGTCGTGGCGCTGCCTCGTCCAAGATCACAGTTTGTGATCTTGAAGAGGGGCGGCAACCTCAAGTACGCGCCGCTGGCATTCACCGAGCACGGGGCGATCATGGCCGCCAGCGTGCTGAACAGCTCGCGGGCCGTGCAAATGAGCGTATTTGTTGTCCGGGCGTTTGTCAGACTCAGGGGCTTGGTCGTCAGCCAGACTGGCCTGGTGGAGAAGCTCGCTGAATTGGAACGCCGCGTCGTCGGGCATGACGATGAACTGCAGAACATCGTTGAGACCATCAGGCAGCTGCTGCAGCCGACATCGTCCCGTCGACGAATCGGTTTTCGCCCACCGCCATGAACGACCGCGTCCATCTGACTGTCGCTGAGGCGCCAATCCCGCCGTAGCTCGGCCGCGGCATCGATCGTGACGCTCGATGAGCACCAGGCATGACCGCCGGAATGCAGAGCTACGGCGCGATGATGCGCAGGGTCGGAAAGTACGTGCGGTAGCGCCGGGGATCCCGGGTGAGCAGTGTCATCTCCTGAATCGCGGCATGGGCGCCGATGTAGAAGTCCGGCATCGGCGTTCGTCTCGACCCTCCTCGACGCCGGTACTTCACGAAGCACTGCCCGGCCAGGAACGCCGCCTCCCACGGCAGCGCGAGCCGCTGATAGTAGTCGGGCGGCAGCGCCTCCTCCAACTCCTCGATCCGGGCGAACCGCGCCGCCACCTCGGCGTACACGATGGGGTTGATGGCGAGCTTCGAGACGTTCGCCGCCCTGCTCAGCGCGGTGGCCGACCAGTCCATCCACTCGTCGTGTCCGGTGATCACATCGAGCAGGACGTTACTGTCGACGAGCGTCGTCGCCACGTCATTCACCCCTGGTCAGGGCGAGGATCTGATCGGTCGACAGGCGCGGCCCGGATGCCCGCCTGCCGACGGCCAGCATGTGGGCGACCAGGGCGTCGCCTCGGGCCTGTTGCTCGGCGCGACGGATCCGAACGCCGTCGCCGACGACATCGAAGACGACGCGGGTACCCGGGAGGAGGCCCAGTCGATCGCGGATCTCCTGGGGGATCGTGACTTGTCCCTTGGTCGTCAGAGTCATAGTATTACCGCTACCAGTAAGAGTAATACCATCCGCCTTCGACGTCAACCGGAGAAGCGACCGTCGCGGTGGGCGAAAGCGCTACCGCGGCGTCGAGCGACGCTGGCCGACCCGTCAGTCAGTCACCGACCGGCCCTTATTGCTTGTTGAACACGATGACGTTGTTGACCGGCTGTCCCTGCGCGTTGGTACCTTTAGTGCGGGTGGTGTATGTCTTCCCATCCTTCGAGATGGTAGTTGTCATGGTTGTGGCGGAGACCTTGCCGTCCACCTTGGCGGTGGCTTCAAACGTGTTGGCATCAACCCGCTTGCAGGCGCTGGCGCTTCTGCGGTCCCGGGCTCTCATCGTTCTCTCATCCACGGTCGCATACTGTTGGCGGCAGATCGACCATACTTCTCGCGACCGGGGCGGACGGTCGACACTGCCATCTCACAACCCGGGCTCCCGCCAGGAGGCTGACATGAAGCGGCCATCGTTGGTTCGCACCGTCGGACTCGCAATCCTGATAGCGGCATCCGCCGCCATTCTTGCCGCCGAGGCGCCTCAGAAGGCGGACTTCCGCACCACCTTCTCCGTGGACAAGGCGAAGCTGTCCAACACGGGGCGGGGCGCCTACTGCATCCTCGAGCCTGGCTACAGGCTGCACTTGCAGTCCGGGAAGGACACCCTCATCGTCTCCGTGCTGGAGGAGACCAAGCTCGTCGACGGCGTGACGACGCGTGTCGTCGAAGAGCGCGAGACCGGGGGCGGACAACTCGCGGAGGTGTCACGCAACTACTTCGCGATCGACAACGCCACCGGGGACGTCTACTACTTCGGCGAAGACGTCGACGAGTACAAGAACGGCAAGGTGACCGGCCATGAGGGCGCCTGGCTGTCCGGGGTGAACGGGGCGACGTTCGGGCTGATTGTCCCCGGCGCGCCCAGGGCCGGCGATCGCTACTACCAGGAGTCCGCCCCGAAGGTCGCGATGGACCGGGCGGAAGTCGTGGCCATCAACGAGGAGATCAAGGTCCCCGCGGGCACGTTCAAGAACTGCCTGCACACGAAGGAGTCCAGCGCCCTCGAGAGCGGCTCCGAGGACAAGTACTACGCGCCGGGCGTCGGCCTCATCAAGGACGCCGAGTTCGTGCTGGTCAAGATCGAGAAGGGGAAGTCGTAGTGCGCGTGCTGGTGGTCGAGGACAACGTCCCCATCCAGAAGTCCCTGGCCAAGGGCCTTCGGGAGGCCGGGTTCGCCGTCGACGTGTCCGGCGACGGCGAGGAGGGCCTGTGGTACGCCACCAGCAACGACTACGACGTCGTGGTGCTCGACCTGATGCTGCCGCGGGTGGACGGGTTGACCATCCTGAGGCGTCTCCGCGCCGACGGGCGCTCGACGCACGTGCTCATCCTCACGGCACGGGACACGGTGCAGGACCGTGTCCTCGGGCTCGACACCGGCGCCGACGACTATCTCGTCAAGCCGTTCGCGTTCGAGGAGCTTCTGGCCCGGGTGCGGGCGCTGGCGCGCCGCGCCTACTCGGCGAAGAACCCACAGCTCACCGTGGACGACCTTCGACTGGAAACGAGCGCGCGGCGGGTCTGGCGCGGTGATGACGAGGTCGTCCTGACGTCGCGCGAGTACGCGCTGCTCGAGTATCTCGCGATGCGCGCCGGCGAGGCGGTGAGCCGGACGGACATCTGGGAGCACGTGTACGAGTTCAACTCTGAGGCCGATTCGAACGTCGTCGACGTCTACATCGGGTACCTGCGGAAGAAGGTGGAGCGGCCCGATGGACCGGCGCTGATTCACACCATCCGTGGCGTTGGTTACTCTCTCCGGGGGATGAGGTGAGAGGCTCGATTCGAACCCGTCTGCTGTTGTGGATGGTCGGCGGGATGGCGACCCTGCTGGGCCTGTTTGCGGCAACCCTCTACGTCGCCATCTCGCAGGCGCTCGTGGCGAGCTTCGACACGGTGCTCGTGTCGACGGCCCGCGCCATCTCCGTGTCGGTCGAGCGGACGGACAACGGCCTGAGAACCGACATCGACGAGACGGAGATGCCGGAGTTCCGGCGCGCGGACAAGCCCGAGTACTTCGAGGTCTGGCGCGAGGACGGCCCGATCCTCGCGCGATCGTCGTCGTTGAAGCAGGCCGACCTCGACCGATTCGAGGGCGGGCCAGGGGCGTTCGTGTTCCGGAGCCTCCGTCTGCCTGACGGGCGGGCGGGGCGCGCCGCCGGCCTGCGCTTCACGCCGATGGCGGATGACGAGGCGGTGCGGCCTGCCTCCACGCCGGACACGGTGCTGGTCGTCGCCCGCGAAACGGCCGCCCTCGACAGCGAAATTGCAGAACTCGGCTGGCTCCTCCTGGCCGGCACCGGCGGCACGCTCGTCCTCGCGCTCCTGGTCGGGGCGGTGGTGGTCCGCCAGGGGCTGAGACCGCTCGACGCCCTCGCAGCGCAGATCGCCGCGATCGGGCACGGCGAACCGGCGGCCCGGGTGTCGATGGGCCGGATGCCCCGGGAGCTGGCGCCCGTGGTCCAGAGGCTCAACGACCTGCTGCAGCGGCTCGCGGAGGCGTTCCAGCGCGAGCGGACGTTCACGGCGGACGCCGCGCACGAGCTGCGCACGCCGCTCGCGGGGTTGCGGTCGACGCTCGAAGTGGCGCTGTCACGGCCTCGCGACAGCGCGGAGTACCGCCAGGCGATCGCCGAGTGCCTCGAGATCGTGCGGCGCACCGACGCGCTCGTGACCAGCCTGCTGACGCTCGCGCGGCTCGAGGGAGGGCAGGGACCCGTTTACGCCGAGTCGATTGCGCTCGCCGAGGCGGTCCGCGACGCCCTGCAGCCCCTCGAGGATCGGGCCGCCGCACGCCGCCTGGCCGTCAACGCGCAGGTGGCGGCGGACCTCCACGCGGCCGCCGACAGGGCCACCCTCGGCATGGTCCTGACCGCGCTCGTCGAGAACGCCGTGGAGTATGCGAACGAGGGCGGGCGCATCGACATCGGTGCCGAACCGACGGACGGGTTCGTGACGCTCGCGATCGCGAACACCGGCTGTCGCCTGTCGGATGACGACGTCAGCCACGCGTTCGAGCGGTTCTGGCGCGCGGACACGTCGCGCACCGACACGGGCGTCCATTGCGGCCTGGGTCTGGCCATCGTCCGGCGCGCCGTGCAGTCGCTCGGAGGCACCGCCACAGCAAGCGCTGCGGGGGACGTGTTCACCATCCGGATCGCGCTGCCGCCGCCGCCGGAGAAAACGCCATGAACCTGAGAGTCGCCGTGCTGGCTCTGGGGCTGCTCATCTTCCCGGGCATCGCAACGCCCGGCCACGGCCAGCCCGCGCCCGTCCAGCCCGCGCCCGCCCGATTCCCGGTCATCGGAACGGTCCAGGATCAGACGGGCGGCGTCCTCGCCGGCGCCGTCGTGACGCTCGTCGGACCTGCATCCACCCCGGACCGCGTGGTCAAAGCCGACGCCGTCGGGCACTTCAGGATCGACGATGTCGCCGCAGGCAACTACCAGCTGCGCGCCGAATACGAGGGGTTCAAGCCGGCGCTGGCGCGTCTCAAAGTGGGTCCGCGGGCACCTGGCCAGCAGAAACTGGTACTGCAGCTGGCCGGCCTCACTCAGGAAATCACGGTCGGCGACAACCCCGTCTCCATCGACGCCGCGCAGAACCGCAACACGATCACGGTCGACAAGAAGCTGATCGCCGCTCTGCCGATCTTCGACCAGGATCCCGTCGCCGCGCTCTCGCGCTTCCTCGACCCCGCCGCGGGCGGGACGACGCTCGTTGTCGACGGCATGGAGGCCAGGAAGATCGGTGTCTCGGCTTCTGCCATCAAGCAGATCAAGATCAACCAGGACCCGTACGCCGCGGAGTTCGGGCGGCCCGGGCAAGGCCGCATCGAGGTGACAACGGAGGCCGGTAGCGAGGCGTACCACGGCGAGTTCAACGTGACGTTCCGCGACGGCCGGCTGAACGCCCGCAACGCGTTCGAGACGACCACGTCGCCCGAGCAGCGCCGGATCTTCGAGGGCAGCCTGAGCGGGCCGATCGGCGGCGGCAAGTCGACGTCGTTCCTCGTGTCGGCGGACCGGGAAGCGGAGGATCTCTGGGCGATCGTGTACGCGGCCACGCCGGCCGGCACGTTCCAGACGATCGTCCCGGCGCCGGTCCGGACGTTCTCCGTGTCGGGGACCGTCAGCCACCAGGTCGGGAAGAAGCACACGCTGTCGCTGCGCCTGACGTACCAGTCGGAGACCGTGCAGAACGAGGGCGTCGGGGGCACCACGCTCCCCGAGGCCGGGGCGTCCGCATCCGACCACGAGGCCGAGATTATCTACACGCAGCGGACAATCCTGTCGCCGAAGCTCGTCAACCAGGTCCGCTTCCTCTACGGACAGGCTCGATCGTCGTCTTTTAGCGCCACCCTCGCGCCGAGGATCGTTGTCCAGGACGCGTTCACGGGAGGTGGCGCGCAGGTCGACAGCGTGGACACGGAGCGCCACTTCACCCTGAACGAATCGCTGACGTGGTCGGCCGGCAAGCACCTCGTGAAAGGCGGCGTGATCATCCCGGACTGGAGCTGGCGCGGGTACACGGACCGCAGCAACTACGGCGGCACGTTCTCGTTCGCGAGCCTCGACGACTACACGGCCGGCAAGCCCTACATGTTCGCGCAGCAGCAGGGCGACCCTGCGCTCGACCTGGTGCAGAAGATCGTGTCGCTCTACGTGCAGAACGAGATCTCGGTGCGCAAGAACCTGGCCGTCACGATGGGCCTCCGCTACGACTGGCAGAATTTCTACGGGGACAACAACAACCTGGCTCCGCGGCTTTCCTTCGCGTGGGCCCCGGGGAAGAAGGGCACGACGGTGGTGCGCGGCGGCGTCGGCCTCTTCAACGACCGTCTGAACGAAGGGCCGATGGCCGACGTCATGCGATCGAGCGAGGGCCGGACGTTCAAGTACGTCCTGCTGGACCCCGGGTACCCAGACCCGATCGGCCCCGGCTCATCACTCCAGGATGAGCCCACGAGCCTCGTGCAGCTCCAGTCGGGGCTGGTCATCCCGCACTCGATTCAGTACAGCGTCGGCATCGACCGGCAGGTGTGGAAGGGCACGACCCTGTCGGTCAACTACATCGAGTCGCACGGGTTCCACCTGATGCGCTCGCGCGACGTCAACGCGCCGCCACCGCCGCTGTACGCCGAACGGCCGGATCTGGAACACGGCGTCATCCGGCAGATCGAGTCGACGGCCGGCCAGCAGGGCCGCTCCCTGCAGGTGGTCTTTCGGGGGAAGTTCGCGCGGCTCTTCAACGGGTCGGTGCAGTACGTCTTCGGGCGCGCGTTCAACGACACGAACGGCATCGGGTCGTACCCGGCCAACAACTACGACCTGACCGGGGAATGGAGCCGCGCGAGCTCCGACGAACGGCACCGCTTCGACCTGGTCGGGGCGGTCAACGCCGGCCGATGGTTCACCGTCGGCATCGCCCTCTCGGCGCGGTCGGCTCGGCCCTACACGATGCGGATCGGCCGCGACGTCTACAACAACGGCACCACCAGCGCGCGGCTGCCCGGCGTGCCTCGCAACAGCCTGCAGGCCACCGGCTCGGCCAACCTGGACCTGAAGTGGTCGCACACGTTCGCCCTGGGCGAGTCGAAGGATGAAGACGAAGGCGCGAAGATCACGGTCGGCGTTGACGCCTTCAACGTCCTGAACCATGTGAACTACACCGGGTACGTGGGGAACCTCAGCTCGACGTTCTACGGCGAGCCCACATCCGCCCAGGCGGCGCGCCGCATGCAGCTCACCGCGCGGTTCGAGTTCTGAACGGGATCGGCCTGGAGCCGCAGGTTGATACGGGCCGCCGCGGCCAAGGGCGGCGCCACCTTGACAGTCCGGCCCGGGAGCGGCTTCCGGCGTACACCCCTGAATCACCCCCGGCGGCAAGCGCCCCAGGAGTGGAGATGTGAAGATAGCCGTCATCTTTTGATTGCGTTGAGGTAAGTGGTGCGCCCGACCCTTCGGCTCGCTCCGCTCGCTCACCCGTTTGACGGCAAGAGCCTCGTGGTCAGACCCGAGAATGCTGTGGACCTGCCGAACCCACGCTCTCTCCGGTGGCACAACGACCACGCGTTTTTGTCGTAGCGCGGAGGGAAGCGCAAGATGCCGCGTGACCTTGACTCTCGCGTTCGCACAGCGGCGTTCCACTTCCTCGATGCGGAGACGCGCCCTGTTGCCGACAAAGTCCTGCCGCATGCGCTGCTCGCAAAGGGCTTCATGTTCGACGGCCAGCGTGTCCCTCTCGTGAGTCCTCAGGGGATCTTCAAGCCTGCCATCCTTCCGGAGATGCCGCTCACTATCCGGACGAAGTACGTCGAGGACGGGGAAGCGGCTCCATACCGTGACGTGATTGGAACAGACGGCCTGTTGCGCTACTGCTACCGAGGAACTGACCCTGGTCACCGTGACAACGTCGGCCTGCGCTTGGCGATGCAACGTCAGGTGCCGCTGATCTACTGCCATGGCGTGCTGGCGGGCCGCTACCTCGTCGAGTGGCCAGTGTTCATCGTCGGGGACTCGCCGGGCGAGCTTACCTTCACGGTCAACATGGACGAACATCGATTTGCGTTGCTCGAAGATGTGGAGGCGAACGACTCTGAGACCGATGGCCGTCGGCGCTATATCACTCGACAGGTCCAACAACGCCTGCATCAGGAAGGATTTCGACAGCGCGTCATGGCCGCCTATCTGGCAC
>Ga0315275_10004365_pt1 | contig 13200 bp, 6 predicted proteins | sample YL17G03_0_MG_FD_205557 | JGI IMG/M metagenome (GOLD analysis project Ga0315275, IMG submission 205557) | Sediment microbial communities from Yellowstone Lake, YNP, Wyoming, USA - YL17G03_0 | ecosystem: Environmental > Aquatic > Freshwater > Lake > Sediment | place: USA: Wyoming | collected... | reverse complement strand
CTCCCCTCGAGAAGTAGATGGAGTAGAAATCGTCGTCCACTCCCTGCTCCGGCGGCGTCGCCGTGAGCGGGAAGACGCAGGGCAGGTCGTTGCGCTCGCAGAAGGTGTGGATCGGCGTCCAATCGCCGTCGGCCAGCCCGCCGACCACGGCGAACACGGGCTGCTTCGCGTACTGGGCCTCGAGCTGGGCCGGCCACGTTCGCGGGTCGCCCTTCACGACCCACTCGTGCAGTTCCCAGTGGCGATAGAGATCGTACTGGGACTTCATGTCCCAGGGCCCGCGCTCGCGCCGGCGCGTCTCGTGGCGGGTGTCGGCATTCTTCACCGTGACGAATTCCCGCAGCACGCCGAGCATCGCCTGCTGCCGGCGCTGGTCGCTATCCGGCGACGTGATGGTCGCAAGGTGAAGCGTTGAATCCGTCACGCCCGGCGGGGGAGTCCCATTGAGCGTGCCAAGGTAGGTGCCGAGCGACGCGGCATCCCCCTCGGTCACCGTGTAACGCGGCATCGTACCCGAGAGAGGTCGGCCGGCCGGGTCGATGCCGTCGCGCAGGGCGCGAAGGAGAGCCGGGGCGTCATAGGCGGGCCTCGTGCCAGGCCCGGTCGTGCGCACTCCCATCTGCGGGTTTCCGAGCGTCACCGGGCTGAAGAGCACCCGGCCCACGATCGGCGGGGCAGTCACCGGTCCTTCCGTGGTTCCCCAGCCGCTGCGCCGGTGGCAGTTCACGCAGGGCATGTCGGTGCTGCGCAGCCGGAGGTCGCCCTGGACGGTCACGGCCACTGCGTTGCCACCCGGGCCGATGCCCGTCCGGTAGAAACGCTCTCCTGGAGTAGTGCCCGCCGGCGAAGACCGCACGTCACTGCTACGCGACAGGTGCGCCGCGGAGGTTCCCCCCGCCGTCACGGAACCGGCAGCCAGCACGCCCCACGCCCCGCACAGCGCGATACCGAGTCCCAGGGCGGCCGGCCGGAATCGCGTCACGTCAGCGGTGCTCCATCGCCGCCGCGCCGGCGGCGTACGCCTGCATCAGTACCTCACCGCTGGCAAGCCCGTCGAGCCGTTCCCACGGGCCCGAGCGGGTGCGCCGCACGAAGGTCGCGGCGGTGTGGCTTTCCTTGCTCCCGCGGAAGGCGCCGAACGCGCGCTGCGCGGCTTCGCTCGTGGCGGGATCACCGGTCAGGAACATCCAGTCCCTGCCCGCACCCTGACGCGCCGCGTACTCACGCAGCCGGGCCGGGGTATCGGTTTCCGGGTCGATGGAAATCGAGACCAGCCGGACACCGCGGTGCTCGGCTGCCAGGCGACCCTCGAGCTGCGCGAAGCCGGCGCTCATGACCGGGCAAATCGTGGTGCAGGTCGTGAAGATGAAGTTCACCATCACCGGCACGTCGGCGTTGACCGCATCGCGCAGGGCGACCGATCGGCCGTTCGCATCGACCAGCGTCAGGTCGTCGAGGTTCGGCTGCGCCTCCATCGCGCGGAGGTTCGCAGGAGCCGCCGTGTTGGACATCGCCATGCGGTGGTGCTCATGGCCTGCCATGGGATCCTGCGCGCCTGCCGGCGTCGCCCCCGCCGCCAGCGCGATCCCTACGCTCGCCACTGTCACCACCATGCTCATCCGGCCTGTCTGTCTGGTCATCTTGGTTCCTCTTTCATCCCGCCTTGCTCACCGCACGACGATCCCGCTCGCGCTGAATTCACCGATGGTCACGGTCACCCGGCTGTACTTCGCGATGAAGTGGGCGGGATTCCCGAAGAACATGAAGTAGGTCCGGCCCTGCTTGGGATCGTTCGTGCTTCGCAGCGCGCCCGTTTTGGGAGGCGTCGGCACCATCATGACGGCGCCCGTCTTCTCATCCTTCAGCACGGGCTTGTACTTCCGATCGAACAGCGGTGCTGCCTTCGCCGGGTCCAGCACCACGAAGCGGAAATCCAGCATGTAGCCCGCGGCCGTCAGTCGAAGGCTGTCGACCCGGATGCCCCACCGCGCCTCGATCGCCTCCGTGTCGATCACTCGGAGCGGCGTCGGCGCGGGCGTCGACGTCGCCGTCTCTGCGGGGCCGGGTGGCCGTGGAGCCGAAGCGGAGTTCGCCGCCAGGGCTTCCTGGACAGACGCCCGGGCGGGCGCTCCGGAGAGCAGCCCGCCCAGGACGATAGCGAGAGTCATTACGCGTGACGTGCCCATGAACCCAGGTTACCCTTAGTCGTTGTTCACGATGGTCCCCGTGCCGCGGGACTTGGCGATTGTCGCGCCGACCGGCGCCGAGAGGTCGACGTAGAAAACCTCGTTCAGCTCCGCCCGGGTGTCACCCTTGATGACCACGGTTACGGCCATCGACGTCACGCCCGCCGCGAAATTCAGGCTGCCGGACTTGGTCACGTAGTCGCACCGCAGAAGGTTGAGCACGCCGGTTGCGCTGCAACTCGACGCTCCGCCGAAAGCGCCACCCACGAGCGGTCCATCGGCCGTCGCGTAGTTGACGGTCACCGGCGTGGCGCTGGCCGACGACAAGGTCACGTTGAACGTCATCGTCGTGGTGCCGCTGTTCGGCTCGGTGATCGACACGTCGTTGATCGAGAGCGTGGGGGGCGGCGGCGGGCTGATCTGATCAGCGCCCCTGGTCGGATAGACCCCAGTCATGATCCGTGAATCCGCGGGAACGTCCGCGTCAACCCGCAGCCTGACGGGGACGGCGTCCACCGTGGCGTAACGACCGGCCACGCCTCCGATCTGACCGCCGAACAGCGGTTGCCCGTTCACGGCCGTGCCGAGGTGGTAGTCCCCGTACGGGAGACCGGTGTCGAGGCGGTTGAGCGTCAGCGGCCCGAACATCGGCCGGATGAAATTGCCGCCCTCGTCGAAGACCGCCGGCACCGGGATGGCCGACGCGATGTCGGGTGCGACGATCGACTGCTTCCGGTCGCCGTTGTCGTAGGCGCGCACGAAGGCTGGCGCCGTGATCGAGTTGTTCGTGCCCGTGACGCCGTCCAGCGTGGTCACCACGGAGTAGCTCGTGTTGATGCCGCCGGTGGCGCCCAGCACTCCGAAGTCCCAGTAGGGAGCCATCGAGTGGCCTGGTCCGGCCGCGCTCTGGATCAGGCCGTACTGCGGGCCCTGATTGTCGAGGTTGACCGTGCCGCAAGCCGGGTTCAGCGGATCCGGACAGGTGATCTGGCCGAAGGAGTAAGAGCGGTTCTGCCAGACGACCGAGTTCCAGACTGCCGGGTTCGAGTAGCCGCTCGCCACGCCCAGCGCGGTGTTCAACTGCGGGCTGTTCGCCCGGGACACGATTCCGGCCGGCAGCGGCTGCGACTGATTCGGGCCGGCCGGGAACGCCGCTCCCGCCACCGCGAGGCTGTAGTTGCGCGCTACGGTGTTGTGGAAGATCTGGACGCTGACGGCATCCTGCAAGGCGATGCCGCCGCCCGCCAGGCCCGCCACGTTGTTCACGATCGTGTTGCCGAACAGGTCGATGCGGTAGCGGCGTGCCGCGCCTTCGGACCCGTTGACGTAGGCCAGCGCGATGCCGGCGCCGTCGCCGATCGCGGCGTTCCCCTGGATCAGGTTGTTGGACAAGATCACGCTTCCCGATCCCGGCGTGAGTTCCGCCGCTGCCGGCAACCGGCCGCCGACGTAAATGCCGCCGCCGCCCTGGGCGCTGTCCTGGTTGAACACCTCGTTGAACACGATGGTGTTGTGGTCGATCGTGCCCTGGTCGCTCTGGCCGATGTGCGCGATACCTGCGCCGCGACCGAACGTGAAATTGCCCGCCACGAAGTTGTTTGTCACCTTGTAGAATCCCGCGCCCGTGCCGATCGCGATGCCGCCACCGCTGTCGTAGTCCAGGCTCGAGTTCTGCAGGACGTGGTTGTAGGCAACGGTGACGTAGTCGTTGTGCGCCGCGCCGTCGGCCAGGTCAGGCACGGCCCCGGGATGGCCGATCTTGATGCCACCGCCGAAGTCGCCCGTGTTGCTGTAGATCCGGTTGTTCTGAATCTCCAGATTGCAGGCGAACGCGTTCACCTCGATGCCCGCCGCCTGGTCGGACCCCGTGATCCCGAAGCCGTCGATGCGGGCGTTCGGCCGGCCCCCCAGCTGGAGACCGAAGGCCTCGGTCAACCCCAGCCGCACGACTTGGGGGCATGTGACTCCAAAGATCGGGACGTTCCGCGCCAGCACCGTCACGGCGGCACCTTCCCCGCCCAGCATCGGCCCGAGCAGTTCGCCGGTCGGATCGAACCCGGCCGCCAGCTGGGTCGCCTGGAACGGCAGCAGGTAGCTGCTGTTCGCCGTCAGCGTGGCGTGAACGCGGTTCCGCCAGGCCTGGATCTTCTCAGCCGGCGTCTTGACCGCGTTGATGATCGTGGACGGCGCGCCCCAGCCCTGCAGCCGGATCGGCTTGTCCATCACCACCAGTTCATCGTAGGTGCCGGGCGCCACGAGCACCAGGTCGCCCGCGCTCGCCGCGTCGATGGCGGCCTGGATCTTCCCGCCGGCAGACACGGTCTTCGGGGGCGCCACAGCCGCTGCGAGCGGGCCGGCAATCGTCAGCGTCACGCCGAGCGCCGAGTCGCGCTTCTGCGTCGGCGTGCACCCGGCGTCCAGGCACCGGACCACCTTGACCTGTCCGGTCTCTGTCCCCGTTGGGATGACAGCCGTGATGGTCGAGTCGTTCCACGACGAGATGTTCGCCGAGAGAATCAAGGTCGCGCCCACGTAAAGCTGGCCCTTGACCGAGCCGAACCCGTAGTCCCTCGTGATGTTCTTGGGGTTACCCGAGCCGTTCGGCAGGTTGGCGTCGAACGCCGGGTTCGTCACCTGCGTCGGGCCTTCCGACTTGATGGTGATCGTGCGTGCCGCCGCATTGGCCGGGATGTCGACGATGTACGGTCCGATCCCGCCGGTCGCCGATGCACCCTGCGTGACCGAATAGATGACTGGCGTCTTGTCCGGCAGTTCGGCATCGAGCGTCGCCTGGCCCGGGCCGGCGAATGCGCCCGTCGGCACCACCGGGGTGTCGAGGTAGGTCGTGGTGCCCGGCATGTAGTTCAGCGTGTAGCAGAACTGGCTGTACTGCTTGTTGTAGAAGGCATCCGCGGACCCGTCCGCCTTCGTGGGCGAGTTGATGCACGCCGTCAGCATGCTCGGCGTCATCCCGCTGGGGATCGCCGTGCTCGCGGTGTAGGTGCTCGGCACCAGCGCGTTGTAGACCCCGTAGCGGTCCGTGTAGGTCCGGGAGATCTCCCGCCCGGTCCAGTCGCGGATCGAGACCGGCAACCACGGTGGAGCGTACTTCTCGCCGAACTGCGGCGAGTTCGGATCGAACTCGTTCGAGGCATCGTCCAGCACGAAGCCGATGATGTGGCCCGCGATGGGCGCCTCGGTGAACAGGAAGAAGTTGGCGGCCGCGTTGTTGCCGTTCCTGACCGTGACGAGTTTCTCGTTGCACAGAGGCATCTCGTCGCCGGCATACGCGGCAAGCACGCCCGGGAAGAGCGCCAGCTGCTCCGGCACGGTGTGAAGGTCGCCCACGCAGAAGGGCGCCCAGATCGGGTCCTCGAATCCCTTCTCCTTCGGCGGAGCGGTGTTCCCTCCGGCGTCGGCGAGCGGGTACCCCGCCAGGTAGAACTCCGCCGGGACGTACTCGTCACCGAAGTCGACGTTCTTGTCCTCCTCCTTCACCAACTGGTACCCGGTGGGCGGAATGACCTTGACGACGTAACTCCCGGCCGGGAGCGGCTTCTGGACCGTCCGCTGGTCGAGCGGCAAGTTGTACTCCTGGCCGGCGGTCGGCCCCTGGAGAATGGTGTAGAAGGCGTACCCACCGTCGAAGACCGCCGGACGAATCTGGTTCCAATTGCGCATGCCGTCGTAGCAGTCCGTCGCCTGGTTCAAGTAGCTGAAGACCGCGCCCTGGCACCCTGTCGGGACGCTGTCGTCCCAACTGTCGGTCTGGACTTCGTTCAACAGGTGCGTGCGGCTCGCATCCCAGAGCTGCACCGTCGCCCGGGCGATGCCCGGCTCCCACGGCTCCGGGGTGCCCCACCGCGCGTTGTTCTCGGCGCGGGTCGTCGAGTAGTGAACGATGCCCGTGATACCGCCGTTGAACTCGTCTACGTCGAACTTCCCGTTGCCGTTCCAGTCCGTGTCGCCGGTCCCCGGGAAATCGTCGAACGGCGCGACGTTGATGTCCGTCGAGTGGCTTCCCGCCATATCGTAGGGCGCCTTGCCCCACAGGAACACGTTCGTCAGGCCGACGAAGCCCTGGAAGCCCTCGAGCAGCGCGGGGCCGGTTTCCTTGCGGGCAATGCCGCCCAGAATGGCACTTTCGTTGGCGCCCCACTCCGAGAAACGGGTCTGCGGTTGCGGCGCCAGGACGCGGTAGTCGGCGTCCGCGCCCACCGCACCCGCCCACGCCGTGTCAGTAAGCGGGTTGCCGCCGTTGTCCACGACCGTCGTCACGCCCGTGGCCCTGAACCGGCCGTAGTCGACTTCGGCAATCTGCCACGCGAAGAACGGGAAGGTCTCCTCGAAGGGCAGGAATCCCGAGCCGTCGGTGGCCGACGACTGGTAGACCGTCCCATCGCGCCACCGCGTATTGATGGGCACCTCACGAATGCCGACCTCGCCGGCGGACCGCTGGCCGTTCTTGTCTGTGTCCTCGAACACGTAGTGATAGAGCCGGGTGAACCACGAGAACACCGGGATGTCGCCCAGAGCCTTCGTGGCCGGGTCGCTGGCTCCCACGACCACGCTCTTGGCGGCGAAAATGGTGTCCAGCGCCGAGTCCCAGATCGCCAGCGTGTAGGTCCCGGGCGGGACGCCCTCGATGCTGAAGGTGCCATCCGCGTTGGTCGGCTGCGCATACAGCAGTTCACCGTCGACGCCCACGTTGAGGGCCACCCAGGCCCGCGTGAAGTCGAAGGGCGCGCCGCTGAACATCGTGAAATCCGGCGGCCGCGACTGGTGCAGGTTCGTGATCGTGCCCGTGATGGTCTTCCCGCCGCCACCGGTCGTCAGCGTGTTGGTGGGCTGGACGAACCCGATCTCGACGTGCGGACCGGCCGGTCCGAATTCGGTGAAGTAGTTCGGCTCGTTGGCCTTCACCCACGCGTCCTGGCCCTTCTGGCCCTCAATCGTGGTGGTTTGCTGCCAGTTCTGACCCGCCGGCGGAATCACCTTCACGGTGTACTTGCCCGGGCGGAGGTACTTGAAGCGGGCGAAGCCATCAGCGTCGCTCAGCACGAAGCCCTGGCCGAGCGTCGCCACCTCGTAGCTGTCGCAGCCGGACGGGTTGGCGCACGCCGCGTAGGTCGTACCGAGCGGGTTCCCGAACGAGTCCTGCATCATCTGGCCGCCTGCCATGCCATACCGGCCGCCGGCATCGTCCAGGCTCACTTCAAACCCCACGAGCGGGTTCTCGTTCGTATCCCACTGGTTGTTCAGGGGGGAGTTGTCCTGGAACACGCGCACCAGAATCTGTGCGGTCGGAAGCGGCCCCTTGTCCACCATCACCGTGACCGCCGTCTGGTTGAGGGCGATCGGCGCGCCGCCGTTGGAGAAACCACCGGACTTGGGCAGCACCGAGACAAAGTACCGCTTTGCCGGGTCCACACGCGGCGGGGTGTTTCCGTCGCCTGACTGCACCACCGGCGCATAGCTCCTGTGGAAGCTCACCGCCAGGGTATTCGGATCCAGCGCGCCAGGAGTAACCAGGTAGGTCGGATCCTCTTCGAGCGTCCACTTGTAGTCGGTCACCGCAACCGGCGCCGCGGTCGGATTCCGCGTGTCGACCCCGAGCACCGTCAGCGTGATCGGATCGCCAGTCGGCACCGCCGACGGGACCGGATGGACGCCGATGTCCACCACGGCCGGCGACGACACGTTGCCGGCACCGATGCCCATGCCATCGCCGGCGACGAACCGGAAGCTGTCCGTGCAGGGCGCGGCCGGGGTACACGCGGCGGACCTGTAGACCAGCGTGCCGCCGGGGATAACCGCCCCGGGCGAAGCGGCGCTCACGAAGAGATCTCCCGCGCCGAGGGTGCGCTGGGCCACCGCCTCCAGGTAGCCGCCGGCGCCCTGGCCTGCGGTCACATCTGTCGGAATCGTGAAGTGGGTCGGGTCGACCACCGTCACGGCCATCCGCGTCCCGTTGAGCGCCGGCTGGGCCGTCGTATCGGTCAAGATGATGTTCTGGCCGGTCGTCAGGCCGTGCGGCGCGTTGGTCGCGACCGTATCCGTCGCTGCGTCGATCGACGCGATCGCGGCCCGGGACACGCCGGAGAGCGTCAGGGTTCCCTTGGTGGGCAACTGCGAGATGTAGAAGCTCACCGGGTCGCCGTCCGGGTCGACCGCGGTGACCGTCACGGGCTTCGCGGCGCCCTCATCGATTCCCAGGGAAAGGGGATAGGCTATCGGCGGATCCTGCATCGGCAACACGCTGATGACCACCTGGGTCGGCGCGCTCGCGTCCGACCCGTTCAGCGCCACGTAGAAGAAGCTGTCGATGCCCGAGAAGTTCAACCGCGGGATGTAGGTGAACCCGCCCGTCGGGTCCAAGGACACCGTTCCCGCCATCGGCGCCGAGTAGATCTGCGCCGTGCCGGCGCCGGTGTCGTTCGACAGCACGCCCAAGCCGCCGACCGAAAACGGCAGGTCCTCGGTGGACGAGTAGATGTCGGGAACGCCCGTGACCGTGCCGCCGCTGCCGCCGCCGCCCGCGCCCTGGGCGACATCCAGCTTGGCGAGCATGCCGCCGAGCGGCTGGTTCAGCGCCTCGAGCCGGAGCGCCCGGTCGTACACCGTGTACTGGCCCGCCGCCGCGGGCACCCAGATCGCGTCGTGGGTCTTGCCCGCCGGCAGCAGCACCGTGGCCTGCGTCCGGGCATCCGCATACGGGCTACCGTCCTCGGCCACGATTGACATCGACGCGTTGTCCACCACCGCGACGTGAGTGACCAGGCCGGCGTTGAGCATGCGCACCAAGGTGCGCTCGCCGGACACGCCTGCGGCCAGCGGCGTCGCGCTGGCCACGTACGACTCGCCGTTCACCAGGAAGAGCGACGGGGAGTAGTCGATCGTGCTCGTCGGTCCTCCCGCCACCGCGTTGCCATACGTGCCGTCGGCAACGGCGCGGTGCAGTGCAACGTCGATCTCGCTGAACAACAACAGCGACTCGTGCGCGTACGAAATACCCGTGTAGGCCACGTCCGCGGCCGCGTCCTGCGTGACCGCGCCGTAGAGGCCCATCTGGACCTGGACGGCCGGGTGCGAGCCGCTCTGATACAGGTAGGTGCCGGGCTTGACGCCACCCCACGTGTAGGTCGCGGTTCCGCCGCCCGGCGAAGCTTCCGGAGCGAAGGACACGATGCGGCCGCCGCCGTCCCGGACCGGGTTGCCCGGCGCGGCCAGGCCGGGAATCATGATCGACACCGGCTGCGACAGCGTGTTGACAAGCTGGATCGTCAGGGTCGACGCGCCCGGCGCCACCGTAATGCGGGGGCCTGGCACCGTCGGCGCTTCGCCGGCGTCGAGCGTGCCGTTGCCATTGGAGTCGAGAGCGAAGCCCCACATCGGAACCGCGGCGCTCGTACCATTGGGCAGCGTGACCGACTTGGTCAGCGGCGCCGCGATGAGGTGAACATCCTGGCCGGCAGCGCCTGACGCGAGGAGCGTCATGGATCCCAGCGCGAGGATGGCGACTCTGATCACGGATGCGATTCGGCGGAAATTGTGCAGCGTCATGGAAGCAGCCCTTTACACTCCAGTTACTCGAGTTCACCAAACCCCGTCGCACGCGCCGGGCGCTGACCCTGCCCTGATCCTCTCAGGCACGAACAGTGTCCGTCCGACTGCGGGTGCGTCACGGGGCGGGTGCGATCGTCACGTTTACCGGCACAATGATCAGCATCGTCATCATCCCGCCCGGGAAGATGTCGAAGTTCGTGATTTCCTTCTCCGTGTGCGAGTGCCACATGTAGGAATAGCCTGCGTCCGGGTTGAGCCCGCCCTGACCCGGCGGCAGCAGTCCCAGCACGCCCATGTACGGGCTGCCGCTCCAGAAGCCGCCGAAGTCGGTGCTGAGCAAATCGGGCAGCACGACCGGGATACGCTTGCCGTGGTCCGCGCAGTACTCCTTCGTGTCGGGGTCGAGCCCGTCCAGGCCGGCGTTGCACGTGTTTCCGGGGAATGGCCCGTCGGGATGGTGCGGCGCCCCGTAGATGTCCCACCCGAGGTCCTTCGCCGTCCACGTGAAGATCGCGTCCACGGTCTGCCCCGGGACCGACTGGATCGTAAAGACCTCGTGCGAGAGGTCGATCGAGTCCCCCGACGGTGGCGCGGTGCTCTGCAGCAGGTGTCCGTCCACCGCGATCACGCGCGCGTGGTTTCCGTGGTGGTGAAACGGGTGCATGTCATGGCCGCCGCCGATCACCCGCATCAGCACACGCTCACCGGGATGCATCCGGACCAACGCGCCGTAGGGCTGCGTCGGGAATCGCTCCCCGCCGTCCTCGGCCATCGTGTCCGGCGCGTTGCGCCCGTTGAGGAACCAGTAGTTGGGCATGTAGTCGGTCAGGAGGCTCGTGCGGTAGACCGCATCAACGCCCTGCTGCTCAACCAGGTCGTGGATGTGCGAGTCCATCTCGGACAGGAAGAACAGGTACTCCCGGTCGAACGCCGACTCGGAGGTGTTGTACGCCTGGCTGGCGCCCGACGACGGCCTCACGATCAACGCGCCGGCCAGCCCCATCTCGATCTGCAAGTCGGGATTCGAGCCGCTGGAGTATTGGAATGTCCCTGCGCGCGACGCCGCGAAGCTGTAAGTGACCGTGCCACCCAGCGCCGCCTCCAGCGTCAGCGGCCCCTGCACGCAGGGCTGCGACTTGCACACGGCGGTGACGCCTTCCTGTCCGGGGAAGATCAGCGAGACGCGCTGTCCGGCGCTCGCAGGGAGCTGATTGGTGACGTCGATCGTCACCGGGTCCCCCTGGTTGACGAGGAGCGTCGGCCCGGGGTACTGGGCGCGGTTGCCCGTCGCGAAGCCCCAGAACAGAATGCTCCCGCCGTCCGGCGTGGTGACCCGGTCTGCCTTCGCGGAGAGCGCGAAACTCGGGCCCGTCTGGCCGACGATCGACGCCCCGGCGTCGGTCGCAGCCAGGCAGCAAATCAGAGCGACTGCCGCGGCATGGACGCGCAGCAGGACGTGGACTGTGCTTTTAAGCATCGTGCGGTCTCCCAGCATCACTAGTCACCGATTCGAACCGTCGCTCATGAGGGTACGGCTACCTGATCTGAATCTCGGTCATCATCCCGCCAAAGTCCTGGGTGTCGTTGCTCAGGTAGTTCAGGTTCGTCGTGTAGAGAACGTAGGTCGCGCCGGACACCAGGCCCGTGGTGTCCAGGATGACGTCAATCGACTCTCCGCCGCCCAGCGTCACCGAGTTGGTCGTGTAAGAGAGGTTCTTCCCGGTGGGCCCGCGCAGCAGCCTCGCATTGTGGCCGACGACCTTCATCGGAAGCGTCGAGCCGAGCGTATAGAACCGCGTGACCGCCAGGTTCGAGAGACGCAGCAGGATGCGCTGTCCGGGTGATGCCGTGATCAGGCTGTTGATCTTCTGCGACGCCCGAGGCCCGAGGTCGGTGTCCGTTACCAGCGCCGCCGGGTTGACCGTGTCGGGATACCCGCGGCCGTTCAGCATCGGGTACTTGTCCCGCATCGCGGCAAACGGAAGCGGCTGGATCGCGAGGTGCAGATCGTGGAAGTTCGGGTCGAACGATCCGATCTGGATCGGGAACTCGACGTCGTACCCCGTCGAGCCGTCGCCGTCGTTGTACGCGTAGCCCTGTGGCGCGCCGCTCGGACCGCCCTCGAGTTTCGCGACCGGGCAGGCGCCGCCCGGACACCCGGTCCGGTTCTGCTTCGGCTCGACATAGAGGTTGCCGAGCATGCCCATCTGCATATGCTCGGTCGCCTCCACGTGGCAGTGATACATGTAGGTGCCGGGCTCCATGATCTTGTAGTAATAGGTGAACGTCGAGCCCATGTGCACGGTCGTGGACGACTCGGGCACGCCATCGAACACGGCCGCGGCCTGCGGGAACCCGTGGAAGTGCACCGAGTGCGCGTCGAACAGGTCCGGCCGCAGCATCATGCCGACGTTGGTCAGATTGAGAAAGAAGTGTTCCCCCTCACGCACCCGGATCGTCGGCGCGGGGAAGTTGGCCGCAAGGCTCCCGGCGGTCATCACGTTCTGTGGCAGTACGCCCGTGACATTCGAGAAGCCGAAGGTGTACTGCGGGTGCCCATCCGCCATCGTCACCATGCCGTCGCCAGCCGTCAGATGCATGCAGCGCACGAGGTCGGGGATGCCGTCGCCGTCGACATCGGCGGGCCCGTCGGGGATCGAGTCGCCGTTGGTGTCGCCCGGGCACTGGACGAAGATCGCGCCCCATCGATGGGGATCCTGTGCCGAGAGAGACGTGCCGAGCATGAGCAGCGCGAAGACGGCCGTACCGACAGCCAGCAGCCGATGCATCATCCTGTCTCCCTGCGCCAAGCCGGTCGGCGACGTTTCGCGCCGGCCCGAGTGTGGAGTCTGCATGTCTTTCAACCTTCCTGTCCGTTCCCGTTCCGAGATGGAATCTGGTCGGTGAATAGCAACGGGTTCTAGGATATCCATGCTACTCAGACTCATCTAGTCGTAGTTTCATGGTTTGATGGGGGTTGTTCCCCGGCGAAACGCCCGGAAAACCCCGGTCACGGCAGGGGGAAAAACACGGGGCAACCCAGCGACGGCCGACCGGATCGAGTTCCTACGGCTGGATGACCCCGCGGCGGATCGCGTACCGCACGAGCCCGGCGGTGTCGTGGATGTCGAGCTTTTCCATGATCCGGGCCCGGTACGACTCCACCGTTTTCACGGTCATTTCGAAGATGTTGGCGACTTCCTTCGTCGTCCGGCCTTCCGCGACGAGTTGGAGAACCTCGCATTTCCGCGGCGTCAGTGCCCTGCAGGCGCCTCGGGGGCGAGCTGCACGACCCTGCCGCAGCCGCGAATCATGGTGGAGCCGCACCAACTCCCGTGTCTTTCAAGGGGATAGCGGCGACCGACCGCTGCAAGTCAAAGGTGGCGTCCCCAAGCGTGCCGAGTTGGAACCACCTTTCCGCATGGCTTCAACGGATGGACCTGCTTCG
>Ga0315275_10004364_pt1 | contig 13200 bp, 20 predicted proteins | sample YL17G03_0_MG_FD_205557 | JGI IMG/M metagenome (GOLD analysis project Ga0315275, IMG submission 205557) | Sediment microbial communities from Yellowstone Lake, YNP, Wyoming, USA - YL17G03_0 | ecosystem: Environmental > Aquatic > Freshwater > Lake > Sediment | place: USA: Wyoming | collected... | reverse complement strand
CGTCTTTTTTAATTCCAGTAGGTTCATCTTTTTGTGGTTCCGGTTCAGCCGTTTGCGAAACCTCACCATTCTTAAAGTTTATCTCGTAACGCTTGGTCATATCCATCCCTCGCTTTCGTAAAATGTCAGTCATCCAGAAACTCTTGTGCATTTCCAGGGCTTGAGCAATTATTATGTGTTGCTGTATAAGTTCCTGTCTCTTAACTCCCTCAGCCATTTCTTCGTGGCTGAGCTTCATTTTTTTGCCACCCATATTATTTTTTACCCTTAGTTACTTTAACGTGAGCAGGCAGGTGCTTAATATTCTTTGTATGTTTCGCCCACCTCTCCGCTGTTCCTTTCTTAATCTCACCCCTTGCTTCTGCAGCGAACATCCACTTTTGTTGAGTTCGTGATTTGAAAGGCATAGTTTTATTGTCGCGCACCAGCCGGTGCTGCTTGTTGCGACCTTTGTGGTCCTCCCGACATAACTTGCTCCTGCTGTTGTTGAGACCCGCGCCCGGCTACGGCCATTGCTTGTTCCGGCGGGGTCTTAGGAAGTGATTCTATATCAATATTCTTTTTCTTCATTGCAAGTTCAATTAAAGCAGTACGTCTTACCGGGTCCATCTCTAAGTTAATAAAATTAGACAGTGTTTCAAGTTCAGCCATCAGTGATACATTTTCACCGGCAATGACTACTTTTGCTCGTGGTTGAAAATCTTTCCAGAATTCTTTACGCAAAGGAATTATTGCTTCTTTCTTTTTCATAATTTCGGCAAGTTTAGCCTGCTTCAACGCATCAACATCTTCCTGAGTGTGTGGTCCGATTACGATTAAATTTCTGATGTACCAGGAATTTACAAGAACCTCGTAGTACCTCTTAAGCCATTTATCGTCTCCCATAATACGTAAAACCTCCTCAACCTTAAGGTCGTCAAGGAGGTCTGGAAGTATCCATTCGTTAATTAAATCTTGTAATGCAATTGTGAGTTTCTCGCGAATAAAATCAAACAGCTTGTTAGCGTTCTGATTCAACATTGCACCAAGTCTAAACGGCGTATTAGATGGTAATGATTCTCCGGTTACAACTTCGTAAGAGTTTGACAAGCTATCAGCCATCTGCATCAATCTATTCCAGTCAGCAATAAGTTGGTCAAGTCCCTCCATTCGGACATTCACCTGTTGAATATCCTCGGAACGAATAATGTCTCCGGACGTCAAGTCATCTAAAACGTTTTGCGCTATAACCTTATCTTTACTCCTAAAGATTGTCTTTGATGCCCATCCAAGTCCGCGCGCTATCTGATTGCCGATTTCATTGGAGCGTGTCTGAATATCCATTAAAAGTTCATACATACCAACTCTAAACCAGCGACCCTGATACCTGCCTCGGTGATATTCCATATAGGGCATCTTAGAAATCTTTTCTGCGTACAGAACATATCCGGCATCTTTTGTATTTTTTCCTCGTGGTTTACCGGCGATAACAATTTTAGCCAGAACGTATTTATCTTCAGAGCCACCACCCTTGCCCTGGGCTTCAAACAGTTGTTGTTCGCTGACTTCACCGTTTCTTTCAAAAATCTCATAGTAAGGATTCTCTGTTTCCTGGATGTCTGCCTCCTTAGTAGCGGAAAACTCTTTAGCACCACAACTTTTAATAACTTCTTCAATATTATTCCAAATATTTTTCTTTTCCCTAAGTTCTGATTGTGTCATTAAATGACGTTCAATGACTGCAGTATCTTTAAGTGTCTTAGCCGTCTGATTAATTACATAAAAATTCTTAAGGTCAACTATCTCATAGCCTCCTTTTACTTTTTTCCAGACAACATTACCCCAGGATGTTCCCTGTTCTACGGCCTCGTTTATCTGTTCACCTTGACCGGTATCTTCCATCCATTTATTTAAATAGCCATTAGCAATTAAAACCCGGGTTGCGTCTGCCACGCTATCCGAATAGACTTCAATATCTTTACGGTCAAAGTCTATGTTCTTGATTTCGGAATCACAACGTGGAGAAATAATATCAAACCAGTATTTATAATCCCCGTGTGAATCCAGTTTACCTTTCGGGTAGACCTGGTTCTGGTAATAAACTATTCGCTTTACCAGCTTGTATTGTGAAAACCTGTAACCCTCAAAAATTTCAACATCGCCTTCTGTGAAATCTCGGATTTCGTTTTCTATCGTTTTAAATATAGTCATAATTTCTTTCCACCTGTATTCATTAAATAGTCTATTGCCGATAGACCGGGGACAAATTCCCCACGAGTCTGCTGGTAAACCGGATGTTTAAAGTCCTGCCAGACCAGCTCAATGCCGGTTTCTTTAAAGTGTTCGGGAACGATATACCTCTTGGAGCCAGCTCCGGCCCCGGAGATATACCTGTTTCCGCCCAATTTCTTAATAATGTCAAGTATCTTTTGTTCTCCCTGGGTTTTAATCCCTAACTCGGAAGAACGGACAATTTCTGTTTTAATGTCAAGGAAAGATGTAATCAACCTGATAAGCGCCGTATTAAGCCCAGCAAGATTGGTAAGGCCAGAATTATAGATAGTTTCAATTTGCGGAAAATAATCATTGAAATATTTGGTGTTTCCGTATGAACATTCAATACTACGTAAGTGTTTTCTAATCCAGGTGCGATTTGCAAATACTGCGTCCTTAATAAGTAAATCCTGATTGCGGCCTTTAATTGGAATGTTCAGTTCAAGTATCGCCCGGGCCCCTTTAATCGTGGCACGCGTCTCATAGTGATGTTCTCCCATTGGAAGCTGTATGTCATCAAAGATAACAAAGGTGTCTGCTTGCGCTACCTTATCAAAGAATCCCAGCCAAGGTAAGTAATTCGGTTGATGAATTGCCACCGTTTTCATTTTTTATTTTGAAAGTCAAGGATGCGTTTGGCGGATTCACTTTTAAGCATCTTGGCGTTATTGACTATACAGTGCCCGCCAATTTTACCGTCTATATGTTGCAGAACGTACTTCTTGTAACAAGCGTAACCGAGCCTCTGGTAACCGATATTATATGTTTCGTTGGGGTGCGTATAAACGTTATAAAAACTCAACTTGTGTTTCTTGCAGTACTCGGCGATTTCTTTTTCCAGTAAGATATTTGCCCCATAAATCGTGGTATCCCATAACTTCAACGCTTCGGTATCATCAGAGCTATCAAGAATAACGCACTCAATGTCCAAATCAATAAAACTTCTGGCCGCTTCCATTGCACGCCTACCGCCGAAATATTTGACAAAAGTTCTAATACCGTCATAGAGGTAAGGATGGATTCCCCGGATTGGTGAATGCACCGCGCCTAACTTTTTGGAGGTTCCCACCGGTACAGTTGAATGAATAATGACAATTCCTTTCTTTTTAAGATATTTCTGATACGACTTAACGATTGAAATGAACTTTTGTGACCACGGTATGCAGATATGTAATACGTCATATTTCCCCATTGGCTTTGGCCCGCCGGTAATATCATACCCGTCACAATTTAAAATCCGTTGGATGGCCTCGCCCACCTCACCTAAACCAATAACTAATTGTCGTTTTTCCACCGTCATTTTGTCGCAATAATTGAAAAGTAATAATACAACGCTTTGCTTTTTAAAAACTTATTCTTGAATTTAAGAATCTTCGTGAAGGTGTCCGGATGCTCCGGGTAGTGATAAATGATACGCACCTTCCAGAACCCGGCATCTTCAAATTGCTTCTTAAGTTTAAGCGGGTCTAAACCCTTCTTCTGATGGTACTCAGCCACCTTCTCAATGTCTTCCCATTTTCCGTCTAAGTATTTATGCTTAGTGCGTAGAAATTTGCGCCTAAAGGTTAACCACCAGGAAAACCATTTATAGAATTCTGAGTTGGAGTCGTTGTCCGAATAGAACACGCCTCCCTTTTTTAATACCCTGAAGGCCTCCCTAATCGCCGGCTCTTGGTCATATAAGTGATGTAACACCGAGAAACAATTAATAAAATCAAACTTCTCGTCCTCGTAAAGTAGTTCGCCAACGTCCCCTAAGGTTAAGTTGGGCGTAACCTTCTCGGCAATGGCCAGCATCCCTTCAGAGCAATCAATGCCGTATACTGGGTCAAAATACTTTTTAGCAATCTTGAGTTGCTCGCCGGTTCCACAGCCCAAGTCTAAGAATGCACCACCCTTGTTTTCATCAAAAACATCTTCCACACGCTGGAAGTTTCCTTTCATCGTAACCTTGTCATAATCTTTGGCGTGATGATTATGATACTCGCGGTTGGCCTCCATTACGTCTTTATAGTCAGTCATTTTTTTGAACTCTTATGTAACCGTTTCTTTTTTGGAAACTGTTCCCTATAGAGATAAATAGTGAAATCGTTTGACTTGTAGTCGTGCCGGATAACGAAACGTTTGGTGAACGAGTTAAGTAGGATTCCGACAGCGAACGGGTTGCTGTATTTGATACCACGAGTCTTACGTCCGGTGGTAAGTGCTGACGTGAAATTGATAGCAATTCCAGTTTTAACTATGTCCCACATATAGGCCACGTCTTCAAGTAAATGCTTTTCCCAGTCAAGTTCTTCTATGTTGTAGGTCCCTGACGCAACTATGTAGTCGTAGAGGTCGGTCTTTGACGGAAGCTTACTCATAAAGCAGACGTTCTTGTAGCGCTTCTTGGCCCGGGTAATCATCTTAGAATTATTATCGTAACCGGCATATTGTGCATAGCCGTTTAGATATTTGTAAAGGTCACCGAACCCGCACCCCCAGTCTAAAATCCATTTATTCTTGATGTCGCCAATATCACATAAGGCCTGGAACCTGAGCATCTGTGAATGCTCACTGCCCCAACCCAAAGCTTTAGGGGTATCCTCAACGTTCTCGCTAAGGAGTTTATTATAAACTTGTTTAACGATGTCCACCTTCATATCATTAAGCGAATTACTTCAAAAGATTCTGCGTATAAAGTCTTAATTGCGATACCACGGGTCATTGCCCAGGCCCGGACAACATCTGGATTAAGATAACCCTTGTGGTCCTGGCTCTTGTACTCGGCTAAGGCCCGAATTTTGTTCTCTATATCACCTTCCTCTAACTTGACGAAACACGTTGTATGAAAAGTTGTCAAGTTCCAGGGGTATTCGTAGCCAAATATGGTTGTATCTTTGAATGCACGTAGGCCCTCGTTGTAAGCAACCTGATGGTCCTGGTGCATATCTTCAGGTGACGGTAAGAATACCAGGTCCGGACAATATTCTTCTTTGAATTTTATAAAAACATCAAGTATTTCTTGCCGCGATTCGGAAAAATAACGAACTTTAAAATTTTCAACACGAAAGTCTACTACACCCAAAGACTCCATTGCCCTATAAAACTCTACTTTGGGACTACCTTCTTCTAAGGAAAATGCTTCAGAAAGAACAAGTACTCTAACTTCATAACCTTCCCTTAAAAAACGTGAAATTGTGCCCCCACAAGCGATTTCTGCGTCATCTGTGTGTGGTGCTACCACTAAGACGCGTTTAAAATTATCCACCGTCATAATTTCGTATGCTTTTAATATTAAGTCCTAAGTCCTCGGCCTGCTCACGAATCTTGTCCTCCTTCCGCTGCTTTAAAATGCGCTTTGTTCTCGCTTCCGGGTCGTGATGCTCCCGCCATATTTGCTCAAACTGCCGGGTCGGCTCATTTTGTTCTTTCTTGCGTGGATTAGAGAAGTTCATAATCTTTATGTGAGTTGCGATTCTGTTCTATGCGTAGTTTTTCACCTCTTTCCTCCTGAAAGGTCAAATTCTGCCCGAACTCATTGCCAACTATGGCGTAACGCAAGGCGTCACAAAGGTGGTCGTTGACTTTCATTGGAACCTCTTTGCCGCTATGGTCCTCTTTGGGGTTCTCGTACCGATACTGAGTGACCTCATCCAACAGTTCCTTACAATCCTCTAAAATAAACAACCGGTGTTCACGTAAAAGAGTCTCTACTTTGGAAATTCCCATAGGGATGTCCTTATTGACCTCCCCCACGGTCATCCCAGCTCTCCTCATTTCGTCCAATCTGTCCGGTTCAGCCGGGTCCGGGTAGAACGTTTGTATCAAAGCCTCACGATTTAACTCCGAACACTTCTGAATGATGTCCGCACTCGTACGTTTCACCTCTTTCCATTCAGTGGTGACGTAATACTTGTTGTCTTTAATCTTAATAACGAGTATTGCTGCCGGATTCGTATAGCCCCAGTCAATGCCGGCGATAATTCGCTCCGGGTACGTGAGGTAACTGTCCAATTCACTGCCCCTCTTAAGGATATTTGAGTCGTCTACGTTCCAGACCAGGCCCTCCATCCTTACGAACCTGCCCTCATAGCGTCTACTGAACTCAGCCGGGCTCATACGGTCCCGTTCCTTATCAGCGAACTCCTTTGGAAAATACGGGTTATCTATAGAGCTCCAGTTAAAGAGCTCAACCTCAGGGTCCCTCCCCTCTTTGCTCGGCAAGTACACCTCTTTGTACAGCCAATTCATATAATAAGCGTTAGTCGTGCCAAATATCTGCCCGTGACTAATCGCTACCTTCCCTTTAGCAATCACCCAGGCTAACCGGCTCATCATCCCTATTTCGTCTAACCAGGCCCAATCCAGGTTAAACCCCTCTATTGCTAACGGCTCATCGGTACTTCGTATGTAAATTCTCCCCCCCGTAGGCAATTCTATCACCCCCTCCTGCTTCTTATGAAACCTCCTATACTCGGGGAATAAGTTAAAGAACGTATCCAGTGTCGCTTGTTGTAAAATCTTGATTGTCGGGGCTGCTATCAGACCGCTACCTAACGGTAACTCCACTATCTTCTTATTCGCCCAGGTAGCCCCTACAAACGTCTTGCCCCCCTTAGTACCGCAGATGGCTACTCCATACTGTTTCTTAAAGTTATAGGCTCTCCACTGTTCTGGGTGAAGGGATATTGTAGTTACTGGTTCCATAATTATGTTAGGGAGTGAGAATTGGGTTTGACAAGGGGGGTGATGCCGTGAATATTTATAAGGAAATATTTTTAAGGGGTGGGGTACGTGCCCCCCCGTCCTTCCTTGTCCTTGCTTGCTACCAGATAACATTTAATTAATAAGCAGGCCGGGAGAAATTACGCGTTAAGGGTTTACGCTTGCGCGCTGTTGATGACTTCCATCTGTTGCACCTTGACCACGCGTATTGGGTTTTGCATATCTCCGGACATCTCCATTGATTGGCGCGCTTTACCATCTACTATCTCCAATAAAAACATTCTCATTTTCGGGTCCTTCCAATAACTATCAATGATTTCCTTGTACAGTGCCGGGTTATTCTTGCGAATTCTCTTAAGACTTTTTATTAAATCATTCTTCAGAGAGAATCCGGAACCCTTGGGTCTTCCATTCGGATTGAGCACCTCACCCTTCAAAATCTTATGCCTTGGTTTACCTTCCTCTTTAACTTCCTTCTTCCCTTCTACTTCTTTTATATTGTCCTCTGTATTATCTATTGTTATTTCTTGGGGGGTTTCTATTGTTTCCGTGTATTTTATTTCCTGGTCCATTGTATTGGTTTCTCTTTACTCCCGGCATTTATGAGTTATGCACATTTCCGGTGTTTTGGGGCCTTGCCTATTGACAAGGTATTTAATAGGGAGTAAAATTAAGTTAGTAATTAATTAATAAGTATTCGCCAGTACTTTAATAAAATGAAGTGCAAAATATGTGATGATGATTTAAATGCTGTTGGTTCAATCCAATGCGGATTAGTTCATCAAAAATATCAAAATAAAAGATTGGAATATTTACGAAAACAGATAAAAGGTGAATGCATCAGTTATGGCGAGATTGCAGAATTACAGAGTTTAGCAAAGTATATTGAAAAGGGGGATGTTGAATTATTAGAATGGGCAGGAGTAAAAGAATAATTTTCTTGGTCCGGTCCGGATATTCTGGCGAGTTTCCGGGCCGGGATAAGGTAATTATTAATCGCAACGGCCATTAGTTGCACCTTAAAAATGAAAAATAAAACAAAGTGTACGAGTTGTGAAAAATTGATTGATAAAATTGATATTGAACCCGGGCCTTATTACGACATTGATGGTAAAATTATATGCGAGGAATGTTGGAATGCCGAACAGGAAAGCGCCGGAGAATATGCCTCAAGTTGTTTTCATTTCGGACCAGATGGTCCGGATGAGCCGGAATATTTTTCCGAAAAGCTTAATCATTATTGCGGAACAGAGTATCCGGAGCCAGTGAAAAACGAGAAATGGGTTTCATCGGACGCTTGGCGCGGTTATACAGATTTTGTTTTAAACCCGGGTTATGTTGAAGTTGCCGATGGTTGGGTTACTGGCTGGCCGGACTCTACAGTCCAGCGTAAAATTGAGCTTGGGGAGATATTTCAGAAGTTGCAGAACGGAGAGATTAAATGTCCGGTTGAAGTCTGGTGGCTTTTCGGGATTACATCAAATGTTTTTTCTACCGCATCCACGATTGTGGTCCGGGAAAATGATGTTGAATCCTTTAAAGCCTGGGTTGAATCAATCAACGGTACCTTCCAGGAATTCCAGGAAAAGTTTCAGTAATTGTTTTTGCTTGCCGGTCAGTGATTGGCCATTGGCCGGTAAGATAAAATAATTAACATTGCTCTTTAAAATATGCTCTGGTCATATCATTAAACCTATGGCAAATTTTTTAGTTGAAATCTCATACCTCCATCCATATCCAGTTAAAAAAGATTACCGGACAATCGCGAGCTCAATCGGGCCAGCGATAAACCGCGCAATCAGAAGCTGGAGAAAAGAAGGCGGAAGGGGATTAAAAGTAAAAACGATAACCATCCGGGCGACAAAAATATGAGCAGAAAAATAGTTCCAGAAAATCTGAGTTTCAACCGGACCATCTTGGCAAAATTTATGACTGAAGATGAATTAAAAGAGATGGACCGGAAATATAACCGGGAGAAATTGATTAGGTTGCTTGAAAAAGCAACAGGGAAAAAGGTCAACAGATTGAAATCCTTGTTAGAAGACTTAACGAGGAGTTAAGAATTAAAATTGACCGGAGCATATTTTAAGGAGCGATAATTATTAAAAAGAGTTGCGGGGCTCTTTAACAAAATGAAAAACAAAAGATATTTTACGAAAATTAAATTGACACCGTACCTGGCCCGTTCAATCGCTGAGGGTTTTTCAGATGAAGAACCGACAGAAGATGAAATTCACGACTCCTGGCAGTACCTGGTTGATACCGGGCAATGCTGGACATTGCAGGGCTGGTATGGCCGAACAGCAACTCAGTTGCTGGCCGATGGAATCATTCAACCGGCATTGAAGGACCACCGCGACTATTACGGAAACCTGGTCCCGGCCGGAGTTAAACCAAAAGTATAAAAAATTATTTTTACCCGGTGCAGTCTCTCCCGCGAGATTGTGCCGGGGTTTTTTATGTTTTAAAAGAACGGGCCTGGTTCCACTGTAATTTCATCCTCCGGGTTATCTACGGGTTGGCTTGTTTCTTCCGTTATAGCCTCGGGTTCGCTCGCCGGGATTGATGCTTCCGGCATAGCCTCGGGCTTGTTTTCTGCTTCCGGTAATGGTTTCTCTGTCCACTTGATAATCGTAAACATCCCTTTACTACAAATCGGGCAAGTTCCTTTGATTGCCCGCTTTTTGTTTTTTAATATAACCTCAATCGGGTCTACAAATTCGCGCTTGGCCTGACATTTTACGCACCATCCTAACATAAATTTTTGTAGTTAATTATTTAAACACGGGTTGGCAGAAAAAACCGAAAAGCATCGGGAAAAAAGTGTATGAGATAAAATCTCTCTGCCATTTTTTTTCTTAGCAGGAGAGATGACCGGAAGAAAGTTAATTGACGGACAATTTTACTTTTTAAAAATATCATCCCTCCTGCTAAAAATAAAAACGGGACGGAAAATCGGAGATGTAATCTCACTTTCTTCCGTCCTGTCTTAATATTATTACAAAATAAATCACCTGTCAATAGCATTGAATCTAATATCAATCTAATAACTTTTTAAGCCTCTTGTTCTCACTTTGAAGCCATTTGATGGTCTTGAAACTTGACTTGTGAATCTTTTCCTTGCGGTCTATGTACTTGCACCAATCGCGTTCTTTCCGGTCCCGGATTGCTTGAACTGTTCTGTAAATCTCTGCCGGGCTTGCGCTGAAGTGGATTATGTAATGATGGCGCTGACAAAGAGGAATCCCGTTTTGCTCATCGTAAACCATTGACCCATTTCTTCCTCTTGGCACAAAGTGATGAAATGTCACTGGGGATTGATTACAAACCAAACACTTATCGCCCCACAATGCAAGACAAACATCTTTCCATAGTTGGTCATTTTCACGCTGAAGCTTTCTCTTATTGTCCATTCTTTTGTGCTTTTAATCTATGATAACGCGCCCTGGACCACGCCCTAAACTCGGGAGTGCGAGAACGCTTCCGGAACCTGGCAATTATTTCCTCCCGGTGATTATAGTAAAATTTTAGCGATGCCCTGTTGCGAATCTCACGAACTTTATCCGGATGATTCTGGGCCCACTTCTTGGTTTGAATCAAGTGCCGTTCATAGAATCCGGGGTTTAAATATCTAAAAATCGTAGTCTTAGCAACTCCGTATTTCTGGGCAAGTAGGGCCTTAGTAAAAAGCCCGGAGTCATATAACTCGCGCATTTCCTTGGCTTGTTCTTTATTTATTTTTCCTGGTCTTCCTGCCATAAATTTGCATTAAAATTTTTACGGTCCTTAAACTCGGCCTTTTTCCCGGCATTCCACTGTTGTACCGGACGGAGGTATCCGACAATGCGCGAATAAACCTCACACTGCTGAAACTTGGTTAGCGCCGGCATCTTAGCATAACAAGCATCACACTTAACCACCGTGTACTTGGCTCCGTGCGGGTCCAGGTATCCTAAGAACTTTCCACCAACCAACTCTTTTTTCTTAGTCTTGACTTCTATACCACAATCGTGGCAAAAGTATTTTTGTTTTTTAGTGCTCATTTTAAAAACTTAAATCTCGTATCTGCCTTGTTAATTAATTAGAACAACCTGACTCTATTCTCCAGGGCGCAGTGATGATTATAAATCTTTTCCAACTGACGCACATAATCTTCCGCGTACGGAGAATCTTTTAGTATTTTAGCAGAACAAATTACCATCTTCTGAAGCATTCGTTGGTGGTCATAAACCGGATTACTCGCTATTGCCTTAAAAGCAAAAGCAAATGCTCGGGAATCTCCACGCTTGTAGAATGCTTGCATTTCAACAAGTTCCTTGCAAAGCCTATGAGATTTATCCACGTTGGGTGCCTTGAATCTTCCGGAGCGGAACGTTTGAACAGTGTTTGTGTTAGCAAAGTTACTTGCGCCGTTAGAAAGATAAGACAACAGAATGTGATGGTTTAGTTTGTATTTCTTCCGGAACTCAAGATAAGTATCGTAGTCTTTATACCCGAGTTCGGAGAAACTTTTAGCGTAGTCAAGGGGTGACCAAGTCTTAGTAGCAGAGTTCAACACTTGAACATCTTTTAGGCTCAACCCATCAACTTCAAAATAATAAATTGGTAGCCCAAGTTTCTTTAACGCTTCAAACCGGTGCTGACCGTCTATTATTTCCTTTTTGTCGTTAACGATTATTGGGGAGGCAGAAGCCAGTTCAGGATTATCGCCGAGTGAGGCAAATAGTTTGCTCACCTGGGCCTTATTGATAGTCCTGTTCCCACTAATCCTTTTGAAAGAGGAATAATCCTCTGTTTGTTGGATTTTAGTCATAATGGTTAAGACAGATACGAGGTTTAAATTTTTAAAGTTCAATGAGCCGGGAGTAGGACTTGCACCCACCACCTACTGTTTACAAAACAGTTGCTCTACTGCTGAGCTACCCCGGCATAATGGTTATATTCCTGGGGGCGGTTTTACGTAGTTATAAAATAAAAACGCATAGCCCAAAGGAGAGGATGGCTCCAGTCCCTCCAAGAACAAAGCTTGTAACCAGAACGTCCTGCTTATTTAAACGAGTGGGCCTCACCGTCCGCAGGAATATAACCACTAATTTAAAGGTTCTTCTTGGCTTGGAAATGGCACATAGATTCCAAACTTTTGTCCCAGATGCCGAGTCAACGTTTCGTAAATTTTGTCAATATCTGTAGTTGATAGGTCGGTTGTTGATTCTTTCCCGAGTTGTGCCTTCTGTACCGGGCGCCAGATATAATTCTTCACGTTCTCCGTGGTCCACTCAATGTCTACTTCCGGCTTAAGCACTTCTCGCATATCGTATCCGGACGCGTTTAATTCATCGGCTAATAGTTCAAAGTATTTGTGCAAGGCATTGTTCTGCCTGGTAGTGCGCCGGTTCACTTCACGCTCAATAGTAATATCAACGTTCTTGCCTTCAAGTAGTTCAAACCAAACACTGATTCCGGTCTTGTCGCAAAAATAGATTTTACCATCCTTGATTGTTGCCGCAAAAATTTGTCGTTGGTTGTTCATTTTAATTTTTTAATAATTTCAAAATTTCTTTATAGGCGTCATCTTTGCCAATGGAATGATTAAGTACTTCTAAACACTCCTCAATAATCTCCTTTTTAATCTTGTTTTCAAAAAATTTAAAGTAGCCATATTTCTCTCCAAGATTTTTCCAAGAAGAAACATCCATCCATTCCTTTTTCTGCTTCAGCAACGCCTCATTAAACCACGCATATAGTTCTCCTTGCTGGTTTTCAAGTAGGGTACAGATAAAGGATTTAATATCGTCTTTGTCCCAATTACACGGAGCTTCAGCCTCATCGTAATTAACATTTAAATCAAATATATCCTCCCACGCTTCTTGTTTTGTTGTCTTTTTCATAATGGCTTTAAGAATTAGGGGGTTATAATAAAATCTCTTGTCTTAATCTTTGTTTAATAACTTCAATATATTTTGGTTCTTTTTCTATTAGGATGAAATTGCGTTTAAGGTTCTGACACGCCACGCCAGTTGTGCCACTTCCAGCACAGTTATCTAAAACTAAATCTCCTTCGTTGGTGTAGGTTTTAATAAGGTATTCAAACAGGGCTACGGGTTTTTGGGTGGGGTGAAGATTATATTTTGCATTTGTTGATTTGAATTTTATAACACTTCGTGGATATTTTAAGCTTGATGTGTTGCTTGGAGATATTGATATTCTATCTAAGTATTTCTGTTTTGAGGTATTGTCTTT
>Ga0315275_10004363_pt1 | contig 13202 bp, 13 predicted proteins | sample YL17G03_0_MG_FD_205557 | JGI IMG/M metagenome (GOLD analysis project Ga0315275, IMG submission 205557) | Sediment microbial communities from Yellowstone Lake, YNP, Wyoming, USA - YL17G03_0 | ecosystem: Environmental > Aquatic > Freshwater > Lake > Sediment | place: USA: Wyoming | collected... | reverse complement strand
CCCAAGATAATGCCAATGAGGGGACCGAAGAAGCCTAAGAATTGGGCAAAGGAAAAAAACTTTCCCGTGGCCGTAAAAAGAAGCAGGAAAAGAAGGGTCGGTTTGGGTAATCCCCTCACTTCTTCTCTGATGGCCATTCCCACCATGGAGGCCACGATCACCCCGACCATGACAATGAGAGCCGAGATCAGGAGGAACCGAGTGCTACTGAACTGGTCCTCCATTTCTTTTCTGAAGATTGTGAGAATTCCGTGCACTTCAGACCTCCTTAAAGTACTTCATGTAAATCTCTTCGAGGGTATAGTTCTCTCTGTCCACACCCAACTTGTTCTTGGCCAACTCCTGAATGGGACCCACAGCGACCAGAGTCCCCTTGATCATGATACCCACTCGGTCGCAGATCCTCTGTACTTGCTCAAGAAGATGGGAAGAAAAGAAGACCGTGATATTCTTTTCTTTGCTCAGAGATCGAATGAGGTCGAGCATCCGGTTCGTTCCGTCTGGATCGAGTCCAATGGTCGGTTCGTCCAGAAAAACGAGTTTGGGCTCCTTCACTAGGACTTCGGCAATCCCAAGACGCTGCCTCATCCCCTTGGAATACGTTCCCACCTTCTTCGTCGCCTCTTCCGTCAACCCCACCAACTGGAGGAGATCTTCAATTTTCTTGCTGGAGACGCTGTCGGGAATACGGTTCAGTCTGGCTACATAGCGAAGATTCTCCCTCGCAGTCATGTCGTCGTAGAAGCCCACATTCTCCGGCAGATATCCCACGTTTTCTTTGACACGGAGAGGATCCCGAGCCGGATCGTGGCCACACACCCGGACTTTTCCTGCGCTCGGCTCTGTCAGGCCGAGGAACATGAGAAGGCTGGTCGTCTTACCCGCACCGTTCGGACCTAGAAATCCAAAGATCTCCCCTTCCCGGATTTGAAGGGTCAAGTGATCAACGGCAGTAAACCCGTCATACCTTTTGGTCAGCTCTTCTGTTTCGATGATCCAGGGTGCTTCCACGTTTAGCGCCTCCCTAACCGAATAAACAGTGCCATCAGGCCCAAGATCACAAAGAGGATGATCCCAATGCCAATCCAACCCCACGCGGTCGAAGCCTTCACCGTCACCCGCATCTCAATGGTCTTGTCCGATTTCTCACCAGTCACCATGACACCCACCGAATAATCGCCCACGAGGGCCTGCTGGGCAGGTTTCACCGTTACCTCCACCTGTTTCAATGCATTCGGTTCCAAGGCCTCAATCTTCTCAGGCTTAAATGTTACGTCCCAATTCTCAGGCTTGAAGGAGGAAAAGGTGACGTTTCGATTAACGGCCGAGCCTGTATTCTTCACGAAGACGGAAAAGTTGGCTGGTTTGCCTGCCATGGCTTCCAAGGAAAGAATGCCGGTAGGGGTGCCTGCATCGAGCTTGTAGATCCCCGTCAGCGCGACTGTCAGTTTAACTTCCGCCTTCCTATCACCTGAGCTGATACTGACCTGGATCGGATACTCCCCAGACACCGCATCTCGAACAGGATTCACCTCGACGGCCACGGTCTGGCTCTGCCCTCCTTTGATTCGAAGGCTAGAAATCTGTTTGGCCTCATAAGCAGGCTTGAAGTTGATCTCCCATTTTTCAGGGCCCAAGGCAAAAAGGTTAAAGTTTCGATCCGCCTCGCTCTTGTTCATGACCTCCAGGGAGAACTCAAACCGCGCATCTGTCTGACCTCGCAATACCGGGTAGGAGGTCGTAATTTGGATGTCATCCGCTCCGCTCGTTCGCGGCTGAACGGTTACCGTGAGCGTATGAGCCGAGGTCAGCTTCTTGTCGGTCGTCTGCCCATCAATATTAAAAACGTAGGTCCCGTAGCCCACGGTCTTATCGGATTCCAGAGTCAGGGCCAAATTCCGAGATTTCCCGTTGGGCACAAACATTCCCGTGACCTGATAGTTTCCCCCTTTGAGCATGGCTTTCCAGCCCTTGGGGACTTGGGAAATCGTCACGTCAATGGTCTCGTCTTTGCGACCCCCGTTGTCCATAATGAGATCCATCCGCACGGCTTCACCTTTGGAGACGATGACCCCTGAATACTCGGGATAAACAGCGATGGCGCGCTCGGGACGAGTGTCCTTCTTCTCTTCCTGGCCGAGACTTAGGGCCGGGATGAGGAAAACCAACGTTAACAGCACAAAAGGAAGAAAGATTTTTTTACGAGCCTCAGTCATTCGAACCATACGTTTACCTCCTTGACACAATTCTTGTTTCTATTTCGCTTCCCCTTGGGATAGGAGAGTCTTGACAAAAAATATTGCCAAAGTCTAATCGTCTCTTTCTGTTCTGTCAAGGGGAATGATAGGAAAAAACCTGAAGGGATGAGTTAATATAGATGACCAATTTTCTCGGTTGCCTTCAGACCTGTTCCAGTCAATGTCGTTACAATAACTTCCTTTTTAATATGTTTCCCATATTTTTTCAATCCGGCTAGGGTGGCCGCCGAGGTGGGCTCTATGAAATAACCTCTTTGTCCCATCTCTTGCAAGGCCGTAACAATTTCCTCTTCTGTGACCGAAAGGATTTTTCCCCGGGTCTCCCGGATCACCTCCAAGACCTGGCTTCCTCTCACGGGCTTGGCAATCGCAATGCCTTCAGCAACGGTTTCCTGTTTCTCGAGGGGCTGTATTTCCCGCTCTCCCTTTTTGAAGGCCTCCTCAAGAGGGGCACACGCCGCAGATTGAATTCCGATCAATTTCGGAATTTTTCCCACGATCCCCGCTTCTTTCAATTCCTTGAAGCCGAGATACGTTCCTAAGAAAAGCGTCCCGTGGCCGACCGGAAGGACAATCGTGTCTGGAGACTTCCAATTCAGTTGCTCACAAACTTCGTAGGCAAAAGTTTTGGTTCCGTGCAGAAAGAAAGGATTCCAACAGTGACTCGCGTAGAAAGCGTTGGAAACCGCTTCCATGGCGACCTCTGCGGTCTTCTCCCTTGACCCTTCCACTTTCTTGAGGGTCGCTCCGTAGGCCTGAATCTGTACCAGTTTTTCCGGAGAGGTTCCTTCAGGCACATAGATATCACAAGGGATCTTGGCCTTCGCGCAGTAGGCGGCAATGGCGGATCCCGCGTTGCCGGAGGAATCTTCAACAATCTTCTGGGCTCCCAATTCCCTCGCCTTGCTGATCAGGACGGTGGCCCCTCGGTCTTTGTAAGACCCCGTAGGGAAGAGATAGTCAATCTTCACATGAACGGGCCGGCCGTCCAATACGAGTTCCTCGAGGGGAGTAAACCCTTCGCCCAGTGTCACGATATGATCGTCTTTGAGAATTGGGAGGGCTTCCCGATATCGCCAGAGGTTCGGAGGCCGATCCATGATTTTCAGGATGGGAAATTCGACGCTGAAGTCGAGATCGAGGAAAGACCCACAATCGCAGCGCCATCTCGTCTGATCAATGGGATAATTCTGTCTGCACTTCGGACAGGAGTATTTTTGCATTCCTTCACTCACGAGGTGATCCCTCTTCTTTCACGAGAGGCAAGATGACCCGAAACGTTGTGGTCCCCTGACGGGACTCCACCTCCATTTTGCCTCCCATGCGCTTGATCAACCGGGTCGTAATGTGAAGCCCCCTCCCTTTGCTTTCTCCACGAAGGAATCGGTCGATGTCGCCTTCAGGCATCTGACCGGAGTTGGCGATTTCCGCCACCGCCCACGATTCCCTTTGATAAGATCGAATGACCAACTCCCCTCCCTCTTCAGGAACGGCACGGGACGCATTGTTCAATAGATTATCCAACACCCTTTCGATGTGCAGTGGGAAACACCGAATCTGGAGGGGGGACTGCAACTCCCCTTCCTTCTGGCGTATATTCCCCAGCCTTAACTCCTTAATCGCTTGATCATTGAGCACGAAGCGTTCCTTCAATTTTTCGGTGAGATCGACCAGTTCCTCTTTCCCTGTTCCATAGAGAGTCAGAGCCAGTTCTTGAATGCGGGAGGTCTCTTTCAGGATGACTTCGAGGGCCTGATCGACCTTCCGTTTGTTGGCAGTAACCATCCCTCCCTCCAAGAGCTTCTGAAGACGCTTTGAAAAACCCGCGACCGCAATGGCTGGGTTTTTGAAGTCGTGAAGGATATCATCCATCTTCTCCAATCTCAGACCCTTCATCAATTCTTTTCCGAAGAAGGTGAACACTTCGATCTCATCGTCGCTAAACCGTTTGACCTGGGCTTGAGCATCAAAAGCCATGAAGTAGTTGACGGCCTCGTTGACCTTCAACGGAACGTAGAGAACAGAGTTGATCTGCTGGGTCTTAAGGAACCGTTTTAGGTCGGGAGGTAAGAGGCCGCTTTCTTGAGGGGTCGTGATGAGGATGTAAGTCGGGTAGACCTTCTCATGCTCAAATTCACCAAAGGGGCCCGTCTGTTCAACCACAGCGCGGATGTAAGGGATATCCACTGAGAAGACGGCCCCGATCCCGTGCTGAACCTCCGGATATCCTGCCTCGAGAACGACGTGCTGTCGATCCTCGAGAACCGAGAAGAGAGTACACCTCTGGATTCGGACGGTGTCCAGGAGCTCGGGGATGATCAAGTCAAAGACCTCCTTCATCTTCACCCCTTCCCGTTTTCCCAGTTTCAAGAAGATTTTCTCCACAATCCGGTCTTTCGTGACATTCAGCTTCTCGAGACCGGCGATCCGCTTCCGGGCAATGACATAGCTCACCCTTCGGGAGAAGACCTCCGCGGTCTTGATCTCCAGGGGCGTGAACGTCTTGTCTTTCATCTCAAAGTAGATCTGCATGACCCCCTGGGTATCGACATCCTTGAGAGAAAAACGTGGAATCGAAACCGAGACAGCCATCATCGAATGGATCCCCAGTTTTTCCACTTTTTCCTTGTCCTTGTATTTCTCCTCCTTCAACAGATTCGGGACAAGATAGGTTCGAGTAGTTTTCACGACCTCCCCGGCAATCGTGTCCTCAAAGGGAATTGCCTTTTCACGATCTTCACCCATGCTCGGGTAATCGCCAAACGAAAGCATCTCACCCCGTTCAGGATCATAAATTCGAATCGTGACCGCCTTCGCCCCGAAATAGTCCGCAACATGACTCGCCACGGCCTGGAGGATCTCTTTCTCTGACAAGAACGGATCGATCTCAAGGATGGCTTCGATCTGGCTGATCAGATGATCGGTAAAGTGATAGAGGATCTCCTCTCCGACCAGCTCAACGACGCGTACTACGTCGTTCGAAGAGATCTTCATCCCTCTCGCCTCAAGTCTGGCCAGGACCGTTTCTACAAGTTTTTTGTCAATTCGGGACAGTTCCATAAGAGACGAATAACATTAAGAAAAGCAGACGTAAGATCTACTCTTATTATAGACCTTTTCCTAAGCGTGTCAACAAAATATAGAAAGGTTTCAAGTGTGATCAGTTCGATCAGACTGAATCCGTCAAGGAGTCATCGACGGAGGTCAGAAGGGAAGCGAGGCCTCTTCGAATTTCTTCAGAAGGAGCACGCTGTTCACTCCTCCAAAACCTGCAGAAATGGAAAGAGCGATCCGGACGTCCTTCTCTCTCGCCTCATTAGGAACATAGTCCAGGTCGCATTCGGGGTCCGGGAATTCATAATTGATGGTGGGATGGATGATGCCCTTTTCGATCGCCAAGAGGATCGCAATCGCTTCGAGGCCTCCTGCCGCCCCAAGCGTGTGACCCGTCATCGATTTTGTCGAACTGATGGGAACGTGGTAGGCCTGTTTGCCAAAAACATTCTTAATCGCCACGGTTTCCACTTTGTCATTCAGAGGCGTCGATGTTCCGTGGGGATTGATGTAGTCCACCTCCTCTGGCCGAACACCCGCCATCTGAAGGGCATCGCACATGGCCTTGCACAGGGCCTTTGCTTCGGGATCGGGTTCGGTGATGTGATAGGCATCAGCCGTCATCCCGAATCCAATGACTTCTCCGTAAATGTGGGCTCCTCGGCGTCTGGCGTGTTCCAGCTCCTCGAAGATCACGATGCCAGATCCCTCTCCCATCACAAATCCGTCACGCTCCCGATCAAACGGCCGGCATGCCTTCTCCGGATTTTCATTCCGTATGGACATGGCTCGCATGATATCGAACCCCATGAAGACGAGAGGAGTAATGCAAGCATCTGCTCCTCCGGTCACCATGAGATCTTCTCCTCCATCGCGAATCTCACGGAAGCTGTTGATCATGGCATGAGTTGCCGAGGCACAGGCGGTCGACACAGCATAGGCACTTCCCCGAAGGGAAAAATGTTCAGCCACATGGGAGACAAAGGAACTCATATAGACGTTGGGAAGCCCGAAGGGGGTGAGAAACCTCGTGCCTGAGGTAAGGAATTTCTGGTGAAAATTTTCCATCAGGTCCATCGCTTCGGCGCCGACGCCGAGAACGACCCCGATCCTAAAGGGATCGATCCCTTTTAGTTGATACTGACTTCCGGCTCCAGAACGTTCGCCCGTGGCCGTCTTGCCTTTTTCGAATTCGATTCCCGCATCCCTCAAAGCAAGGGCCGTTCCTGCCACGGCAAAACGAGATGTTCTTCCGAAGTACTTCGAATGTTTCGTTCGTTCGACATACTGGAACAGATCAAACCCGTCGATCGGAGCGGCAATGTGGGAGCGATACATCGTCATGTCGGTGTTGGGAAATTCAATCCGCTTGAAAGCGGATTTCCCTCGAGTGAGGCTTTCCCAATAGGGTTCCTTCCCAATCCCCACAGGCGTGACAGGGCCGACCCCTGTAATGACCACACGTCGATTGTTGCTGCTCACACCTCGCTCCTCTCCATTGACGTGCTGTTATTCTGATCGATTCTGTCCCTATTTGTCAACCCTTCGACCCCCCCCACCTAAAGGCCGGGACTTGCCTTCGACCAGAGCTCAGGCCGTGGGGTTCAGGGTTGACCCTGACCCGCGCCAAGTTCCGTCTCCTAAGACGGGGCTTGGCGCGGCCGCACGGGTCAAGAAAACATTTCACAAAAAACGTATGGTGTGACGTATCGCTCCCCTTGTTTCTTAGAAGGAAAATTTTGATAAAGGCATCTGATCAGAGAGCGCCCAGGGACTCAAGCTTCCTCCCGGAGAAAAGAAAGAAGAAGGGGGTTCACGGCCTCAGGCGTTTCCCACATGGGAATATGGCCACTCTGCGGAATCGTTCGAAGGATCGATCTGGGGATGATGCGATGAAGTCTTTCGCCTACCGTAACCGGAAAGATGAGATCTTGTTCTCCCCAGATCACGAGGGTGGGATGGGGAATGAGGGATAAAGATTCTTTGAATCTCAAGGCCTCTGTGGCATGTCTGAACGTGGAGGCGAGAGCCCACGTCGTTCCTCTAATCCTCAAGAGTTGAAATGCACGATCAGTGATCTCGCGTGTGATCAGGCTCCTATCTGAAACGCATTCTTCTAAGACGCCCTTGAGGGATCCTCTATTTCTGCTTGCGATGAGAAGATAGGGGAAGAGAGGAAGGTCCTTCACCTCCACCAGCATTCTAAAAGAATCATTCTGCACTTGATCTAACACGTCGGGTGGAGCCGCATCAATGAGAATGAGCTTCTTCACCCGTTCTGGAAAGGAGACCGCCATCCCCCAAGCGATGCCTCCTCCCATGGAGTTACCGATGAGGACCGCCTTCTCGATGCCAACACCCTCCATGAAACACTTAAGTGATCGGACATAGGTCTCAGGGGTGTACTCGATCTTCGGCCTGTCAGAAAAGCCATGGCCAAGGAGATCGACGGCAAAGACCTGATAGTCTTTGGCAAGGGCATCCATCTGCTTTTCCCATACCCACATCCCAGCGCCGTAGCCGTGGATCAACACGATGGGTTCGCCCACCCCTTTTACGACATAACAGAGGCGGTAGGCTTCACCCTGAACGGTTTGAAGAGAAAGGGAAGAATTCCAGTCCATCCGGTCGGGCCGCACGAGAGGAAGGCTTCGTTCTGACCGGAAAGGCAACCCCAAGATGGGAAGGATTCCTCGCAGGTGAATCATCGGATTGAGTCTCAGCAAAAGTCATTCGTCATGGGTTATTGGCCATTGGCCATTGGATCATATTGCATTAATCATAGCTTGATGATTGGCATTCCTGATGCCTTGAAAATCGTAACAGCAAGATCTTTGAAAATGGCTATCGCGGGCAAGTCGGCTGGATGCCCCGCCTTCCTGCCGGTAGGCAGGGGCGGGGACGAAAGCCGACCGTGTAATTGTATCTACATTTCCCGGAAGCCCCGCCCTGTGCCTGCCTGCGCGAAGCCGCTTCGGTGAAGGCAGGGGGGAGGAGCTTCACTTTTTTCCCTTCTTCGGCCTGAAAAGTTCTTCCACCGATCGCACAGCATCCACCAATCCCTTGGCTCCTTTGACGGTACCGCCAAGTACCTCGCCTCCGACCACCTTGATCGGTAACCCCAGGGTCTCCGCGATGGAAAGTGCAACCCGGGTGAGAAAATTTTCCCGCAGATTGAATTGCGGATCGTCCATCTTCCCTTTCACATGAAAACGGACGTGAATCTGATTCTTCTTATTTTTGAGGAGGGACACCATCGTTTTTGCTGGGATGTAGAAGAATGTTCCTTCCTCCTTCATTCGTAGATCGACCAGATCCAATTCTCCAGGAGCATCGATCATGCTTTCCTTGATCGTGATCTTTGCCTCCATATTCATGGACCCAGATTCAATTTCCGCGGTAACATTCTTTCGATAATAAGGTTCGAAGATCCTTAACTCCGTCTCATGGAGGTTGAGCGATGTATCCATGTCCGTCGTTTTGAAGTTAATCCATCCCTTCGAGGCAATGACTCCATCCTTCTTGGGACCTTTCAGCTTTCCCTGGAAATCCAGCGGAGAACGGGCAGAAGTCAAGGGAAATTCAATCTTCTCAAGATCGAAATCCACTCCTCTCAGTTGAATAAGGGCGGGGGCGCCACTGACCTTCCGATCCTCAATATCGACACGTCCATCTCGAATCCTTAATCGATCCATTTTGATCTGAAATGGTTTAGCTTCTCCCTCCCTTTTGTCAGAAGTCTTATCTCTCTTCTCCTCTCTCTTTTTTCCCATCCTTTCGAGGAGAACCCAGGGCCCAACCCAGACTCCGTCTGGGGATCGGACCAAGGTGAAGGCTGGACGAAGCATCGTCCATTCACGGATTCGCAACTTTCCCAGGAGAGATGAGAAGAGAGCGGGATAGATCCGCATCTCCTCAATCTGGAACATTTTTCGTTTGAGTTTCGGATCTTCGTACTGAACCCCCTTAACGGCAAGGTAGGTAACTCTTACCTTGACGTCACCAATGGCCATTCCCGGCCCCAGCGATTCCTTGAGTTCGGCGTTGATAAACTTTACCGCGTAGAACGATAGGACAAAATAACCGGCAAGAAATAACAAAAGTCCAATTCCTAGAATGGGAACCCACTTCTTCATGTTCTTAGTTCCTTACCCCCATTCACCGCTCACTACCCTCCTTTCTCCACTTAGGGCCTGACGATAAAGGAGGGCTCTTTCTTCTTCTCCTCGTAAGCCTCTGCCAATAGGGTGAGGATGGACCGGGTGACCAGTGGGAAGAGGAAGGGGTTTGGCTGAAAGGTGTTCAATGGTTTCTCGAGATCGAGGGCCGCGGCCAGAGACATTTTCGCCTCCTCGTGTTTTCCCAATTTGAGGAGATAATAGGCCATCTCTTCGAGCCGTCGTTGATAGAGGAGCTTTTGTTCTCCTGAAAAAAGCTCGAAAACGGCCCTTCGGTAGATCTCCTGGACCCGAGCCTCCTTCTGAACAGCACTGAGAACGATTTTTGATTCTCCCGCCTCTCGAATCTGGTCTGCATAGGGTTGGATCTGATCTTCCTCGATTTTCCAGCTACTGAGGACGTCCACTTTCAGGAGGTCTTCTCCCCTTCTCAGCCATCGGTCCTCCGCGGCAACCTCCTTCGCATCGAGATAACTGTAAATCAACGCCTTCTCGTAATCTTTTTTTACCCCTTCGACGTCAGTCTTAAGAGTCAGGTAGTCCTGAGGAGGTGTTTTGCCATTTCTGAGACACAACTCATAGGCTCGGACAAAAAGGAATGCGACATAGGATGGATCGATGTCCACCAGGGGAGAGGGGCTATTCTCTCGGACCCCTTCCATGAATGTTTTGAACCCTTTCCTCCCTGTCTCTCCTCCGGAACCACTGATCCATCCCTCTGTGTCACTGATCACTCCTTGGATGAGGCTCAGTCCCCGTCCAGGATGAGGAATTCCAAGCACGAGAAATCGGTGTCCAAGAGGATCAATTCCCCCTCCAAATCCCTGAGGATGTTCAGCCTGTAAGGGCCGGAGGATCGATGTTCCTCGATCCGAAGGCAGTTCCTCTAAAACAACCCCTTTGGTCTTCAGCCGATAAAGGGACCGTTTGATCTCCCTTCGGACCCTCTTGTCCTTGGAAATCTCCAACAGTCGCTGGAGAAGTTTGGCGATCTTGACGTCAGAAAACCCTCCCAGGGATTCCGACAGTTTTCTGTCGAGTTCTGTGTTCTGATTGAAATGAGGGGTGAGGAATTGAAACATCTCCACTTCTGATCTCCCCTCGTCCATGTCAGTCTTCACCTGATGAATGAGCGTCTGCACATCGGCCATGTTGATCGTCACCCCCTATGGAGATCGGGTTAGAGACAATTGTATCGTCAAGATCATTGTCATCGAAAGATTGATCAAGAGCCCATTGCGACAGAGCGTCTCAAGGGTCTTGGCAGTGCGATAGCCTCCCCTCCACATCTGAATGAAATTCCAGAAAAGAAGAAGGAGAGGGATCATTGAAAGGAAGACGAGCCAGAGGGGAACAGGACGGAGGATGGAAACCAACCTAATAAATGAAAGCCCGACCAGGATCGAAAGACAAAGAGTGAGATCGGCGCTCTTTTCCTTCCCAAAACGAACCAACACGTTCCTTTTACCAGCCGCCCGGTCTGCCTCCTCATCGGCAAATTCATTGAGCAAGATGACGTTAACGATCGAAAGCCCCACCGGAATCGAAAGGAGAAGGACCTGGGGGTTGAAGAAACCTGTAAAAAGATAAAAACCTGTGGCGATAGGCAACCCACTGTAGCAGATCCCGATGAGAACTTCTCCCAAGCCCCGGTAGGCCCACCGAAAGGGCCTGTTCGAATAGAAGAAACCGCTGAAGATCCCTAGGGCTCCGAGAGGAAGAGTCCATGGGCCTGTCTGATGACGAAGATAAATAATTAGACCGATGATCACGGCGGCTCCAAGGCAACCAATGCCGAGGACCAGGGAAGCCTTGGGTGGAAGAAGTCCTTCCACCAGAACCTTTGACCCACCTGAGAAGGGATTAGAGTTCTTGTTCATGCGGTCTCCCTCCAGATCGCCCCACTCACTGAGATAATAGGTCATCCACATGATGAGGATAACTGCAGCAAAGGAGAGAACGTAGAGCTCCACGGATCCCCGATAACCCCATCGCCAGGCCAAGACGTATCCAAGGATGAGAGGAAGAAAACCCAAGGGAAGAAAGGGAATGCGCGACAGTCTCCACCAGGCTGCGAGATACGGTCCGAGTTTTCTCAATCACCTACTCCATTCAAGAGTTGACGCAGAATTTCCTTGATGCTGCAAACAAGGGAGCCACAAAGGCCAACCGGCCTCGTTTCGCAGAGACCGACCTCAGATCGTCCACTTCATAAATCAGATCGAGATTGAGTGCACCAAATCCGAAAATCTTCATATCTTTTCCACCATCTCACATAGAACAAATCCCTTGAAAATTCAATCGCGACATTTGTATGATAGGTGGACCCTCTGTAACGAACGAACTTTGGGGTTGGAGTGGGTTCTATGGGTCGAAGAAAGGAGAAATCGGATGGAGATGTCTTTTCAGATCGAGCGAGAAAAAGCGGTTCTTGTCATCATTGATGTTCAGGAGGCCTTGGTCAAAGCCATGGATTCGGGAGTGGTGAGAAACCTTATTCGAAACCTCCAAACCCTCATCGCCTTTGCCAAGGAGATGGGCATCCCCAGGGTGATAACGGAGCAGTATCCCCGGGGCTTGGGCATGACGGTCCCTGAGATCAAGCAGGAACTGCCCTCCCTGCCTCCGATTGAAAAGGTTTCCTTCAGCTGCGGTCGCGTCGATGCCTTCAATGAGAGACTCGATCGCTCGGGAAGAAGGGTGATTCTTCTCACAGGGATGGAAACCCATGTCTGCGTCTTACAGACCGCTGCACTCCTGATCCAGAAAGGGTTCGAGGTTCATGTGGTAGCAGATGCGGTTTGCTCAAGGAGAAAACTCGATTGGAAAATCGGGCTCCAATGGATGGAAAAAAAAGGGGCGATGATCTCTACCACAGAAATCATCGCCTTTCAACTGTTGAAGGAGGCAGGAACGGAGGAGTTTAAACGACTTTCCAAACTCGTCAAATAACGATTGGAAACTTCTAGTGGTGTACCTCAAGGATAGAACTATCTCTGATCATCTCCTCGCCCTGAACACCATGCGGTGCAGGGTTCGACGGCTGTCAATCGGCTCAAGCGTTCTTCCGAGTATAGCGATATTTGTGTGGTGCACCACTAGTCCGCCACTAACAATCGAGCCAAAAGACAGGAAAGAAAAAAAGCGTCCGTGAAGACAAGCGTCCAGAGAATGGTCCTCTTGATGCTAAACTCTTCTGCCTTAAATGCATTTTTTACTTGGGCCGCCATCCACGTCATAGGTCTTTACACCTCCAAGAGATTTCTTACAATTCTCAAGAATGCAAATGCGCCAGAGATCAGAAGCATGATGAGAAGAAAGTGAATTGAGGCAAGCTGACTAAACATTGGATTCATGGAAGCCTCCTTGACTAGGCACTCGATACCTAATTTTGCAGGTTCTATGCCAATCCACTCCTCACGATTGGGTTCTTTTAACTATTTGAAAGTTAAAGAGAATCATTTGAGCAGGTTCTTTTGACTTCTTGCCAGGAGATAGAGAAAGTTTCCTCAACTGAGGAAAAACTGGTGGGGGAAAACAGCTAACATATTGACGTTATTAATAAAATTATGCTGACAAAATGTCTAATCTGTGCAGGACAAAAAGTCATGCATACCCAGGCAGAAAAAATGATCTTGCTGGGCAGTTCCTTGGGCTTCAAAAAAACGGGGAGGGTTGAGAATGGAAGGATTGGAAATAGTGGTTAAGGCTA
>Ga0315275_10004361_pt1 | contig 13203 bp, 8 predicted proteins | sample YL17G03_0_MG_FD_205557 | JGI IMG/M metagenome (GOLD analysis project Ga0315275, IMG submission 205557) | Sediment microbial communities from Yellowstone Lake, YNP, Wyoming, USA - YL17G03_0 | ecosystem: Environmental > Aquatic > Freshwater > Lake > Sediment | place: USA: Wyoming | collected... | reverse complement strand
AGAGACTCTGAATCTGGCCAAGAGCTATCATGCCTTGGGCGTGGTGGCCTTCAATCAGCAAAAATTCCCGGCGGCACGGGAGGCAAGCCTCAAAGGATTGGCGATCCGCGAGAAACTCGCCCCTGAAAGTCAGGACACGGCGTCCAGTCTCAATACTCTGGGAGTGATCTCCTCCAGGCTCGGCGACCTCAAAGCCGCTGAAGATTATTATCGACGGGCAATTCCCATCTGGGAGAAAACCGCGCCGGACAGTCTGAATCTGGCCCAGAGTTTGAATAACCTGGGCAATATTATTGCCAACCGCGGCGACCTCAAAGCCGCCGAGGAATACCATCGCAAAGCGCTTGAGGTCCGGGAGAAGGTCGTACCCGAAAGCCTCGACTACGCGATGAGCTTGAACAATTTGGGAGTCATTGCGACGAAGCAGGGCCGTCTCGCCATGGCCAGCGGGTACTACGAAAAAGCCCTGGCGATACGCGAGAAGCTGGCCCCGGGGGGCTCGGAGGTCGTCAGCACCCTGAGCAATCTGGGGATCATCGCCACCCTGCGGGGGGATCTTGACGCGGCCGAGGCGTTCCATAAAAGAGCCCTGGAAATCGAACAGAGAGCCGGGGCCGAAACCATGTCCGCGTCCCTCATCCTGAATAATCTGGGAACCGTCGTCCAGAACAAAGGCGACCTCAAGACCGCGGAAGAACATTTCAAACGGTCCTTGGCCATCAAACAGAAGATCAATCCAAAACACCCGAGTGTCGCTGAGGTTCTGGATAACCTGGGCAACGTCTGCAACCAGCGCGGTGACTTCATCACCGCAGAATCGTATTTTCGGGAGTCGATCGCCTTGAAGGAAAAATCGTCGCCCGGCTCCGTAGAGCTGGGGCAGAGTCTGAACGATCTCGCCCTGGTGGCCTACCACCGCGGAGACATGGACACGGCGGAGGACTACCACAATCAAGCGCGAACCATCTTCGCCAAGCATGCCCCGGAAAGCAACCAGATGGCTGCTTCCCTGACCAATCTGGGCGCGATCGCGGCCGACCGCAAGGACTACGAAACCGCTGAGCGCTATTACCGGCAGGCTTTCGATATTTTGGAAAAGGTCGCGCCCAAGAGCCTGGATGTTTCCAACGCCTGGCTCAACCTGGGGGATGTCGCTGCGGCCCGATCACAGTTTTCGATCGCCGAGGAATGCTACCGGCGAGCCCTCGACCAGATGGAAAAGCTGGCAGCTGGAAGCCTTGAGCATGGCCTGATCCTCAGCCATCTTGCCGACCTCGCGGAAAAAAAAGGGGATTGGACGGCCGCTGCGGATACATACTCAAAGGCGCTGGCCATCGTCCATAAACTCGCCCCGGGAAGTCATCGGGAAGCGAATGTTCTCCACGGCCTGGGAAAAGTCGAGGCCGCGAGAAACAAGCCCGAAACGGCCGCGGAATATTTTCGCCGCGCTCTGGAATCGCTGGAAGCCCAAATCAAAAGGCTGGGGGGATCGCAGGAAACCAAAGCGGTCTTCCGAGCAAGGTTCGAAAAGATCTACAAGGACTATATCGATATCCTTATCAGGATGAAGAGGGCGGACGATGCCTTCCACGTCCTGGAGCGGTCGCGGGCTCAGCTTTTCCTGGCGATGCTGGTTGAACGGGATCTTGTTTTCTCCTTGGACATTCCCGAGGAGCTCGAGCGCATTATCAAATCCGCGGATCGCGATTATGACCGGACGCAGAAAAAATTGTCGGAATGGACAGCGGATAAAGGCGACGCGGAAATCGAAAAACTGACCGCCGAACTGCGGCGGCTCCGGGAGAAGAGGGCCGGCCTGGAAAACCAGCTTCTCCAGGCTTCGGCGAAATTAGCTTCGCTCGTCTATCCTCAGCCCCTGGACTTCGCCGGAGTCCAGTCCGTCCTCGACCCGGGCACGCTCATGCTTTCTTACAGCCTGGGAACGGATAGCGCGTACCTCTTCGTCGTCGCCGCGAAAAAGCCGCTCCGAGTTATTAAGCTGAAGAAGACCGGAACCGAGCTTCGCTCGGATGTCGAGCGCTTCCTGAGCTTGATCCAGCGCGGACGTTCCGATCCCAAGCAGCTGGATCCGCTCCTCCGGCTCGGCACCGAACTCTACGGGACTCTCCTCAGGCCTGCCGAGAAAGACATCGCCCGGAGCCAGAACCTCCTCATCCTCCCCGATGGACCTCTTCACGTCCTTCCTTTCGGAGCGCTCGTCCGTTCCGCGAAAGCGAAAGAAGGCCGGTACCTGATCGAATGGAAGCCGATTCACAAGGCGATGTCGGCAACCGTTTATGCTGAACTCAAGAAAGCGCGGGAACGCGCCGTCTCCGCGTCGCCGGCGCAACGGCTCTGGACGGCGTTCGGAGATCCCGATTATTCGGCGCTGGGAGCCGGAGATCCAAAGGATGTGAAGAATCCGGTCGTACGTTCGTGGGCCGCGCGGGGGATGAACATTGAACCGCTCCCCGCCAGCCGGCAGGAAGTGATGAAGATCGCCGGCCTCTTCGGAGGGAGTTCGGATATCTATTTGGCCGACCAGGCGACCGAGGAACAAGCCAAGGCGCTCGGCAAGGACAGGACCTACATCCATTTCGCCTGCCACGGCCTGCTGGACGAATCATTTCCGCTGAATTCGGGCCTGGTCCTGACTCTTCCTGCCGCGGCGGAAGAAGGCCGCGAAAACGGAATCCTCCAGGCCTGGGAAATATTCGAGCGGATGAGAATCGACGCCGGACTTGTCGTTCTGTCGGCCTGTCAGACAGGACTCGGCAAAGAGATGGGCGGCGAGGGCCTTGTCGGCCTGACGAGGGCTTTTTTATACGCAGGGGCTCAATCCGTGGTCGCCTCGCTATGGGAGGTGGCCGACGTTACGACGGCCGAGCTGATGAAGGCTTTTTATTCCAATCTTCAAGCCGGCAAGAGCAAAGCCGAAGCCTTGAAGGCGGCCGCGATCGGCTTTATCCGGATGCCTCTTCAAATCGAAGACCAACCGGGATCGTTTCGGACATTCGACGCCTCGCATCCTTTCTTCTGGGCGGCCTTCGAGCTCTTCGGCAATCGCTGAATCCGGAACCGATGGGCTTATGTCCCGGAATTCCGCCCTTCTCCTATTGGCGAATTTGGGATTCGGACTTCTCATTGTCTTTTCCCCTTCTCAACCGTATACTGGTCGATCCCTGTCTCAAGGAGGCGCCATGGCAAAAGACGACATCCTGATCCTTACGGGCGAAAAAGACGCCTGTCCGTCGGATAGTTTTTCGAGGAGGAAGTTCTTCAGCCTGTCGGCCGCGGCCGGGCTGGCCCTGACGACGCGGCTCGTTTCCCAGGAGAAGGTCCAGGACCACAAACCCGCGCCTCCTCCGCCAGCGGAGATCAAGACCAATATCGACGAAGTCCGCGGCATCCCCAGAGTTGAAGGTTCCCTGCCCGGAAAATACCCCGGGAGAGTCGTCAAGGTTCCGACCGGAGTCAATCCCGTCGGACAGAAGATCGACGGGGCACGGGTCCGCAAGGAGATCGCCGCCGGCATGCAGGAACTCACCGGGGAAAAGGATTGGGCCAAGGCTTGGAAACAGTTCGTCGGCCCCAAGGACATCGTCGGGATCAAGGTGAATCCGATCGGAGGTTCGATCCTCTCGACCAAGCCGGAGGTCGTGGACGCCGTGATCGAGGGGCTTATCGCCGCGGGCGTCCCCAAAACGAACATCGTCATCTGGGACCGGCGCCTCTTTCAGCTCGAGGAGGCAGGGTTCACGGCCGCGCGCTTCCCCGGAATTCGCATCTCGGGAACGGAGATGAAGGGACCCAATGGAGAATTTTTCGACGAACGGGGCGAGCTCTGGGCTCGGGACAACATCGACCGCGAAGCCCTGCCCTACGTCGCCGAGCTCGAGATGACATACAACAAGGACACCCTGCCCTATATGATCAACGAGGGACGGCAGTCTTACTTTTCGAAGATCGTCACCGGGGCGGTGACCAAGATCATCAACGTCCCCATCCTCAAAAACGCGGGCGCGACCGCTACCTGCTGTCTCAAGAACCTGTCCTACGGCTCGCTCAGCAACACCTCGCGTCTGCACAAGATCTGGATGAAATCCGTGGTCGAGCCTTGCGCCTTCCCCGTTCTCCGCGACAAGGTCGTCCTCAACATCATCGATGGGCTCCAGGCCTGCTACGACGGCGGCCCGGGGGCCAATCCGAAATTCATCTATGACCCCAACGTCCTGCTCTTCGGGACGGATCCTGTGGCCATGGACGCGATCGCCCACGATATTGTCGTCAAGGAGCGGATGACGCGCGGGGTGCAGCAGCTCGACGATCGAACGCGGAGCGCGTTCCTGGGGATAGCCGAGGGATTGGGGCTCGGAATCGCGGCGCGGGACAAGATCGATCTCCGGGACGTCAAACTCGCTTGACAAGCGGTCGAGGGTATGAGAGCGATTGATTCGGGAGTCCGGCTTTCTGAAAACTAAGATATGAGTCGCCCGATCAGCACGAAGTTCGAGCTGACCGCTCCATTCGAATGAAAGCCCCATCGAAACGGAAAATCTTGAAGGGAATCGCGACGACCGTCGTGATCGCGATGAGCGCGATCGTCCATGCGCTTCTCCCGGCCTCCTTATGCTCGGAAGGAAAATACGCCCTGCGCGCGGACAGCGTCCTCTCCCCCGCCGCACAGAATAAACCTGTCGTCCTGCGGACCGTGGATGGGATCCCCGGATGGACACGGACCGGAGAGGCGGAGATCTACACGAAGGAGGGTCTCTACGGCTATATCGACGGCGGGGCCGAGATCGTCCTCCAGTACGGATTCCAGGAACTCGCCGTCTTCCGGTTCAAGCCGGCGGCGGCCCAGGCCGTGCCCAAGGAGCTCGTTCTCGAGATTTACCGGATGGAAACCGGCGAGGCGGCCTTCGGCCTTTATTCGACCAAGGTCGAAGGGGACGAGAAGGTCTGGCCGGGGATTGATCCGGACCATTGGATCAGCCCCGGACAGGCCAATCTCGTCAAAGGCGAATACATGGTCAACATCCTGGCTCCGGCATGCACGGAGCGGGAGATCGGGGAGTTCGCGGCGGCCCTCGAGCCCAAGATACCGGGGAAGGAGACAATCCGGCCGGCGGAAATGAGTTGGTTGCCGCGCGAGGGAATGGTCGGAGGAAGCGGGCGCTATATCAAGGGCGCGCTCGCGGCCCAGAACGAGTCGCCCCTCCTCGAGCCCGCTTTCTGGGGATTCGGCGAAGCCGAGGCTTTTTCGGCCAAGTACGGAGCGGCCAACTCCAAGCTCGTCCTCGTAAAATTCAAGACAGCGCCCGAGGCCGGAACTTTCGAGGACAAGATCCTGGCCGCGTTTAAAACACTCCTCAAGGATATCAAGGCGGCGGGCGGGATGATCGAAGGGAAAAATGAGCTCGGCCGCTTCTTCCTCTTCGGATTGAAGGGCGAAATCGGAGCGCTCGTCCTGGGCGAACCGGACGAAGCGGCCGCGCGGACAAGGCTCAGAGAAGCGTTTATAAACACCGCGCGGCGGTGGAGGCCGCTCATATTCCGACTTTAAAACTCGGCATTTCTTAATTTCTTAAACAGCGCGATGTCCGCGCCTGGAATCCGGGATAAAACCCTTTTAGTAATCCCATGCCGCCATTTGTATGGCTTTTTCGCTCGTTGCCCGCTCAAGTTTAAATCTCTTCTCGTTAAACAGCCTCAGGCAAGCATCAACGACATCGGCATCGTAGAGCGTACCTTTACTTTTATTATTCAGTGTAAGCCCTCCGATTCTAAGTCTGGGAAATCCGGCGTATCTCGTTTCATCACCCTCTGACCGTCCCAATATCACCCTCAAAAATACCCCATGAGGCGAGAGACAACCCCTCCCTCCGGCCATAAACTTGGAGATGAAAAGGAAACTGAGGCGCGTCATCGTGACCGAAAATGCGCTTGTAGGCATTTTTCAATCCAGCGGGGCGAAAATGAAAATATCTGCGGGACAGGTTCTATTCTTTCTTTTCTTACTATCTCTGGCGGTTTCTTCGAGCGCGGGAATCGTCTATTACGTTAATGGCGCCACCGGCAGCGATGCCGGTCCCGGAACCCAAGTTTATCCTTGGAAAACAATCCAGAAGGCGGCCAATGCCATGAGGGCGGGCGACAGCGCGATCGTCTCCGCCGGGACTTATCCTGAAAGAATCACCGCCTCTTATTCCGGAACCAATGGAGCGCTGATTTCGTTCCTGGCCAGTGGAACCGTCGCATGCCAGGGATTCACGATCCGGGGGGATTATGTCCGCATTCAGGGATTCAAGATTACCACTCTTCCGATCCAGGCCTCGGCTTTTGAAATCGGCTACGGGACCTGGATAACGGGAAAATATTGCCTTGTCGAAAATATCTTCGCTTACTATTGCGCCAGAGGAGGAATCTGCTTGCGGCCGGAATCGGCCTATGGCATCGTCCGGAACAACCGCTGTCAACGAAACGGAATGGTGGGCATTGAGGTCCACGGATCCGGCCACCTTGTCGAAAACAACGAAATTTGGGGATCGGTTTGCATTCCCCCTCCGGAGCTCCCGTCCTCGGTCGATGCCGACGGAATCCGCTTTTTCGGCAGCGGGCATGTTTTCCGCGGGAACACTATTCATGACATCAATTACACTGATCCGGAAAATGTCGGGTACACTCCTCACATCGACGCGTTCCAAACGTGGGCAGATCAATGGCACGTGGCGGCGTCGAATATACTATTCGAGAAAAATCACATCTATCTCCCGGTTTATAAAAATGCGAATGCCGGCGCGCATGGGTTCATGTTGAGAGATTGCAGCTATATCACCGTCCGCAACAACATCGTGGCGTGTCACGGGGGAACGTATACCGGAGAAGGAACGGGCACGGGAACGGTCCATCATCTCTACCTCGAAAACAACGAGTTCGTGGGATCCCTTTCCTATATTCCTTCTTTTTATCCCATGGGGATCGATTTGCGGGATTGCGCCTATTCGACGGTAAAAAACAACCTCGTTTATAATCAAGTGTTGCACGCGATTTATTTGACCGGAACGACGTTCACGGGATTGGATATCGGCTATAACTGCTTCTATAATTCGAACGGGACCATGCCCTACGGAACGGCGTTCCCTCACGATTTATGGGGTGTGAATCCTCTCTTTGTGAACCCGGGAAGCAACGATTTTCACTTAGCCTCCGGCTCTCCGTGCATCAATGCCGGGGCGGCCATCGGAGATCTGTCGGATGACTTTGATGGTTTCCCGCGGCCCTCAGGGACTCAATTCGACATCGGAGCGTTTGAATTTCAATTTACGGCGCCTTCGATCACCGCCCAGCCCCAGAGTCGGACGATTCAAAGCGGCCAATCCGCGACTTTGAACGTCACGGCGGTGGGAATCGAGCCTATCACCTACCAATGGTATTGCGGTCTGAGCGGCAGTCCCTCGACTCCCGTATCGGGCGCTGTCTCGAACAGCTTGACCACGCCCGCCCTGACGCAGACCGCGAATTATTGGGTCAGTGCCCGTAACGACTTTGGAAATATCGACAGCCTGACGGCCACTCTTACGGTCGTGATTTCGCCGACCGTGGCGACGACCGCGGTGACGAACATCACCCAAACCGGCGCCGAGAGCGGCGGGATCGTGAGCTCCGACGGCGGCTCCGCCGTGACCGAGAGAGGCGTCTGCTGGAGCATCTCCCCCAGCCCGACCATCGCCAACACGAAGCTCGCGAACGGCTCCGGAACCGGCTCGTTCACCTCCGCCCTGACCGGTTTGACGCCGAACACGACCTATCATGTCCGGGCTTATGCCATTAACGCCTCCGGCACCGCCTACGGGAAAGAATTGCTATTCTCGACCCGAAAAGGCAGAGGCCATTGGACTATCGATAGATGATCGAGGGAAAAATCCGGTAAGGACTCCCTTCATGAAAGGTTCGGTCTTCACGGAGTTCATGGATATGATCGATCAGACCTTCTCGGTTGAAGTCTGCGAGAATCTCATCGACATATCGAACTTGCCGTCGCAAGGCATCTATACGTCGGTCGGCACGTACGATTTCTCGGAGATTCGGCCAACTCAGGATCGGGCCGTTCCCGAAAGCCATTTAAGACAACTATTTCTATTCCTAATCACCTTTTCGATTTCATCAGCCATGAGTTTATGGGCAAAGACATTAGGATGTCCATCAAATTTATGCAAACGTAAATCGGGATTTTCCGGATTCTGATAATAGTCTTTAACAGCAGAAGATAAATCCAGGAAGATCGTATCTTGACTGAGTGAATTTATCAATTCTGCGGGGGCGGAGTTTGTGCTTCCTTTCTCGAAATACGGGATATGGACCACTATCAACGTCGCCTTGATATTCTTGGCGAGTTCACTCATTTTTTTCATAAGGAAGTTCGCGCATTTCAGCCGAGCTTCTTCGTCGTTGGAATAGGTGCCCATTTTTTTTGAGGTTAGGCGGAACCAGGCGATTTTAGCTCCCCAGACAATGTCGTTGAGCCCGAAACGATCCCAAACCACATCCTCGATAAATTGTTGGTTCAGGGCTGCGGAAAATTTCATGCGGGGAGCGTGAATATAAGGCTTCCCTTGCGAATTAAAAGCGACATAGGATACGGCCAAACAAAAAGGAGCAAAGGAAGGGGCGCAAGAAGAAAGACTTCGCCGAATGTGATCTTCGATAAATCCATAAATAATCATTTTGGGGGCTAAATCGAGATTCCGCTCTAACATTTGGAGCGATTGAAGCATTCCATAGCTGGCCATCGCAAAGTTGGCGACGGGCACATTGAATCGCTGTCCAAGAATGGATGTGAAGGTCTATTCATTCTCCAGTCCGTGTCCCAAAGAAAATGAACATCCGAGAGTCATGATAGCAACTTTATCGGGTGCGATTTCGCGAGGCGAATTCACTCGGCCCCCTCTCGCTTCAGTGAACAGGTGGTAAGCGAGTCCTGTTCTCATGTGTTTCCGAAGCGATGAGGCTCCTGGAGCTGCGGCAAAACCAATAATATCGTCATCCGCAAGAATCCTGTCCCCTTCGATTTTCAGATCGATCTTATGTCTGAGAGAGATGGCGATATAAGTAAAGTAACCCGTACAAGTTAAAGTGAATGTCAAAACAATAACACCTATCATCAAAAGGCAGAACCTTCTCGAACGACGCTTTTTCATAAAGGAAACTTTATCACATTAAATTCGGAAATGGGTATTGCGCCCCCGAATTATTTATTTGCAGTTCGGCCGGGCCAAAGCTTTTTTGATCCCGTCATTCTGGGGAGATAAGGCCAGCGCTTCCTTGAGCGTCGCGCATGATTCTCTCCGGAGACCCAGGGCGATTTCCAACTGGGAGAGCAGAAGAAGTTGGGCGGCGTCCTTGGCCCGAAGAGCCTGATCCCTCGCGGAGTTCCGGAGCTTGGCCTGGTCGGCGGCGAGGGTGACGAAGACGGCGTCCGAGACTGTCGAAGGCCGATTCGTTTCCACCGTCCGAACCGTCCAATAGTAGTTGGCCCCGGGTTTGAGGACTCCGGGAGAAATGACGACTTCGGGCGAATTCGTCTCGACCGAAAAGACATTATTCCCCCATTCATCCTCGATCTCCACCCTGTATTTCATCACGCCCGCCACGGGAGTGAAACTCAGGACCGCCTCGTCGGCTATAGCCGCGCTCCCTTCGCCGGGATAAAGGTCGGTGATCTCGCGCTTCGCGCCGCGAAGGCGGATGCCGGAAAGCCGGCTTCCGGGTTTGGCCTCTCCGGCCAGCGCAGCAATCTGGGGCATGACGGGGGCTGAGGCTATCTTCGTAATTGTTCCGGAAACGGACGAAAATCCCTTCGGATTCACGGTTGCTTTCGCCTTCCCCCGGAGCTCATACCGTTCGCCGTTGGCAAAAGCGACGACGACTCGGGCGGCCTCATCCGCCACGATGACGGCCCCGGGTTTGAGCCAGTCGAAAAGAAGGATGTCCCGGATCTCCTTGGCCCCCGGCTCCAGAATCGTCGTTTTCCCCTCGAGAAAACAGACGATGGCCGCCCGGTCCTCGGCTGCGGGAAATATCCTGAGGCCCAAAACCCCGACCATGACAAAAACAAAAATGACGACCCGTCCCCGATTCGATCTTCTTGTCATCATGTGACCTCAACCTCCTTTGCGACGAAGGTCAGAGCCCGTCGCAGAAAAATTGCAAAAACGGTTCCCGCGGTCAGGACGATAATCGGCAGCCCGACAGGCAGGAGAAGACCGTCCCGTCTGAATAATAAAATCGCCAGAAGACAATACCCAATGAAAGCGGCGATTTCCGTCATCAAAACGATAAATATTTTTGGCCGGAGGAGGATGGCAGAAAAGAAGAGCATCCCCGCGGCGGCGAGTAAGAAAGCGATCGGCCATGGCCGCGCTTCATGTATCCGGCGGTTTTCGAGAAAAGTATTGATGGTCAGAGCCTGGATGATCATGCCGGAAGCCTCGCCGGCTTTTAAGCCGGCGCGCCGCGGCACGCGGTGGACATCCTGCGATCCTTCATATTCCCCCCCGACGAGGACAAAGCGGCCGCGGAAGGCATCGGGCTGATCGTCGAGTATCTTCGGGAGGTCCTTCCATGACACTCTTCGATATTTGCTCCCGTCGATCGCATAATCGAGGCGGAGAGATTCTTTCCTCACCTCCGGCGAAAGCTCTTTTCCCGTGATTAATGCATAAGCCCGGGCCGGCATGGACATGATCCAGGACCCGTCGGCTTTCGGAAATCCGGGCGAAGCGCGCCGGATCCGGCCGTCGCCGTCGGGTTCGACATTCACGAAGCCGAGAAGCCGCTCGGCCCGGCTTTCGGAGCCGAGGGCGGCCATGATCAGGCCTTTGAGCAGCTCCGAGCCGAGGATGGCGCCGTCTTGGGAAACATAGCTGGCCAGGATCAGCTTGTCCTGATTCGCAAGGACGAACTTCGCAAAACTCGGGGATTGATTCCAGCGTTCGGGAAGGAGGAAGTCAATACCGACTCCGAGCGGCCCGGCGTTCATGACCTTCTGAAGCAGCGTCCCCATTTCCTCGGCTTTGTCCGTGAGAAGCGTCGGGTCGGCCTGGAGGGTCGGCTCGTCGATGGATACAAGAACGATTCTGTCGTCCGGGGGGCGGGCCGGAACGAACCGGAAGCGGAGATCGGCGAGGGCGTTCTCCACGTTCGCGGCAAGCGGCGTATTCCGCAGGAACATGAATCCAAGAACGAGGATGAGCGTCATAATCGCGGCGATTCCGATTCTTCTCGGGACTTCCCTCGCCCGCCATTGCTGATGCCGATAATCTGAATAGGCCTTTTTGATTCGGCGGACGATATCCATGGCTTTCGCCGGACGGGCGCGGGGATCGGCTTCAAGGGCTGCCAATAGCGCGGAATCCATCTCCCGGGGGAATTGCTTTTGAACGCCGGACGGCAGGAGAGGCTTGTGAGAGGGGTCAGGAAAAGGCATCTGGCCCACGAGCATTTCAAAGACAAGGACCCCGAACGAGAAAATATCCGAGGCGGGAGTCGCTTCGGCTCCCTTCCATATTTCGGGCGCGATGTATCCGGGCGTTCCCATGAGAGTTCCCGCGAGAGTCAGCCGATCTCTTTCTGCCGTCGCGAGTTCTCCGCATGTCTCTCCGGCTTCCGAGATAAATGTTTTTGTTCCGCCCTCCTCGGCCGTCAATTTCCTGTCTTCCGTGAGATGAAGCGCCGCTGTCCGCCGCTCTTCCTCGTGCATTACCTCGCCGGCGATCCGGGCCAGGCCGAAATCGAGAATTTTCACCTGGGCGCCTTCCGGGACGGCGGAGAGGAAGACATTCTGCAGCTTCAGGTCGCGATGGAGGATGCCGCAACCGTGGGCGTAGTCGACCGCAGCGGCAATGGCATCGGCGATGGGGAGGGCTTCATCCGGCGAGAGATATTTTTTTCGGCTTACCTGATCGGCGAGCGTTATCCCCTCGAGGTATTCCATGATGAGGTATGGAACTCCGCCGGACCTCGGATCGACGCCATAGTCGGTCACCTGGACGATATTCGGATGCTGGAGTTTGCCCAGGGCTCTGGCCTCGACCCGGAAACGGGATAGAGAATCCGGGCTCTGCAGGCGGTGCCGCCGGATGAGCTTGAGGGCGAATATTTTTTGGAGATCCTTATGCCGGGCCCGGTAAACCGAGCCCATGGCTCCTTTACCGAGGCATCGCTCTAGCAGATATTTTCCGTCGATGAGCCGGAAGCCTTCGAAGGAAGATTCAAGGATTCGGCCGTCATCCGGACAGCGCTCAAGGTCGTCATCCCAGCAGGCCCGGCAGCTCGGGCATTCTTTCATATCCGGAGGCTCTTCCTCAATTTCGCCACCCCGTTATCAGAGATTCGAAATCAACCCATTTGACTCCCCGGGCTGAAGCCCGGGGTATGCTCAGGGTTAATACTGAGCGGCGCTTTTTACCCCGATTTAAAAATCGGGGTTTGGCGCCGTCGAACGTATCATTGTATTCAAAAAAACGACGGAATTCTACCGCCTTGATCTCCGCGGCCAAAATCTCGTCCGGACCAAGCTACGAATAGGCGTGCTCGGAAAATGAGAAAAATTACCCTAATCGAATCCCGGTAACGGGTTATCTGTCACCGAATTAATTGGCGGGCGGCGCCGACGTGGCAAATATTCAGGTCGAGAGCCTTCTCGAATTCGGCCCGGGCCTCGGCCTTCTGTCCTTTGCCCTGATATCCGAGGCCGCGAAGGAAATGGGTTTGGGCGTTTTGGATTGCGGCGGATTGCTTCTCGCCGAACTTCTCGAAGAAGTCCATGGCCGGAGCCGCCTGGAGTCTTTTCTCGGCGTTCCGGATCAATTCCCCGAAGCATAAGTCCGCCTCGGATCGGTTTCCAAGCTTGCGGAAAGCCAGCCCCTGATAATATGTCGGTTCAGACCAATCCCGCCGAAAACGCGAAGCTCTTTCATATGCCGAGATCGCCCCGCTTTTTTCTCCGATGGCTTCCAACGCCGTCCCGAGGAGATACTCGATCTTAGCGGAACCGCCTCCCCCGGCGGGCTCCCCCGCTTCGAGGTTGGCCGGGTAAGTCAGCGCGGTTTCGAAATCTTTGAGAGCTTCCCGATATTTTCCCGCGTCGAGAAGCTTTTGACCGCGGAAAAGATGGGCTTCGACGAAAATCCCATGGATCCC
>Ga0315275_10004359_pt1 | contig 13205 bp, 10 predicted proteins | sample YL17G03_0_MG_FD_205557 | JGI IMG/M metagenome (GOLD analysis project Ga0315275, IMG submission 205557) | Sediment microbial communities from Yellowstone Lake, YNP, Wyoming, USA - YL17G03_0 | ecosystem: Environmental > Aquatic > Freshwater > Lake > Sediment | place: USA: Wyoming | collected... | reverse complement strand
TCCTTCCCTCGGCCCTGGGACGACCTGCAATTTTATCAAGGTATTTCTGCGCAGCGGACTTCCCCTCTTCGACCCACTTCCAATCTTTCTTTCTCCGGTAGCAGGCTATAATAAGCCTTGCCTCGGATCGGTTGATAGGGCTCCGCCACGCTATTGGTGTGTAACATCAGTAACTTGACTTATTAGATTGCTTTGATGCCTTACTGTCAGCTAATCCTGACTACGATGGGTACAGGGGGGTATCATATGGCAAAACGTGGACGAATTGCGCCGGCTGTCTCTTTTGCAGGCGAAGAACGCGATCAACTGGAATCCTGTGTGCGCTCCCGTTCTCTACCAAGCGGGCTGAGCAAGCGCTTCCGAATCATCCTGCTTGCGGCCGATGGTTTCGGCAATAAGGAGATCAGCGAGAAAGTTGGCTTGTCGCGGGCCTCGGTGGGAGAGTGGAGAAAGCGATACTTGGAAAAGGGCCTGGAGGGCTTGCATGACGAACTCCGACCCGGTCGTCCGCGCTCTGTTTCGGATGAAAAGGTGGCTGCACTGATCCATAAGACACGGAAAACCCGACCGGAAGGGGCGACGCACTGGTCGACCCGCACGATGGGCAACGAAATCGGGGTTTCCCCTATGAGCATTTGCCGGGTTTGGCAAACTTTTGGGCGCAAACCCCATCTCAGGGACACATTCAAGTTTCCCACCGATCCTTTTTTCGTGGAGAAGGTCCGTGATGTGATATTGTTGGGCTGTATTTGAATCCTCCGGAAAATGCCCTGGTGCTCTGTGTTGATGAGAAAAGTCAATGCCAGGCGCTCGAGCGCAGCCAACCGACCCTTCCGCTTGGTTTCGGTTACGCGGAGGGCTACACTCATGATTAGGTCCGCCGCGGAACGTTGACGCTTTTCGCTGCTCTGGAGGTTCCCACGGGAGGTGTTCTGGCCCAATCTACGATACGGCATCGCCATCAGGAGTTTTTTGCAGTTTCTCCAACACAGGGAAGCGAACGTGCCGCAGGAACTGGATGTGCATATTATTATGAACAACGATACGACCCATAAGCACGAAAAGGTTCGCTCCTGGTTTGCCAGAAGACCCAGGTATCATGTCCATTTCACCCCAACCTACTCTTCCTGGCTGAACCAAGTCGATACCTGGTTCGGCATAATCACCCGCAAAACCCTCCGCAGGGGATCCTTTCGCAGTACCAAAGAACTTGCTGAAAAAACCGATCTCTTCGTAAATAGCCATGACAGAGATTCAAAACCCTTTGTCTGGACTGCTACCGCTGAATCAATCCTCGAAAAACTGGAACGAGTATGTAAAAGTATTGCTGTTACATAACGCTAGCCGATGTGCAGACGAGGTGGGCTGCTATCTATAGGAGGATCCAACTATGTCGATGACGGAGACCATCATATGCAGTTTCATAGTCGTGTTTTTTCCTTTGCTGCCAGCCTATATCCTGTATAAAACGCTACCCTCCACCACAACGATAAGCGGGCCTTTCAAGGGCCTTACCATCGGCCTGACCGGCGCATTCGGAGGATACTTCATCCTGGTTTTACTCTTGCTGGGTTTTGTTACGACTCGGTTCACGTCTTCAAAATACGAGTATGATTCCTGGCGGATTAAAGGCACCACCGGCTTTCAACAGGCTGCCAATGCCCCGGACGTGAGGGCCATTTCCCTGTTCATTCGTCCGCCCAATCCAGCGATAAACGAAGATGGGAGTTTCGAGATGGAAGTGCTGGCCAAAAAGGGATCTGACTTTCCCTTCTTAATCGTGGACCACCCAGGCTTCAAGAGGGAGGTCATAAGCCTCCGGAACGAACTCGATCCCTATGCGAATGCGAAGCCCTATGTCAAAAAATATGATGATAAGGCGAAACAGATCACCATCGAAACTCCTGTCCTCCTGCAGGAGCAGAAAAGAACTTCCTATTCTTCGTCAGGAGGTCAAACACCTCAACCGATAGATTGATATGGGGGGCAGACCATGCGATCAAGATCAAGAAGCAAAAAGTATATAACGATTATTCGATTTGCTTCCATATTCTCACTTTCAGCAGGCCTTCTGGTTGTGACAAGTCTTGCCTACGGTGGCAATGTGGAAGGGAGGCTTGATTATCAGGGGCCTTCTGGATCCGCCTCTCCGGCTCCCCATATCCAGGTCTCCCTCGTTGACCCCATTCAAAAGCACTCCTCCTCCACCTTTACCGGCTTTGACGGTATGTATTACTTCTATAATGTTCCCTCTGGCCAATACACCCTGGCAATCAAACCTTCTGAGAACAAACCAGCGATCAGTTACAAAATCACCGTGGGTAATCAGCCGCATACTTCCATAAAGCCTATTCTGGTTCCCAGGTAAGAACAAATGGAAATGGAATAAACACAAAGACGCTCTTACCAATCTCCTCCCCGACCGGAATGGAAACGCCTTGGGGAGGCTGGCTCTGAGACCTACCCACCACTCGCCCGCCCATTGTAACCGGTGACCCCTCTATTTTGTGCATCTTCCCGGCCAAAACAAATACTAGCCCCACCCCATTTACACCGTCACTCCTTCCCTATAAATTTGCAGCGTAATTCCTTTGAAGAACTTGAAGTTACGCGATTTCCCCTCGACCTTATTCGAGCATTTGTCAACTTAATCCTTGGGAAGCGATGGACTCTTTGACTGAAAAGTCCAATGGAGGGTCAAGAGGAACGGAGAGGGGCGCAGCCCACTGAGACATGGGCGATGTGCCTGCCGCAAGTTGCTAATGCCGAAACATCAAACTGACTGTTTAACAACAGAGAGATGTGATATTCTGATAAAGCATTCGGGATGGAATCATGAATTCGGAAAGCCACCTTGACCGCGTCCTTCGTCAGGAGGAATGATGAGGAGGGAACTCTGCTATTTGGCGATTTCTCTGCTTCTGTTCGGTTGCGCCACATCTCCCTTGGGCCAGCCAAAGTCCGCCCCCAGATCGATCAGCCTGATGCCGGAAGGCTCTGAGCCGATTTCCTTCGCACGGGCGATCATTCGAATTCCCGCAGGCACACAAGTGGGGAACGAGTTTCCCGCGAAGGGAAGCAAAGGTGCAAAACCGATCTATTGGAAGATCAATTTGTCCTTCAGCGATGATGAACTAAACCTGACCGCGATAGATGAGATCGAGAAATATGGTTATACTGCATTGGGTGCCGATCAGGTGCTGTTCGGAACCTCTGCCAGGAGTAAGCCGCGCTTCCTCTTGGGTGCGGTCATCACAGAACTGGCCCACAATCGGTATATGCCGGAGGCCGGGAACTTCAGCAGTACCTTCATGGCGGTGGAGTGGCAGCTTTATGATAACGAACTTGGCAAGACGGTTTTCAAGGCTAAGACGCGGGCAACCATCCGTAAGAAGAATGATCTTTCTACCGGGACCATCTTTCTGTCTTTCGCCAAATCGCTGGACGATTTGCTGACTCAAAAAGAGTTTGCTGTATTGGTGGCCAAAAGGACGAAATCTGTGATTCCACCAAAACAGCAGGGCGGCACCCTTGTTTGCCCCTGCACTTCCAGCGGGATCCTGTCTTTACCTGAAAACCTCGAGAGGGCGCTGGAGGCCATCGCGGTCGTCAAGACGGGTGGTTCAGTAGGCACCGGGGTCATTATCTCGCGGGAAGGATTCATCCTCACTGCCCATCATGTCGTCCAGGATGCCGAAGAGGTCTGGGCCGAAATGAAGAGTGGGCTTTCCCTTGAGGCGACGATAGTGCGATTTGATGCGGAATACGATTTGGCTTTGCTGAAACTGACCGGAAAAGGCCATGCTTGTCTGCCATTGAGGACAGGATCGCGGCCTGCGATTGGAGAGGAAGTGTTTGCCGTGGGCACCCCGGCTGGGGTGTATGACTTCTCGGTGAGCAAAGGCGTAATCAGCGCGGTTCGTGAAATGGGCGGTGGCAAGACCCTCCTACAAACAGACGCAAGCGTCAACAGCGGCAACAGCGGCGGCCCCCTGCTCGACAAGTTTGGACGTGTAGTGGGCATCGTCACCTGGAAGCTCAGGCCTGATCAAGGATATGAAGGGATTGCCTTTGCCGTCCCAGCGGATGCTGCTATCAAGAGACTCAATCTAATCTGGGAGAGACAATAAGAGGCTTCGAAGCGAGATCAGAGGTTAAAGAGTCGGAGGGTCGGGGGGTCAAACCTGGTAAACTGATTTTCTTCTCATGTTCTTGTACGAAAGAGAGAGTTATGCGACCCAAGAAGAATTCTATTTCTTATACGGGCCCCATTCTCGGCCTGGTGATTCTATCTTCACTTGTCGGCTGGGGTATTGCCACCGCGGAGCAGCGGTCGCCCAGGCTGACATTGAACACGCTTAAGAATTCCGAATACGATACAGGGGAAGGGACGAGAAAAGTTAGGCTAAGGAATGGGGTCTTTGAATCTGGCAGGCCCGGAGGTGATTATTTACACGCGGAGTTTGAGGAAGCTGCCTTTGGTGACCTGAACGGTGACCAAGTCGAGGATGCCGCGGTTATCTTTTGGTGGTCCGGGGGAGGAACTGGTGCATTCGTGACCCTCTCCGCAGTGATAAACCAGGACGGAAAATCGCATAACATCGCCACGCAACTCATAGGCGATAGAGTTCATGTAACGTCCATAGGCATCAAATCGGGCATCATTGTCATCCATATGAAGGATCACGGCCCCGGAGATGGCCTCGCACGAGCTACCGTTCCGAAGGTCGTCAAGTATCAATTGTTTCGGGGAAAATTGAAGAAGACCGGAGAGGAAAGCCGCCGTGAACCGACGAAGCGGAACTAGCTTAAGGGTGGTCCGGAAATCAACTCTGGTGAGCAGAGAGGAACAAGAGCTGCTCCGCAATACAGGTAATACAGTAAAGATGTCTCTGAACCTAAACCCCTTCTCTTTCCTTTCGGAATGGATAGCGTTCAGTCCCACAAGTAGGTTTCATATGTTCTTTTCATTCCCACCGTTCGGCTGAGCTCACGGCGAAGCCCTCGCCCTCCCCCGTCAATGGGGAGGGAATTTACTGCAATCCCTTAGGTTTCCCTTCCCTCGATGGGAGGGGATAAAGGGGAGGATGAGAGGACGAGGCCAGAAAACTTCTTCCATGAATTTCTGAGACGTGACACGAGGAGCCTGTCGAAGAATTCATGCTGGTTCCAAAGAGTGGGATACGAACCCAAGAAAACAACGCGCTTGGTCTTCGGAACATCAGTCGAACCACGAAATCATCCCCAAAGTGGGATAAACCGCTCGGCGAATTGGTGCGTTTGCCATTTCTCCGACAGGCTCCCAGAAACCTTCATAGCCAAAACCTTGTGAGGCCATGATGAATGACGTTCCTGTACTCCTCTGGAAGATGACCCGAAGGCAGTTTCGTGAAGGTGTGGATGAGGGCCGCATCGTCGGCGCGATCGTCCCCACCGGCAGCAGTGAGCAGCACAACGAGCACCTGGAGATGGTCCACGACACCGAGAGCGTCGTTCACATCGCCCGGCTGGTAGCCGAGAAGCTACTCCCCGGCGTCGTCGTCACCACGCCGCTGACCATTGGTATTTCGGAGCACTGGATGGACCACAAAGGCACCCTCACGACGCGCCCGGAGGTCTTCATCGAGCTCCTCCACGATGTCTGTAACAGCATGAGGCGCGGTGGCATCCGCAACATCCTGATCCTCAACGGGCACGCCGGCAACACCCACCCCATACAAGACCGCCTGGAGGACCTCCGAAAGCGCCTCATGCTAAATCTTGACTTCTGTGCCTACTGGGAGGCCTACACGAAGGAAGACGTCGCAAAATACATGGATTCCGGCATCTGCCCCGGCCATGCCAGCGAGTTCGAAACCTCCTTCGCCCTGGCCGCCTTCCCCTCGCAAGTCCACTGGGAGGGCGTCGACTACGACCGTGCCAGGCTCACGATCTCCAGCCCGGAGCAGGCGCAGCTGGACCGGAAGTTCCACCAGGAAGCCAGGCTGGCCACTGCTGAGAAGGGCCGGGCAATGATCGACATCGCCGTGAACTGGGTTGCGGAGAGGATGCGCAGGATGATCGAATGAGAGTCGGTCCTGCCTTGACAACCGTCAGTCGTCGGTTATATTCATCCCCGGCCTGCATCGGAAAGAAGAAAGCAAGATCATTGTGCTCACTATTACGAGGACCGGCAGAGAGAGAAGGGCAAGAGAGAAAAAGGGCAAGAGAGAAAAAAGAAGGGCATGCTGGCCCCAAAAAAACTTTCAGACCTCATCCTACTGACCAACTCCTTCCAGCCCTTGCAGCTATGCAAGACCGACCAGTTGGCTGACTGCAAAGTTAGCGGTGTCCGGTCTCAGAAATATATTGACAAAGTCTTCTGATCCTTTTGAGGTTTGAAAATGCACATCGAGCGCAATTCCCGCCTGGGCGGGATTAGCGAGCGAACCATAGGTGAAAACAATTCCTTGCATTGGAAGATTCCTTGCGGCTTTGCTGCGAGGAGCTTCAATCGGCCGTCGCAGTTCGCACGAAGGATTGAGGTCTTAGGGTCCATGAAACAAAAGGCCCAGAAGAAACCTCCAGGCCTTCGATATTTGGCTGCGGGCCCGAATCGACCCTGGGGGGCTCTCCCCCTCCCGAAGCTAACGGGCTCAGCCCAGGTTCTCGGAATGTAATGGTACCCGTTACCCCTCAGCTTGTCTTGCTGCCATCCAGTCTGACTCGTCCCCTTATCCAGCTTCCGAAATCGTCCAGGATTGTGTACATAACTGGCACCACCAAGAGCGTGAGCAGGGTTGAAGTAAGTAGTCCGCCAACCACGGCGCGAGCCATAGGCGCCCGCATCTCCGCACCGGCCCCGATGGCCAGGGCCAGAGGCAACATCCCGAAGATCATGGCCAGGGTCGTCATGACAATGGGACGGAGCCGCGTACGCCCGGCGACGATGACCGCCTCCCGTCTCTCCATTCCTCGACTGCGGAGAACCTTTGCGTAATCCACGAGCAGGATGGCGTTCTTTGTTACGAGCCCCATTAACATGATAAGCCCGATGAGGGACATGATATTGATGGTGTCGCCCGTCACATAAAGCATTCCGGCCATTCCCACGATGGAGAGAGGCAGGGAGAACATAATGGCCAGGGGTTCAAAGAACGATTCAAACTGGGCTGCCAGGATGAAGTACACGAATAGGACCGCCAATAGGAGGGCTTCGGCCATGTATCTGAACGATTCGGCCATGTCCTCCGCTTCGCCGGAAAAAACAAGGCGGTAACCCGGTTCCATTTCAATTCTCTTCGATGCGGCCTTTACCCTCTCCACAGCGGTGCCGACCGGCAGACCATCGAGGTTGGCACTGATGCTCACCTGACGCGTCAGTTCCTGGCGGTTGATCTCTGACGGTGTGGCGTGTGCATCGTAGGATACGAGATTTTCAAGCGGCAGCAGGGCAGCAGGACCATTCCGGTTCGGTACGGCGAGGCGTAGGTTTTTCACCTGGTCCGGGTTCTGTCTCAGGCGCTCGGGAAGCCGCACCCGGATATCCACAGCGTCGCCGTCCTCGTCCTCGTACGTGGAAACCACTTCACCGCCCACCAAAGCGCTTACCATACGTACGATGTCATCAGTCATGACTCCAGCGTTCAGAGCCTTGTCCCGGTCCACTGTAAGCCGGTATTCCGGGATGTCGTGCTCCAGGCTGATTTCTGCATCGACGATCCCTTTGATTTTGTACATCTCATCCCTGAGATGTGCGGCATATTCCTTGAGACGCGCAATATCGGTGCCGCGCAGGTTCACCTGGAGCGGCTTGGCGCCGCCCCCCGCGCTGCCCACCTCCTCTATGGATATGATGACCCCCGGTACCCGCATCAGGCGACTGCGAAATTCCTGCTGCACCGCATTCTGATGACGCTTCCGCTCGCTCCGCTCCTTGAGCTTGACATATAGGACGCCACTTCTCACGGTCCCGCTGTCCCCAGCACCGATCGTGGCATAGGTGTGATCCACCTCGGGGATATTCTGGACGGCGGCCAGCATGGCCTGCAGACGGTCTCTGCTCTCCGCCAGGGAAGCATCCGGAGCAGTTTTGAAGCTGACCTGGAATTCCCCCCGGTCAAAATCGGGTATGAACGAGGATTCGAGTGAGATGAAAGCTACAGTGCCGCCGATAAATACCACCGCGGCGATGCTCATCACCTTCTTCCGGTTGTCGAGAGCCCAGCCGATGATCCTGCGATAGCCTTCAGCCACCCGATCAAAATGATCGTTGAATTTCTCCAGGAGACGGGCAAGACCTCGCCGGCTGCCTTTCCGTTCAATGGCAGGGTCATGCCATCTCGACGAAAGCATTGGATCCAGGGTGAAGGAGACGAAGAGGGAAACGAGAACCGCAAAGGCAACCGTTATGCCGAACTGAAAGAAGAAGCGCCCAACAATTCCTTTCATGAAAGCCACCGGAACGAAGACGGCCACGATGGACATGGAGGTGGCGAAGACCGCAAGGCCAATCTCGCTGGTCCCATTGCGGGCGGCCTCGAGGTGGTCTTCCCCCCTTTCGAGATGGCGGACGATGTTTTCGCGAACCACGATGGCATCATCGATGAGAAGTCCAATGGCCAGTGAGAGGGCCATCATGGTCATCATGTTGAGGGACATGCCGAGGAACTTCATAACGATGAAGGAGGAAATCACCGAGATCGGGAGGGTCAGGCCGGTTATAACCGTGGAGCGCCAGGAATTGATGAAACAAAAAACGATCAAGACGGTGAGGATGCCTCCCAGGATCAGTGTCTGCCTGACATCCTGAAGAGATTCTCGCGTGGCAATGGAACCATCCCGCACGACGGTCAGGGACGTTCCCGGCGGCAATTCGGCCTGCAGCTCGGCTGTCACCTTCTTGACCGCATCCACGACTTCCACCACATTGGCACCTGATTGTTTAAGAATGTCGAGCGCCACGGCGGGAACCCCGTTGACCAAGCCGAGGGATCGTTCTTCCTCGGCCCCATCCCTCACTTCCGCGACCTCGGAGAGCCGGATGGGCCTGCCTGAACGTTCTGCGATAACCATGTTGCGAAATTCCTCCACACGGCTGGGTTTGCCGGATACTCGCAGAGGATATTCCGTGCCCTCCTGGTTGAGGCGTCCTAAGGGAGTATTGACGTTTTCCGACTTGAGACCGTTGATGACCGATTCAACGCCCATGCCGAGGGCTTCCAGCCGCCCGGGGTCGATGATCACGTTGACCTCCCGCTTGGCGGAGCCGACCAGGTCCACCTTGCCGACGCCGGCAATGCTCTCAAACCGTCGCTTGATCCTCTTTTCCACTAGAACGGTCAAGTCCCGAGGTGAAAGGTTCGTTGACTGCATGGCGAGGGATACGACGGGCATGGCGTTGAAGTCGAGCTTCTGTATGATCGGTTCCTCGATGCCTTTGGGAAGCTCACTGCGGATGCCGCTCACCTTGGCACGGGCTTCCTGAGCCACATCGTTCAGCTTTTCCTCCAGCCGGAATTCCACGGTCACTACGGAAACCCCCTCGCGGGAATAGGAGTAGATATGCTTTACGCCGGATATGGAATTGACGGCCTCCTCGATCCGCTTGGACACCTCCCGCTCCACGCTCTCGGGAGAGGCGCCAGGGAATTTCGTGACGATGGAGATGACGGGGATCTCGACGTTGGGGTACATTTCCACCGAGAGCCAGCGGTAAGAAAAGGCTCCCACGGTCACCAGGGCAAGCACCATGACGGCGGCAAAGACGGGACGTTTGATGGAAAGGTCGGAAAGGACCATGGATCAGCTCCCCTGCTTCCCGGCCACAATGACCCGGTCGCCGTCCTTTACATTAAAGGCGCCCCGCACGATATATACCTCGCCCGGCCCAAGTCCCTCAGCAACTTCGACCCTCTCCTGGGCTACGAGACCTGTCTTTACTTCCCGCAGTCTCGCCAGTCCGCCCTCCACCACGTAGAGTTTGGCCTTCTTCCCGGTTACGTCCCATCCCAGGAGGGCCGCCCGCGGAACCTGTACAATCCCTTCGCGTGTTCCCGTGATGATCCGCCCCCTGACAAATAAACCGCCCTTTAGTTCTTCCAAAATGTTTCTTACCTCCACAATGACCTTCACCGAGCGGTCCGCCTCGTTCACGGCCGGGTTCATGAACATGACCTTTCCTGTAAAGGTCCTTCCAGGAAGTGCATCCGTGGTGAATCGAAGGGACTGCCCCAGGTGAAGCCGGGCCATTTCGCTCGAGGGGACGGATACGGTGAGATTCAGGATTCGATTGTCCACGATATGGAAAAGAGGCTTATTGGCCCCAGTCTCGCCGACCAGATCACCCACGTTCACCTGCCGCATGGATACGATTCCGTCGATAGGCGCCGTGATCAGGCCTTTCGACAGGCGGGTTTTGGACTGGTGGAGTTCCTCCTCGGCGACCCGGACCTGGGCACGGGCCGCTTCGACCCGGGAGGAAGCGGCTTCCGCTTCCGTTTGGGCGTCATCGAACGCCTGTTGTGTTACAAGCCCCTCCTCGACCAGCTGTTTCATCCTTTCGAGCTCCCGTCTGGCTCGGTTTGACGCCACCTGCGCCTGCAATTGGGAAGCCTTCGCGGATTCCAGTGCAGCGTCTGCCCTTTTGACTATCGCCTCCTGCTCCCGCGTATCGATCTGGGCCAGCGATTTCCCCTTCTTGACCCTGACCCATTCGTTCACATAGACTTCCTGGACCAGACCTGCAATCTCGGATTTCACATCCACCTCGAACTTGGGTGCGAGAGTCCCCGTCACCTCAACTCCTTCGATCAACGATCCGGATTCCGCCGCTGCCACCTCGACGGCGACCTGTGGCCGAGCCGCGTCGTGGTTCGTTGAGCCTGCCACATCCCTATCCCTTGAACAACCAGTCATCATGATCAAGAGGACCGTGTACAGAGCTGACAAGAAGACGATCGAGAAGACCCTTTTCATCTCACTGCCCCCATCTTCGATTCTGCTGCCACCCCTTGAAAGATCACATTCAGAATTCTTCGCAATTTCTTCCGGTCAATTTGCGCATCCCTATTGAGGATTTGTTCGTCGGTTGCAATCTGGGCCGCACCCATCAACGCCCAGGCCATATCGCTTGCGCCTCCCGATCGGAACTCTCCAGCTTCGATTCCCCTCTCGACGATTTGCTTGATAAATCCCTGGAACTTGACATGGTAGGCATCGAAATCAAAGAAAGGTGCGCCCTGGGGGGGACCATAATAGATCGCGTGCATCAGACGGATCAGATCCCTGTTATCAGAGACCAATAAAAAAGCGGTGTCGAATAGGGAGAGCAACTGCTCTTTGGCACTTCCTTTTTCGGAATGGTATTCGTCAAATAGCATTTCGAGTTGACCGAAGAGCCTGTGCATCAAAGCCAGGTAGATGCCCTCCTTGTTTTCGAAATAATAGTAGAGTACCGGCTTGGATACTCCGGCCGTGGCCACGATTTCTCGAACCGAGGTGGCCGCATATCCCTTTTGTGTAAACAGCTTGAGGGCCGCTTTCAACAGCTGCTCTCCCATCGGGCCTTCGCGTCTATTATGGTGGTCGTTGTTTGCCATGAATTTCTCCTGATAATGGTTACCTACCGGTAGGTATACATTTTCTCCCTAAATCTGTCAAGTGTTTTTTCCGATGGGCCATGGCAATTTCAATTGCAGGGTCCCTATGAGGAAATGACAGGAATGCGCCAACGGGACGGGGAGATAGGAGGTGCTTGCAGAACGTGCTTAGGCTAAGCGGGTAGGCCCAACGAACCCGCCCCAGGGAGCTGACGCTTCCTGGGCTCTGATACGGGTTTCTCGTTAGGGCAGAAAACGGCTATCGGCTATTACCGGCTGACCTCGGGAGTCCGCAAAACCAAAAGGCTCGGAGGGAACCTCTGAGCCTTTTGGTTTCTTCAGCCGGGAGTGGCACAATTCTTTCTTCGAAGATCAACACTCCTTGGTATTCTCGCGAGATCAAAAGGTGAAGACGCAGTTAGCCCTCGCCACATAGCCCCAAGAAGGATTGGAGGTCTTCTCCACCTCAGAAAAAACGCTCGTGCCCGGATGGCCGGGTTCGGATACACGTACGCTCCCCTTGGGAACCTTGAAGAAGTCCCCCGGGAACCAGGGGACGAAGGCACCGGCCACCGAGAAGTTCTTGTTCAATGTCCACTTGGCCGTCAAATCGATCTCCCAACCCAGATCCCGATCCTGCTCCTTTTTCCAGATGATCCGGCTATCGGGATCGAACCCGTTCTTGGGAGTCGTTTCCGCCGCCCACAGCTTGAACACGTCGACACCCAGGGTCAAGGGCACGACCGGTGTGACCGTAGCACCGAAGGTGATATAGATCAGGTTCTCCAGGCCCCTCTGAACCCAGGCAGCGGTTCTCTTTCCATCGTTATTGCCGCCATTTCCCGAGATGCCGCCAAAATCGAACGGGTCGCCGGTGCGAATAGATGGGATGTAGCTCGACTCATCCAGCCATGCCGACCGGCCCCATTGGGCCAAAGGGATTCGAAAACCTTCGAACCGCGAACCGGAGAAGTTCTTGAAGTCGTCTACACCGTGGACCTGTTTTCGCTGGTCCCCAGAGCCATACGCCCCTTCCAAGGAAACCGTGGTGATTCCCCCAAAATTGGCGGTTGTGCCCAGCAAGAAGGCATAGCCGCTGAGATCTTGCGGTCTGGCCAGCTTATCGTACGAGTTCGGCGCCCATTTGAAGTCATCGGTTAGCTTTCCGCCGGCATAGACGGCCTCCGCCCGGTAGCTGAGCGTGAAGGCACCCGTGGGCACCGCTCCATCCGCCGACACGCCAATCGTCCAGATGTGACTGTCGAATGTCACGCGGTCGTCCCAGACCGTGAAGATGTGGTCCGCAGTCCCAGGCCGACTGGAACGGTTAGTCAGGATGTTCAAGTTGCGGCCTTCAAACCATTGAAATGCCAGGCTGGCCTGGTGCTTACCCGAGATCGGGGTCGATACCTGACCGAAATACTGGTCTATATCACGGGAAAAGTCACCCAGCTCGTTCATCTTTGTATACCCGAGATCGACCCGAGCAGGACCGATCGGAGCCCACAGCTTCATCCCGTCACTGCCATACGGCCACGTATTGTAGTAAAAGCCATGACCCAGTGCCTGACTGAACCGACCCACCCTCCAGTGTACCGGGGTACCGGGAATCTTCACATCGAACCA
>Ga0315275_10004356_pt1 | contig 13208 bp, 11 predicted proteins | sample YL17G03_0_MG_FD_205557 | JGI IMG/M metagenome (GOLD analysis project Ga0315275, IMG submission 205557) | Sediment microbial communities from Yellowstone Lake, YNP, Wyoming, USA - YL17G03_0 | ecosystem: Environmental > Aquatic > Freshwater > Lake > Sediment | place: USA: Wyoming | collected... | reverse complement strand
TCAATTGTGCCTCCTGTGCCAGAACTAGATGTAATAGTAAATTTATCGTATGCTCCAATGAACCATGTCGCCAGATTGTTAAATACAACCATTTTAGCTGCGGTCCTTATTTTTACAGCATCAGCAGGATCTAAGGTATAATTGTATGTGATTAGACCTGGATCTTTCCTGTATATAGCTGTATAAAAACAACAGGCTGCTGCATAAGAACCTGCGGCTGATGGATGGCTTCCATCACTCTGATATAACTCAATTGACGGATAGTTTTCTCTGATATATCTCCAGACAGCACCTACTGGAGAAACTACAGCTTGATTGGTTTGTGCCATGTACATATAACGTTCGCGGGTTAAGTCATCCATTCCGATATATGTACATACTGCAGGAAGTCTGGAACATCTGTCTGCATCTCCATCTTTTCTGCCCCAGGTCATATAAAACATCGTTTCAGCTGCCGAGTTATATGTATTGATTTCATTATCAAGATATTGCGCATATGGATAGACATTGACTTCGACCCATGCCAGGGGTTCTGACGGATATTGGCTATATTCCTGTAACACAACATAGTCCCAGCCTCCTTGTCTGATCATATTTAATGTTGCAGAGTTTGCAGAATGAAGTTGAAGAGAATAACTGGCAATAGCAGAAGTACTAAAAATTAATTCATCACGCATATTACTGGCAATATTTGCAGTAATCTGAGGCAGGTTATTTACAAGCGTGTAACTGTTCCCAATAAATAAAACTTTCTTTGTTTGGCTTAGTCCTAAAACATTAAATATAAGGAATATAAGTACCAGTACTTTTCTCAATTCCCTTTTAAAGAATTTATGCGGGTTATAACTATAATCCAAATTCATTTATTTAACAGGATTAATATATCTTCAAAAATAAATTAATATTAATTTCTTCTTCAATTCATCCTCTTAATCATTTGATATATTTTCTCCAAATCTAATAAATATATTTGTTACGCTCAAGGAGTCGGATATTGTAAGTAATAGAAAATCAAAGAAAAAGACAATGTTTGTCTATGAATATTTGACAAATGCAAGGTATTTGTTTTCATTCATAACAAAGAAAAGGAAGTTCATCAAAAACTGAAAGTATTTATTAACAGATTAGGTTAATAAATCTTTGTATATTGATGGATCATGTTAAAATGGTACCGGGTATGGTTCTCAGGTAATTTCCCTTGAAGACAGTATTAGTAGGCACATTAATAAATATCATTGCCTGAAGTGATATAGATCAATTATGTATATGATAAACAGCATGGTAAATGAGGCAAAAATGGATGATGTAATATATTATTAATCAGTAATCTCAGATATCTTTGTGAAATAATTAACAGTAACTGAAAAATGAGAATGAAAGTTAAATTATCATGGAGTGTTGTGGCGGCTTTTATAATTCCGGCAGCTATGCTGTTGTTTTCATCATGTGAGAAATATGCCTATCAGTTGGAAACAGTCGATCCTCAGGTGCCAGTTCTGTTTCAGACGCAGATCCAACCTATCTTTACAAACAACTGTATTACATGTCATAAAGGATCGCGGAATCCTGATCTGAGAAATGGTAATTCCTATTCTTCGCTTACGAACGGCGGTTATGTAAACCTTCCGGCTGCGAAAAGCAAACTCTATTCTCAGGTTACTTCAGGAAGCCATACGTCTTTTACCCTGGATACCGAAAAGCAACTGATACTTAATTGGATTGGGCAGGGAGCATTGAACAACTAAGCCTTTAAAAACCTATTAAACCATATAAAATGAAAAAGACTTTTTTATTTCTGCTTTTAACGACCTTCATATTTACATTATCAGCCCAGGAGGAAGGAAAATCCCTGGAGAAATCAAAGCCGGTACGGTTTACTTTCGGAACAGGTGTCCTTATCGATAATCAGACAGTTGCAACACCATACAAAGGAGGGATCGAATTACAGATACACCACAGATTCAGTCTGATTGAAAACTACCATAATCTTTTTGGGATTTATGGAGCAGCTAATACGCGGCTGGGTCTGAATTTTGGAATAACCGACAGGCTGATGCTTGGAGCAGGGACAACCAAAGACTACAAACTCCAGGATATCCAGTGGAAATATCTTATACTTCAGCAAAACGAGGACAACAGTATGCCTGTTTCACTTTCATATTACGGCAACTTGGTTATTGATCTGCGGAAAGAGGAGGCATTCGGACCTGTTGAACGTTACAGGGATATTCACAGACTGTCATATTTTAACCAGTTAATTGTTGCCAGGAAATTCAATGATGTGTTTTCGTTCCAGATAGCCCCTTCAGTGATATATTTCAATGCTGTTCCCCAATATACGAACGAGTCTAAGTATAAAAACCTGAATTTCGGATTATCTGCCGGGGGAAAAGCAACTGTTTTTGGCTCCCAGTCGATCATTGTTGAATATGATCAGCTTTTAACAAAACAAGATCTTGATATACAGCCAAAGCCAAACCTGTCAGTTGGATGGGAAATCGGAACGGCAACCCATACATTCCAGGTTTTTGCAGCCAATTATTCACAGATCATAAATCAGCGCAACCTGGTCTTTAATACAAATGATTTTGCAGAAGGTGAATTCCTTTTCGGATTCAATATAACCGTGAGATTCTAATATTTATTAGTTTTAAGGATGACATCAGCTTCGATCAGAAATTTTCTTCTTCTACTGGTTTTTTCTGGCGCACTTTATTCTGCGTCCGGATCAGAAAGCAAGAATGAAAATGCTGATACAAAAGATACAATTGCCTTCAGGTCACCTTTTTTCGAAGACAACGAACGTTGTTTTATATGCCATGGCCAGAACAGGTACGAGTATACGAATGGAAACCTTGGACGGCAGGTTAAGGCAATGATGTTTTCAGAAAGGGTTATTAACAGGAAAAAGTTTTATGAATCAAATCATAAAAGCTTCAGCTGTACTGACTGCCATTCAGGAGAGTATGTAAAGTTTCCTCATTCCGGAGAATTGAGAATGGAGCAGATGTATAATTGTATTGACTGTCATGGCAATGATGAAAAATATGCTAAGCTTAATTTTGAGGAAATTGAAACTTCGTATCGGCTGAGTACACATTTTAAGCTTGAAGAAGAGGGATTTACATGCTGGGAATGCCATGGTCCCCATGATTACAAAATAAGTGTCAGGAACAGTTCTAACCTTAAGGAGACAATACTTTATGACAATAATATATGCTTAAGGTGTCATTCAAACTATGATCAGTTCCAGCTATTATCCGAGAGGGAAGAAATAAATATACTTCAGAAACATGACTGGCTCCCAAACCAGGAATCCCACTTTAAAAGTGTCAGGTGCATTGAGTGCCATTCCCAGATAAATGATACTATCCTTGTGTCGCACCTGATCAATCCGGTTGAAAAAGCGGTAAAAAAATGCAATGAATGCCATTCGCAAAACTCAATGCTGATGTCTACGCTCTATAAGTTTCAATCAAAAGAGCAAAGGAAAGATGGGTTTTTTAACGGAATAATTCTCAACCAGTCATACGTGATTGGCGCAAACAGGAATGAGTATCTGAATATCTTAAGCCTGTTGATATTTGCTGTTGTAATAATAATTACCGGAGGCCATATTTATTTCAGGCTGACCAAAAAATAAAGTTAAAGAAATGTATTTATATCCGATATGGATCAGGTTATGGCATCTTATTAATACTGTCTTGATTATAGTGCTGATAGTCACTGGCATAAGCATGCAGTATACAGATAAGCAGGATTACGTCCTTGTAGTCGGATTTGCAAGAGCTGTAAAATGGCATAATATTGCTGCAATTCTTCTTACAGTCAATTACATTTTCTTTGTGACAGGTAATATTCTTACAAGTAACGGCAGATTTTACAGAATCAAAAGGGAGAATTTCATGTCAGATCTGGGAAAGCAACTTAAATATTATTCATTGGGAATGTTCAGGGGCGAGAAGCATCCGTTTCCCGTGACACTTGACCAGAAATTCAATCCTTTACAGAAGGTGACATATGTACTTGCCATGTATTTGGCATTTCCTCTGCTCATTATTTCAGGGCTTGGACTACTTTTTCCTGAGACAGTAATAAGCAGGTTTTTAGGAATCAATGGTTTGATTCTGACAGATATTCTTCATATAACCATGGGATTTTTGCTTTCAATCTTTATGGTAATTCATATTTATACCTGCACTCTTGGTGCCCGCCCCACCTCTCTCTTTAAGAGTATGCTGTCTGGCTACCACGAGCCGGAAAATAAACTTGATTAGAAAATGACAGAAACAGATCTTGATAAACCTGGGAAGTCATCACGACGGAAATTCCTTAAAAATATAGGTGCCGGGGTCGGAGCAGTTTCACTTTCTGCTATTGCCGGATCTGGTGCTGTCAATCCCGGAATGGTGACAAAATCAGGTGAGAAGATCAAGCTCTTATCACCGGGGGGCAAGCTTGTAGAGGTTGATAAGGACGATATCAGGCCTGCCGGTAAAAATGTTAAGGAAGTAAAGGAAGATGCAAGGAAGGGCCTTCCCGGACATAAATTTGTAATGGTTATTGACCTGGCAAAATGTAAAAATGCCAGGAAATGTGTAGAAGCATGCCAGGAAGGGCATATGCTTCCTAAAGACCATGAATGGATGAAATTGTATTTGCTTCAGGATGATAAAAATACTTCAAAATACTGGTTCCCCCGCCCATGCTTCCACTGTGATAAACCTATGTGTGTGAGTGTCTGTCCGGTCGGTGCCACATATAAAAGGGACGATGGCGTTGTCCTTGTTGATAATCAGAGATGTATTGGATGCAAATTCTGTATGACAGGTTGTCCTTACTCTGCTAGAGTATTCAACTGGAAAGATCCGGAAGTTAAATTGCCTGAAGGACATGTATATGATCCCGAAACCAATATTCCACCTGTTGAAGGAACTGTAGGAAAATGTGTTTTCTGTGCCGATAACCTCCGTAAGAATTTGCTTCCGCGTTGTGTAACCGCATGTCCAATGGGAGTTATCTATTTCGGGGATATTCTTGAAGATACAATCACAAATGGTGAAGAGACTGTAAGGTTCAGCAAATTAATGCTTGACAGAGCTGGTTTCAGATACCGGGAAGAACTGGGTACACTGCCAAGTGTTTACTATCTGCCTCCAACCCAGAGAATGTTTCCTGTTGAAAGAGGTCTTGATGGCTATGATGAGGATATAAAAGGACGATACAAAAACGCCGGACCACGTTAATAAATTTCCGAATATAAAATTTGAATGGAAATTGACAAAAAACTTCTGAAAGACCTAACACCTGAAATTGAGAGGACAGGTACAGGCTGGTATATTACATTTGCTGTGTTCCTGGGATTCTTCTTTTTAGGGATTTATGGATTGATCCAGCAGATTGATAAAGGGCATATTGTAACCGGTATGAGGGATAATGTTGTCTGGGGCTTTTATATCGTGAATTTTATCTTTTTTATGGGCCTGAGCTATTCGGGAGCACTTATCTCTGGTGTCCTTCACTTATTCCATACCGGGTGGAGAAAACCTGTGATAAGACTGGCAGAGATGATAACGGTAATATCGCTGATAATAGGTCCTTTTTTTATTTTCTTTTGCATAGGCCGGCTTGACAGATTGTACTTCCTTTTTATTCACCCCAGAATACAGTCACCGATTACCTGGGACGTAATAGCTATTATGACAGACCTGATAGGGTGTTTTATCTATCTGTACCTTTCATTCGTTGAGGATTTTGCAATATTACGCGACTATGAAGGACTTGATGTTCCTCCATGGAAAAAGAAGCTTTATAAAAGCCTTTCCCTTGGATACAATGGTTCTCCTAAACAGAAAAAGCTGTTATCAAACGCGAGAACGGTTATGTCAGCAATGATAATAGCAATAGCAATTATCGTTTATTCTGTTCTTGCATGGATATTTGGTGTTACATTGCAGCCAGGCTGGCATTCGACGATTTTTGGTCCGTATTTTGTCATCGCAGCTGTCTTTTCTGGTACCGGCCTGCTTATAATTCTGATGTGGATATACAGAAAAATCTATCACCTTGAGGAATACATAACAAAGCGTCATTTTGTTAATGTCGGAGTCCTGCTTACAGTTATCGCAGCTTTCTACGGGTACTTTACTTTCAGTGATTATCTCACAAAATGGTATGGATCAATAAAAATGGATTCAATCCTCATCGACAAACTCTTTACCGAATATTATTCACTCTTCATTTTTGCGAATTATGTAGGAATACTGCTTCCGGGAATTATTATCGCGTTCCCGAAATTCAGGACAATTCCAAACATAACCGTGGCAGCCATTATTGCCGTACTTGCACTATGGGTAAACCGTTATATAATTGTCATACCGACTCTGGAAACCCCCTTCCTGCCAATTCAGGATACAAGGGCGGAATGGATTAAATATGCTCCCACATGGATCGAATGGTCTCTGACTTTTGCCGGTGTATCTATTTTTGCAATGTTGTTCATGCTTATTTCAAAAATAGCACCTATAATTTCTATTTCTGAGATGCAGGAAAAAGAAACTGATGAAATTTTAAAATAGATGATTAAGGAATGTTTAAGATAAAGAATAGATCATCAGGAATAGTTGCTGTCTTGTCATTTCTTTTAATGGGGTCATTTCCCTTATTTTCACAGGAAAAGACTATAATAAACCCATATATCCAGCTTCAGTATTTTAAAAATACTGATAATGAGCGGACGTTACAGGCAACACTCACATACTCTGAAAACAGGATGGAGTTGCCATTAACCGGTATGGAAATCTCTTTCTATTCCGGGTCAGCCGTTAAAGTACTGCTTGCAACGGTAAATACCGATGAAAAGGGCATTGCAAAATTCCCGATAGATGAAAATGTCAAGCTTTCCCTTGTTAAAAACGAATGGATATTCAGCTCGGAATTCAAGGGGAATGATACGATAGAGGCATGCCTGTCCGAGATCACCGTCAGGGATATGAAGCTCGAAATGATTTTATCAGAAGTAGATACTATTCATACAATAGTGTTAAAAGCGGTTACATCTGAAAACGGCAAAGAAACTCCTGTTTCAGGCGAGATAGTAATAATTTCCGTTCCCCGTATGTTCAGTCTATTGCCGGTTATTGAAGCAACGCTGGATGATAATGGAACAGCAGTAGTTGAATTTCCCTCTGATATACCGGGAGATAAGGAAGGTTTTTTGACAATTATCGCCAGAGTTGACGAGCATCCGTCATATGGAAACGTTGAAAGAAAAGCAGTTCAGAAATGGGGGATACCGACAGAATATGCAATACCTAAGATTCACAGGGCACTGTGGACAAAAACTCCTCCCATGTGGATGATTATTACACTCTCGATTCTACTGACAGGTGTCTGGGGGCATTATCTGTTTGCAATCATTAGTCTGATCAGAATTAAAAGAGAGAGTAAAAAGCAGAAAAAGCTGTAATATTGACATTAAAATTTTAAAAATTGCATGATAATTGTATTAACTAATAAAAATTAAAAACCGGGAATTATGAAAACATTTAAGAAAATCTTACTCAGTTCAGCAATAACATTAATGGGCCTGTCTTTCATTGCCATGAATCTGGATGCACAGCCCAAACCATGGGATGTACCTGCTAACTTTAAATCGATGAAAAATCCTGTTTCCAAAGGAGATGACAGTAATAAAGCTGGTATGGCATTATATAATAAGAATTGTGCTTCATGCCATGGCAAAGTAGGTCTTGGTGACGGAGTTAAAGCCAGGGCCCTTAAAGACTCGCCGGGCGATTTCTCTGTGGCTGTTTATCAGGATCAGACCGATGGGGAACATTTTTACAAAACCAAAAACGGAAGAGGCGAAATGCCAAAATATGAAGGTAAATTATCAGATGATGATATCTGGAATATCATAAATTATATGCGCACATTCAAAAAATAAATTGTTTGAGCATTGAATAAAAATCCGGCTAAACTGGCCGGGTTTTTATTTACCTCTTCACTCAGTTTTCATGCCCATCTAATACAGATATCTATGGCACTCCGAACAATTAGCTTCTTTCCAGATTGTTCCGATTTCAACAGGATGTTGAAACTCCAGCGTATCCCTGATATTCGTGAATTGCATCAGATCCCGTTTACCCTGGCCGATTATTGTATGGCAGAGATTGCAGTCTCTTGTGATTTTCCTTCCGTTCTCTGATGTAAAAGCATCATTATGACACCTGAAGCAGCCTTCAACTTCAAGATGTCCTATATGATCTGGAAAAGCATCATAAGTCACTTTCATACCGGGAAAAGAACTCTGACTGTATGCTTTCTGTAAACTGACTACAGATTGATCAATTTTAGCAGAGTTTTCTTTGAAATAACCGCTGAAGTCTGATTTATAATAGTTAATAATCCCGTCCTTGATCTGCATTAATGCTGTGTCCTTATCAGTGAAGGTATTTCTGAGAATTCCCATTGCAGTCCTTTTTATAAAAGGAATATCTTGTGAAACTTCATTTGTAAGCATTGCTTTATCGAAATAAACCGGCGGGGACTTATATTTATGTGAAGGCCTGTTATGACAATCAATACAATCCATGGTCCTCGGCGAGGATGCAGATATTGTACTGTCCGAAATTTCAATTTCGGGATTTCTGTAGACTGTAACCTCTCCGGTTGCCTTATTGGTGTACTTCACGTAAGTTATTAACTCACGCTTGTCATTTTCAGATATGTATTCGATATTTACATCAGGATTTATATGCCAGTGTATTCCCTCTGCAAAACCAAGATCACTGAATTCAGGTCCGATTTTCATCTGCAGAGTAATATTCCATTCGGAATTAAGGGAATCTGTCAGAAAATATTTTTTCGTCTGAAGGTTCCTCGCATAAAATTTCTGTGGCCAGTGGCACTTTTCGCATGTTTCCCTTGCAGGACGCAGATCATGAAGAGGAGTTTCGATAGGGGAAGGATATGTTTTTGTGACCACTGCATAAACCTGGTGCAATCCGGAGAGCTTTGATTTGACATACCATGATGCACCGCTCCCGACGTGGCAATCAACGCAGGCTACATTTGCATGAGGAGAGCTCTGGTACGCCGTATATTCAGGTTCCATTACTTTATGACAAAGAGTCCCGCAGAATTCTACTGATTCAGTCAGATGATATGCCTCGAGGCTTCCATAAGTGGAAAGAAAAAGAATAATTAATGTTGCTATGGTGAAAACTATAAATGCATTTCTGTGCCTTGGAGTATTCAGATCAATAGCCGGTAACAACTTCTTTTCTGTTGGGATTGAAGCGATTCTTTTCTTCCTTGAAATAATAATTCCTGCCGGGATCATTATCAATCCTAGCAATAGAAATCCGGGTAAAATAATGTAAATGAATAATCCCAGATATGTTTCGTTTTCATTGAAAATGGTTGAAATCAGGAACAATACAATGATCAGCAGGAAATTAATGGATGCAATCAGCAAACCAATAATTGTGATCCAGTTCCTGGAAGCAGATGGAAGTTTCATAGAATTAGGAATTATAGAATAAAAGCCGGACAACCTGACCACATGATGCAGGAGTAAACTGACTTTATCTTAATTAGAGGTTCAAAAGAGTTCACTCACAGTAAGAAGCGGTTAAACAAATATAACTCTTTTAATCGGATATTTCCACTTAAAAAAGCAGGGGCGTGGATAAAGCGCCCCTGCTTTTTTAAGAGAGAATGCCTAAGCATATCTCTTCTTCAAATAATGCTAGATTCCTGCTGCAGTCAGGGCATCAATTGAATTCTGCAGCAAAGCTTTGGAATATTTGTAGTTGTGTATTCCCAGGCTATACTCCCTTAAACAGAGCTGGAAATTGATCATAGCCCCAACCACTACATTTTTTAAGGATGGAAACACTGGAAGTGCATTATTTGTATTCTTCTGTTCTGTTGTCCATGAACTTGTAGATCCTGGATTTTTCCATACTCCTGTTGGATTTGAAGATGGATCGTAAATATTAAGATAACCATCATAATTGCCCGTTGTCAAACCGGCCCATAAGTTTGCTTCTCCGTCAGTTTCACTGTGTAGAATATTTGTTCCTCCACCAACCGAGTTTATTTTCACTGCCAGGGCATTTAGGAGATCTGAAATAGCTTTTCTTGGTGTTTTCCAATGAAGTTCATCCGACGAACTATATCCGGTATGACAACCTGTTGCATTGCAGCCATTAAAATTCCAGGTAGTTGATGATGTTAATGCTCCTTCTCCGCTTCTCACTTTGAATGTGTGTCCACCGGCTCTTCCGGTAATCGATGCCATATGGCAATCCGAGCATGTAGCTTCAGTCGTATGTCCTGAGTTGGCATATGCAACTGAACCTGTAAACTGAATTCCACCCTGGCCTGCGAATACAGCTCCGACAGTTCCGTAATGCACATGCATCCTATATGATGGAAGAAGTTTATTGGGAGCTGCATTGCCAATTGTGTTATCATAAAAAGTGGCAGTGGGATTTGTGACCAGCCCGGCATAGTCAATCACATCCCCGTTTGAAAGTGTTGTACTGGTAGCCATGGGCCTCGGCTGATGACATTTAACGCACAAATTGCTTACGCCTCCATCCTTTGCCAGGTTTATAGTTTTGGAAGCTTTCCACATTGTCATTGGTACAGAAGCAGTATTAGTCAATGGGAAAAACTCTGTACCGGCATAGGTTTTATGCAGACTGCTGTGACAAGTGAAACAACTTAATTCACCATAGGCAATAGATGTTGTTGCAACGTAATCGTTTGCATATTTACCGGTAGTTGTGTTGAGTGTAAATGTTGCAGGAGTATTATTCTTGCAGACAAATTTAAACGCTTCTGATTCATGACATGGAGCACAAGTTGTATTCCCTGCCTCTTCAAAAGCAGCTTCACCATACTTATGTTTGGAAAAACTAAATTCAACCACTTTCTGATCGACGACTGTTGGACTGTGACATAGCTTGCAAGTCTCATTTGCATCTTTCCCGTTCTTGCCGTCTGCTCCGTCTGCTCCTGCAGGTCCCATCGGCCCTTCACATGCAGAAAACAACATAGCAGCTGAAACAAGTATTGTCAGTAGTCTAAACAGGTTTTTCATAATATTGGTTTTTGGATTATTTTTCTGGATGCAATGTAAGAAATACATGTTGTTAATTTATTAACAATGAAGATGCTATTTGCAACTTATTAAATTGACAGATATATAATACATAGATGATATATGTCAATTAAAATAATGATATTTGTAAGCATTGATTTTTCATTCACTTTGTATCTCTACTTTTAACCTCATTTTTTTACGAATTATGGCAGAAAATAATACCATTGACAGTTGTGAAAACTGTCAGGTGAAATGGAAAAATTTTCAACATCTTTCTAAAGAAGAACTGCAATTGATCAACCAGAACAGGTATGAAGCAACTTTTAAGCAGGGGGAGATTATGATTAAGCAAGGCTCTCCGGCTTCAAATGCTCTGTTCCTTGCATCAGGCATGGCAAAAAACTACTATGAAGGAATAAATGGAAGAAATTTCATTATGAGTATATTGCTGCCCGGCACGCTTATTATGGGACCGGGTGCTTACGTCAATTCAAGGTATGCTTATTCCGTATCTGCATTGACGCCACTCCAGGCATGCTTTGTCAGCTTTGACATCATCAGGCATCTTGTGAGAGTAAATGGTGAATTTGCTGAAAGCCTTGTTCAGGATATAAGTACAAAAGCCCTGCGTTCACATATCCGCATGGTCAATCTGACGCAGAAAAAAATGCCTGGCAGACTTGCCGAGGTGTTACTCTATTTTTCTGATTCTGTTTTCAAAGCTGACGAATATGAGATGATCCTGTCGAGGCAGGAACTGGGTGAAATGACTAATATGGTCAAGGAAAGTGTGGTAAGGATCCTCAGGGAATTGGAGGAGTCAGGAGTTATCACCACAAAATTATCTTACGTAAAGATTATAGACAAGGAGAAATTACGTCAAATCTCAGAAAAAGGTTGAAAAACCCAGCAACTTGAATTAGAAAAATATGAAAATATTAAAATTCCTTCTGTCCCCGATTTTCATGGGGGTGCTGTTTGTAATATTTGCTGCCTCAATGGCTGCTGCAACATTTATTGAAAATGATTACGGTTCCTCAGCAGCATATAATTTTGTTTATGACACAAGGTGGTTCGAGCTTATCTTGTTACTTCTGTCAGTGAATCTTATCGGGCAGATGATCATTTTTAAGCTGTACAGAAAATCCAGGCTTACTGTATTCCTTTTCCATCTTTCATTCGTGCTTATGATTGCAGGCGCCGCAATTACTCGATATACCGGTTGGGAGGGCGCCATTCATATCCGTGAGGGAGAGGAGCAGGACAAATGTTTTTCAGGTGACAAATTCCTGGGCTATGTCCTGAAGGATAAGTCGGGAAATATCCTTGATCAGAAATCACAAAAATACTACATGGGTTCTTCATCGGCCGATAACTACAGGAAAAAGATCAGTTCAGACGGCAGGGAGTATGAACTTGTGCTTGCAAGGATATTTCCCAATGCCGCTGAGATAGTCACAGGGTCGCCTGACGGATCTCCTGTTATTTCATTCGTGGTTACTGACAGCGTAAAAAGTGAAGTAATAAATCTTAAAAGCGGCGAATCGACACTATTCAGCGGGGTCTCAATCGGTCTGAATACACTTTCAGAAAATGATGTTACAATCACAACTGACTCCTCTTTATTTCATATGAGGTCAAAATTCCCTGTTAACCTGGCAGGGATGATGACCCACGAGACGCAATCACTCAATCCCGGGGAGATTGCAGAGGTTAAATCCATGCAGATAATCAATGTTAATGCCATAAAGATCGTTCCCCATGAATTACAGGTTGCAGGAGTTTTAAAAACTGTTTCAGTTGACAGAAATATGCAGGAAACAGGTAAAAACGCATTTATTTTCAATCTCTTGTCCGGCGATAATCCGGCTGCAACAATTACTTTATGGGATAATGATTCTGAAAATCGTGCATCAGGGTCAGCAGATTTTGATGGTAAAACGCTTGAAATAAACTATGGGTCGGAAGAGATCTCACTTCCTTTCTCTCTGAGACTTACTGATTTTGTTCTTGAGAGATACCCTGGCTCAAACAGTCCGTCGGGGTATAAAAGCAATATTGTTCTTATTGATAAGGCAGAAAATCTCGA
>Ga0315275_10004354_pt1 | contig 13210 bp, 9 predicted proteins | sample YL17G03_0_MG_FD_205557 | JGI IMG/M metagenome (GOLD analysis project Ga0315275, IMG submission 205557) | Sediment microbial communities from Yellowstone Lake, YNP, Wyoming, USA - YL17G03_0 | ecosystem: Environmental > Aquatic > Freshwater > Lake > Sediment | place: USA: Wyoming | collected... | reverse complement strand
GCGGGACCGGGCTGGGCTTAGCCATCGCAAAATGGGCGGTCGAAGCCAACGGTGGCCGCCTTGAAATGGAAAATCGCGTGCCGCACGGCAGCACTTTCCGGATCGTGCTGCCGGAATGATCTTTTTTCAAATGATCGAAGGACGTGAACTAGGGTCGTCCTGTTTAAAGGGCTATTAAGCGGATGGAATTCCCCTCCGCCGGACATATTCATGGAAAGGAGAATCTGATGAAATTCAAGGGTCTCGTGGCGCTTCTGGTGGCGGTCATTTTCGCTTTCGCCATCAGCTGCAAGGAAAAGGCGAAGGAAACGCCGGCGGAGAAAGCCGAGGTCAAGGCCAAGGCGGAGAAGGTCGAAAAAACCGAAGGCAAGGAAGCCGTCGCCAAAGAAGAGAAAGGCGAAAAGGAAGAGAACGAAGAAAAAGGAGAAAAGGAAGAAAAAGACGAGAAGGCCGAAGCCGGAGAAAAAGCGGAGGGCCAACAGGCCGCGCCGGACCTCAAGATCCTTCCGGAAGCCGTCCTGGCCGCGTTCAAGACGGCCTATCCAAACGCCAAGATCAAAGGCACGAGCAAGGAAACTGAAAAAGGCGTGACATATTACGAGGTCGAAAGCCTCGACGGAAAAATGCAGCGCAATCTGATTTATTCGGCCGAGGGGAAAGTTACGGAGATCGAAGAAGCCGTCTCCCCCGCCGACCTCCCGGCGGCCGTTCAACAGGCGTTGGCTAAGGAATTCCCGGGATACAAAATCCTGACAGCCGAAACCCTGATCAAGGGAGCCGTCAAGCAATTCGAACTCCAGATCCAGGTCAAGGACAAAAAAATCGGGGTAACGATCGACCCGTCCGGGAAGATCATCGAATAGTCCCCGGGTCCGGATTGGGCACGAGCGAGACCCTTCCGAACGCCGGGTAATAACTTGCCTTGCGGCGTTCGCGGCATAGATTGGCGAACAATAAGCGCATCCGCTGTCGAACAAAGGAAGTTCACATGAAAATCAGAGTAACCGTTGGCCGTCTGGCAGGAGCTATTTTGATGGTGGCGGGCGCGGTTGCGCTTCACGCCCAGCACAGCCAGCCTGATGTGCTCAAGTCCCTAAGGATCGAATCTGCGATCAAGCTGGACGGCATCCTTGACGAAGCCGACTGGGCCAAAGCTCCGCGCATCTCGAACTTCATCCAGCGCGAGCTCAGCGAGAACGCGCCGGCGACGGAACGGACCGAGGTCGCCGTCCTCTTCAACAGAATCGAGCTCTATATCGGCATCTGGTGTTTCGATTCCGAGCCAGCCAGAATTATCGCGCAGAAGATGAAGTGGGACTTCGACCGCGACGCGGAGGACGATTTTGAGATCGTCCTGGACACTTACCAGGACAAACGGAACGGCTATTACTTCGTCGTCAACCCCAATGCCGCCCAGTACGACGCTCTCATCATGGACAACGGCCGCAAGTCCAATTCCAGTTGGAACGGGGTCTGGTACGTCGCCACGGCCCGGACGGACCAAGGCTGGTTCGCCGAGATCAAAATCCCCTTTTCGACTCTCAAATTCAGCTCGGCGAACGAACAGACATGGGGGATCAATTTCATGCGCAACATCCGGCGCAAGCGTGAGCAGGTTCTCTGGCAGGGCTGGTCGCGTGATTCGAACCTCGAGCAGGTCAACCGGGCGGGAACGCTCATCGGCCTTCAAGGCCTGACCCGGATGCGCGTTTTCGAATTCCGGCCGTATGCCGGCGGCGGCGCGGAAAAAGAAAGGAAGGGCCGGGCGGCGGCCACGGCGGACATCGGATTGGATTTCGATTACCTTATCAACCCCACGGTGAAACTGGATTTCACCTTGAACCCGGATTTCGCCCAGGTCGAGTCGGACCAGATGATCGTCAACCTGACCCGTTTTTCCATCTCCCTTCCCGAGAAGCGCCAGTTCTTTCTCGAAGCCCAGAATTTCTTTGATTTCCCGCTCGGCCGGGCCCGGCCGTTCTACAGCCGGCGGATCGGCATCTATCGCGGAGAAGAAACCCCCATTCTCGGCGGCGCCCGTTTTCTGGGCAAGATGAACCGCACGACCCTTGGCCTGATGGTTCTCCAGACAGATAAGACGGATATCACGAACGCAAAAAACTTTACCCTCGTCCGCTGGCAACAGGACGTCGGGGAGCAGTCCTCGGTCGGCCTGATGGCCATCGGCGCCCTCCAGGCGGGCCGGTTCAACGGGACCGGCGGCCTGGACGCGCTCTATTCGACGTCCAAGCTTTTCGGCAACAAAAATTTCCAGGTCGGGGGCGCCTTCGCCGCGACCTATACATCCGACCGGGAGGCGTCAAGCGGAAGCGCCCACCGCCTCTTTCTCAGCTACCCGAACGATCTGATCGAATTTGACGCATCCTGGGAGCGGGCGGGAAAGGATTTCAATCCCGAAGTGGGGTTTCTGAGCCGAACGAGCTACCAGATCTTCGGAGCGAAATGGAGGATCAATCCTCGGCCGAGTTTCCTTCCCTGGGTCCAGAAGCTCCAATTCAAACCGATCGAGCTGAGCTATTATATCGACGACGTAACGCATAAGATGCAGTCCGTCTATATGGAATTCCGCCCTTTGGGCCTGTTCTTCAAGAGCGGGGAGACGCTGGAGATCAACATCCAGCGCAATGCCGAGAACCTGACCGACGATTTCGAGATCCGGGACGGGCATGTCATCTCCGCCGGGCGGTATTGGACAAACCGGGGCGAGATCCAGTTCGAGACGTTCGATGGGCGGCCGCTCGTCGCATCGCTCGGGATCAATTGGGGGCGATTCTACGACGGAACGAGCACCGAGGGGGAGGCCCAATTGTCCTGGAAGGCGAACAAGTATTTCAGCGCCAGCCTGTCCTATGCGCGAACCGATATCAAGTTACCCGATGGCGGCTTCGCCATTGACGAGGTCGTCGGCCGGATGAATTTTTCCGCGACGCCGAGGCTCTTCGGCTCGATCTTCGCCCAATGGAACAACGATGAAAACCAGATTCTGTTCAACCTTCGCCTCACCTGGATACCGAAGCCGGGAGCCAACCTCTACTTCGTCTTCAATCAATTCGGCGATACGCTCGATCCCCGTAGCCATTGGCGGCTGAACAAGACCGTAGCCATGCTGAAATTCGTCTGGTATTTCAGCCTGCCCTGAGCGGAAAGAAATACCGACCGCTTAAAGCCCCGGAGAAATCTCGTTCCCGCGTTTCAAGACGTTTATTTCCGCCGAGAACGGAACGTCGTCTTCTCTGGAAAGAGCGCCGAAATTCAATCGACCTTGAATGTGACCGCGGCCGGTTCCACAAGGTTCGAAGCCGATACCCTGAGCGTAAATGATTTCCCTTTGACGCTCGCCGCCGGCACCTTGAAATAGAGGATGTCGATCAGGACATCATTACCCGCCAAGTCGATCGTGTCGTAAACCAGGCTATTGGGTTTGGCTTCGGGTGTAAACCGGGAGGATATGGCGCGATATCCGAAGAAAATCGGTCCCATGAGATGGGGAACATAGGCTTTCTCACGGTCGTAGTTCAAGCGTCCGTAATCCTTGGTGATCTCCTTGGCCGAAATAAGGTCGTAAGATTGGCCCGCTTCGTCGATGAGCTTGACGCCCTTCCTGGTCAACGTGGCCTTGGCCGAGCCGGAGTTGCCGATCCCGACCTCAACAGGAATATAGGCCTGGGTTTTCTCCAAGTTCTGCATCAGGAACGTGCTGACGACCAGGATGAGCGGAGTTTTTCTATTGACATATGTCGTCGGATCGAACTTCACGTCGAGCTGGACAACCTTCGTCTCCTGGGCATTCAGAACGGCGGCCGAGGCGATCAAGGCGGCGAAGACAAACACGATGCTTATGGAAATCGCGATCTTTTTCATCGGTAACTCCTTTCACTCATATTAGACAACGCATTGCCGATTTTCCTTTGTCCGATAGGTTTAGTGTGGATTATTAAAACGGGAAGAGCGCCGGCCGTTGCGGCGATGACGGCGCGCCGTCGACCCGAAGCTCTGCTGCCTCGTTCGCCGGGGCCGCGGCGAGGTAATTGCCGTATCCGACAATCATCGTGGAAATGATCAGCGTCGCCAGGCCCATGGCCAAAAGCGTCTTGGTGAAACCGCTGCTCCCCCGCCATTCCTTCAGGGCGATGCCCCACAGCGAGCTGAAAATAATGATGCTGGCCATGTGGATCGTCCAACTGGAGAATTTATAGTTGCCCATCTGCGTTTCGCCCATGGTGTAGAAAAAGAACTGCAGGTACCAGGTCACGCCGGCCAGGGCGCTGAAAAAATAGTTATATAGCATCGGGGCGCGCTCGCCCGTGACATCCCTCTTTTCTAGAGGACGTTCCCCGGCTTCCTCCCCGGAGGCATGTCCGACGATCCCCTTGTCCTTTTCGATCTCCGGCCGCGCCGGAGCACGGCGAATCCGGGCGCTGAAATATTGGTAGCCGGTCCGGTTTTTAATATTCAGGATAAGGCACCAGATGAAATTCGAAGTGAAGCCTCCGAGGAGAACGACACACAATTTCGGCAATCCGGTCCAGAGAACCGAGGTCCCCCGCTGCGCGGAAAGTTCGGCGATAGGAGCCGCCGCGTCCAGGCCCATGGCGAAGCAGGCGCTGAAGACGCCGGAGAACGTGGCGACGAGAAGACCTTTGAAGAAGTTGAATTCCTTGATCGACGACCTCTTCTGCTCCTCGGTCATCTCCCGCTCCTTGGACATCCCGGCCATGCCGGCGATGGCGATTCCCAGGATGCAAACGACGATGCCGATCAGGATGACCAGTCCCGACGTCGTCCCGAGCACTTTTATCGCGAACTCGTGATGGATGATCGGCGGAGCCAGCGTCCCGATCACGGCGCAATACCCCAGGGCCACGCCCATGCCCAGCGACATGCCGAGGTAACGCATGGTCAGGCCGAAGGTCAATCCGCCCAGCCCCCACATCGCCCCGAAGATATAGGCTCTCAGCAGACAGCCCGGCGGCGCCGCTCTCAGGACGGCATACAGATCGTGGGTGTTGACCAGGGCCAAAATCCACGGAGCGATGATCCAACTGAAGAAGCCGCCGACAAGCCAGTACACCTCCCACGACCATTTTCTTACGCCGCGAAAGGGGACGTAGAAACTTCCCGAAGCCAGCCCGCCCAGCCAGTGAAAGACGACTCCTCGGAATGGATTGACGTTCATCGGGCGAAATTATGGTTCTTCGGCCGCGGGGCCGAGCGCAAGGTCATCCCTGACGTAAACAATGCCCGGTTGCTTCAGCAGGCTCTGAAACTCGGCTCTCGCAAGATCGTCTTTGATCGTAACCGTGACCGGCTTCCCGAAGAAGAGCTTGGCGTTGACGGCGTCGATAAGGCTGGCGACGCGGATATAGGTTTTTGCCGGAGCGGTTTTATCCATGACGACCGTGACTTCATCGTTCCGGATCCTGACGGCCAGGACGTTGGGAAGCGAAGAGATTTTCTTGGTGAACGAATTGAGAAGGCGGCGCTTCTTGTTGCGGATGGCCCGATAAATAAAAAGAGCGATAAAGGCCCCGCCGATGATATTCCCCCACTGGACCTTAGTTATGATAAAAACCGCGGTCGCAACGAGGACCGCGGCCAGGATATATATTCCTTTTTTTCCGAACGGCAGCCAGGCGACAAACTGCTCGATCCATCCCCGGATCCTCAACCCGGCGGGCAGGGCGATTCGTGTTCCCGTCTCGAGCTCCTGTTTCAGGCGTTTGAGGTCGGCCGCCAGAACATGGGCGTCCGGATAGCGGTCTTCAGCGCGTTTACGGAGGCATCGGGTGATGATTTGGTGAAGCTGAGTCGGGAGATTCCGGCGAACGGCCGTCACCGGCTTGGCTTCGTCGAAGGCGATGGCGTGCATGGTGTCCAAAGCCGTTTCGCCTTTGAACGGAAGCTCTCCAGTCACCATCTCGTATACGACGATGCCCAGAGAAAAAATGTCGCTCCGCTTGTCCAGAGACCGGCCTCTGGCCTGTTCGGGGCTCATGTAGTTGAGCGTGCCGAGGACGACTCCGGCGAGAGTGTGGAGTTCCTCCTTGGTCAGGGTCCGGCTGAGGTCGGCGGGAGTCTGGGCGGTTGCCGGGATATCTTCTTCGGGTCCGGCATCCAGGAGCTTGGCCAGGCCGAAATCAAGGAGCTTGGCGTGGCCGTCCCGGGTGACCATGATGTTGTCGGCCTTGATGTCGCGGTGAATGATGTTCGCTTCGTGCGCCCGGGCCAGGCCTTCGGCGACCTGGAGCGCAATCTCCACCGAGCCCATAAGATCCAGCTCGCCTTCGCGGATCAGCCGGCCGACGGTCCGGCCGTCGATATATTCCATGGCGATGAACGTGTTGCCGTCGGCATCGTCGATGTCATAGATCTGGGCGATGGCGGGATGGGTGACGGCCGCGGCGGAGCGCGCTTCGCGCAGGAACCGGCTCCTTCGCACGGGATCGGAAACGAGCTCGGGCTTGAGAAGCTTCAACGCCACGGGGCGTTCGAGCCGCATGTCCCGGGCTCGATACACAACGCCCATGCCTCCCGCGCCGATCAGTTCCTCGACGCGATAATGCTTGAGTGTCCGGCCGATCATGGAATCTTTCTTTTCCATTGTGCCGCCTAAGCTGTCTTCAATATCCTTGGGCCAGGCCCGAGCCGCGCGGATCCGCCGCTCCCTGGAATGACGCGGGTTTCCCGGCCGATCCATAGACGATGGTCAATCCGTGGGCATTTCCGAGGCCCCCGCGGCCTCTTGAGACGCTAATTTTATGCCCGAGGGCTTCAAGATACTTGACCACGGCCTCGCCGACTCCCTCCTCGACAACGATCACGTCCGGCTCGACGAAGCTCACCCGCGGAGCGGCCAAGGCGGCGGCGATATCCATTTTGAAATCGATCAGGTTCATGACCATCTGCGGAACGGTCTGGCCGATGGTGTAGCCGCCGGGTGTGCCGAGAGCGGCCCAGGGCTTTCCGTCCTTGAGGACAATCGTCGGGCAGTCGCCGGACAATTTTTTCCGGCCGGGATGGGCATCCATCGGATTTCCCTTCGGCTCGAACGTGCAAAACGACAACGAATTGTTTAGCCAGATGCCCGTCCCGGCAGGCATGATCCGGCTTCCGAACACGCCGCCCAGCGTCTGGGTCGCGCTGACGATGTTGCCTTCGGCGTCGGCCGCGACAAAATGGGTCGTGTGCTGAGCGTTTGACATTTCCTGGCCGGGATACTGGAACGGCTTTGCTTTTTTCATGTCGATGAGCCCGGCTTGCGTGGCCAGGGGATGGGCCGTGCTGACCATCCCCCGCGTTCCGGCGGCGGACAGAGGGATGGTCTCCGCACGGGCTCCCGCGGCTAAACCGAATAAAAATATCAAGATGGGAAATCCCGCTTTCAGAAAACCCGCAGACATTTATCTTTATCCTTTTGGCGAATCATCTTGACCCTAAGAATAGTGAATTTTCATATTCGATTCAACAGGAACATAGATCCCGAACTCGAAGGGGAACCGACGGGACTGGTTCCCGGGGGGCCGGGGATGATTCCGGCACCGAGCTGAAACCGCATAAACAGAACCGTATAAACAGATATGTTCAAACCCGGGTCAAAACGACCGGCCGGCCGTCGATCGTGACGACCTCGACCCTGACCCCGTAGGTGGCGCCGAGGTTTTCCGCGGTCAGAGTCGCGGTTGCCGCGCCCGCCGCCTGAAGCCGGCCTTTCTTCAAAAGGACCACCATATCCGCGACCTCCGCGATGTTGGGATCGTGTGTGGTGAAAACGATCGTCTTTCCTTTCTCCCTCAGCTCCGTCAAGACCTTGAGGATGCGCTGCGTATTGGCAATATCCAGATGCGACATGGGTTCGTCGAGGAGGAGGATTTGCGGCTCTTGGACCAGGGCCCGGGCTATGACGGCCAACTGACGCTCGCCTCCGCTGAGCGTTGTGATGGGGCGCTCCCGGACGTCGGACAACCCCAGCGAATCGAGCGCTCGAAGGGCAAGGCAGCGGTCATCCTCCGATGGCTTCTCCAGGAGAGCGAGATATGGGGCGCGGCCGAGAAGAACGTATTCGGCGACGCTCAGCTCGAACGTCATTTGCTCATCCTGAGGAACGAGCCCGATGAGACGGCTAAGTTCCTTCCTGCTGCGAATATCCTCGGCGTTACCCAAGATCTCGATATGGCCGCGGGACGGAACGAGCCATCCCAGGACGATGTTCAAGAGGGTCGTCTTTCCGGAACCGTTGGGCCCGAGAAGCGCGGTCACGGTTCCGGCCGCGATCTCCAGGGAAATCTCCTGAAGAACGAATGGATGACCGGAGCCGTAGGAGAAACTCAGGCCGGCAAGCGCGATCATCGGGCGCGCGGACGTCATCGCCAACTCCCCAGCTTCCGCTTCAAAAGCAGGACAAGAAAGAGGATCGTCCCGAAAAAGGAGGTCAAAATACCCAACGGGATTTCGCCGGACAGGGCTGTCCTGGCCAGGTCATCGCAGAGAAGGACGAAGACGCTGCCGATGAGCATCGATGCGGGAAGCGCCCGCTGCGCGTCCGAACCGACGATCCGTCGGGCGATGTGCGGGACGATCAACCCCACCCAGGCGACCTGGCCGGCTTTGGAAACGGCCGCCGCCGTCGATGCGACGGCCGCGATCAGCAGGATCAGCCGCTCGCGCCCCGGAGCGACGCCGAGGGAAAAAGCCGTTTCGTCGCGCAAGGACAGGATATTGAGCCGCCAACGGAGCCCATAGATGATCACCAAGCAGGGAACGATCACGGGCAGAACTTGGACGACGTCCTTCCAAGTTATGCCCCACAGCCCTCCCAGCATCCAGAAAGTGATGTCCGGCAAATGACGATTGGGATCCGCCACATATTTGATCGCGCCCGTCGCCGAAGAGAAGAGGGCCGAGACCGCGATCCCCGCGAGGACGAGCCGGAGAACCCAGTCTCCCAGACGAATCCGCCGGGCTAAGGTGTAACTTGCCGCGAGTCCCAGGACGGCGAAGCCGGCGGCGCTTCCTTGAACCGCCCAAGCCGCCCCGCCTCCGAAGACGATGGCCAGCGAAGCGCCGAAAGCGGCGCCCTGCGACACGCCGAGAAACCCGGAATCGACCAGGGGATTGCGGAAGATCATCTGGAAGACGGCGCCGGAGGCCGAGAGAACCATGCCGAAGAGAAAGGCCGCCGCGATGCGCGGCAGGCGCAAATTGAGGATCAAATCAAGAGCCAAGCGGTCATCGCGAAGAGCGGAAAGCGGCGTGAGGAAGGGGCCGGGATAGCGGCCGAGGAGGACGGATCCGGCCAAACACAACAGGACGGCGCCTAAAAGCCACCACAACCGGCGCGACCGCGGGTTGCGCTCGCTCATGGAGTCCGATCCCGCCTTAAGCCTCGATGATCAAGATCAACTTCGATGGCATGGGGCACGAAGTCAAAAGTGATGACGAGAGGCGTTTTTCGCACCACTATCGAACATCCACCCTGATCCGGGGGAGAAGAAGGCCATCGATCGTCGTTTTATCAAGACTATAGAGGCGCGTGTAGAACGCCCTGATCTCGGCGCTCATATCGATACCCTTAAAGACATCCGGATGAATATGGGCCGCAAGCCAGGTCAAGCCTAGGATCCAGCGCGGGTCGGGAGAGTCCCAGCCGAATATATCCGAAGGAAAGGCATAGAGTTGTCCGTTGCGGACGGCCTTGAGCCGCTTCCACTGCGGGTCGGATTTAAATCCATCCAGCATTTTTTGCGGGTCGTTTGAATGCCAGACGACGATGAAAACCTTGTCCGCGTCCCAGCGGGCGATCTGCTCCAGGTTCACGATCATCCAGCCTGCCGTTTTCTCCCCGGCGTCCAGCCAGACGGGAACTCCTCCGGCGGTCCGGACCTGAATCGTCTGCATCCAGGAAGCGGCCGGGACTTGAAGGCTGACTTTTCCGCCCCGGTCCGTGGCCATGGCGAGGAGAATGTGCGGCTTCCGCTCCGCGGCAATTCCCGAGAGCGCCGAGCGCAAGCGCCCGACGCGACTCCGGTAGAAGGCAAGGATCTCTGCGGCCCTTGTTTCGTTTCCCAGAATCAGACCCAGATTGGACGCATCGCGAAAGAATTCCTCGGGAGTTTCCAGGCTGAGATAGACGAACGGGATGCCGAGTCCGGCCAGGGCTTCACTCATCCGCTCGGAAGAGGACCCTTTGCCCAGGACAAGATCCGGATGAAGCGCGGCGATCGCCTCCGGGCCGGGAGCGACGCCGAGCGGAGCTTTCTTCTTAAAATCAAGATCGATCAGGTCAAGGAACTCGCTGGCCGTTTTCCCTCTGCGTTCCGTCCCGACGAGACGCCGTCGTCCTTCGGGAAACATATAGAGAAGATGGAGGATAAAGTGTGGGCCTTTTCCGATGACAACGATACGCTCGGGCGTCTTGGCCAGGCGAACGGTGCGGCCGGCCGCGTCGATGACCTCGATCGCGGGCTCTGTTCGAACGGAAACCCGTTTGTCCCCTCGGTCGGCTCGGAGCGCGGAACCGGGCGTTTGGGCATTCGTGCGCGCGGGAAGGGAGCCGAGAACGACCGCAACACAAACGATCAGGGGGGAGAGGATGCGGGCACCGCGCATGAGTTTTCTCCTTTCCAAATACGGGGGGCGGGCGCGTTTCCGCGCCGGCCGTCAGCCGCGATAGTCACGGCGTTTCGCCTGCAGGCCCTGGAGGTTCTTCTCTTTAGGTCCTGCAGATCGGAGAAATCGTATTTCTCGGGATCAATCCCCACTGTCCGGGATTACCCGATTCATTATAACACAGGCTTAGCCGTGTAAAATAAACCGCCTCAGTCTACGATTTGATTTCAATGAGCGGAAGATTCGCCTCCTTAAGCCGGCCGTTCAAATCGGACAAGTCCTGCGTCTTAAGCGCGTTCCATTTCGCCATGAGGACCGACAGGGCCTTGCGGCGTTCGGCAATCGCCGCGGCCGCTTGGCTCGTCGGCGCGGCATCGGCGGCCTGGAGCAGGCTTATCAACTGGGTAAGCGACCCGCCGATCCCTGCCAGGGTATCCTGGCCGGCGCCCATGCCCATTCCTCCGCCGCCGCGCTGACCGATCCCTCCCCCTCCGCCCTCGAGCGCCGCGGCCTTTTGTTCGAACGCCGCAAGGGCTTGGGACGCGGAAGTTTGCCCGGCCCGGGCTTGAATCTCTTTGATCTGGGCGCGGATTGAACGAAGCTGTCCGAGCACCGCCTGCGTTTCGAGGACACCGTCATACATGGCCTTGGACAATTCGAACTGCCGGGCCAAGCCGGCGGGCGGCGTCTTCACCCGCGGATCCATTTTCACCGTCAGCGGCTGGATATAATTTTTCCCGTTCAAGGTGAGCTTCACCGCGTATTGTCCCGGCTCCGCCCAGATTGAGCTCGGCGTCGGCACGGTGTTGAAGGCGATCGCGGCGATAGGCAACCCTCCCCGCCCTCCGCCGCCTGAAATTGCCTGATAGCGCATATCCCAAGTGAAACGATGCATGCCCGCGGACGTCCCCAGCGCTTGAGGCGGCCGATACCAATAGAGAGGAACAGGCACGGTCGCAGGGTCGAGGGCTTCCGCGCGATCGGCGCTCGAATAGCGGCGGATGACCTTGCCCGCGGCGTCGAGGATTTCAAGAGTCAACGGACCCGCCGCGTCCGATTTCAAAGCATAATTAATGACCGCGCCGTCCGGCGGATTCTGCCCGGCCGGTTCATCGGGCGGCAGCGGGGTGTCGGTGTTCATGTTCCACCGGACGCGATAGGCCACCTGCGGTTTGAACAAGACCGCGTCCATCGCGACAGCGTTCGTCTCAAGTTGCCTCAGCGGCGTGATGTCGTCGAGGATCCAGAATCCGCGCCCATGCGTGGCCACGACCAGGTCGTCGTCCTTGATGATGAGGTCGCGGACCGAGGACGCGGGCATATTGAGCCGGAGGGACTGCCACTGGCCGCCGTCGTCAAAAGAAACGCAGACTTCGCGCTCCGTGCCGGCGAACAACAGCCCTTTGCGCTTCGGGTCCTCGCGGACGACATTCACCGGCGCGCCGTCGGGAATGCCGTCCGTCACATGCGCCCAGGTCTTGCCGCCGTCATGCGTCCGGTAGATATGCGGCCGCATATCGTCGAGCCGGAGGGTATTGATGGCGGCGTAGGCGGTCTGGACATCGAATCGCCCCGCGTCGATGATCGAGACTTTGGCCCACGGCCCGACCTGGGGCGGAGTCACGTCGGTCCAGCGGAGGCCGCCGTCCGTCGTCAGGTGAATGAGGCCGTCATCCGTGCCGATCCAGATGCGACGGACATCGATAGATGACGGCCCGATGGTGTAGATAACGCCGCGCTGGGACGGCGCCGCCGAGCTTTCCTCCTTGTATTTTCCGACGCCCGCCGGAACTTCCCATGTCTTCCGGGTCAAGTCGGGGCTGATCTGCTCCCAGCTCTGGCCGCCGTTCGCCGTCTTCCAGAGCATGTTCGAGGCGTAAAATAGGAGGCGAGGATCGGCCGGGGAAAAGAGGACCGGCTGGGTCCTGACCGTCCTGACATCCGGCGTCCGGACAGGTTTCGGCCCGACGTTCTGGACCTGGCCGGTGCGGCGGTCGTAGCGGGTCACGCTCCGGCCGCCGTAGATAATGTCAGGGTCGAGAGGGTCGGGAGCGGCATATCCGTACTCATCGACGCCGACAGGATGCCACTCGCGGAATGTGATCTGGCCGTCGTTGCCGCGGCTCGCGATCCCGACCGAGCCGCTCTCCTGCTGGCCGCTGTAGACTCGATACGGAAAGGCATTGTCCGCGGCGACATGATAAAGCTGCGCGGTCGGTTGGTTGTACCATGAGCTCCAGGTCTGTCCGCCGTTGACGGTGACAATGGCGCCCTGGTCGCTGGCGAAGAGGATGATGTCGCCGTCGGCCGGATTGATCCACAGGTTTTGATAATCATCTCCTCCCGGAGCGCCTTTGAAGGCCGCCCAGCTTTTCCCCCCGTCAACCGATTTCCAGGCCACGGTGCCGGCGACAAAAACGATATCGGGGTTCTTGGGATGGACCGCCGGCCTAGGCAGGTCTCCCCCGCCGATCCGCGCGGCCGGTCGCGTATCACTGAGCCGGGTCCAAGTCTCGCCGGCGTCTTCCGACCGGTAAAGCCCCGTTCCGCGGGAAGTCGCGATCGCGGCATAGAGGCGGCGCGG
>Ga0315275_10004353_pt1 | contig 13211 bp, 8 predicted proteins | sample YL17G03_0_MG_FD_205557 | JGI IMG/M metagenome (GOLD analysis project Ga0315275, IMG submission 205557) | Sediment microbial communities from Yellowstone Lake, YNP, Wyoming, USA - YL17G03_0 | ecosystem: Environmental > Aquatic > Freshwater > Lake > Sediment | place: USA: Wyoming | collected... | reverse complement strand
CGCTTACGTTGTCGGTTGGATTCGTGGTTGATGACGCGATTGTGATGCTGGAAAACATCTTCCGGCACATGGAAATGGGCAAAAGCGCGCGAAAAGCGGCAGTGGACGGGGCAAAGGAAATCGCGTTTACGATTGTGAGTATGACGCTGTCGCTAAGCGCTATTTTCATCCCGGTTATTTTTATGGGCGGCCTGATAGGACGGCTGTTCAGGGAATTTGCCGTAACAATCGGAGTCGCGGTACTGGCTTCCGGGTTTATCGCTCTTAGTTTGACGCCGATGCTGTCGAGCAGATTTTTGAAAAGACCAGAAACGGTAAAGCATGGACATGTCTATGCATTTACCGAAAGATTGTACCAAAGGATAGTGGCATTTTACGAGCGAACACTGAAGTGGGTCCTCCTGCACAGACGCGGCGCTATGGTTTTCTCGGCTTTTATTCTGGCAGGGACGTTTTACCTGTTTATCGCCGTCCCCAAAGGATTTTTGCCGAACGAAGACCGTTCCCAGATATTCGGATTCACCGAGGGAATAGAGGGAATATCTTTCGACTCGATGATGACGCATCAGAATGCGGTGAACGCCATTTTACAGAAACAGCCCGAGATAGATTCGTTTATGTCGAGCGTCGGCAGAGGCGGGGGCAATTCGGGAATGGTATTTATCCGGTTGAAGCCGAAGTCGGAACGTAAACTTTCAGCCGATGAATTTATCCAGAAATTGAGGGGGCAGCTAAGCGGCATACAGGGAATGAGGGTTTACCTGCAGAACCCGCCGCCTATCCCGCTGGGCGGCAGGATGAGCAAGAGTCAGTATCAATATACGCTGCAAAGTTATAACCTCGACGAGCTATACAAGTACGCCGGAATAATGGAACAAAAGATACGGGATTTACCGGGACTGCTGGACGTAACAAGTGATTTGCAGATTAAAAACCCGCAGGTGAACGTCGGAATAGACAGGGACAAGGCGTCGAGTATGGGCGTAACCGCCCAACAGATTGAAGACGTCCTGTACAGCGCCTATGGCTCACGCCAGATATCAACGATTCTGACGCCGAACAACCAGTATCGGGTCATATTGGAGCTTGAACCAAAATACCAGCTCGACCCCGCCTCGTTGGCTATGCTTTATGTAAGGTCGAACAGCGGGCAGCTTGTCCCGCTGAAATCGGTGGCAAATCTGACCGACGGCGTCGGGCCTCTGAGCATCAATCACCAGGGGCAATTGCCGGCAGTAACGATTTCATTCAATCTTCCGCCAAAGTTCCCTCTTGGAAACGCGGTCGATGCAATAAACCGCCTGGCAAAAGAGAGCCTGCCTGATACGGTAACGGCGAACTTCCAGGGAACGGCACAGGCATTCGCGTCATCAATGCGCGGCCTGGGGCTGCTGCTGACGCTTGCCATACTGGTGATTTACCTTGTCCTGGGAATTTTGTATGAGAGCTTCATTCACCCGCTGACAATATTGTCGGCCCTGCCATTCGCGGGTTTTGGGGCGCTGATTACGCTGATTATTTTCGGCCAGGAACTCTCGATATACGCGTTTGTAGGCATAATCATGCTCGTCGGCCTGGTGAAAAAGAACGGCATTATGATGATAGATTTTGCCATCGAGGCGCAAAGGCAGCATGGCAAAAGTCCTTACGACGCGATTGTCGAGGCAAGCATAATACGTTTCAGGCCCATTATGATGACGACAATGGCGGCGCTTATGGCGGGCCTTCCCATCGCTATCGGGTTAGGCGCGGGCGCCGAATCGCGAAGGCCGCTCGGTCTGGCCGTAGTCGGCGGGCTGTTGTTCTCGCAAAGTATTACGCTTTATGTCACGCCGGTATTTTATCTTTATATGGAATCACTGCAGAAAAAAACCGCCAGGTGGTTCAAGGCCCCACAGGGACAACCCGTCTCGGCATAGGCAATGCAAAAGTAACAGAAGAAACCCCGGCTCGCACAATGACGGTAAAATCCAGTCAGCCCAAACCGCCCCAAATCCAATAAACCATTTTCCCTTTTTTCCTTACTTCGGGGGCAAAACTGCTTCAAGCAACGGCTTGCGGAAGGCCTTGGCTTTCTGGTTATACAAGCCGAATTCGTTTGCGCAAAATTCCCAGTAATGGAAGCTAAATCCCCGTTCGATTGCAGCATCGGCGAGAAATTTAGTCCAGCGTGCTCGTGAATCCATATCCGCCTTTTCGTATGCGCCGAATTCGCCTAAGTTAATCGGGCGGTTGTTTTTCTTCGCCCAGGCGGCCGCAAAGTCAAAATCCCTTATTATTTCCTGCTTTTCGTCTTCGACGCCTGTCCACTTTGTGCCTAACCAGCTGTTCGGGTCCCCCCTGGTTATCCAGTCCGCCCCCTGATGGGTGAACGTCAGCGGGAAATAATCGTGAACGGTAACAATGATGTTGCGGTCTTCTTTTGGAATATCGAGCAGTTCGAGATAATGAATCTGGTTGTAGTGTGCGGAGCCGATGACAACAGTCCTGTTCGGATTGGACTGTCGCACAACCGCCAGCGATTCTTTAAGTTGCTCATTCCAGGGGCCGGCCGTTAACTCTTTTTGCGGCTCATTCAAAAGCTCGAAGATAAGGGTATCGGGACTATCTTTGAAGTGTTCCGCGATTTGCTTCCAAAGAGCGAGAAATCTTTCTTTTTCCTTAACGGGATTGGCGTAAAGCTCGCCATAGTGGTGGACGTTGAGCATTATGGGCAGGTTTCGCGACAGTGCGCAGTTGACCGCCCAGTCCACACGTTTCATAAATTCCGGGTTAATCGTATATGGCGGGGCAGACAATGCGTGCGCCGACCAGCGAACGGGCAGCCGGACGGAGTTGAAGCCAGCGTCCTTTATAATCTGAAAGTACTCTTCCTGAACAACAACGCCCCATTCGCCTTCGCTTGGCGCGTCAAAAGCGTTGCCGAGATTCACGCCCCTGCCTAAAAGCTGGTTCATTTTGAACGGGTCAGGTCCCTTTGCGGCGTTCGGCTCATCAGCGGCCCTGCAAACCGATGTAAATATAGCTATGGTTAATAAGGAAACGATAGTGAAGGTGAATAGTGTTGCCGACTTAGACATAATCCTTTACTCCAGACAATCCTGACCAAAATACGAGGTTAAACTCGCACCCACGGCGCAAAATGGACATTTTTGCGGTCGTGATTGCGGCCATTAGCCAAAACTTTGGGCATAGCCGGAAACCCCTTGTATAACAGTGCCGCAAGAAGTCCAAGCAGCAACAGTATAACGGGTTCGCCCAAAACGGCAACATGATAATAAATTCCGCGGGCGACGGCTAAGAAATCGCGGGCGGCGAAAGTGTCAAACTGTTTATACGTATCGACGCTCGCAGTCGCTACGGGAGAGTCGCTCCTGAGGGCTATACTGTGCCGGCCGCCTGCCGCGACGGCAACAAAATTCCTGCCCGATGGAACACTGCACTGTCTGAAAGCGTCCCACCCCCAGGCCGCCAGCGACCCGTCAAGTTTCAGAGCGATTGTATGGAAGCCGCCGCAGGTAATAACGGCAAAGTCAGCATCCGGCGGCACATGCTGAGCATATTCATTGAGGCCGAAAACCACTGCGGAGCCGTCTTTTTTGGCAGCCCGGCTGCAATAACCGCTGGCTTCCACCGAAACAAAATCTTTGCCGGTGGGGACATTACACTGACCATAGGTGTTGTCGCCCCAGGCAACAAGCGACCCGTCTGATTTCAGAGCGATATTGTGGTATCCGCCGCCGGCGACAGCGATGAAATTGGGACCGCTGGGGACATCGCACTGGCGGAATTTGTTCCAGCCCCAGGCAACAAGCGAGCCATCGACCCGGACGGCAATACTGTGGTATCCGCCGGCGGCCATCGCGATGAAGTTTCTGCCCTGGGGAACATCGCATTGCCCGTAGGTGTTGTCGCCCCATGCTTTGAGCGAACCGTCGGCCTTAAGAGCCAGGCAATGAAGCCCGCCGGCGGCGATTGCCGTAAAATCGGAACCTTTCGGCGCATTGCACTGACCGTAGGTGTTATCACCCCAGGTGACGATTGTGGCGGCAAAACCCGGCTCGACGAGCCAAGCGGCAAACGCGAACAGCCCCGCCATGACTGAAATGAGAACAGTATTTTCTCTCATCATTTACCTCCTCGTCAAACACCCGCCTCTGCCAACGGCCCAAAACTCCCGACGCACCAATGTGCCCTTCGAGATGTTCAAGCCGTCCGAACAGAAATTCAATTTCATCTCTCCAAACTGCTGCTGACTCGGAAGCGGCAAAAATACAACTCTATGATTATTATACCCTTCTGCAATTCCAAATCAAGCTATACCGCCGGGCGGAACTGCAAATAAATTTAAAGGGGGTAGACGGTTTAATCCTCCTGACCTATAATTCCGGTAAAATCCGCAAATGATAAAACGAAAATACAACCAGCTATGAAGGCAGAATGCGATTGCCGAGTCGATTAACACGATTACAGAGACAGTACCTGCTGCGATGGGTCGCGACTTCTGTAGGTGGGGGCAAAGAGGAGCTAACCGACTACCCCCTTTAACCCAAAAACGAGGTCGCCAAACTCGCCACAGGCGGAACTTTTTGATGGCTTCTTTGTCTTATTTAATGTGGCGATTTCGTGCCTGCCCAGAATTGCCGAGACACCGTGTGCTTACGGCGGGGGCCAGGACTGAGAAACGAGTGATGAGAGATATGGAGCGAGATATGGCAATAAAGCAGAGACCCGCCTGCCGGATGAACAGGTTCGCCTTGCTTGCAGTTTTAATCTTTAGCAGCTTTGTCTTTGGAGTGCCGGGTCTGGCTGCCGACCTTGCGTCGCCCAACGAAACAGCAAGGTCCAATCCCGAGCGATACAGGGTCTTTGCGCTCAAGTATATCTCGCCAAAGACCGGCAAACAATTACTGACCGATGTAAACATCACGAATGTTTCTCAACTCAATGACTCTAATACGTTGCTGGTTACAGCCAGGCCGGATTCTCTTGTCACAGCGGCAGCCCTGCTGACGCTGGCTGATTCGCGCGAAAAGTATGCCGTGAAGGTACTGTTGCCCGCCTCCGAGGCAAACCGTATGCCGTCCACGGATGCGATGGCCGCCGAAATCGGCAAAATATCCATAGGAACCTTTTATAATTTGCCGGGCGGCACCGGGTTCAGGGCGATTGTGGATACCCACGATGATATGCTCATTGCTGTCGCCCCGGTCGCGGTTATGGATAAATTTGTTGAATATGCCGACACAGTAAAGCGAACCAGCCCTTTACCTGACCTGGAAGATGGTCTTGCCTCTGTGCCCGTTGTGGAATCAAGCCCCGCCGACCCGGATAAGGCGTTCAATGAACTTCTCGATTCTATATCCAAAGCCGAAAGTAATCTCAAATCGACCGATACCGCAAAACAACAGACCAAACAGCCCAAAGCAGAGGGCGTCGCGACCAAACCCAAAAAACAAGCGGCTAAAGACGAGAAAAAAATAACAGGCAAAGATAAAAAAGCCGCCGAGCCAAACCTCGAAATGGAATTATCGACAGAGCCAAATAAAGAGGAAAAAGTTCGCAATCCATACGAGCCGGAATATGCCGTCAGTGCCGATGAAACACTCGAGCTTGCATTGCCCGAAAAACTTGACGTCATCAGTTTGCTCGAACTGGTCGGCAAATACCTGAACCTCAACTATGTTTACGACCCCAAATTAGTGCTGGGTAAGGAGGTCAATCTGAAGGTTCAGGGGCCAATCAAGGTCAGGGAGCTTTATCCTCTTGTGGAATCAGTCCTGAGGTTTACAGGCCTTGCTATGACCCGTAAGGGTAATTTGGTTTCAATAGTTGCCATTGCTGACACCCTGGACATAGACCCCGCCTTAATAGGAACCGAAAGCGGCCAGGTTAAGGCAGGCGACGTGATAGTAACCCGCATTTTTCAGCTTAACTATATCGACACTACCAGCGCTAAAGCCCTGCTGGAAGGTATGAAAATAGGTGCCGTGACAGAAATAGCGGCGAGAGGAACACTGATTGTTACCGGTTACGCCTACCGGATGAACAGGGCGGAGCAGCTTCTTGAAGTTGTCGATAAGCCGGGCAGACCCAAGCAGTTCAAGTTCCGGCAGTTAAAATACACTATGGCCAGCACGCTTGCCCCGAAGGTCAAGGCGCTTGTCGAGCAATTAGGTGATATGTCGATTGCGATTTCCGCTACTCCCACGGCCGCGACGCCGCAGCCGATAAGGCGTCCGCCGATTCGTCAGCCGATGCCGGGACAGCCGACGCCTGCGGCAGCGCCCGGCTCCTCAAAACCGTCGATATATCTTGACGCTGACGAAAGGACAAACCGCATCCTGATGATAGGGCAGGAGGAAGAACTGGCAGTCGTGGAAGACCTCATTGACGCCCTTGACGTTGTGCAACAGGACCTCCGCTCGCTTCGCGTGTATGAAATCCAGCACGTTGACGCCGAAGAGGTAAGAAGAAAACTGGAAGAGCTTGGCATAATGGGCACCAGCCGGACGACACCTGCAACATCAGGCAGGATTACATCGAGAGCCGCTGCTCCCGGCGCACCGGGTCAGCCGGCCGCATTGCCGACGCCTGCTCCAATGACAACCCCCGGTTCGGAAGGGGAATTGCCAACCGGAGAGATGCAGGTGGTGGTCATCGAGGCAACCAACTCCCTGATGGTCAATGCCTCGCCTGAACAGCACGCCCTGATTGCAACCATCATCTCCTACGTCGATAGCGAGAGTGAACAGAGAGCGATACCCTACAAGGTTTATCCGCTTCAGAATCAGTCGCCGGACCATATCGCGGAGGTCCTCAAGAAGTTAATCGAGGACGTTGTCCGCGACAAAGAGAGCAAGATAGAAAAGGTCGTAAAGAAGACCGAGGAAAACATCATCATCGTTCCGGACCCCAATACTTTCTCGCTGATAGTTTACGCCAACAAGAAAAATCAGGACTGGATAGCGGATTTGATAAAAACTTTGGACAAAAGAAGACCGCAGGTACTCATTGATGTAACGCTCGTTGAGGTTACCAGTAAAGATTTATTCGATCTCGACCTGCAGATGGCTACAAAGCTTCCTGAAATGCTGCCAGGGGGACAGATGGATAAGGTTGGAGCCATCCAATCGCCTTTTTTGGCTGGCACCCAAATTGAGGCAGCCACCAGCAGCGGAAGAATACAGGCCTTTTACAGCGACAAGCATATTCAGGCACTTATTACCGCGATACAGAAAAAAAATTACGGTCGAGTTCTGGCAAAACCCAAAATATTGGTTAATGACGGTCAGATCGGCAGTATTGAATCGACCAAAAAGACCAATGTTGCGATAAGCAGTACTACTGTGCCCAATCAGGGGAGCGCTCAGATAAGCACTTCTTATCAACAATACGATGCAGGCATAACACTTACTATTCAGCCCAATATCAGCGAAGGCGACTTGTTGCTGCTCATCGTCAAACTCGAGAGGTCGGATTTTGCTCTAAATCCGTCGGATCCGAACGGACCGCCGGATACTACTGCAAACAAAATTGATACAATCGTAACCGTTCCAGACGGCAAAACTATCATCCTTGGCGGAATGCTTAAACTTAACCAGTCAAAAGGCGGCACCAAGGTTCCCCTGCTCGGGGATCTTCCATTAGTGGGAGGATTGTTTAGAAGCACCTTGGATAGCGCCGATGATTCAAAATTGTATATATTTGTAAAGGCCAATATTCTCAGACCTGAAGCCACACTGACAGGGCTGTCGGAGCTTGAACGAATTTCGGAAAGAAACCGTAAGGCATTTGAGGAAAACGAAACGCGGTTCCAAAAATACGAGGACTGGCCGGGGATAAAGCCCCAGCCGGTGGACCCGGTGAGGGTGCTTGACGCTGAATAGCCGTGGGAAAATGGTACAGTATCGCCTGTGAAACATAAATGAAAGAGCTTCTAATACAAACCGCGAAGCAGACCGGCATTGTTGATGCCGAAGTGCTGGCCAAGTTTTTGGAGGAGAACTCCACGGGCCGACGCATCGACGAGGTTCTGCTTGCCTGCCCCAATTTTACCGAGGAGCAGGTGCTGCGTCTGTTCGCCGTGGCTATGGGGAGCGAATTTTTCTCCGAGATACCTGCCAAGCAGGTGCCCCCGGAATTCATCCAGACCGTCCCCGCCACATACGCGCAGCACCACTCTCTGGTCGGAATAACGACCGACGCCGGCAACGGCGAGCTGACCGTGGTCCTCTCCAAACCCCTCGATATTGCCGCCCTCGATAATGTTTCAAAGATGACCGGTATGTCGGTGCGGGCCGCTGTCGCCACCCGTGCAGTCATTACCTCTGTTATCGACGTAGCATACGAGCAGCGAACGACCGTAATCGAAGAAGTTGTGGAGGAGCTGGATTCGCAAAACATCGACCAGATTGCTGATGAGGTCGCCGGCTCCGATGACCTGCTCGACGTGGTCAATCGCCCGCCCGTCATCCGGTTAGTCAACGACATCCTTTTTCGCGCCCTGCAGTTGAGAGCCAGCGATATTCACGTCCATCCATACGAAGCAAAAATACAGATTCGCACCCGAATCGACGGTATTCTTTATGACACTTTAAGTTTGAACAGGAACGTATTGCCTCTGATTGTCTCGCGTATCAAGGTTATGGCGGGTATGGATATCGCCGAGCGCCGAATGCCGCAGGACGGCCGATGCAGCGTTCGACTCGGCCAGCGGGAAATAGACCTTCGCATCAGCACCGTCCCCACAAGTTTCGGCGAACGCTGCGTCCTGCGTCTTTTGGACAAAAGCTCAGGCATTCTCACGCTCGACCAGCTCGGACTATGGGAGGACGACCGCAAAAGATTCGATACACTGCTGGAGCGCACCCACGGGATTATTTTCGTGACAGGCCCGACCGGCAGCGGCAAGAGCACCACACTGTATGCCTGCCTTAACCGCATCAATTCCGCGGAAAAAAACGTGATGACCGTAGAGGACCCCATCGAATATCAGCTCGAAGGTATCAGCCAAATGCAGGTCGCCTCCAAAAAGGGCGTTACCTTCGTAAATGCGCTGCGGCACGTTTTGCGACAGGACCCCGACGTGATAATGGTCGGCGAGGTTCGTGACGCGGAAACCGCACGAATGGCGATACAGTCCTCTCTTACCGGACACCTCGTATTCAGCACCCTGCACACAAACGATGCCGCGGGAGCCATAAGCAGGTTGCTTGACCTGGGAGTGGAGCCATATTTGGTCAGCTCCTCATTGATTGCTATAATGGCTCAACGGCTGCTGAGAAAGGTCTGCACGGATTGCAAAAAAGAATATAAGCCCACAACTCGCGAGCTTAGAGAACTGGGGCTTGGAGATTTGCCTTCGCAGACCCAGTTCTACATCGGTGCGGGCTGTGACAAGTGCTTCCAGACCGGATATCGCGGCAGAACGGGCATTTATGAACTGATGCTGATTAGCGAGGAAATTCAAAACCTGATATATCAAAGGACCAGCGCAGGTGCCATAAAGAAGGTCTCGCTTGACGCGGGATTGCAAACCCTCAGAATGGACGGCACTCGAAAGGTTCTCGCAGGGATAACAACTATTTCTGAGGTGCTTAGAGTCACACAGGCCGATGTGATATAGGAATTCCGGTTATGCCAAGATACACCTATATAGCGATAGCAGCCGACGGCAAAAAGGCCAAAGGCACTATAAACGCCGAAAGCCCATACGCCGCCCGCAAACAGTTGCGCATACGCAACATTCACCCGACCTCGATAAACGAGCTTGGAGCCGCCGAAGAGGGCAAATCCGCCATTGCCTCGGTCTTTACCAGGACCGGCAAAAAACAGATAATCGACTTCACCAGGCAGATGGCCACGCTGCTCAACTCAGGTATAAAACTTACCGAATCCCTGACGGTGCTGACAATGCAGGCGCCGGATACGAGATTCAAAAACGCCCTTACCGATATCCGAGACCGTGTGATTACAGGCGAATCGCTGACCGATGCTATGAAGGACTACGACGATTATTTCGACATAATTTACGTCAGTATGGTTCGCGTCGGCGAGGTTACCGGCTCGCTCGGAACCGTCTTTGGCACTATCGGCAATTTTATGGGCAAACGCCAAAAGGTTGAATCAAAAATCATTACGGCTATGGTTTATCCGGCGATTCTTATGTTTTTCGCCGTCGTTGTAATCCTTATTCTCACCACATTCGTAATACCCAAAATAGGCGCCCAGCTTGTCGCCGCCAAACAGGAATTGCCCTGGATTACAAAGCAGTTGATGAATGTAAGCTATATTATGACAAGCTGGTGGGTACTGCTTGTCATCGCGGCCATAATCGGGATGGTCTGGGGGTTAAGGCGGTTCTTCAAAACGCAGCGAGGAGCTCTTATGCGGGACAAGTTCCTGCTCTCGCTGCCTATGTTTGGCCCGCTTATCAAACAGCGCGTGGTTTCGCGTTTTGCCTCTACGCTTTCGACGCTGCTGGGGTCCGGCCTGAGTATGGCTGAGTCATTCCGCGTCGTCGGCGAGGTTACGGGAAACACCCTGATGAAACGCGCTATCGAGCAGGCCAGAGAGCGGATTCTCGCCGGCGCAGACGTCGCCACGCCGTTGCGCGACAGCGGCGTCATTGACCCGTCGATAGCCCATATGGTTACCGTCGGCGAGAAAAGCGGCGAGCTTGAAAATATGTTAAAAAACATCAGCGACGGTCTTGAAGAAAACACCGACATTGTCATCGAACGGTTGAGTGCCGCGGTCGAGCCGGTCGTCATCGTTTTTATTGCGGTAATTGTCGGTATCATCGCTATGGCGATATTGATGCCGATTTTGAAGATTTCACAAATGGCTATGTAGAAACCTGGAGACACTCTATGACTACAAAAGAATCTCAATCACTTTTCCGCGGCAGCAGGCGTCGTTATGCCGCGTTCACAATTATCGAAGTAATGGCCGTAATTGTGATTATCGGTATCCTGGCAAGCATCGTCGCGGTAAATGTCGTCGGCAGAATCGACAAAGCGCGTGCTACTGCCACCAAGGCCAACTTAAAGATGCTTCACAGCGCAGTCATTCAGTTCAAGCTCGACACGGGCCGGTACCCCGCCGAAGAGGCCGGCCTGCAGGAACTTATCGAACAACCCACCGATGTAACCGGCTGGAATACGGGAGGATACCTCGAAACAACATCTCTGCCGAAGGACGCATGGGGAAACGATTTCATATATCAAATGTTCCCTGAAAGCGGCAAACCGTTCGTCATTATCAGCTATGGAGCAAACGGCGAAGAAGGCGGCGAGGGTTATGACACAGACCTTTACAGCACGGACGCCCAGTAACAATGTTTTTTTGAATGTTATGAATGACTCTCGATACTCGATACTGGATACTCGTAACCCGTGGCCCGTGGCTCGTGACCCCTTAGGGGCGACGAGGCACGGTTTTACGCTGGCGGAGTCGATGGTAGTAATCGTTATCGTCTCGCTGCTGATACTGATAGCCGCCACAAACCTGAAAGGCGTCATTACCAAAAATTCCTTCAAAGCCAAAAGTCAGGGGTTTATCGCCGCTCTTGAAGCCGCCTCGACCAGCGCCGGCCAAAGCGACAAAAGATACGAAGTCATCATAGACATCCCGCAGCAAAGCTATCTCCTCCGCGAAATTTCATCTTCCAACCTTGCCGATGTCCTTGAGGAAGAAATCATTGCCGAGGAGGATTTCGGCGTCAACTGCAGGGTTTCATACGTTCTGTTTGACGACGGACAGTTCACAAACGAGGACAGGGCCAAGTTTCGCGCAAGCCGGGCGGGATGGCAGTTTGGCGGCATAATCGTGCTGCTCGACTCGGCTGAGCAGCCCTGGTCCATCATCGTCGACCGGCTAAGCAACATTGTTCGTGTGCAGCCCGGCGAAGCGCAAATCGTCTGGCCAAGGAGCAAAGATGAATTGCCGTTCTGAAAATATGTGGCACGGCCATCCTGGCCGTGATTTCATGGGCTGCAAATCCATGCCACGACGGGCGTTCACGCTGGTTGAAAGTATGGCCTCCGTCGCGCTGCTTGCCTTCATCGGCGCAAGCGTCTGGATAGTGCTGGAACGCTGCACGGCCTCCGCGGCGGACTCGATTCAGCGTATGCGTGCCTTCGAGATCGCCCACGAAAATATGGAAAAACTCCTTGGTTCCGACTCTGTGGAGGAAATGACCGAATACGGCATAAGCGAAAAATTTCAGGACATCCGCTGGCAGACCTCCGTCGAGAGCTTCTACGAACCGCTTACATCGCGTATGTGGGCTCGCGCGGTCTGCTCCGCCGAATATACCGACTCGGGGGGCGAAGCCAAAAATGTCGAGCTTACCCACTGGCTCACCAGTTTAACCGACGCACAGTTGCAGCAGTTGATGGCAAGGTCGGCGGCGCAGAAAAAATTAATTATCAAGCATATTATCGCGACCGAGGAGCTGGCCGCCGAATTCGCCGGTGTTGATGCCAAAACCATCCAGCGGTGGGTCAAAAACGGCATGCCAATGACGGAATCCGATGAATATCTTAAGCCCTGGCTGGACTTGTACCTGCAAACCAACGGCAACCCGACGGAACAGGACAGGCAGGACACATTGGCTGAATATCCTGAACTGTCGATTACCAGGCCGAAGAAAGCAATCCAGGGCGGACTAACAACGCCTCCGGAAGAACTCGACCCGGAATTGAAAAAAGCAATGGATGAATTGATGAAGAACCAGTAGCCGGCAATTTGTTGTCGATATGCAACCAATAAAAAACAAAATATATTCTTTTGAACGGGCCTTCACGCTCGTCGAGGTGCTTGCCGCCCTGACCGTCGGCACGATGGTTCTAATCGTAGTCATGGCTCTCTACAACAGGGGGCAGAGCGGGTCAGCCGCCGTCATTGACAGGATGGAAAGCAACCGCCTGCCTCGCGAAATATTTCAGCGAATCGCCGAAGATCTTGACCGGGTTGTCGGCGCGGGGCAGGGGACTCAAATTGATATCTTAAACAAGCTTCAGGATGGTTTTTCCGTTGCGAAGATTGAAATACTCCGAAACATTATCGACGCCAAGGAACAATCGCAAATATTTGAAAAAATCGTCTGGCAAAGCAGCGTTGACCCTGACAGCGGGCTGCTCACCTTGTACCGCAGCCATTCCGGAATTGCGCTCGAAGACACACTGCTCGACTCGCAAAAGGAG
>Ga0315275_10004352_pt1 | contig 13212 bp, 13 predicted proteins | sample YL17G03_0_MG_FD_205557 | JGI IMG/M metagenome (GOLD analysis project Ga0315275, IMG submission 205557) | Sediment microbial communities from Yellowstone Lake, YNP, Wyoming, USA - YL17G03_0 | ecosystem: Environmental > Aquatic > Freshwater > Lake > Sediment | place: USA: Wyoming | collected... | reverse complement strand
TTTTTCAGTTGTAGCGTCCTCACTCCTGTGAGGACGCTTATTTTCTTAGGAGAGGTTGTCTGTTCGTTGCCACTGGAATGACAATGCTACCGATTGTGTGAATTTTTTCCTTGACAAACAGCATTTAGATTTGCTAAAATTGGATAATAAAAAAGCTTCTTGCCAGTGTTTGCTTAGAGGAAAACCTTTAACCCTTTAACTTAAGGAGGGGAAATGAGTGGAACCAGGGTTTTAGTTACTACCGGTTTAGGTTTTATCTTTGGCATCATCGCTTATCTTATGACCAGGGGGATGCCAGGTCTGAGTGCAGGAATTTACTGGTCAATCGTCTTCGAGGGAGGAATCCTGGGCTTTATCATCGGGATCTCAGGTTTCAAATTCAATTATGTGGTGCATGGAATAATCATGGGCGCAATCGTCTACTTACCGGCAGCTTTGCCTGCGCTTCCCATGGGTGGATTTGTCAGATACTGGGTTTCAGGTATGGTTTACGGCGCCTTGATAGAGATAATCTCTCATCTGATTATCAGGGAGAAAGCACCTGAGGCACCAGCGGTTTGAAGAAAGATATTTGAACAGAAAGGAATTGGAGTATCCCGCCGCTGGCGGGATTAAACGATAAAGCTGAAGTCTTCGCCAGGATCCTGCGGACAAGACCTTGAGGCTTTATACTCCAGACTTTCGAAACGGAGGAGAAATGAAAGGAACTAAAATTTTGATTGCCACCGTTCTGGGTGTAATCGCTGGGATCGTCTGCTGGAGATTAGCCAGTTCAGGCGGGCCAATGCCAGCAAGTATGGCCTGGTCGATTATCCTGAGCCGGACGCTTATCGGTTTTGTCATCGGGATTTCAGCCTGGAGGATAAACTACCTGGCTCAGGGTATCGTTATCGGTTTGATAATCTCTATACCTATGGCTTTTGCATCCGGAGCTATGAAAGGAACAGCGATTTTCTGGTGGACTTTGATTTTAGGAGGGGTGTATGGATTTTTCATTGCCCTGATCACAAATCTTATCGTCAAGGAGAAAAAAGAAACACCCCAGGATGCGGCTTAGTTTAGGGTCTGCTGAAATTCGAGATATTTTACAAATAAGTATTTCACAAATGGGGGGAAAGAATATTATTTTTATTTTGTCAGCCTCAGGGGCCGTTCTTCATATAGAAAAGCTAAAAAAAGCTTAAATTTTCTTTTATTATTTTCCGACTTTATATCGTAGTAATAGAAATTAAACCTTTTTAAGGATGGGGGTCTAATATATTAAAAAGACAATTTTAAAAGAAGCGGAGTTCAAAAAAAAGATCGAACATGGCAAAAAGAACTTTAACCTTAAAGGAGAGAAGAAATGAAAGGAATTAAAGAAAAAATGGTAGTCGGGGGGATGATTCTGGTCTTGATATTTTTCATTTTCTCAGGCTGCAAAAAATCCACCAGCCCTACTACGAACTTGGATCAGGAAGCTATCTACAGCCTGATAGGTTCAGACTCATACTCATTTCCTCAGGAGATAATCAGCCCGGATTCTACAGGGTTTCCCAAAATAGTATCAGTTGATAGCATCAAATTCTGGTGGAGAAAAATTAATCGCGTGACCAGGGACATAAATGTAACTGTCCATCAGGCAGATCAAACTCATCTTTATCCCTATGCTTATGTAACTGTGACTGATACCCTTTATGGACGCCTTTTTGTTTTAGCAAAAGATAGTTCACAGAGTATGTCTAAGCCTTTAACCGATGAGGCGGTAAAGCATGCTTATTTCGAGAAAAGGGAAGGAAATGTAACCCATCATCGGGGCTGGAGATTAGTAGGGATATCAGGTCTTTTAGTTCATTCATTTCCAGCAAATACGCGAATAATAGATTCAGTGAAAGTTATCTCTCCAGGAAAAAACCTGACTCTAACTGAATCGAATATAACTGATACCACTTCAAAAGGGAATATCTTAACCTTCAATGCCGGTGATTCCGTAACTCTGACGGTTTTCACCAGAGATGCTACCGATTCAGTCTTTTTACACTCGCTACCCTGTCATTATTACACCTGCAAACCTCACCGACGCTCTTTTCACAACAATGGAGACGGATCTTTTACTGGTACCTGGATGGTTGGTAGTGGTATGATGGATTCGGTCAACGTTGCTTTAAGACATGCAGGAATTGATGTGATAAAGCATACAAGCCTGGATGGAAGCGACTCTGATCCTTATGATTCCAGGATCTGGGGAATTCATTACCGGGTAAATGTTCCATAGTTTAATCCTTGCTGAAGCATCTTTTCCTGAGATGAGAGGGAAAGATTGTAATTGAGAACGCCCGGTCCGCTCTGGCGACGGATCGGGCGTTTTATTTGTTTCTGTACAGAAAACTCGATTGATCTACATTTGCAAAAAGATATCTTTTTTTGTTCAGAATCTGAACAATCAAAATAATTTGTCTAACCTGAAGAATAACAATATCTTAATCTGAAATTCATCAAAGCTAAACAGGCTTATAGTTCAAGAATATTGACACTTTGGTTAAGGCAGAAAATATTTCCAACTAAAATAGGCTCAGTAATCTGCTCATAACTTCAATCAAATAAAGAAGATAAAATTTATACTCTTTATATAAGCCTCTGGCATACATATTGCTGTATGTTGCATATAAAGTTTTTTTGCGTTTGAAAAGAGAAAGAAAATAAACAATTAACCCTTAAAAAGAGCTTGGAGGTGAAAAAATGAAAAAAGCAGTTATCCTGCTTTTCGTCTCAGCCATACTCGGGTTGTGTTCAGCTACAGCGGTATTGGCAGTGCCGATGACACTTTTCTTCGATAATAACGATTTGAATTTGGGCAGCTCTAGCCAGATAAATGTAACTAACCAATATGAGGCTCTCTACGGGGTTTGGTTCCAGGAGTGTTACCGCGCTATAGACACACGCGATCCATGGGTTGATCCGTATCCTCTTAATGGAGCAAACTTCTCCATCTTCAACGGAACTCTTCAGCAGAACTATATTGTGGCTGTTGAAGGGAGAATCAATTTTGTCAACCCCTCCCCTTATGTCGGTTTTGACTGGTGGACTATTGGTAGCAACCAATTGACTATCACAGCCTATAACTCTCTTGGTATTTCCCAGGGAAACTTCTCCGGATTGGGCGGCACCGGATTAGTAGCCTCTGGCTCCGCAATTTTCAATGGTGATATATCTTATCTCAGATTCCACGATAGCGGAGGATTCGTCTCGCTATCCACTCTGCGCTATGAGACACCTATTCCAGAGCCAGGTACTTTGATGCTTTTAGGCACCGGTTTGTTGGGTTTAGGTGCTTTCAGATATAGAAGGAAGAAGTAAAGAAACAATAAGGTTTTAAAATAAAATCCTGTTCTTTTAAAAAGAGAACAGGATTTTTTTATTTTGAAGGAAAAAATGGAGGTCTGAAGACCTCCGCTACATTATTTAACTTGTTACATTTATATGAACATAGATACTCCCTTATTCTATCTTTCCCCAAAGTTAATTTTTGAGAAAACTGATGAAACAAATCTGCTTGACTAAGGGTAAAATAGTAATATATTAGCCTTCGTAATAAAATAGGATAGAAACTATATCTAACAATGGAGGAAGATAGATGTATGCTATAATGGAAACCGGTGGCCTGCAGTTCAAGGTGCAGGAAGGTGAAAAGCTGAAAATTCCAAAAATAACAGCAGAACAGGGGAAAGAGGTCGCATTCGATAAGGTGCTTTTGATCTCCAGAGATGAAAAAGAGCCCCTGATGGGGAAACCCTATCTGGAGGGTGCTAAAATTGAGGCACAGGTTTTGTCAACCGGTAAAGGAGAAAAAATCCTGGTTTATAAATTCAAAAGAAGAGTGAAGTACAGAAGGAAAAAAGGGCACCGGCAGGACTATACCCAGATAATGATCAGTAAGATAAACGCACCTAAAAAGTCAAAATCTTAAAAATTAAAATGATAACCAAAAAATCTATTCTGCTCCTACTTTTAATTCTTTTACTTCACTCTTTTTCCTATGCCCAAGCTTTAACCATATCCCGGGTAGAGGTTCAGGGAAATAAATCTGCTGATAAATCTCTGGTTCTCTTAGCTTCTGGATTTACCCCGGGCTCTAATCTTGATCTGACCAGCACCCAGAGGGCTATCAAAAGAATTTACGGTTTAGGACTTTTTTCAAATGTAACGATCACCGCCACGCAAACTGAAGGAGGGGTTATCCTCACGATCAGACTTCAAGAATATCCAAAACTTGCCCAGCTAGAGATAAAAGGGAACAAGAGATTTAAGAATCGGGAGATAGAAGATAAACTGGGTCTGAAAGCCGGGATGCAGATAAGCCCCCAGCAGGTTAAGGACGGCATCAATGTCATTCAGGGCTTATACCGGGATAAGGGTTATGCGGCAACCAGGGTGCAGTCTGAGCTCAAGCCAGGTTCGAAGGAAGAGGAAGTGGTCTTGGATTATAAGATCGATGAGGGGGAGAAAGTAAAAATAAAGAAAATCTACGTCCAGGGGAACAAGGATTTCAGCGAGGGGAAGATCAAAAAACAGATGAAGACCAAACAGGCCAGCTTGCTCAGAAGCGGTGAGTTCAATTCTGAAAAATACCAGGAGGATAAGGGGCGGATCACGGATTTCTACAAGAAAAATGGGTACCTGGATGCGGAGATACTGTCGGATTCGTTCTGGTCTGATCCTTCCGGCAAGGATATGTTCATCCGGCTGGTGCTCTCTGAGGGGGAAAGATATAAATTCGGAGGGGTGAGTTTCCATGGGAACACTATCTTTCCAGAAGAGAAACTTCGGAAGGTAGTTAAGTTCAACCCAGGGGAATTTTATGATCAGAAGAGATTTGAGGAGACTTTAACCGAGCTAAACAATCTTTATCAAGAAGAAGGATATATCTACGTCCAGATCCTGGACAATACCTCCACCCAGGGAAATGTGGTCAATATCGATTACCAGATAACTGAAGGGGTTCCAGCTAATATCCATTTCGTGAGAATCGAAGGTAATATCAAGACCAAAGAGAAAGTCGTCCGGAGGGAATTATCAGTGATTCCGGGTCGGAGGTTTCATCGTTCGATCCTTTTGAGGAGCCTGAGGGATGTGATGTATCTGAACTATTTCTCCAACGTTTCTCCGGATATAGAGGTATTACCGAATGGCGACATAGACCTTATACTCAAAATCGAGGAGAAACAGACCGGCACTATTAATTTTGGAGCAGGATACAGTGCGATCGACAAATTAGTGGGTTCTATTGGCCTGGGGATACCTAATTTTATGGGTAATGGACAGAATGTGCAGCTTAACTGGGAATTCGGAAAAACTACAAATTCCCTTCAGCTTGATTTTACTGAGCCTTGGTTTAGAGATACCCCGACTTCTGTGGGACTTGACCTTTATAAGGTTAATCGCAGATGGTACTCGGACTTTACAGAAGGTAGAACCGGGGGTGGACTGAGGATAGGCAGGAGGCTGAGCTGGCCAGATAACTATTCGAGGCTCTACGTCAGATACAGACTGGAAAGCGTACGCTATTTTGATTTCTCTGAGACTTATCTGACAAATTACAAAGATAGTCCCTACGGACTGCAGTACATAAAATGGCCACAAATGACATCAAGTGTGAACTTCACTTTCTTGAGGGATTCCAGAGACTTACCTCAATTTGCCACTTCCGGTTCGGTTCTGACTTACGATGTTGAATTAGCCGGCGGGCTTTTAGGTGGAAACTGGTCCTATCATAAACATATATTCGAGTTCTCCAAATATGTAAAAACTTTCTGGAAATTCGTCCTGATGGCTAAAGTTCGGACTGGGTTGATCGATGGATACAACCGCAACTCTAACGTTCCTTATAACGAGAGGTTCGCTCCCGGCGGCACTGACCCGGATGGAATGGTAAGGGGTTATCCGGATGGCCGGATAGGTCCCAGAGATGCTTCTGGTAATCTCATCCGTGGGAGGAGTATGCTGGTATATAATCTGGAGTATCAGTTTCCCCTGGTGGAACAGCAGATTTACGCGCTGCTTTTTGCGGATGCCGGAAATGCCTGGATGACCGGCCGACAGTTTTCTCCTGTTTCTTTCGGACGACTTTACAAATCAGCCGGTTTTGGTTTCAGGATGGTCGTGCCCAGCTTAGGGATGATCGGTTTTGATTTTGGCTATGGATTTGACTATTCTGGAAAAGATAAGTGGAGACCTCACTTCCAGTTCGGCAGACCCTTCTAAGTTTCGGAGGAAAAAATGCTTAGAACAAATTCAAAAATCGTGGCAGTTTTTTTGTCCGGGATGAGTTTTCTAATTCTTTTTAGTACCCAGCTTCTGGCTCAAGAGGGGAAAATCGGATATATAGATTCTATGAAGCTCCGGACCAGTTATAAAGAATTCGCTGATGTTCAAGTAAAATTTGATCAGGAGGTAGCTAAATGGCAGCTCCAGGCAGACAGCCTCAAGAAAAGTCTGGATAGCCTGCAGGCTGACTTCGACAAACAGAGCCTGCTTTTGAGCGAGGAGAAGAAAAAGGAGAAAGAGCATTTCATCGAGCAGAAGAAGACCGAATATACGACCTTTGTCAATCAGACCTTTGGCCCGGGCGGGAAAATGGAGAAGCTAAATACTGACCTGACTAAGCCGATTTTAGATAAGATCAATGCCGCTTTAGAGAAGATAGCCCTGGAGAATAATTATATAATGATCTTCGATGCAGTTAACGGGAACGTTGCCTGGGCGAAAAAAGGTCTGGATTTGACTGATATGGTCTTAGATGCTTTGAGCAAGATGCAATAAATTTTCGTTTAAAAAGCTCGGATATGGAGAAAACCTTAGAGGAAATAGCTTCTCTTATCTCAGGAGAACTCGTAGGGGACGGCTCCATCAGGATTAAGGGTATAGCAGGAATCGAGGAGGCAGAACAAGGTGAGCTTTCTTTCCTGGCTAATCCTGTGTACAGGGTTTATCTGGAGAAAACCAGAGCCTCCGCAGTGATAGTGGGCAGGGAGATCGATAAAGCAAAGATTCCTTTGATCAGGCATAACAATCCTTACTATGCTTTTTGCAAAGCGTTAGAAATTTTCACAATAAAAAAAGATTTTCCAGAGGGTATTCATAAAAGCGCCATTCTGGGAAAAGATGTCAGGATTGGAAAAGGTGTCCACATCGGTCCATATGTGATTATCGGCGACAGGGTTCAAATCGAAGACCGGGTAACGATTTTAGCTGGAAGCTTTATTGGCGACGATTCTATCTTAGGAGAGGAGAGCTTTCTCTATCCCAGGGTGACGATCCGGGAAGAAAGCCTGATCGGGAAAAGGGTCATCCTTCATCCTGGCGCGGTTATCGGAAGTGATGGATTCGGTTATGCCAAAGAAAGTGGAGTCTACCACAAGATACCCCAGGTCGGCAAAGTTGTTTTAGAGGACGATGTCGAGATAGGCGCTAATACCACCATCGATAGGGCTACTTTAGGCGAGACTAGGATAAGGAGGGGAACCAAAATCGACAACCTGGTTCAGATAGGTCATAACGTTTCCATTGGAGAGAATACCGTTATAGCCGCACAGGTAGGTATCTCCGGGAGTACCAGGGTGGGGAAAAATGTAGTCATGGGAGGTCAGGTTGGATTAGGAGGGCATATAAAGATAGGGGACAATGTGATGTTAGGTGCCCAGGCAGGAGCAACCAAGTCTATTCCCTCTAACACCATAGTCTCAGGTTATCCAGCCAGAGAGCATACAAAGGCCAAGAAAATCGAAGCCTGCATCACCCTTTTGCCTCTCTATGTCAAAAAGATTAGAGAATTGGAGAGGAGAATCAAAGACATTGAAAAAAGGTTATGACCGAGCTGACTGACAAGAATTTTGACTCTGAGGTAATGAATTCAAAAGATCTCTATCTGGTCGATTTCTGGGCAGAGTGGTGTGGACCGTGCAAGGGGATGTTCTCGATCTTAGAAAAAGTATCAACTGAATATAAAGGTAAATTAAAAGTGGGGAAATTGGACGTGGGCAAATTTCCCGAGATATGCGCAAGGTTTAATATCCTGAGCATGCCGAATTTACTTTTTTTCAGACAAGGAAAGGTTTTAGAGCAGATAATTGGAATGGAAAAGGAGCAGAAGTTATTTGAAAGGATCAAAGAGATTCTATCCGAAATCGGGTCCAAGTGACAACTAAATCTCAAAGCATGAGGAGAGAAGATGAGCGAGCCTATTGAGCTGACTGATGATAATTTTGAGCAGGAGGTTTTGAAATCGGATTTACCGGTTTTAGTGGATTTTTGGGCTACCTGGTGTGGTCCCTGCAGGATGGTGGGCCCGATTGTGGAGGAGCTGGCAAAGGAATATGCTGGTCGCATTAAGGTAGGAAAGCTTAATGTGGACAACAATGGCAAGACCTCGATCAAATACGGGATAATGAGCATCCCCAGCCTGCTTTTCTTCAAAAAAGGTCAGGTGGTGGATCAGATGGTCGGCGCTGCTCCGAAGGGCAGTTTCGTGGAGAAATTAGAAAGAGTTTTGATAAATTAGTCAGGATTGTGCTGGCGAAGTTAGGTAAGAAAGAAGAAACTGAGGGGGAAAAAGAATCTGGAGATAAAGAGAGTTTCACAGTTGAGATACTGAAAGAGTGGCAGGAATGCCCCAATTGTCACTTCGCCAGACTTAAAAGGGTAAATGGCGAGGTGTCCTGTCCGATCAGCGGATATGGATCTAAAGGGTGCGGCTGATAGGATAATTAAAAGAGAGGTTCTCTCTTTTTAACTTTAGATTTTTTCCAGCAGGTCAGACATTCCTGTCTGACATCGCAGAATGGAGTGTAAAGCTTTAGCTTTACTTTTCTGCTAATGGAAATTTGGTAAACCTGAAGGTCCAGAATGGATCTTGAGATTTACACTCCAGATATTAAGACTTCGTTAATAAGAAGAATCCCTTAGTAATAAAAGGAGAAATATGTGGGCTAAGATAAAATGGCTGGGTAAACGCAGGTTTGAAGGCGAAACCGAATCAGGACACAAGGTGAAGATGGATATAGCCGTCGAAAAAGGAGGGGAAAATACCGGACCAACTCCGATGGAGTTCGTGCTTACAGCTCTTGGAGCCTGCACCGGATTGGATGTGGTTCCGATTCTGGAAAAGAAAAGGATCAAATTGGACGGGATGGAGATAAAACTTGAAGCGGAAAGGGCGGATGAACATCCCCGGGTTTTCAAAAAGATCAAGATAGAATATATTTTTCAGGGGAAAAACTTAAAAGAGCCTGACCTGAAAAATGCGGTGGAGCTTTCTGCAAACAAATACTGCTCGGTCTCGGGGATGATCAGAAAAACTGCAGAACTGGATTATTCCTGGGTAATTAAATAGTAAGGACAGAACACTGTTCTGTCCCTACAACATATTGTAGCGGCAGGCTTTTAGCCTTCCAATCTTATATTGTAGTCGCGTAGCTGAGCCTTTGGGGCTTAGGTACGGAGGTTTAAAACCTCCGCAACGCATTATGTTCAGGTAGGTCAGACATTCCCGTCTGACAACACTGAACAGGCAAGATGCCTGTTCCACCGGTTTTTGCAGAAAAACGGATTACACCTTCCTCAACGTAAAACTAAATTCAGTTCCTTTCCCTTCCTGACTTTTGACCTCGACTTTTCCACCATGGGCTTCGATTATATGCTTGACTATGGAAAGCCCTAGCCCGGTTCCTCCTGATTCCCGGGAACGCCCTTTATCCACCCGGTAAAACCTTTCAAAAATGCGGGGCAGGTCTTTCTGAGGGACTCCGATTCCGTTGTCGATTACCGCAATCTCGACAGATTCCCCTTTATCTCTTGCTTCGATCTTTATCTTCCCTTTTTCAGGAGTGTATTTGATTGCATTGTCCACCAGGTTGGTCAGAGCCTGGATTATCCAGTGTCTGTCTGCTGAGATTTGAAGATCAGGAGACGGAAGGCCGATCTCCAGAATTTGAGATTTATCCTGGGCTGAGTTCTTGAGAGTAGCAAAAACTTCGTCAAAAAGCTCCTTCAGAAAAAAAGGCTCGATTTTCAAGGTGAAGTCCTTAGATTCAATTCGGGAAAGCTGGAGAAGGTCGGTCACGATTTTATTCATTCGGTCAGCATGCTGGGAGATTATGGATAGAAATTGTAGAGATTTTTCCGGGTCGTTAATGGCACCATCTCTTAAAGCTTCCACAAACCCTTTGATGGAAGTCAATGGGGTTCTCAGCTCATGCGAGACATTTGCCACGAAATCCTTACGAACCCGCTCTGTTTTCTTAAGCTCGGTGATGTCATGAAAGACGAAAAGCAGTGATATGGAACCTTTTCTTTTCTGCTCCACCAAAGCGGACTGCACCATAAAATCTTTTTCTTCCGGATGAAAAAATGAGACTTCTTTTCTTTTCTCCTTCGGGTCTGTCAGAATTTCCTGAATGAATTGATCAAGTTCCGGATTACGAATTACCTCGTAATATGGCTTTCCGTAATTTGCGGAGCCCAGATTAAACACCTGACTCAAAGTCTTGTTAACTAAAAGGACTTTTCCAGAGGAATCCACAGCCAGAACACCTTCCACCATGCTGGAGAGAATCGAATCGAGCTGAGATTTTTCCTCACTTATCTGAGCGATCTTCTGTGAAAGCTCATCTGACATCTGGTTTAGGATTTCGCCTAATTCCCCTATTTCATCTCTGGTTTTTGTCTTAATCCTCTGAGTAAAATCTCCTTTGGACAGCAACTTACCTATCTGCATCATCTGGCGTAGAGGTTTGGATACCCGATTAGCAAACCCGAGGCTCAAGACCAGCGAAAATATGAAGGCTGCAACCAGTCCTAAAAGCACGATATTCAATATCCTGTTCTGCTGATGTCTCAGCTCGGTCAATGGAAGGGCTAAACGCGCCACGCCTATGATCTCGCCCTGAAGTTTGATGGGAGAAGCTACGTAAAGCATCTCCTCTTTTACGGTATAGCTGTAGCGGATACTCTTTTCTGGCTTATCCTGCAGGGCTGAAACTACCTCAGGCCTGTTTCTGTGATTCTCCATAATGGAGAGTGCCTTGCCGCTCTCATACGAATCACCCAGGACTTTACCTTGTTTATCTATGATGGTTATCCTGCCCTGAATACCTCTGCTGAGCTCATCAGTTAAACTGTCTATTTTGGCAAGGCTTAAACTGTCACCCAAGGAAGTAGAGAAGATATCAGACAAAAGGTGAGTTTGAGAAAACATACTCTGTTCGAGTTGAGTCAGAGAGCGTTTTCTCTCTGAAGATGAAATCAAAACACCGGCTAAGGAGAGGCCTAATAAACTGACCAGAAGATAAGTCAAAAATAATTTAAGCTGCATCCTCATATGAAAAAAGATTTGAGACTTATTCGGGTGAAATCTCTTTAAGTCTATAACCCAGATTCTTGACAGTTTGAATGTTCTGGGATAAAAGGGGGATTTTCTCCCTTAATCTGCGGATATGAACATCCACAGTGCGCATCCCTCCATAATAATCGTACCCCCAGACCTGGTCCATCAGGTAATCTCTACTTAAAACCCTTCCCTTGTTTCGCAGTAAACATTCGAGCAAGGCAAACTCCTTTGAAGTCAGTTGAAATACCTTTCTATCCAAAGTTACCTCATGTTTGAATAGGTCCAGAACCAGATTACCATAACGATAGATTTTCTCCTTTTCAGTTTTTTTCTCAACTCTCCGGAGCAGAGCTTTAATTCTGGCAACCAGTTCCCTGGGGCTGAAAGGCTTGGTTAGGTAATCATCCGCTCCTATTTCCAGTCCAACGATCTTATCTGTCTCCTCTCCCTTAGCGGTTAACATTATTACAGGAGTAGAGGAGGTTTTTGGATCTGCTCTTAACTCTTTACAGACCTCCAGTCCATCCATTTCCGGAAGCATTATGTCCAGTATAACCAGGTCGAAATTTTCAGCTTTAGCTTTTTTAAAACCTGAAAAACCATCTGCAGCATCCTTCAGAACGAAATTTTCCTTTTCCAGATAATGTCTGACCAATTCGACGATATCCTTGTCATCCTCAATTATCAAGATCTTTCTGGACATTGATTTCCTCTGAAAAACTCAGAGATATTATAATTCTAATTTCGCTATCAAGCAAATGAAATTTTAATGCGGAACAGCGTAGGGGCGTTCAAGTGAACTGCCCCTACAGCTCCGGCTGATTAATGTTTATGTTATATCCTGAAAGTGCGGGTGACGACAAAAGAGGAAAGGAATTCTTTTAGCTGGACTTCCATCTCAGAGGCATTCTGGTATCTTTCCTCGGGATTCTTCATCAGGGATTTGCCTACAATGCGGTCAAAAAGGGTAGGTGTTTTCTCATTTACGGCTGAAGGCATTAAAGGCTGGTCATTCAAAATGCTGTAGATTAAAGCGCTGATGGTTTCTCCTCTAAAAGGTTTTTGCCCGGTTAAAATCTCGTACAGGACTACTCCAAGAGAAAAGATATCCGATCTTCTGTCAGTAGTATTCCCCTGGAGAATCTCTGGAGCAATATAGCTGGGGGTTCCCATGGCTATTCCGGTCTGGGTCATAGTAGCAGAGCCGCCTAACCTGGCGATTCCGAAGTCCATCACCTTAATATCGAAATTATCCAGAATCATTATGTTGGCCGGCTTGATATCCCGGTGGATTATCCCTTTTTCATGGGCATAACTTAAAGCCAGGCAGGTCTGGATCATAATCTTAGCCACGATCTTGTAATTCAGGTCTGATTTCTTCTGGATCATCTTATCCAGAGTATATCCCTGCAGGTATTCCATAGCGATATAGTAAAGGTCTCCTTCCTGTCCCACATCGTAAATGGTGACAATATTCGGATGAGAAAGCCTACCTGCAGCCTGAGCCTCTTTGACTAACCGGTCTACCAGCTCAGCCATCTCCTCAGGGGAAGCCAGAGTATCTAATCTGATAGTCTTCAAAGCCACCAGGCGGTCAATAGCCGGGTCCACACCTTTGTACACCGTGCCCATTGCTCCCCTGCCTATTATCTCCTGAACCTGATATCTGCCGAACTGACTAACCGAAATATGCGAAGTGCTTTTCTCAACTTTAGGGGTTGAGGTCTCTTCTAACGGTTTAGGAACAGGAGTAGAAGGAAAAGGAGTAGGTGTCCTCTCTTTAGTTTCTTCCTTTAGCCCCAGCCTCATAGTCTTTTCCGGCTCAGGTTCAGCCGGGATAAACCTTTCCT
>Ga0315275_10004351_pt1 | contig 13212 bp, 14 predicted proteins | sample YL17G03_0_MG_FD_205557 | JGI IMG/M metagenome (GOLD analysis project Ga0315275, IMG submission 205557) | Sediment microbial communities from Yellowstone Lake, YNP, Wyoming, USA - YL17G03_0 | ecosystem: Environmental > Aquatic > Freshwater > Lake > Sediment | place: USA: Wyoming | collected... | reverse complement strand
CTCTGGCATAGGTTATATTATTTAATTGTTTCTACTATATTCCTAGATTATGGGATATTAGTTGAAGTGGTGCTAGTTGTAGGCCAGATAGTAGTGGTGGTTGAGGTGGTAGTAATACAAGTGTTATCACTTGCTACAGTTCCTAAACCAGCTTCTAAAATAGTCTCTAATGCAGCAGCAATACCACTAACATCAGCATTTGGAGCAGCAATGATAACAGTGCTATCTTCATAGATGTAATCACCCCACTGATACTCAGATTTGTTATATTCGTTGAAACGAATGTAATACGTATCATAAGTAACACCTGAAGATACATAAGACTCAAAGTTCTCATTGTATCCAGCCATTCTGTAAAGATGCTTTAAGTAACCAGCTTGATAGCTATAGAAGTTTTTCTCTAATTGAATAATCTCAGCAGATTGTCCAGTTGCATAAGAAGAACGTTGAGTGATTACAGAATCAGCAACAATGTTACAGTTATCAGCAACAATAAAGTCAGCAGTGGTTGCAGGACCAGAGTATACGAAAGTTCTGAAGTAGAATCTGTCATATTCAAAAGGGAATGCAGCAACATCACATGGTTGACCATATACAGTTAGAGGCTTACCAGTAATAACTAAGATTGCATCTGCATCATTACCTACACGTTGAAAATCGTAGAAAGTGTTAAAGCTAATGTTGTCAGGGTTAGTACCTGGAGCTTGTGCTTCTAATTTAAGAATGAATTGGTCAATTAATGCAGGAACATCAACAGTATCACAAGGATCACCACCACAATCGCAGCAAGGAGCTTGTACAGTTACTGAACGAGTGAAACCATTGAAATACAAAGTGTTAACATAGCTAGAGAAACCACGAAGAGTTAAAGTAACGATATCACCACATTTAACATTCCAGTTATCCACTTGGGTTACTTGGTTTGCTGCAGTTGGGCAACCTGTTACTTTGTACCATTCAGTTACGTTAGAGCTGCAACCTGAACCAGATGGGCAACCTTTAATTTTATCAGAGCGTTTTGAGCCTTGAAGGTAAGTGTTTTCTCTACCTTGAGCAATGTAGAAATAGGGAGCTGCTGCAATATTACCTGCAGTTGCTACGCTATAATCATTTCTAAAGATACCAACTTGACCAGGAGTCAAGTTTTGTGTTGAACCAGAGCTAGGAACAGTTGTTTGTCCTACTGGCACCACGAATAACGTGGTTAATGAAAAATCAGCCATTTTTTATTTATTTTAATTGTGAATATTTATTCGTTTGTTTGGATTCTAAACTGTGCACTCTGTACAGCAGATTGATTCTCTGTGTACATTGCTAGGTTCTGAACTGTTAAATCTAACAATTCATCTTCTAGATAAGTCTCTAGTTCACAATCCTGATTGTATGATGGTAAACCATCAAGCATTACATATCCTTCTTTATTAATATACACTGGGTATCTAAAATAGGATATATATATTTCAGTTGGTGTAAATGTACCATCTGTAAATATTGATATTTCATCAGATGATAAGAAGTTAAATGTTTCTTGATATTCAAATGATGGTCTATAATGTATGTTATTTAATAACAATGATAGATCACCATGTTTAGCAAGATCCTTATTAATCCAGATCTTTCTATTTTTACATCTTCCTTTATCAGCAAGTACATAACTATCTACATAGAACATATACTTAGGAACTAATAAGTGAATATTTGCAGTCCACTGATTTATCTCAGCATTCTTTAAGTTTAGGGGTAAATTACCATCGTTGTAATTTATTACTAAACTTTGCAAATCTTCATAACGCTTTTTAAAAGCGTCTTCACCTAAACCAGGAACTGTACTAAAACCATCAACCTTCTGTTTAATTAACTTGATTTGAGCTTCATTTAGTGCAAGGATTTTATCCTCTAACTGAATTTGTTGATGCTCGTTTGTTGATAGTTTATTTAGTTTTTGGTCAATTTTATATAATAAACTATCTACAGGGATCATACAGAGGCAAGTTTCTTAGTTTTCAATTTTTGTTCTAGAGTAATTAGTTCGTCTTGATTATCATCATCAGATAAGAATCTAATTAATTCTTCTTCATCTTTAGCAACTTCAAACTCTCCTTCATAGATTCTGCCATTAGCTTTAAGTCTATAGATTGAATGCGTTGTAGCTTGTTTAATTAAATCTTTAATATGGAGTAAGTTTTCCTTCATGTCAGCAAATCTGTTGAACACTTCAATAGGACTTAATCCTAAAAAGTTTCCACCTTTCATTTCTGTTTGTTTAAGAACATTATCCACTTGATTGTAAACAACTTCTTCTCTAGTATCATCAGTGATTGGAAGTCCTAATTGACGAGCTACCTTACGTTTCTTCTCAGGAGTCATTGCATCAAACTTAACAATAGCTTTGTTGATTAACTGTTTCTTTTTGTAGATAACAGCATTTTCAATTTCATCATCAGCTACATAGAATTGTGTGTCTGCTGGATATTCACCACGTTCCCAAGCTTGATAGCTAGAAGCGATAGTTGGATGAACACGTAACCAAGCAAAAGCTAATTCTTGAAAAGGATTGTTTAAATCAAAAAAGTTATCACTGTCAAGCAATTTAACAGATTGTACATGCAATGTATCATCTGTTGATGTAGACAAACCATAGTTCCAGAATGATGAACGAGGACCTAAGTCAATATCACCTAAAGCAAGTTCAAGCTTAGCTTTAAGAGTTGTAACACGTTCAATTTCCATTTCTCTTTCTAGAGAATCACCAATTCGTCTGATGTAAGCAGCATTAGGATCTAGTCCTGTTCTATACTGACCATCAAGTTCTTTGTAAGGATACTTAAAAACTCCTGTACCAGGAATCCTTGTCATACCTACAGCAGCAAGTCCAGCTTGCATTGTTTGCAACTGAGAGCTATTATACTCTCTTTTTAAAGTTGAGATTTTTCCTATCTTACCCATATGTAGTTTAATTATTGTTTGGTTTATATTTGCAGAGTGTCCCCATTGAAGGGCATGCAATGAACATTTGATTCATTCATCACTCTGTAATTTGAGAAGTGCACCCCTCCAGGTGGGACAGATGAGGGGAGCGTTCTTCTCAGTTATTTAGCTTCTATTGAAAGAAGCAATCTAGGGAGTCTATCCCTAGAGGGGAATTAGAATTGTGGGATTTCCTCAATAAGAACTGTACGAGACAAGTCCTCAATGAATATATCACAACGATCTTTCATCCAGATTTCGTATCCTGGGAATTTATTCGCAGAGCTCATACCTTGAGATTTAGCAAAACCTAAGTGATGACGAGTTCCATCGATATAACCCCAAGTCATAGAAGGAGCACCCTTCATACGTACTTCACGAATGTTGTTCACCATAGAACCATCACTCATTGGAGATACATCAAACACCATGAATACTGGAGTAGATTTTTTGTTCTGACCAAATTCTAAGTTAGATTGTGGTAAGTCTAATTCTTTTAAGTGAATTAACTCAACCCTACCAGTCTCACGAGTAACCATAGCATCGAATGCAAAGTTATAAGTGATATGCTGACCTTCTCCTTGTAAATAACGATTACCAGAATCAGCCATGAAAGTTAAACCTGAATTTAAAGCGTCATTTTTTAAAGCTTGTTGGAATACATCAAAACCAGCCTCGTTAGTATACATTTTAACACGACGATCTTTAACATCCACACGACGATAGAACAAATCACCAAAGACAGCACGAATTAAGTTTGCAGAGAACTCTCCACGATTATACTGTACTAAGTTACCATTGTTACGCATTCTGTGGTATACACCAGCTGAAGTACGTTTTAACTCTTGTTTAGAACCATTAGTTTTAACAGTACCTGGTTTAGACCAGATCATGCGCTTAACCTTTAATTCTAACATAGACTTACGCATCCAGAATTCAATGAATGGTTCCCATTTAACATCATTACGAGTTAAAGGTAATTGATTGCGACGTTGAGGAGCATAAACTAAAATGTCTAATGGCTTACCAGAAGCATCAACCATCATCTTGTCATCAGCCCACTCAGTGATTTTGTGCTCAAAACCATATGCAGAACCTAATGATTCAAACATAGTGATTTGCTCACCTAAACGAGGAAGACCTAATAAGTCTTGATCGAATTCACCAATAGCAGCATCAACTAATTCCAATTCAACACCAGCTTGTAAAAATACTGGGTTAACGAAATCTACAGTTGGGTTATCAGTCACCAAAGTGAAAGAATACAAGTAACCTGCATTGAATGGTTGAGGATCTTTGATCACGTAGAAACGTGGACCATACTGACGAGTACCTACAGAAATGATAGCATTTTTAGAGAACTCATTAGTATCTAATACTAAGGTGAACTCTTGGCCATCAATACCTGTTTTACCTGCATCAATTAAAGTTGCAGTTGAATCAGTGATGTCAATGATTTTAGGGAATTTGTAAGGAACCTGAACTTGCCATTTCCAAGCATCACTATTATTATCGATGTAATAAGGTGTGCTCTTGTTGATCATGTCCAAGAAGTCATTACTGTACAATGAGCTCTGAGTATACAAAGAGATGATCTTTTTGTCATAATCAGCAGGCTCAGTGGAGTGAAAAGACTCCAAGTGATTTGAGTCTGTTAACTTACCAACAGCACGTTTGTCCATAGACGCAACACGAGCGTAAGTAAAGCCAGTTAGACCTGGGATTGTTTGAATTGCCATTTTATTATTCTTTTTAGATTATTGTTTAAAAAATTATTGGAACCAGGATGTTGGATTACCACTTGACTTATTTCCTTTTGTAGCACTTTTCTCAACCTGTCTAGCAACCTGACCAAATAATTCATTTGATTTTTTTGTTACACCAGTCTTTTGAATTGTAGAGAGCGTAGGATCTTTTTCTAAGATCTTTAAGAGTAGTCCAAGTTTAACCTTCATAGCGTGGTTCTCAGGTCTCTTTAGCTCTAGGATGGTACGATCAAAGTCTGTTAATGTTTCACCAGAATTTGTTTTGTACTTATCCACCAAAAGGAAGTCTTGTAGTTCACCAGCTATTTTAGGATTTAATGGAATACCATCAAACTCTTTAGCTTTCAGCTTCTCCCCAAGGATAGTCTGAACGTTTTGTATGTATTGATTTTTAACTGCAGCTTTCTGTTGTAATTCAACTTCAGCTTTTTGTTCTAGTTGAGCAAGCTTCTGAGATTCCTTCTTAACTAACACCTTATGGTGTTTTGTTGCTACAGTTTCAAGATCACCATAATTCTTTAGTCTCTCTACCTCTGTTTCAACATCTTCAGGATCAAAACCTTGATCAGTTAATGCTTGTTTAAGCACTGCAATTTGATTACCTTCTTGTGAAAGATCCATCTCAGAGAAGTTCTCAATGTTATTGTAAGTACCAAAGTACTCTTTAGGGTCAACCCCTTTTACAAATATGGCATCAAATGCTTGTTGATAATCTTCTCCAAATTGTCCAATGAAGTTATTAACCACTTCAATTGCACCCTTTTTCTTTTCAGCTTGGAATCTTTCAAGGAACTCTTCAGGAGTGTTAATAGGTTCTTCATCATCATCATCTTCCTTAGTAAATACACCTAAGTTATATAGGTCATTTGCTAAAGCTTCAAATTTAGTTGATGTAACATCTTCAACATCATCTTCTTCAGACTCAGCTTTCTCTGCAGGTTTTGCAACAGGAGCATCATCATCTTGTTCTTCCTCATCTTCAGGATCTCCTAATAGGAAATCTTGTAGATCTTGTTTCTTATCCTCATCAGATTTGTCAGTTGTTTTATCAACAATATCATCTCCAATAGTTTTAGCAGCAGCAGGTTTTGTTTTTGCTGGTGCAGGATCTTCAACTTCTTTAACAATATCTTGAAGATCATCAGGATTACTAGTAGCACTATCAGGTCCTAACAGATCATTTAATAGTTCTGCGTTACCCATGCCCATTTCCATAGTATCCTGTATACCAAAGTTTCCTCCAAATGAAGGATTATCTAAGTTTTCAGCCATATGTAGTTCTTTTTTATTTTGGTTTGTAATGTAAAATTATGCAAGATTAGTCGAATAACAAAGAGTTATGTATACTTATGTCTATATTTTCAAAATAATATAGCATTAATGTTTTTTCTTCTAATCAAAAAGGTTAACTTATTTTGATTTTTTGTTTGCTCTACCCTTTGCATTCTCTTTAGCCACTGCTAAATCGTTTGCTTGATTCTCTCTAGCCACCTTTAATTTTTCTCTTTCAATTTCTAATTTCTGAGCAGCTTGACTATTCTGAGAATTAATCTGAGCCATTTTTGTCTCATAATCTTTCATTGCTTTTGTTTGATCACTAGCAATTTTGTTTAATTCTAATACATCAGGAGTGGTATTCATATCAACATCAGATAAAGGACCTGACTTAGATTCAGCACCAATAAGAGCAATTTCTTTCTTATTGATTCTATCTAATTCATTTTGGTAATCATCATGAGCTAAGTCTTGCTCTTTTATCTGTTGAGCCTGTGCAAGTTGAGCTTCAGCAATTTTACCTTGTTGTTCAATCTGCTGTTGCTGTTGTTGCATCTGCTGTTGTTGTATTGCTTCTTGTTTATCTCTAAGAGTCTTGAAGGTTTTCTTCATTTGTCTCATAGACTTGGTGCTATACAATTCAATAACATCATATAAGCTTCCACCATTCTGCATCAAAGGTTGTGCCAATTGACGAAGCTCATTAAACATTTGTGTATCCTCAGGACGATTTGTCAGGAATACTTTCAAATCTCTGAATTTTAAATCAGAACCATTCACTTGTACAAATGCTGATTCTCCTTCAGAAGTGATGTAGCTAAGGGTTGATTGTGGTTTAGCACTTTCAACATATAATGCAGCATCGATGATTGCTTGGTATAACTGACCTAGTACATACTCGTGTGCCACGAATAGAGGCTCTGTCTGAGAGTAAGATTGTTGAACAGCAGTATTCACACCTGTTGCAGATTCACTAGCTAATACAGACCCCATACGCTGTCTAGACATACCTATTAGTTCCCAACATTCATTCTTAATTTGTTGTGCTAGAGTATATCTTGCTTGAATCTCTTGTGTACGTGTAAGATCTAAGCTTGTAAATTGATTAAAGCTAGATGGACTCTTTAAATTCTCAGGAGAATCATCAATAAAGACAACACCTCTATTACGTGCTTCCATTTCCCATACATCCAATGCATCTTGTGCATCTCCATCTTTAGGAATAGGAATATGTCTAATAGACATTAATTGCACCTTACCAACTTCTTTCTCTAATAATTTGTATAATTGATTCATACAAACATTATATATCACTTGGAAAGGTTTCATTAGATCTACTAATGATTTTGCTTCAGTATTTTTAACCTCGTGAGTTATACCAATGATTGGGCAATAATTAAGAAGCTTATAAGGTTTAATGTGATAGATGTCTGGTCCAATCTTAATACCTTGATACCATTGATTAATCCATCCCCATTCTAATGAAATTTGTGTAGGAATAGTTCCTGATTTATAATTCTCATCTACAAGTATTGATTGCTCATTATCCATTTCATCTGTATAGATTAGTTTACCAATCTTTTTCTTAGAAATCCAATAAGCACGCACAACAACATATTTATAACCAAAAGAAGATACGTTAGAAGTTAAGCCCAAGAAGTCTTGAAGACCATCATTGTTCTCTTTCATCTCACCTTCAATCATCATTCTTGTTTGTAACACTAATGGATCATATGTGTCATATGTAACAGAATCAATACCTGGACTCACTGCATCATTACCAAGGTTAGAATCACGAACGTTAATTAAACCATAATCCTGAAGAGATGAACGTAGGTGATCTATTTCCTCTTTAGTAATATCAGGAAATGTTTCAATGATTTCAGATAGTTCCATTACATTCACCATACCTGCAGCATACGCACCTTGTGCTCTGCCTGTAGGATCTGATATATATTTTCTATCTGGTGTAGTTAGGAACCAAGTGTTCTTAGGGTTAGCCACCTCTATATTAAATCCAGTTTTAGAGTTATCCTCATAGATGTGATAGAATTCACGAGCTGAGATGAGCATATCTCTAAATGCATCCTCACCTTTTTCTTTAATATTAAACTCAGCTTTCTGACATGTAAGAACATGATTAGCCCACTTCTCAGCTACAGATGTATAACTATCTAGTTCATCTTTAACATCATCTGCTGTCATTTGTTGAAGTTGTTCTTCATCAATCTCTTGTCCAGCTAAGTCTGCTTGTTCTAATATCTTTTGTTTAGCTTGTTGAATAACATACTCCTGAAGAATGCCAGTTTTAAATTCTAGTTCTTCTGCTTTGCTATCATCATCAAATGCTTTCACTCTAAATGTATCTGGACGTTTAGAGATCTCACCAACTAGTTCATTGATTGGTGTTGTAAGGATAGAATAATGTTTAACGTATGCAGGGAGACCAAGATCTGCTGTAAGCATATCTGTAAAACTTCTCACCTCAGGCTCTTGGTAGAAATCTTCCATACGAAGAATACCTTTCACCAAGTCATAATTTTTTACAAATGTATCCCTATTCTTTACATACTCACTATAAGCTTTGTTTGCAAAGTAGTCCATTGTATTCTTAATCCAGCTTTCATCCTGCTTTTCCCTATCAGTTTTGAATTGATCAGGGAAGATGTTTAGATACGCATAACGTATCGTAGCATCTTTGGTATATCTAATTATTGCCATTATGTAAACAGTTTATTTTTTTTCTTTGTATGAAAGAGTCCTCTAGACTCTGTGAATAATTGATTCTTTTTGTTTGGTTTAAACATTGATGCAATCCTTTCATCTCCACTACCACCAACCTTTCCCATAATAGGATTCATCTTCAAAGCTTGAGCTATCGCAAGCTCAGCAGCAATGATTCTATCAAAGTTACCAGAATCATTATATTGTATAATCTCTTCTAATAGAACAGGATCAAATATCTTACCAACACCTTGTAACTCTTTAGTTACATTACCTTCTTCATCCTTCTCTGTGTATATCACTTCCTCCATATAATTCTTAAGACAGCTATGTAAATAGTTTCTTATCTTCTCAGAGGATCTATGTATGCCATACTCACGTCTAACAGTTGTATTAGGAACAACTTCCATTAACCACTGTGGTTGTCTTTCTAGGTAGTGAGCATCTCCCTTAGCTTTCATATATTCAATAAAGCTAATCTCGTCATTTTCCACGAGAGTTCTAGCATTAAAGTATTTAATTAAATAGCGAGCTTGTTCTTCCCAAGTTTCTTTCTTATCAGGACGAGCACAATAACTTGCTACAAACATATCCTGATACTTCTCACCAGTGATCTCATGCATACGTTTATATATGTATACAGATCCTAATGATGAACTGTATTCAGACTTTCCTTGTCTATAAGGATCGACTCCAGCAACATATAACCCATAAGGAGGATTCTCAATAGGAAACTCATATATAACTACAGGAGCATCTTTTTGATCTGAATTCTTTAATGGGAAGTTGGTTATTGGTTGTTTGTCTGTGAACTCGTGCTTGATAGTTCCATCCTCACTATACAAAACAACAGGTGTTCCTGTACGTTCTTGTTGTAACAGTCTGATCTTCTGACGTTTAGCTGCTTCAATATCAAATATATTGGTATCTTCATTCAAGAATATGTCATCCACTTCTTGTGGGTAGTACATTTTCTCTTTGAGATAGGCGATTCTATCACCAGCTTTTTTAAGTTTTTCTAGGTTATCGTTAGTTATCTGAATAGCTTTCTCTTCATTACTAACTAACATTGGTACGTTATTGAGATCACTAGACTCTGGCTCATTGAGATAAGCTCCAAGTGTAGACTCTTCTTTAGCTTCCATCCTGTATTTAGCAGAAATGAATAAACCATGTATTCTATTTTCATCCTTAGCGTTATTATATTCTAGGAAATTGAAGTTATTTACATCAAACATTAAGCTCTTTGCATCCATGAACTTCTTCATATCACCACCAGTTCCTGTTAAAATAGGAGAACAACCCCAACCAAATGGTGTTGTAAAACCTGGTGTTGCTGCTTGCAAACCTCTTAAGAAAGATCCTTTACCAATCTCATCAATGATTAGCTTTCTAGGTTTAGTACCTGCAATAGCTTCCTCATTGTTACCCTCATCTAAGTTACGTATAAGAATCTGAGAGAATGGTATTCTCTCTCCTGATTTAGTCTTAATTCCAAGTGTCACTTGGTTCTTCCAGTTATCCTCAATCCTCTGCCATCTCCATGCTTCTGGTAAGAAGTTTAATCCTTTATCAATCTTATCTGTGATTAGTTTTATATCTGGTGCATTCAAACCAGCAATAATGTTCTGAGAGTTCTCATCAAATGTAGCTCCCCAAGAAACATAACTAGCTTCAATAACAGACTTAGCAAAACGACGAATACCAAGGATTACTAGTCCTTTCTTTTCCTGATGTGCTCTATCTATCTCATTAGTTACTAACCACTCATTATCACGAAGAAGAGGATTAGAATATTTCTGTGCAATTCTACCTCTCTCATCCATAACATCCACCTCTGTATGCCAGATGTTTAAATGCCAGTATAGGAATGGGTTTATATATACACCATTCATCATTGCACCATTAGTGCATAATTCCTTATGAAAGTCAAAGAACATATCATACTCTTCGCTTTCCTTATCTGGAATGCGTTTCTGGTTAAGAAACCAGTCTGAGTAATCTATATGTTGTATCTCCATTATTTTCTATTCTTCATCCACTTCTCTGCCATAGTGGACATTTCCACTTTACCTCTCACTTCCACCTTAGCTTCTTCTACACTTCGTAGTTTATCTACCACCTCTAATAGAGCAAGGTAGTTCTTCATTGTTTCCTGAATAAACTTACCCTGTGCTTCAATAGAGGCAATCACCATAGGTAACATTCCACCTTTAGAAGTGGGCTTCCATTCAATTCTATCCTTTAATTCATGCATTGGATTAGCATCAACATATGCTTTCCAAGATGTTAATTGTTCCTCTGCCCAATCAAGTTCAGTATTTATATATGTAGTTTTTTTTGGAGCTGCCATTATGTAGTTTGTTAGTATTCTTCTTCTTCGTCAAACAAGTGATCTAGATTCATACCATCACTAATGATGCTTTCTAGTTCTCTTTCATTTGTATAGGGGTTATCTAATTCTTGTTCCTCGCTATACTTATTCAATGCCTCAACTAATTGTTTGTCTGATATTCCCCACAGATCTCCACCATCTAAGGCTGTTGATATATGTCTACCTATATTGTATTTAGGGAAACTCTTGTGTAGTTCATTCAGCAATGTAATTATTTGGCTGAAATCTGTTGGTTTCCTGCTCATATTAAATCATTTATGTCCTCATCAGACAGTGGTTTATCATTGGTTGGTTCTATATAATCTTCTTCTTCCTCATCATCATCTGTAATAAATTCAATTTCTAGTTCATCCTTAGAAAGATATTCCTCATGAACAACAATACCAATGGTGTCTTGATTCTCGTCAGGAGTCCCAATAATGTCTACATAATCAGCACCTGAATTGTACACACTTACTAACTTTTCAATAAAATTTTGAAGGGCTATCTTTCTAATGATCACTTCCTTCTTCTTGTTGTTCTCCTCCATCGCCTTTTATTTCTTCTTCTTGCTCTTCTGTTAATACAGGAAGCCACTTATCTATTGGACATTTGCAAGATAGGCATTTAGTTTTAGCTGACAATGTACATCCACAATATGTGCAATGTTCATCTGGTCTAACACTCTTGTGATTCTTTGAATGATTAGGACATGCATTGCATATACTCATTCTCTCATCACTTTTCTCTTGAATAATGTCTTTAATTGCTGCTGGGGGAATCAACTTGTTCCTCCAACCCTCGTATATCTGACTTATGTTTATACTCATAATCTATTTTTGGTTTTAATATCTCTATGGCTACTAGAAGGGATTCGAGCTTTACTTCTGAGGCTTTACGTTTCCTATCTGTAGCTGTTTCGTCTATAATAGTTTGTTCTAGCACCTGCTTCTGAATTAACATTGTCTCCATCTTCTTCACTGCCTTCTTCTCGTTAAAGAGAAACTTACCAAAGCCTGAAAGCTCTACACTCTTCTGATCGTTGAATGCTATTGTCGCTGATTGGAATTGGTGATTGACCACTGACTCAATTATCTTCTCAGAGGTGATAAACTTAATGGACATCTTCCTAATGATGTAATCCTTTATCGAAAGACTCCTTGGCTTATCCATGTGACAATGTTATGTCTAATCTAATGTCATTATCAAACTTGAGGATGATGACAGGGTTAACCTTCACCTTACTCTTATCCTTCACTAACACAGACATCTTCTTCAGCTTACTTATCATGTTATTGATTGTAGGAGAGCTTGTATTGTATTTAATACAGAACTCCTCTCTCAAATGCTTATAAGAAATGTTCCCCTTAATAGCTGTGAATGCAATGAGTTGTGTCTCTCTATGTGTTAGCTTTAAATCATTAAGCACAGACAGAATAGAATAATACTTCTCTGCTAACAGGAAATCATCTTCCTCCTTTATCTTAAGCTTCTGGACTATTATTGTTGGTTGTTCCATTTTATTACGTAATTAATTACAAAGATAGACAGTTAAATTATATTGTACAATACAAATATTTTAACTAAAGCTATATTATGCATTAAATCTCATCTTTATGTTTGTAGAACACTATTACAATATTAACAAACACCATACCTATTACTAACTTCTCAGCTAAGAATCCTCTAGGATCATCTTCTCCAAAGAATGATATACCTAGATGATGATATGGACTAGAGAATTGATTAACCTCAAATACTAAATCTATTCCTAAATGTTTTCTATATCCATACACTAAAGACATAATCAATAGAGCTAGGAAAACTAATAATACATACAGCATAATGTTCTTGTTTATATCATGTGCTATTGAGGAATGTGTTCTCTTATGCCACATCCCCACCCACCCCCAAAGATAAAACATTTTTTCTATATAATGCAAATAAACTTTTCACATTCCTGAATAACGCTAGAACAAGGGGTGTGTAAATCTTTGTGTGTGATAGCCTGGGGGATGATTCCCCCTGTAAAAAAAATTTTTTTCTAAATACCCCCTAGGGCCTATATGCATGGGAGGGTAGACCACTCCATACTGAGACCCCCAG
>Ga0315275_10004348_pt1 | contig 13219 bp, 10 predicted proteins | sample YL17G03_0_MG_FD_205557 | JGI IMG/M metagenome (GOLD analysis project Ga0315275, IMG submission 205557) | Sediment microbial communities from Yellowstone Lake, YNP, Wyoming, USA - YL17G03_0 | ecosystem: Environmental > Aquatic > Freshwater > Lake > Sediment | place: USA: Wyoming | collected... | reverse complement strand
TCGTGAGCCTGACCCTGACCCGGTCCGTTCCGAGAATCTCGTAGCAGTTCGAGGTGATGCTCGGCGGGTTGCACTCGGGCAGCGGGTCGGTGTCGCCGCTCAGGTTGCCGCCGCTGAAGCTCCCGGCCAGCGTCGCCACGTCATCCTGGCAGAGGGAGTCGCAGGCCAAACCCGTCAGCCGCTGCGCGGCGGCGAGCGCGGCCGAGTCTGCAGCCTTCTGCACCGACCGTTTTTCGACGAACAGGTTGCCTGCGTCGACGACGATCGCAGCCAGCCCCAGCAGGACGGGCAGTGCGAGCGCGAAGATCACGAGGACCTGTCCCGCCTGGCTTCTCCATCGAGAGCGTGCAATCCGCACTGCGCCCATCCCCTCCTCTGCTCCGGCCTGGCCCCCAGAGCATACCACCAGCCCGGCCCGGTGACCACCCCGCGTGCCCCGGAGACCCGTTCGGGGCGGATCACAGCAGCGTCGGCTACCGTCGAGGTCGTGTCAATCCTTGCGAGCACTCCGCTCCTGTCCGCCACGGTTCCCGCCCCGCACGGAGCGAGCACCCGGCAGGATCCGGAACGCGCGGACTGAACCAGACGGGATGCGTGTGCAGCGGCCTCTCGCAATCGCAGTGTGGACGGTGCTCGCGCTAGCGGTGACAGCCGTCCACGGCTTCTCGCTCACGTCGGTCGTGGATGCGGCTGCGTGTGCCGTCCTCGTCGCCGTCACCGTCACCGACCTGGAGCGGCGGATCATCCCCAACCGGATCATCGTGCCGGCGCTGGCCGTCATGCTCGTCGTGCAGACGGCGTACGACCCGTCCGCCGAGTGGGCTCTCGCCGCGCTTGCCGCGGGTGGGTTCTTTCTGGTCTCGGCGCTCGTCTACCCGGCGGGCCTCGGCATGGGAGATGTGAAGCTGGCGGCGTTCCTCGGCGCCTGGCTCGGCTGGCCGGTGTTCCTGGCCCTGTTCGCCGGCTCGCTCCTCTCGCTCGTGCCCGCGGTCGTGATCCTCGTCCGCCACGGCGCAGCCGGGCGCAAGATGGGGATCCCGTTCGGCCCGTTCCTCGCCGCCGGCGCCGTGATCACGCTGTTCTTCGGCGACGCCGTGATCGACCGCTGGCTCGGAACGTAGAGGGGTGCCGCCGGAGGGGCCGATCAGCCGGCGAGGGCGACAGCCGGCCAGCTGTGCTCGAGCCAGTCGATCACGTGTTCTGCCGGAAGCGGCGCCTGGATGTAGAAGCCCTGCGCACGGTTGCAGCCCATCACCGCGAGCGCGTCCCACGCCTCGCGCGTCTCGACGCCCTCGGCGACGACATCGGCGCCGAGGCTCTGGGCCAGATGTACCAGGCTGCGGACGATCGTGTCGTCGCGCCTGCTGCGGCCGACGCCGTGCACGAAGCCTGCGTCGATCTTCACCTCGTCGAGTGGCAGCACGCGGAGTGCCGCGAGCGACGAGGCGCGACCGAAGTCGTCGAGCGACAGGTGGATGCCGCTGCACGTCAGCTTCTCGAGCACCTGCTGGTCGAGCTCGACGCCCGCGCCTGGCCCGGACGGCACGATCTCCAGGGTCAGGCGCGCGGGGGAGACCCCCGTCGTGGCGACAAGGCCGAGGATGCCCTCCGCGAGCTCCGGGTCGTCGATCATCCGGTACGGCACGTTGACCGATACGCCCAGGTCGTCCCAGCGCGTTCCCCAGCCCCTGGCGTTGCGAAGCGCGTCCGCGACGACGTACAGGGTCAGCGCCCGGATCACCGGTGTCCGCTCGACGTGCGGGACGAACTCGGCCGGTGGAATGATGCCGCGTTTCGGATGGGTGCGGCGCACGAGCGCCTCGACGCCGTGCACGGTCCCGGACGCGAGGTCCAGCACCGGCTGGTAGTGGACGACGAGCTCGTTGCGGTCGAGTGCGGTCTCGAACTCCCTGACGATGCCCGCGTCGAGCGAGCCGCGCCGCATGACCGCCGACTCGTCGCTCGTGTCGCGCTTCGTCGCGAACATCTGTGCGTCGGCGCGGCCGAGCAGCTCTTCCGGAGTGGCTCCGTCGGACGGGAACAGCGCCCATCCGATCGAGGCGTCGATCTCGATGATCCCGCCCTCGACACGGTACGGCCGGCGCAGAGACTTGCGGAGGCGGCCGACGAGTGCCGACGCCTCGTCCTCGTCGCGCGTACCGAGGGACAGCACGACGAATTCGTCGCCACCGACGCGCGCAACCGTGTCGCTTGCCCGGACGACCGACTCGAGTCTTCGTGCGATGCTCTCGAGCACGCGGTCACCCGCATCGTGCCCGCGGATGTCGTTGACCTCCTTGAAGCCGTCGAGATCGACCACCATCAGCGCGAACGGCTCGCCGTTGCGACGGGAGCGATGGAGCGACTGGGCGATCCGGTCGTCGAGCAGTGTGCGGTTCGGGAGGCCCGTCAGCCCGTCGAGCAGCGCCACCGACTCCGCTGAGCGGATCCGGCGTGTGAGGCGAAGCACGAGCGCCGAGACGGCGACCGTGAGCGCTGCGGCCGTTACGGAGGCAGCGGCAAACCGGCCTCGATCGGCGAGTGCCGCGGCGCCGACCGTCGCGAGCGCGGTGACGCCTGCCGCCGTCAATGTCCAGCCCACGCGGAGCCGCATCTTCCTCAGGGTGTGGGATCTCTTCACGCTGTCATCTCGATTCACCGGGGCGCCCGTACCGGTGGGCGCGCGCCGTGGTCTGACGGTAGGCGTGCGCCGACATCGCGTCATCACTCGATCGGGTGAACTTGCTCCCCCGTCCAGGGGAGTGCGGGGCAGGATCGGCCGCACCATCGCGCAGAGCAACGGGTGACCCGGCGGCGGCTGCACGACGCTCAAGCGCGGGCCGCCGCCTGCCGATGTCTGACCCATGCGCCATACGGCACCGTCATTCGCCGGGTCGCCGTCGATCACACCCGAGCGCGTGGCCACCGCGTGCGGTCATGCGGTCGACGAGATTCGTGCTGCCACCGACCCGGCGCGGGCGGTCGAAGCCGCTCTCAACGCGCTCCACGACGGTCTCGATGGCGCGCTCGTCGCCGCCTTCGTGGTCGAGCACGCCCGCCTCTGGAACGTCGGTGGGCGCGGCTACGCGATCATCCCGGACGGGCTCCCTCTCGACAGGGGTGTGATCGGCCGGGCAGCGCGCCTCGCGTCGACGCAGTTCGTCGCGGACGTCGAGGCCGACCCCGACTACGTGGAGGTGGCGCAGGGGATCCGGTCGGAGCTCGCACTGTCGCTCGTCACTCCGGCGGGTGTCGTGGGTGTGATCGACATCGCTTCCGCATCGCCGCTACCCCACGGGTCGGAGCGGCACACGGCGGACCTCGCGGCTGTGCTCGCGCCGGCGGTGGAGGCGCTACAGAGCACCCGCACGATCAACCTGTCGTCGCTCGCGCGCCTGTTCGTCTACGTCAGCTCTCTTCGCGAGCCGCAGGAGATAGCCGACGTGACCGTACGCTCGGTCGCACGGGTGCTTCCGCTCGAGACGAGCCAGCTGATGCTCGCGTCGGAGTCCGGCGAGCTCGTCGAGCTCGCCGGCTGGCGTGCACCCGGCGGTGGGCCGGAGCCGCTGCCGCCGGCGGCATTCGCCGCCCTGCGTGATCGGGTCGACGCCTCGGCGCTCGTCGAGGTGATCGACGCGAGCACGCTGCGGCTGCCCGAGCTGTTCGGCACGCACGTGCGCTCCATCGTCCTGATCCCGCTGCGTGTGAACGGCGAGGAGATCGGCCTGCTCGTCGGCTCGAGCCGTTTCGCGAAGGAGCTCGACCGCCACCATTCCGAGACGGCTGCGCTGCTGGCCGCCCACTCGGCAGCGTCGCTCGACGCCGCGCTCGCGCTCGGCCGCGAGCAACGGAACGCGCACACCGACGAGCTCACAGGCCTGCTCAACCGGCGCGGCTTCGAGGTCAGGCTCGAACGTGAGCTCGAGCGCGCGCAGGCCGAGCGTCGCCCTCTGAGCCTGATCGTGCTCGACTGCGACGACTTCAAGGAGGTGAACGACCGTGCCGGTCACGAGTTCGGCGATGCGCTCCTGCGCGAGCTCGGTCGCGTGCTGCGGTCGGCCGTCGCCGAGCCGGGGTGCCCCGCGCGCTTCGGCGGCGACGAGTTCGTCGTGATGCTTCCCGAGGCGGATTCGAGCGGGGCCGAGCGCGTCGTGCTCGGGCTGCGCGAGCGGCTCGCTGCCGGGCTCGACGAGGCGGGGTTCCCCCTGCACGTCAGCGCGGGGGTGTCCACCTACCCCTACGACGGCGAAGGCGCCTCGCAGTTGCTGCGCGCCGCCGACCAGGCGCTGTACACCGCGAAGGCGCGCGGCAAGGACCGTGCGGTCGTCTTCCGCGACCTCCTCGGCAGCGGTGCAGGAGCACAGGCCGGGAGCCCCGAGGAGACAGGGTCGCGGCGCGGCAGCGCGCACCCGGACTCGTCGAAGCTCGAGGACGCGATGAGGGCCGCGATCACGCTCGGCCGGGAACAGACCGTCGAGAGCGTGCTCGACCGTCTCGGCAAGTCGCTCACGTTCGTGATCGGAGCGACAGGGGTGCAGATCTCCCGGGTGCAGGGGGACCGGCTCGTCGACATCACGCAGCACGTGCTTCGCGACGTCGACCTCGGCGACGATTCCGCTTACCTGATCGACGAGTTCCCGCTGACGAAGGATGTGCTCGAGAGCGGCGTCTCGCGTGCCATCTCCTTCCTCGACGAGGACCTCGACCGCGCCGAGGCGTTCGTCCTGCGCGAGCTGAAGATGAACTGCTGCCTGCTGCTGCCGCTCCGCGTCGCAGGCCGCAGCTGGGGGCTCGTCGAGCTGTACGACAGGCGGCTGCGGCGATTCACCGATGAGGATCGTGCTGTCGCGGACTTCCTCATCGCCCAGGCGACCCGGCGGCTCGAGTCGCTCGGCGCCGCCGATGCCGGGCGCCCCCGGCCGCCGCTGTTCCGGCTGCCGCTGTTCCGCCTACCGCGGTAGAGGAGCTGCAGCAGCCTGTCCCTGGAGGCTATGGACGGCGAGTCGCGTCAGCGGGCAGGCGCTTCGTCGTCTGCGCCCCGTCGCGGGCCCGCCCGCTGATCGTCGCAGAGACGCCGGTGCGAACGCCGAAGTCGAGCGTCACAACCCAGGCCGTGCGAGCACCGAAAGCGCCGGTGGCGGAGGCGGTGTAGACGGCGCCGATGCCTGCGTCACGCCATTCGGGTGCCAGGATGTTCCGGCGGTGGGGCGGTGAGTTCATCCAGAGCCGTACCGCCTCGGCGGCGCTGAGTGTGCTCGTGGTCGAAAGCAGGTTCTCGCCGACCGACCAGGACGAGAAGCCCCGTGTCGAGTAGTCGCGTCGGATCCGGGCGTCGAACGCCGTTCCGTCCGGCGATTCGTGCTGGAACACTCCGGCGCCGAGCAGAGCGGCAGAATGCCCGGCCGCCGCGCTGTGAAGCGCGTCCGACGGCTTCAGGGGCCGCAGGCCGTTGGCCGCCCGAACCTGGTTCAGGGCCCGCAGGATCTCGTCCTCGAGGGTCGCCGAACGCTCGGTGCCGCCCTTCGCGCTGACGGCGGCGCCTGCGGGGGACGCCGCAGCCTGGCCCGCGCCGAGGACGCCGAGGACCACGAATGCCAGAACCAGTGCCGCCGCACGCTTCATCACTGAGGATGACATCGGCCGAAACGTGCTTGTTCGCGTCCCTCAACCGAGGGAAATCAGCTTCGCCCGGTCCGCTGCCGCCGGATTGTCGTCGCTCACGGGGGCAGCGACGTGGCCTGGCCGACGTGGCCTACACGCACCAGTCCCAGTTCTGGCCGGACGGGTCGGCCTCTCCGCCTGCCGTCGCACCCGCTGCATCGGCCTTCTCGATCCTGAATGCGGCCCTCGTCTTTGCGACGCGTCCTCCAAGGAAGGGCTGGAACAGCCCTGTCAGCGACGTGAGGGGATAGGCCGCGCAGACGACGAGGGCGTCGCCGACCGCGTACGTTCCTCCAGGGGTCAGATCGTTTTTGGCGAACTTCACCCTGACCTTGACGCCGTCCTGGACTCCGGACTGATCCTTTGCCAGGCACATCAGCTGCTTCATGTTGGTGCTGCCGGTCGCTCCCGGCTCGAGGCAACTGCTGTCGCTGCCGAACCTTGCCACCGAGCCCTGGCGGCCGGCCTCGCGTACTCCCTGCCGCATCGAGATGATGTTGCTGTAGATCGAGCCGAACTCGAGGATCCCGACCAGGATCAGCATGAGCACGGGCAGGATCAGGGCGAACTCGACCAGGCCCTGGCCGCGCTCGTCCCGGACGAGCCTCTGTCGAAGCAGTCGGTCGCGTGTGATCGTGAACATCCGGACCCTCATGGTACGTGCAACCCGGCAGCGCATCAGACCCGTTCTCCGGAAACGGGCTCGAACGGCTCCCAGCGGGGCAGCGAGAACCGAAGGGTGGTGGGACCGCCGGGACGGCTGTCGATCTCGAACGAGCCGCCGAGCGTGCGCACGCGCTCCCCGATGCCGACGAGGCCCAGGCGGCCCTGCTGCGCCGCATGTGCGAGCGACCGGCTGACCTCGAAGCCCTGGCCGTTGTCGGTGACGCGTACGTCGATCGTGCTGCGCCGTGCCTGTAGCCGAACCTCGACTTCCGTGGCGCCGCTGTGCTCCCGCACGTTCGCGAGCGACTCCTGGATCGCACGGAAGATGGCGATGCGCTGCGCAGAGCTGAGCGACTCGGGATCGCCGCGAACCTCGACCGAGCCGTCGATGCCGGTGCGCTGCGCGAACGCCTCGACCTCGCGGTGCAGGATCTCGGCCAGAGGCCGCGAGACGATGCTCCTCGACTCGAGCGAGTGGGCCATCTCGCGCAGTTGCCGGTCGAGCTCGACGAGCCGTGCGAGAACATCGTCGAAGCGTCCGTGTGCGCGCTCGCGATGGCTCTCGAGCACGAACGGGTAGAGCTGGTCACGCAACTGGCTCACCTCCGACCCGAGCGCGAGCACGTCCTGGATGGGCCCGTCGTGCAGGTCGAAGCCGAGACGCGTGAGACGGTTCTCGACGGTGCCCATGAGGGCCCGCTCACGCGCGGCGTTGCGCTCGAGCAGAAGCTCTCGCTCGAGCACCGGCGAGAGGGCTGCGGCGGTTTCGTCGAGGTAGGCGCGGACGTCGCGCCCGGGGTCGCCGTGGAGCCGTGCGACGACCGCCGCGCTTGCCACCCCGAAGCGCTTCACGCTCGCGGTGCGGAGGGTCGAGCGGCCGACGAGCGAGACGCCGGCACGGCCCGTGATCGCCGCTCTGGCCTCGGTGCGCACCTGCCGGCTCGTCGTGTCGGCGCCGAGGGAGACAATGCACTCGACGTCTCCGTCGGTCGCCCGGCGCCACAGTGAGACGTCTGCGGCGACGTCGAGGTGGAGCAGCAGGCGTAGCTGGATCTCGGCCGCGACGACCGGTGGCAGGTCGAGCAGAATCGGGCTCGAGACAGTGCGCAGGAAGAGGTTGAAGGTGACGGCGGCGAGCGGCGCGGAGCAGGCCTGCGCGAGCGCGCCCGCCGTGATCTGGGTGTCCGTGGGATCGAGATCGCCCTCTGCTGCGAGACCGGCGAGGACGTCTGCGGCGTAGACGTGTGCCGCGATCGCGTCGCTTGCGTCGTTCGCGCCGCCCGCGGCGGCGATACGCTCCGCTCGGACACGGGCGGCGGCGAGGAGCGGCCGCACGTGCTCGGGCGCGCCGTCGGCCAGAAACGCGTGCACGGAATCGAGCCGGGTCGCCCCGTCCGGCTGCGCGCGCTTCGCCGTGTCGAGGCGGGAGAGCGCGATAATCGCCTCCGTCCTCGACGTTGTGCCTGCAAGCGACGCCATCTACCCGACCCGGCTCGCTGGGGTCATTTCAACCGCCATCATGGTGTCCTTCCCCGCCGGGCCTTACCTGCCGGGCCCGCCGTGGCCGCATTCCCGTACATTGTGGCGTCATCGGTGTCCGGATGCAAGGTCATGAGCCGAGCAGGCTGCCTGGTGCGTGCGTTCGCCGTTCCACATCGACCTCTACGCGGTGGAAGCGCCGGCGATCGCCTGCTCGAGAGCGTCCACCGCTGCCTCGGTCTCTTCCCACTTGTCGTACATGCGCACGCTTGCGGGGCCCCGCTCTCCGGGAGCTTCCGCGACGAGAACGACCGGAACGTCGGGACGCTGCGCCCGGACGGTGTGGAGCGCACGCAGGCCGTCGCCCAGGCTCGCTCCGGCGTCGAGCAGGATGGCGTCGACGTCCGCGTCCACGAGCGTGCCGGAGAGCACGACGGGCAGGGGCTGGTCTCCGACCGCTATGCCACGCCCCTCGAGGAGGAAGCGAGCGAGCTTGACGAACCGCTGATCGGCGCTGGCGACGAGCACCGTGCCACGCCGGCCCGCACGAAGAGCCGGGCTCTCCTCCATCGCGATGTCGTTGACGACGTTGCGCGACGCCCACGCGACCCGGTCGCCCGGACCGAGGCCGCGCCGCCCGCACTCTCCGCCCGCGAGCTCCACGACCTCGCGGGCGCCGCGGCACGAGGCTGTCTTGAAGGGACGCATGCTCTGGTCGACGCGCATCACGACCTGTTCTGCGTTAATGAACACGACGTCGATCGGGAAGCGCATGAACGCCGTGTGAATCGACCAGGCGGGGCGCAGGACGATGCCCTCGCCGGCAGGGAGCGCCCGGCGCCCGAGCAGCCCCCGCAGGCGCCGGAAGGCGCTGTCGGCGACGGTGACCGAGTCACAGACGATGCGCCCGTCCTCCCGGCGCAGCGTCAGCGTTCCACGCCGTCTGCTCACCCGTTCGCCCTCTCCGAACGTTTCATCTGAAACCCGGAGCGACCACTAGGTATTGAGCGACTTCGAGATCTGGATCAGCGCGGGCAGCAGCAGCACCACGAACATCGCCGGGAAGATCAGGAAGATGAGCGGGAACAGCATCTTGACCGGTGCTTTCTGCGCGAGCTCCTCGGCGGCCGCCTTGCGCTTCTTTCGCATCTCGTCGGCGAGGTTGCGGAGGATCTGGCTGATCGAGACGCCGAGGGTCTCTCCCTGGCTGATCCCCCGGACGAAGGAGCGGACGCCGGGTGTGTCGACGCGGTAGGCGAGGTTGTCGAGCGCCTCGGTCGTGGCGAGACCCATGCTCTGCTCCTGCAGGGTGAGGCGCAGCTCCTGGGCCAGCGGACCGCTGAGCTCCTGCGCGGCCAGGCGCAGCGAGCCGTTGAACCCGATGCCCGCCTCGACAGTGACGACGAGCAGGTCGATCAGCTCGGGCAGCTCACGATCGATCTCGTGGTGGCGCTGCTGCGTCTTGCGGTTGAGGATGATCGAGGGCAGGTACCAGCCGAAGAGCGCGCTGATGACGATACCGAGTGCGTAGATGGGCGTGCTCATCCCCGTGAGCGTCGCGAGGAGCAGGAAGCCGAACGTCGCGGCGATGGCGCCGAGCAGCCTGTAGCCCGTGAGCGCCGTCGTCGTTGTCGAGTACCAGCCGGCGGCCACGAGGCGCCGGCGCAATTCCGCGTCCTGGCGGTTACCGAAGTGGCGGCCGATCCACGCCCCGATCGCGGTCGGCAGCTCCTTGAACGATGTGTGTGCGCCTTCCTCGGCGCCGTCTTCTCGCGAGACGAAGCCGCGGAATCCGTACGCGCTGATCTGGCCGACAACCTCCTGCCTGCCGCCGCGCGGAGCCGCGATCGCCTGAACGAGGAGTGCGACGGCGACCGCCAGCAGGACCAGCCCGACGATGAGGATGAAGGTGGTCACCGGCTAGACCTCGATCTCGATGATGCGCTTGATGATGAACGAGCCGGCGACGATCATGATCCCGGCGAAGACCAATGCGATGACGCCGATCGGGTCAGTCCAGAGTGGGGCGAGGTAGTCCCGGTTGAGCAGGAAGATGACGATGAAGAGGCCCACGGGCAGCAACGAGACGATCCAGCGTGCCATCCGTCCCTGGGCAGTCAGCGTGCTGATCAGCCGTCGCAGTTCGAGGCGGGCCCGCACGTTGTCGGACACCTGGTCGAGCACGTCGGCCGCATTCGTACCGGCCTCTCGCTGGAGCTTTGCGACGAGGGCGATCTGCACGACGTCCCGGCTGTCCATCCGCTTGGCCGTGACATGCAGCGCTTCGTCGATCGGCACTCCGAGCTGCTCGTCGGAGATCACGCGGCGGAACTCGCCCTTCGACGGCTCGGCGGCGTCGTCGACGCACACGGCGAGGGCGCCGGTGAAGCTGTGGCCGGACCTGAGACCGGACGAGAGGACGTCGAGGTTGTCCGGCAACTGGTCGGCGAAGGTGCGCCGGACCGTGCGCAGGCGTCGGTTGACGATTGATCTGGTGACGAACGGGGCGACGAGCCCCGCGAGGAGCCCGAAGGGCGAGCCCAGGAGGATCGCGACGACTACACCGAGCATGAGACCGGCGACAGCGGTGAGGAGAGCGATCATCCGCGGGGGAAGAGCGATGCGTGCGAGCGCCACGTCGCTTTCGAAACGCTGCCAGCGACCCCCGCTCCCCCCGGACCCACTCCGCTCGTTGGCCGAAAGTATCTTCGCAACGTCCGCCCGCCGCTGCCTTGCCCGCTCGTCTTCCGGCAGGGTGACGAACTGGCCGATGCGGTGCGTGAGCATGCCGTCGCGCCGGTAGAGGATCCGGAAGACGGCGAAACCGAGCAGCGAGACGACGACGAGGATGACAACGATGAGGGTGATCGACGACCGGACGACCCGATCCCGCGTGGAGAGGCCGGGCGCGGCCGCGGTCGTGGGGAGCGGGGGGGTCGTATAGGAGGTTCTGGCGGTGCCGGGTATGCCCTCGACCTGGACCGCGACCTTGATCTTCACGTCCGGGCCGGCGAGCGATCGGTAGCGCAGCAGGTACTCGTTCGAGAGCGTGTAGCCGAGCTGCGCGTAGATCTCCGCGAGCGCTGCCGCACCTGAAGCCTCGGTGTATTCCCCCTTGGTCTGCTCGGCGATCGTCTTGAGTGCGCCGGGGTCGTACTGGGGCGAGCGCAGCCCGACCACGAAGACCCGTGTTTTCGAGCCCTTGAGGGCGGCGATCGCGGTCGCCTGGTCGATCGAGCTTCCGACATCCTTCCCGTCGGACAGGAGCACAATCGAGCCTGCCGAGACACCGGAGTCCTCGAGCAGCGCGCGCGCCGCCTCGAGTCCGTCGTAGATGTGGGTGCCGGTGGCAAGCTCCGGGCTCCGAGCGAGTGCCCCGGCGATCGCAGTCGGATCGCCCGTCAGTGGCAGCACGATCTTCGTGCCGTTGTTGAACGTGACCAGCGCGAGCTGCTGACCCGGGTTGCGATGCGTGGCGAACGCACGCGCCGCTGCCATCGCGCCGGCGATCGGAGCGCCCGCCATGCTGTCGGAGGCGTCGATCAGCAGCACGACGCCGACGTTCTCGGCCCCCGGTTTCGCGACGCTGACGTCCCGCACGAGCTTCCCGTTTTCGCTGACGCGGAGTTGCGCAGCGGTGAGGGGCTGCTTCTGTTGCAGCGAGAGGTCGAACGCCATGTCCGGAAAGTGCGAGTCAGGAGCCTCGGCGAGGCGGATGCCGGAGGCGCTCTGCGCACCTGCCGCGGCGGTCGCGAGAATGGCGACCACGAGGGCGGCGGCGACGAGCGCCGCTGCCGCCCGTGTTCGCCTCGTGGTCAACGCTGTCCCCGCACGATGTCGGAGAGCCCGGTCGGCGTCTGCCCGAAGATGCCGGCCGGCAGCTCCATGCCGTGCTTCTCGAACTTGTGGAGGAACATGGGGCGGAGGCCGGTCGGCCGGACGCCGCCGGTGATCGTGCGATCGGCCGCGATCGACTCGAGCTTGAACTCGAAGAGGTCCTGGAGCGTGATCACGTCGGACTCCATTCGCTGCACCTCCGTGATCTGCGAGACGCGGCGGGATCCGTCCTCGAACCGCTCGAGGTGCACGATCAGGTCGAGCGCCGACGAGACCTGCTGGCGGATCGCGCGCACGGGAAGGTCGTACCCTGCCATCAGCACCATCGTCTCGATGCGGTGCAGCGCGTCACGCGGCGAGTTGGCGTGCGCCGTGGACATCGACCCGTCGTGGCCGGTGTTCATCGCCTGAAGCATGTCGAGCGCCTCGGCGCCGCGCACCTCGCCGACGATGATCCGGTCGGGCCGCATCCGCAACGCGTTGCGCACCAGCTCGCGGATCGAGATCTCGCCCTCGCCCTCGATGTTCTTCGGCCGCGCCTCCAGGCGGAGCACGTGCTCCTGGTGCAGCTGCAGCTCGGCCGCGTCCTCGATCGTGACGATCCGGTCGGCTTCGGGGATCGCGGACGAGAGGGCGTTCAGGAGCGTCGTCTTGCCGGTGCCCGTGCCTCCGGAGATGAGGATGTTCAGCTCGGCCTCGATGCACAACCTGAGGAACTGGACCGCCTCCGCGGAGATCGTTCCCAGGTTCACCATGTCGTCGAGTGTCAGGCGCTTCTTCGCGAACTTGCGGATCGTGACGAGCGGGCCGGAGAGCGACAGGGGTGGGATGATCACGTTGACACGGCTGCCGTCCGGGAGGCGCGCGTCGACCATCGGCGACGACTCGTCGACGCGGCGCCCGACCTGGGCGACCATCTTGTTGATGATCCGCCGCAGATGCGACTCGTCGTTGAAGCGAACGGTCGTCTCGTACAGGCGGCCCTGGCGCTCGATCCAGATGTCCCCGGGGCCGTTGACCATGATCTCCGAGATCGAGTCGTCGGCGAGCAGCCGCTCCAGTGGCCCGTAGCCGAGAATGTCGTCGGCGATCTCCTTGCTGAGGCCCTCGCGGTCGTCTCGCGACAGCGTCGTCTCCCCCGCTAGGTGCCGCCTGATGTCGACGAGAACGCGTTCGCGCAGCGCCGCCGGGTCCATGGTGACGTTGAAGAGCTGTGGCCCGAGATCCCCGATGACGGCGAGGTGCACCTGCGTCTTCAGCTCCGCGAAGGGCTCGCGAGCCCCCTGCGGAGCGGTCGTTCGAGACGTCGTGAGACGTTCATGAAGCTCCATCAGTTCCTCCTCCCGAAGAGGCGTCGGCGCCCGTGGGCGCCATCAGATCGATCGTGCACGGCGGACGGCTCCGAAGCACCGCCCTGGACGTAGAACGACGCGAGTTGGCGAAAGGCGACTGCGGCCTCGGACGCGGGTTTCGCGACGATGATCGGGACGCCTTCGTTGACGGCACGAGGTATCTCCCGGTCGCTCGGAACGAAGACGTCGGGCTCACGACCGAGCACGTTCACGACGTCGGACTG
>Ga0315275_10004345_pt1 | contig 13227 bp, 8 predicted proteins | sample YL17G03_0_MG_FD_205557 | JGI IMG/M metagenome (GOLD analysis project Ga0315275, IMG submission 205557) | Sediment microbial communities from Yellowstone Lake, YNP, Wyoming, USA - YL17G03_0 | ecosystem: Environmental > Aquatic > Freshwater > Lake > Sediment | place: USA: Wyoming | collected... | reverse complement strand
AAGGCGAGAAGTGCGTCATGTTCATTTCTGTCTATTGTGCTTGGATGTTTCCACATTTGAGAAAGGTCCAGGAAATTGATTCCCGGCAGCACAACCGCCCCCAGCACGCCCAGGTTCAGATTAAGTATCTCCACTTGCACCGCATGAAGCGAGACAGAACAGCTACCGCTGAAGTTCTCGCCGAGTAATTCCTCCTTGGCCCCACGAAGGACGGTAGACGGCAAGTCATGATCAGCAGCGAATTGGCGCCCATCTCGAATGCTCTCGACCGGAAAGAATTGCTCCTCAAAGGATACCGACCAGCGGTTGTTATAATAGCCACCAGGACGAGCACCTTTCTTCCTGTGTGCGAGAAGTAGGTATCTAGCTCCCACCCTAGGAGCCAAGATTAGCACATTGTGTGTAACTAAAATCCCGGGGAATGGGCGTGGGTCCACAGCATCCCCTGCCGGACTATAGCGGTTCCACACTTCGAGATCCATCTCGACAACTTCGTGGAACGCTCTTGCTCGCGCGTAGTCGATCATCTCCCATTGAATGCGAAGGGTCGGGTCGTCACTCAGCGAAGGCAGATACGTTTTCACACAGGCCTTCTTGCCCGTCAGATGCTTAATCTCCTGATACTTTTGGTCAAACCGCTCGCGATAGTCAATGGGAAAGATTTTGGTACCGGGCCCTGGCTCGAAGGGGATGAGTTCGGAATAGTCGTATCCGCTCTTGCCAAGCGCAGATCCAAGAATCAATGAGTCGCCGACAGCAGTGCCATCCCACTTCACTTGCCTTGATCGCGCACCTTGTGGCCAAGTCCGTTTCGTAAGCCAGACCTCAAACCTGTCGGCCTCAGGCTCAACTCTTGGCGAATGATCGCAATCGGTGACGGCAGCGAAACTGACTCCTTCGTTGATGAGTATTTGACGTGGCTTGGAATCCTTGAATCGCGCGTAACTAGCGCTCATGTTATCCATCTTTCGCAGCAATTCATTTGTGATCACGAAAGCGCCGGCGCGGCCAATCTGCCGTTCGTGCTTGAGAAACTGATTCAGTCTCAAACTGTACCAGTAACCAGCCTCTTTGCTGATAGAGACACCGTGGAGCAGAGTTGCGGTGATACGCAATGTCAGGGGGGTATGGGCTGCGTTCCACTTCTGGTGAAAGACATTGAATGCAGCGTCTGCGGCTGGACACACGCTTTCGGCGTCCATGCTGCTCTTGCACCGTTTTGCAAACAAACCGCCGTCGCCGAGCCAGTGGAGGCATGCAAATCCATGTGGTGTAAGTTCGCGCTCAACAGCCTGACCGAATTCTTTGAATTCCTTAAAGGCCTGAAAGTCAGTAGCCATCTCCTCAGCAGCTTTAGTGTGGCTGCCGAGGTCGAACTGGAGGATTATTACATTTACATATTCACCCTCATCAAGGTTATGCCACCATTTGTCCGACATTTGCTTCTCCTTTGCTTACCGATTTACTGCTCGAGAAAGGCGCCTTTGCGCCATCCTGATGGATAGCTAACAATGATTATAGAGTCAGCATAAGACGACAAGCATGGACTGTTTCCAACAGTATAAAAACTTGCCATGCCCTCTTGCTCCGCAATCTAATCTCCTTATAGGATTCTTGCCTGCCTGTTATCTTGTTATGATATGAAATATATCCGCACTCCACTTTTGTCAAGCGAAAAATCTGTCGGGTTATTCAATTCCTGCCTGCCTTTGGCGCATTTCATACCAATGGCAGAACCGCAAGACTTCGTCTGGGGTTCTGCCCTACGGAGCTTTAGTCGGCAAGGCGTGACCATCGGCATAAGAACGCGCCGGGTCACATCTCGAACGCTTTTCTCGCCAAGACCCAGCGCAAATCCAAGACGAGTTGCGGGCAGGTCACAATTCCGCTTGTGCGGAATCAGGACCTGCCCGAACGGATAATTTTGCCTTACGGAGCTAAACCAGAAGAAGGCACGGCGGCGCCGTAAATCCGATTTGCCGCGCGAATCATTATCAGGAGCCTAAGGGGTTGCCCCCACGGGGCGCATTTCAACCAAGTTACAACTCTCTAAGGAGTTACCGGGAGTGTGCAAAAATCGCACAATAGGCGGGCTGGTCTGGTCGATAAGAAGCTGCATTTTTCTATTTATTAAATGAGCCTTTCTTGTTATCTTTTATGCTGTTTTGAAACTGCCAGGCTAAAGTAACGTAACTTGTACTGAAAGGCCGAGTTGCCGGAACTTGATAAGAATCTGATCGCCAGCGCTCTCTCGGGGAACCAGGATGCATACCGGGAGTTGATGGAACGCCACCGCCCGGCGATATTTCACATCGTTTTCAGGTTCGTTCGGGAAAAAGAGGCCAGCGCCGATTTGGTACAGGAGACTTTTATGAAAGCTTTTGCGTCGCTCGAAACATATCGTTCGGAATACAAGTTCTCCACCTGGCTCTACCGCATTGCGGCCAACTCGGCCATAGACTACCTTCGCAAACAGCGGATTCACACGCTTTCGCTCGATTCTCATTCCGACGACGAGGAAAACTCGGCCACGATGGATGTAGCCGACCTATCATATCATCCGGAAAGAGAGCTGGAGGAGCGCGAAAGGCGGATTTCGATACAGGATGCGATCGACTCGCTTCCGGAGAAATATCGGATTGTTATCATGTATCGGCATAAGGACGACCGCTCATACGAGGAAATCGCAGAGGCGCTCGGTATCCCTATCGGGACGGTCAAAGCAAGGATATTCCGTGCCCGCGAATTGCTGAAGAAAAAGCTGAAATCGGTTTAAAAGGATGGAGAAACCGGCCATGAAAAAAATAATTCTCTGTCTGTCAATCGTTTTTCCAATAATTGCCGCCGTCTCTTACGGCAAAGACTACCGCTTTGAATATCAGAAAGAAATTGCGGTGACTGAAAAGTCCTCGCTGACCTTATCCAATATATCCGGCGGCATAGAAATTATGGGGGTTCCGGGGGAAAAGGTTCTTATCCGGGCGATAAAGATAATCCAGGCCGATAAGGCCTCGGAGGCCGAAGAAAGAGCCGGGTTGATTGAAATTGAAGTAAAGAAGACCGGCAACCATATAGATGTCGCGACCAATTATCTCAAGGAGTCGAAGCGTCCCCGGTCGTTCTGGGAGAAGCTGTTTGGCTCCGATTTTGATTCCTACGGGTCGGTTGACTACACGATAAGTGTCCCGCCCGATTGCCGGGTTGAGGTGGAATCGGTTTCGGGCGATATGTCCATATCGGATATCAAGAGCGATATTGATATCAGCAGTACTTCCGGCGATATCAGCCTGCGCACCATTCAGGGGATGATAGAGATTTCCTCGGTTTCGGGAGACCTCGATATGGCGGACATCAGAGGAGATATTGATATTTCCTCGACCAGTTCCGATATGAGGCTCGATTCCATTAACGGCATGGTTGATATTCGCTCGACCTCGGGTGATTTGCGCGGGACGAAGATTAACGGCTCGGTCTCATTGACCCAAACTTCGGGGGATGTCAGGCTGGCCGGACTGAGCGGAGATTTAAGGCTGAAATCGACTTCGGGGGATATAGTTGTCCGGCAGGAATCGGGCGCCATTGACATCGTGACTTATTCCGGGGACGTGGAGATACAGACGAAACTTGATTCCCCGAAGGATTACTATGTCGAAACGACCTCGGGGATGATTGTTTTTGCCGTGCCGCAGTCGTCATCGGGTTCGATTCGGATGGAAACCGACACCGGAAGAATTATAACGGAGCTGTCTCTGGATAATAAGAGCCGGAGCAAACATCGGATGGCGGGAAATTTCGGCAAAGGCGGCCCGAAAATTTCACTTTCGACCGACTCGGGAGATATTACGCTGGAATCATATTAGGATTATGAAGAAAATTGTCCCATATACTCTACTGACAGGTCTGGCTCTTCTGCTGATGCTGTCTTTGCAGACGGATAGAATGGCCGAGGCGAGCGGACCATCACCCGTCAAGAATTCCGCGCGTGATTCGGCGACCAACGAGGATACTACGTTGGAGGAACTGCATCTTTCATCAGATGGGGTTTATGGAGTTGATTCCGGCGGCGCGGAATGGGAATATGATTTCAGCCAGGGCCATTTTGTCAAAGGGAAAGTGAAGACGGAAGGGACCAGGACGGTATTTCGCAAGTCGGAAACGGATATTATCAGGGATACGGATTCCGCCAAAAAAGAGATCTATTCGGCTATCAAGAGGATAAAGGGGCTGCAGTTGGGGGCAATCGAGATTGGGCCGGGAGAGAAGGTTGACGGGCCGTTGGTGGCGGTAGGGCCGATAACGGTTGAGGGATTGGTTGACGGGGATGTCATATCTTATAAGAAAATTACGGTGACGGAGACCGGAGAGATCACGGGTGATGCCCGCGCACCGGAGATAGTAAAAATGAGAGGCGGCGTTATCGGCGGCAGGCGTTATGAGACCGATCTTCCCAAGATGCCGCAGATCGATATATTTCAAGAGACATCATACAGCGCTTTGATCGTCAATCTCGTTATTCTCTCCGTATTGCTTTTCTGCGGTTTTCTGGCGACAGCCATCATGCCGAAACCGATCGGCCGTCTTCATGACTGCATGCAGACGCGTTTCCTGAAATCATTTCTGACCGGATTTCTGGTCTGGATTCTTTTTGCGCCGCTGTTCGCGCTTCTCTGTCTGACGATCATAGGTATTCCCATCGCCATTTTTGCCCTTCCGATCGCTCTGGTGCTGGCGCTGATTCTGGGAATCGTCGCTCTGGGACAAACGTTCGGGGAATGGGCCGGCAAGTATTTTGGCGGGCAGTCAGGCACCCAGCTGCCCCATGTCATTTTCGGTCTGGCGATTCTCTATGCTCCCTGGATAATCATGTCGCTTTTGAGGATATCCCCGTCGTCGGTCAGCCGCGGCTTTTCCATACCATTCCTGATAATATCGATTATCATCTGGTCAATCGGTGTTACGGCGGGGCTTGGATCGGTCGTGCTCACCAGATTTGGAAGCCGGGATTGCAGCAGAGCGAAAAAAATATCGATAAGACTGGAAGTTGTACCCTCGCCTCCGCCCCCCTCACCTCCGCCCCTGAAATCGGACGAAGGCGGCGCTTAATCTAAATTTTATAACGAAAGAGTAGTATGTATAAAGTTCTATTATTTTGTCTGATCGCCGTGACATTCTGCGGCGGGAAATCTGAGGCGGGCAGCCTGAGGAGCAAGCAGATAATTTTCCCGCCCGACGAAATCAGCCGTCTGGAAGCCAATTTCGATATCGGGGCAGGGGAAATCGTCCTTAAACCGGGAGATACTTCCAAGGCGATAATCAGGGCCGATGTAGAGTATGATCCCAAAAATATTGAGGTTTATTCTGATTATGAGAAGCGGGGAAAAACCGGCTATCTGGAAGTCGGCAGTGAGGTTCAGAGTCATACCCATATGGATACGGAAGATAATCGCTGGAACATAATCTTATCCAAACAGTACCAGACGGAATTGAAAATAGATATCGGGGCCTGCGATGCCGACCTGGATTTGGGAGGCATACCATTGACTTTTTTGAAATTAAGCATCGGTGCGGCCAAAGGGCATTTGGTTTTCAGTTCACCCAATCCTGCGACATGTGATATTTCGATTGATGCCGGGGCGTCCAGTTTTGAGATAGAAAAACTGGGGAACGCCAATTTCGAATATCTGACTCTTGACGGCGGCGTCGGGGAATTTGTTCTTAATTTCGCGGGAGAATACAAGACCAAGGCGCGGGCAAGGATCTCGATCGGTCTGGGAAAGGCGACTATCTATATTCCCTCGGGTCTGCCGGTCAGGATCGAAGCGGAGGATAATTTTTTATCCTCGGTCGATTTCAAGAATGCCGGGCGTTTTGATATCGAGGATGGATATTGCGAATCGAAAGATTTCCATGACTCGCCGGTCGGATTGGACATGAAAATTGATGTGAGTCTGGGCAAGGTTGAGATAATCTGGGTGGATTAAAATCCTCTGATTTGTCACTATAAAACCATCCCAAGCGGGATGGTTTTTTTGTGGCGCGAAAGAGCGAACTTCTGACCCGATGAAGTGTTAAATAAGGGCTTGTTGTAAGATGTGGTTTTGATTATTCTCTTACGGCAAGATTGGGAGATTTCTGATCTCCATAACGGAAAACTTTTTGAGGTGTTGGATGCGAAAAGCTTTTTGGGTACTGATTCTAGTTATATTTATGAGACTGGCGGCCGGGGCCGTGCAAATTCCCCCCCTGCAACAGGAAATATTCCTGGCTCGGGACAAGGTTCTCCCCGCTCTGGTTCATATCCAGCCGGTGATCACCGATTACCGCACGGGCAAGATGATTAAGCAATCGGTGGTTGGTTCGGGGGTTATTTTTAATAAGGACGGTTATGTAGTCACCAATTATCATGTGGCCGGCAAAGCGGAACGGATTATTTGCACGCTTAACAGTAAGGAGCAGGTCAGGGCGACGCTGATCGGCGGCGACCCGCTGACTGATATCGCCATAATAAAATTGGACCTCAAGGAATATAAGGGGAATTTGCCGATGGCCGAATTCGGCAACTCTGATTCGCTTCAGGTGGGCCAGTACGTTTTGGCAATGGGGTCTCCCCTGGCGCTATCCCGTTCGGTATCGTGCGGGGTGGTTTCGACCACCGACCGCAATTTTTCAGGTGATGTGCGGCTTCCCTCCGGCGAGAAAACCGGCATGTATAACAACTGGATACAGACCGATGCGGCGATCAATCCGGGAAACTCGGGTGGGCCGCTGGTTGACCTTACCGGGAAGGTAGTCGGCATCAATTCGCGGGCGACGATGTTTGCCAACACCATCGGTTTTGCCATCCCGATCAATATAGTCAAGCATGTGGTAGAGAGCATCCTGTCTCAGGGAAAGGTGGTGCGGAGCTGGATCGGGGTAAACTGCCAGGAACTTCAGAATCTGGAAGGGTGGTTTGGAACGGCGCTCAATGAAGGAGTCCTGATTGCCTCGGTTGACCCGAAATCGCCGGCGGAAGAGGCCGGGCTTCAGGCAGGTGATATTGTCCTGAAAGTTGACGGGAAGCCTGTCTCGGCTCGTTTTGCCGAGGAATTGCCCGCTTTCTATAAAATGATTGCCGATTATCCGGCCGGAACCAATATCAGGCTCTCGATGCTGCGCGGCAACAAAGCGGTCAATATTGAGGTTGCCACCCGCGAGCTGGGAGATGCTCTGGGCGAGGACCTTGATTGTAAGGACTGGAGCTTCACTGTCAAGGGTCTCACCAAGCAAATGGCGGTCGATAATCAGCTTGAGGACACGTTGGGAGTATATGTATCCGGAGTGCAGAGGGTCGGCGCCGCGGGTGAAGGCGGGCTGCATCCGGGCGATGTGATCAAAGGAATCAATGAGAAGCCGATTAGTACTTTCAGAGAATTCTCTGATCGTTATAAAGAGTTGACGACCTCCGGGGCGGAGCGGATATTATTCACGGTCAAGCGTTTTGGCAGCACCAAATTTATCCTGATCCGGGTTGACGCCGCCAGGGCCACGGAATCCGGGAAACAAGGAGTGGAAGAGTGAAAAATATTTCTTTCCTACTGGCTATTCTTCTGACAGCGGGGGTGGTTTACGGCCAGCAGATGAATTATGAGAAGATTTCGAAGGAGGCGGTGGCTTATACAGTCATCATCAATATCAAGATGGAGATTTCGCTGGGGACACAGACGACCGAGGCCCAGAGCCGCAGTATCGGCACGTTAGTGAGTCCCGAGGGACTGGTGTTATTCGACGGCATACCGCTGGACAGCGACAACCCCTTTTCGATGATGGCGGGGATGCAGATCAATACCAAGCCGAAAAGCATCGAAATCACCATGATGGACGGTACAAAATACCCGGCGGAATTTGTCGGGGTGGATAAATTCACGAAAATCGGGTTTTGCAAAATAAAAGCGGAGAGGAAGATTAATTTTAGATCGGTTGTTTTCAAGAAACGAGTTAATATCCGGGTTGGCGAATGGCTGACATTGTACTCCCTGATGCCGGAGTTTGTCGATCCGCCGTTGGCATCGGATATCGGCATGGTTTCCTCGCTCATAAAGGTACCGGAGAATTTTGTCCTGACGGTCGGGTTCAACGAAAATCAATTGTCCTCGGTTCTATACGATCGTGATGGAAACCCGGTGGGTGTTCTGGGTCAGTTGGATAATGGCGGGATGGGGAGCCTTGATGCGTCACGGATGCCGTCATTTTCACAGTCAGAACAATACTTGCCGCTTCTGGGGCTGATTGGGGCGGACAAACTGGAAAGACTGATTAATGACCCGCCGACGCCGGGGAAAATCGATCGCGGCTGGCTGGGGGTGTACCTGCAGGCATTGACGCCCGACATCGCCGATTTCTGGGGAATAAAAACGAGCGGCGGAATTATTATTAATGAGGTTGCCAAGGAGTCGCCTGCGGATTCGGCCGGTTTTAAAACCGGAGATATTATCGCTCGCATGAACGATAAAGCAATTAATATCAACAAGGAAGAGAATCTCCCGGTTTTCCAGAGGGAGATTGTCGATATGGGCGCCGGCGCGCATGTCGCCTTTGAGGTGCTTCGACGCAATGACGGCAAGGTGGATACGCTGGATTTGAGGGCGGTGTTGGCCCGCGCCCCGCTCACGCCGTCCGAGGTTTCCAGCTATGAAGACAGCAATTTTTCACTGATAGTGCGCGATATGGCTTTCGCCGATTACAATCTTTACAATCTGGACCGCCGTGAATTCAACGGTGTGGTGGTCAAGGAAGTGGAAGCCGGCGGCTGGGCATCGGTGGGCGAAATAATGCCGGGTGATATTATTCAGGCGATCGGTGGGCAAAAGATATCCTCGGTTACGGATGCCCGGACGATTCTTACGGAGGTTGCCGCCAATAAACCAAAGGAAGTGGTTTTCTTTATCTGGCGGGACAATAAGACCACATTTGTAAATGTGAAGACTGAATGGTAGACTCTATGGGGATACCGGGCCCTGATCGGCAGGATTTGCGGAGATAGTACGATATAAAGCATTGGTCTTTACGCTCGGTGTGCCTTGCGCAGGAGCCTATGTGGCCGAAAATTGTGACAGAAATATTTAAGGGGCGGACTGCTGAACGGTCCGCCCCTTTTATTTACTTCAAGTAATTCTCGAGATTTCTGTAGAAATCATTTTCCGGAGGGGTGCTATGAATCAAATAGCCGACGCCGCAGGAATAAAGAAGTTCAGCGTAAGTCAGAAAGAAACAATATCTATTCTCGACGGTACTTACCGCCTGAGCGGAACTCCTTTCCTCCTGTGACAGCAGTTCTCTTAATGAGAGTTTGCCGGCGTTATATTCCCGGCGGGCGGCATCAAGGTTGAGCGAGGAAATATTGCGGGCGAAATAATCGAGAGGCAGGGTGCTCATAAGGGCGGCCAGTTCATTTTTCCCGGATAAGACCTCGCGCATTTTTTCATAGCGCGCCGCATCTTTATTATAAAGCATGGCATCCATGCCGATCTGAAGCGCTTTACCGCCGTGGGTTCGATCTCCCGGGAAAAGGGGGAATTTCAGCAGGCCTCCGAAGATCCAATAGTGATTCTTGTCACTCACCGCCGGAGAAAACTGGCGGCCGTAGGAATATCCCGCCTGCAAGCTCAATTCGGGAAGATATCGCGCTTTGTGGCGCGAAAGGAGATCTTTCTTAATTCCGATATTCAGATCGGTCATGGCCATGGCGGTGGAATTCCTCACGCCGACATCCAACAGATACTGCTCGAATTTCTTTTCTTTGGCGGCGGTGGCGATATATTCATCCAGCTTTCGCACCATCGCGGCCATGACTTCAGGAGTAAACTCGCCCCGGTCAAGGAGGAAATCATAATCGCCCGGGCGGTTGACCAGAACATTGAATATGACACGAGCAATGCGAAGGTCACTTTTGGCGTTGAAGAGTTCAATCTTGGCCATTACCAGCCGCTCCTCAATAAGAGGCAATTCAGTGGAATCGGCCAGGCCAAGTCTGACGCTGGTGGCCGAGTAATCGCGGATATCGCGGAGACGATCCATAATTTCCTCAAGGCCCGCGACCAAATCCTCCTTCTCCAATACCGACAAGTAGGCCGCAACGACAGATTGCTTGAGATCCATCTCGGCCTGATGCCGATCAATATCTTTGAGAGCCATATTTTTCCTGGCGATTTGAACCGCTTTGAGGGCCGGAAATGAAAAGAGTTTCTGCTCCACGGTCAGGCCTACCTGAGATTCGCGATTGAAAAGAGACTCAAAATGGGTGACAGCGGTTTCATTATCGGTGGATGCGGCAGACATGGTAAGGTCGACCCGGGGATAGAAGCCGACATAGGCATTTTTCGCCTCAGCCACGGCTCGGTCATAGATGAGGCTGTTGGCCTGGAAGCCGGCATTTTCAGCCAGAGCCTGTTCGATCGCCCGGGGAAGAGAATAAGTGGCCACGGTATCAGCCGGTAAGGCCGGTAGAAGCTTAGCGTCATTCAGCACTTTGCGGGGAAAGGCAACGCCCACTTTGGCGGCCGCGTCAAGATTGAGGCAGAGTTCCTCGAATTCATCGAGGCGGGTCGGTAAAGAGGCCAGTTCGGCACCTCGGATTATATTTATGATCTTATAGGCCGAAAAACGAGCCATTGACTTATATGGCCGGAGGCAATTGGCGGCAACGGCATCTTTCTCCACCAGAAGAATCCCCTCGGCGACAAAGGTCGGCACCCGGGCGTTCTGTGTTTCATAAAAGAATTGCTTTATCTGGTCAAGCTCCATTCCCCAGAGGGCGGGAAGATACAGGACATCAATCTGCCGGCTGATTTTTTGGAAGGAGTTAAAAAAAGTGTATTTCCCGACCGGGGTGAACTCTTTAGCGGTATGGACGGTGGCACCGAACTGCCCGGCAGCGGCATAAACTCGATCCCTTAGTCTTTCGGATTCATCCCCCGATGGGAAATAGAGCAGGCCGATTTTGCGGGAGGGAAAAACCTTCTCCAGTGCGGCGATATCGTTCCTAATCTTGTTCGGGCTGTAGTTGACGGTTAAATTGCTCGCTACGGGGCGCCCGAGACTATCGCACAGCCCCATTATTTCGGGATCAAATTGGCCGATGGCGACAATAGGTTTCTTGAAGCCGGCTTCAAGCAGGTCGCTCACGACCCAGGGGCCGGCTGCAATAACCAGGTCAACATTTTTATTTTTTGCCAGGTCGCCGGCCATCACCTTTGAGATATCCCTTTTCCATTCGGCCGTGAGATAGGCATCGGGCAGGAATTGAATATCGATAGAATCGCCCGCCAGCAGGTCGAGATCGTCGCGCAGCACGTTCATCGTTGCCTTTTGTACCAGGTAATTACCGGCCTCAAGATAGGCGATGCGGCAGATTTTTTTTGGTGCTTGGGAATATCCTGTAACTGAAAGAAAAAGAACAGCCAGGGCCATGATATAAGGGCCGATTCTCGACATATTTATTCCTCTGTCAATTTTCCTATTTATACAATGAATTGCCTATCAAGATAATACAATCCCGCTTCTATTTCAACAGAGATGAGTGGTTTTCCCGCTCGGGGCGGTCATAGCAACTGCTAAATAGCTCTCAAATCAGTCGATTGCTAATAAAAAGCGGGAAAAGAACGGTGATGGCCAGAACCAGTCCAGCCAGGACAAAGGCGAGTTTGAACCAGCGTGGGCGCGGCGAGGCGCCGATAATCATGTAGCACGGAAGCAGGATGAGATAGTGCCGATAAATTGACATGGTTGTTCCGGTGGCAGGAGAAAAGAGATAGAGAACCAGAGCCGCCACCCAGAGTTCGGTTCTGATTTTATAGGGGATGAAGAGAAGAAAGGTCAGTCCATACCACAAAATTACGGCGTTCTCGGGGCTGAAGATGGGATATTGCGTGAGGCTCTTGAAAATGATCCAGAAAGGTACGGCCCAGGTACGCTGATATTTGGCCTGGAAATGCAGCTGCAGAAAGAAATCATCAAACTTGAAGTGGAAATAACTCCAGAGAAGCAGCAGCCCGAGGATAAAGGGGATGATATATTTGGCCATACTCAGCCAGTAACCCGGAGTACAGAATGAGACTTTTTCTCGATGCTTTGAGATAATGTTCCAGATAAAGGGGATAAGTGCCAGGAGAATACCGCTGGGGTAGGTCAGAGAGATAGCCACGGCGACGGCAAAAAGGCCGATATCGCGGTTGAGATCCGGCGGGCGATACAGGAGAAAGAGATAGAGAATAAAAAGAAAAATAAAAAGAGCATAAGGAAAACCAGTCAGGAAATAAAAAGAGCCGGGACTGAAAGCAAGAGCCAGAGTTGAGATTACCGCTTCTTTGAGGCCGAAGTTTTTTTCCATGAAGCGAAAGACCATAAGAAAGGAAAGGAGAGTGAAAAGAAAAGCCAGGCCGATAAAGGTAATCTGCGAGGAATCGCCGGTCAGCGGGCGGATGAGCTTTGCCACTATCGGCCAGAAAGGATACCAGCCGGCATTGCCGCATATTTTCCCGGCCGGATATTCGATGCCGGGGGTGCAGGGATAGACCTGATACCCGATTTCGGAGATATCGATGTAATGCCGGATATCCCAGACCGGTAGAAAGATATAATTGCTGTTTTTTATATTCGAATAGCCGAGATACAGCCCGACAAAACAGAGAAAAATGGCGGCCGGGATAAGATATTTTTTCATCTTTACTCTCTTAATCTACTGAATAGTCTGAAAGTACAGATATATGTCTGATTTATGCAAATGGTTTTTAGGAAAGGCGCCGCCGCCGGATTGAAGGATTTGGAGGCAGGCTCGGGTTAAGAGGTCTTGTGACGCCGCTGAATGATAGAAGAATCGACCAGAACCAACAGCAGGAGAATCAGACCGGTGTATATCAGCAGGTTCATACTTCCATTCAAAACGGCGGGCAAACCGGTCAGAGGGGCAAAGATCTCGACCAGCCACTTTCCCAGAGACTTCAGATCGACAAAATATAATGTCAGCAGCAAAGAGGCCGCTCCGCCCAGGATGGGGAGCAGGTAACCCGGCAGACGGTGGGCCGGCGCTTTTTTCTGCCCTATCGGCAGAAGCGCGGCGGTGGAAGCGGCAAAATCGGGAGGGAGATCGGGCTCGGGTAGGTGTCTCAACTCGCCGTACAGGAACTGGTAAGTCTCGAGTTTCCTGCGGCATTGGTCACAGGTTCTGAGATGAACAATCAGTTCCATATC
>Ga0315275_10004342_pt1 | contig 13233 bp, 16 predicted proteins | sample YL17G03_0_MG_FD_205557 | JGI IMG/M metagenome (GOLD analysis project Ga0315275, IMG submission 205557) | Sediment microbial communities from Yellowstone Lake, YNP, Wyoming, USA - YL17G03_0 | ecosystem: Environmental > Aquatic > Freshwater > Lake > Sediment | place: USA: Wyoming | collected... | reverse complement strand
TATCAGAAACGTCTAGTGTTTTACTTTACTATGATGCATCTACTGGCACTGCTTGGTCTGATACAACTAATAGTTATTCTACACCCACCAATCCAACAGATGCCACTTCAGCAACTACGGATAACGTTTCAATTTATTGTACAAGTGCTAATAACTGGTCAACAACATCAACAACCACTTCAACTAGTACTAGTACCTCTACAACTAGTACAAGTACATCAACATCTACCTCAACTAGTACCAGCACAACACAACCACCAATAACTATACGAGTCGCTTTTACAAGATTAGAAATTGATAAGAGTGCTACGACAACTTCAACATCAACAAGCACCAGCACATCTACAACATCTACAAGCACAACATCTACATCAACATCAACAACATCAACAGCTCCGCCGGGAGTTACAAAAACATGTAAAGATTTTGAGGATAACAGTTTAGGTAGTTGGGGGGTTACTGTTGGTGCGGGAGACAGTGCTGTTATTTCAACAGAGAAGCCATATAAAGGAACATATGGATTAAAAACTACCACTAATAACTCTGGTACTGATTTAGCATATATACGTCTTGACCCTTCGACACCAAGTCTTGAATATTATCTTTCATTTGAGGTAAACTTTGCACAGCTACCCAATGCTCATGGCGAATTAATGACATTCGCCGGATTGGAATCTGAAGGCAATTCTGATGTAACATGTGGAATCGAATACATAACTGATAGTTTATATTGGTTTGTATATTTAACTGATGCAACCGCAACAGGTTATGAAGGTGTATCTATTCCCGTATCCGTCAGTGTGGATACATGGTATCGTATAAAGTTACACTTTGTTCAAAATGATACCACTGGATACGGAGAAATGTATGTTAATGGAAGTAAAGTTGCCGAAGTTACAGGTAAAGATACTTGGGACGGCAGTTATATTAGCATGCTCGTTGTAGGTCAATACAATACTAGTATTGGGGCAGCAGCAACAGTCTATTTTGATGATGTTTGTTTTGATGATGTTGATATAGCGAGCACAACAACTAGCACATCAACTTCAACATCCACTTCTACATCTACAACATCAACATCAACATCTACTAGTACATCAACATCCACCAGTACAACAAGAACAACAAGTACAAGTACTTCCACTTCTACATCAACGAGTACAACTAGAACAACATCTACAAGCACTTCAACTTCTACTAGTACAACAAGTACATCAACAAGCACCTCAACTTCTACTAGTACAAGTACAACAACTCCTCCACAAACAAGAATAGCCCACATGGGATGGTTGAATTACACTAAAAGGGATATAGCTGTTAGTGGCACCACAACATCTACATCAACTAGTACATCTACCACTACAACAACTTCAACTACAAGCCCCGTTTCGACAACAGCCCCTCCAAATTATGTTGTATATAAGTCAGGTTCAACTTATTATGCAGATTTATTAACTCATGGTGGTACTAATTATTATTCTAATGCTAATTTCCACACATTATTTAATTATCTTAGTTCCAACATAGCAGAAAGTAAGAGAATATATATTGAAAATGGAGCATATACGGCAACGGGTCAGATGGTGTGGGCTAAGAATAATACATATATCTATGGACAAACACAAACAGGAACCGTTATAACTACTCCCTCGTCGGGTTCAACTATTCCTATGTTGATTATGGCGGGTGGAAGTCAGAATGGAACATCTCCAGTAAATGTAATATTTGAATACCTTACTATCGATGGTAATGATAATACAGATGACCAATCATTTATAGAATATGCAGGTAATGGTACGATCTTTAGAAACTGTACGGCACGTCATACATATCAATATGGTTTAGGAGGAGTTAAAGCAACAAACTTTAGTGTATTATACTGTACTGCGGATAGGGCACAATATTGTATATCGGTTGGCGCAAACTCTTCATTACCATTTGCAGAAAATGGAGAACTTGCTTACAACACCGTTCTTGATGGAAGAGATTGTGGTTTCAAGATTAAGTTTGCTGATACCATGAATATACATGATAATGATGTTGATGCGGGATACACAACATGGCTCGAAAGAGAACCGGGAAGTCCATATGGGGCAGTTGGTATAAGATTATACAATGCAGACGGACCTGTAATAAGTGCGACTGTAAACAATAATCACATACACGATAGTGCTGTAGCTAGAAATGACACACAAAGAATAAAAGAAAATTGGGGCATGGGCATAGATGCACAGACTTATGGTGATGCACCTGAAATGGTTGGTGTAATTATAAGTGAAGATAATATATTTACTAATAATACTGTTGAACAAGTATTCGTTGGTGCATATATAGCTGTAGGTGGAACGTTAGTTGGAGTTGATAGAAGTGGAAATCCGGCTGGAAACATATTCAAGAACATACGAAACGCAGGAATAGAAATATCTAGTAATAGTAGTACAACAAGTATTCCTGTGGTAGTTAAATATAATGATTTCCGTAATATTGGTACAGGAATTACAACTATTACAGATAGTAGCGGCACTGCAACAATTAATAGTAACTTATTCCATACCACTGCAAGTGGAAGAAGAAGTCTTACAACATCTTCAAATGAGGGTACTGGTGCAGCAACATTACAAGGATTTACTATGTCTCATGATGAAGTTATATATACTGAATCAAATGGAACAATAAAAATAGGTGCTGCTCCCGTATCTGGAAAGACTCTCTCCAAATTTACTATCGATGGTGTGGATAGGAGTCCGGTTGGAGGATTCTATACTCTATCAGTAGGAACCTCTAACCATACAATAGTAGTAGTATATGTATAACCATAATCTTTAAATACTAAGAACTACTTTATTATATGATTTAGTTGGATGAAGCAACGGCTCAATTCATAGAAATGAGAAAAATAGTAGAATCATTAAGAGGAGAACATGATAGACTACAAACTTATCAAAATATAAGAAAATTATGGAATATAACAGCTTCTTTAAAAAATGGATGGGAAACAATTTTTACTACTGAAACGGTATCTATGTTAAATGAAGAAATATTACATAAAATTCTAAATGAATTAATTGATAGTGTAAATATGTATATTAATCTAACTGAGTTTATGACCGATTGTCTTGATAATAAACTAAGAGAAAAACAAGAAAAAATTAGAGAAGTAGAAAAGAGTATGGCTGTATGAAAACAAAATTAATGTTCACTGGATTTGATTGGGCGGGTGCAGGTACAGGGTTTTCTGAAGAGATGCGCCATATCGGATATAGATTAGCACAAACAAACAAATATGAAATTTATTGGGTGGGTGTAAATTATGTTGGACTTGATCTTAATTTACCAGATACCACTTTCAGTGATATTCCATCTAAAGGGTCAATAATTAAAACATTAAGTGGGGTGGGTCCAATTCAATCATATGGATTTGATGCATTTGCTAGAGTATATAATAAATATGCCCCCGATCTTACTATAACACTTGGAGACCCTAGACAGTTTGAACCTTATGTTAATGAACGCAAGAGATTTGATGGGATTAGATTTCCATATATGGCATATTCGACATTGGATGGAACTCCGGTTTATCAACCTTGGAAGGATATATTTAACTATACTAATGTTAATATGGCTATGACTAGTTGGGCAACCAGAGAATTTCAGAAAGCAGGGATGAACTTTAGTGGTTATATTCATCATGGAATAAACTGGGAATTTTTTTCAACCAATGATGTCACAAAAAAAGCGATAAGGAATAATTTTGGGATTTCCGATGATACTACTCTCTTTATTAGTTGGGACGTGAATCAACACAGAAAAAGGATAGATGCGCTTCTTGATTGTTGGAAGGCATTTAAACCAGAAGGCAAGAAAGCTAAATTATTTCTTTATATGGATTCAGATTGTCACATTGGATGGAATCTAGAAAGATTAATCCACCAAAAAGGAATTCCTCGTGAAACAATTCTTTTCCCAGAAGATGTTTATGGACGTAGAAAGATTTGGGAACAGGCTGAACCAATAGATTTCCATCGTACTATAGCATCCATGGGAGATATATATTTATCAACTACATCGGGAGAAGGTTTTGGTAAATGTTTATTAGAAGCTATGAGTTTAGGTATGCCTGTAATAGTTACAGATTATTCTGCATGCAGTGAAGTGTGTGAAAAAGGGTCTATACTAATCCCACCATACCCCGGGCACGCGGGAAGATTCCGATGGCATGATGAACTTCGGAAAGTAGAAGGTGCAATAGTAGACCAAGAAAAATTTGTTGAAGCCATGCTTCGTCTATATGATAATCCTGCCGAGCGTAAGGAGCTAGGAGCGATTGGTAGGATTTGGGCGAAAAACTTCGACTATGATACTCAAGTCGTTCCAGATTGGTTAGATGTCTTGGATAGAATTAATCCAGACACCATCCTAGCTGAAGAAGTCTTGAGAATATAAAAATGAGATGAAACAAAAATGAGTAAAATGGAAGTAGAACAACCAGCCCTTTCGGAGTATCCGATTATGGGCGACAAAATGGAAATACTGTCAGCATATACAATCTATAAGTTTGTTGACAGGGCAGGAAAAGATGGGCGTTGGCAAGCCGTACTTAAGGTGAAGTCAACATACCAAAATAGAGAAGGAGGTACAGATACTTCTGTGAGTATCCGCGTATATCGTTGGCGGTGGAAGCAAGCAACTAAGTGGAATCCATCCACCCAGAAGGCAGTTCCATCTGGCGATTATAAGTGGACTCGTGAACAGGAGCTAACCATTAATAAAATTGACCTGTGGAATACTATCAAAAACAAGGTTGAAGAATTTACAAAGGATGCATTTTGATAGAAACGTTTAAATACTTTTTTTAACTTATTAGGTGTGAGAAGTTATGGGAAAGAGACTAGTAAAGTCGGGAAGTCCAAGAGAGCAATATTTACAACAACAATCAATACAAACAGATATAATTGAAAACCTTAGAGATTTAGAACGTTATAAGAAGAGCATTAAGAAACTAAAAGTTCAAATGTATGATGACCCACTCAATGAACCAGAACTTAGACCCAGAAGACTATTAACCAATACTGCTTTAGATAGAGTTCTAAGTAGAAATGGCGGTATAGAAGCTGGTAGAACTGTTGAGTTTTGGGGAGCATTTGCTACGGGTAAGACACAGGTTTGCGAGACTCTAGTTGTCGAAGCCCCGGGAAAAATCGCGGTAATTGACGCAGAGAATACATTTAGTCCAGACAGGGTTAGAGAGATAGCCATAGCTCGTGGTAAAGACCCAAATGAATTATCAAGTAGAATCCTTCTGTTCAAACCAGCCAATTGGATGGAGCAGGAGGCGGCAATTGACCAACTTCCAGAGTTTGATGAAAACGATAAACCAGTTGAAGTGGGATTAATTATTCTAGACTCATTAATGAAACACTGGCGTTCAGCACCAGAGTTCTATGGGAGGGATAAGAATACAACCCGTCAACAGCTCATCAGAAATGAACTAGAAAATCTAGCTAGATATGCTCGTAGACACAATGGTATATTTGTCTTTACAAATCAGATAATGGATAAGGTAACAGATACTACTATGTTGCCACCAGAGGAGAAGGTAAAGCCAAGTGGTGGTCCAACTGTTGAGCATTTTGCAGACTACAGAATATTCCTACGTAAAGGACGCGGTTCAATAAGATTTGCTAGGGTAGTAGATAGTATAGATTTACCACTGTTAGAAGTTCCATTTATCTTACATAAGAATGGAATAGTAGATATTCCAGACCCAGTAGAAAGGGCGAAGGCTGTAATGCTTGGTGAGGAATATGGTTCCAAATTCAAGTCAGGACAAGTTGGGGCACAAGATGCAGGTAAAGACTATATCAAGGAAGCATTGAAACGTGGTTACATCAATGAGACAGAAGCGGAATCACAAGGACTTAGTAAAGACGAAATAACTAAAGCCATTGATGAACAAAAGAAAACTTTAGATGATAGACTTAAGGAACTTTCGGATGAAGAGGCGGCTGTTCTTGAATCATCCGAAGAGTCGTCTGTAGAATCGACGGCTCCAGACGAACAGCCGGTGGGGGTATAAATTCGCTACATTATGACAAAGAGACTTTATAGTAGATTCAAGACGATGGGATACGAGTTGACTTGTAAAATCTGTTCTTGTCACATTAATATAGGTGATGAGGTAGAATCTAAAGCAGGAGGACTTAGACCCAAAGGTGATGAAACCGATAGAGGTAGAAAACGTACCCCTAAATTTTATCATGGTGAATGTTACGATGATTTCCACTTAGACTTTGATCATGAAGGGAAACCTTTAAGTGGTAGTGGAGAGGCATTGTTACCGGAGGGAGAGGATGAGAAAGACAAAAGTTGATTATTATCTAGATATAGCGCGGGAGGTAGCATCTCGCTCTCCATGTGCTAGGAGAAAATTTGGTGCTGTAATAGTTAAAAACGATACAATCATATCAACAGGATATAATGGGTCTGCTAGAGGAACACTTAACTGTGGTATAGACGTTCCATGTATCAAGGATATGGCGGCTGAACCATCACTAATTTCATATGATAAATGTCCAGCAATTCACGCAGAACAGAATGCTATACTGTATGCAACTCCAGATAGGAGAATAGGAGCAACTTTATATCTTGCGTCTGCTACAACCGCACATGGAGGCAGACCATGCCACTTGTGTCGTAGATATATAATCCAAAGTGGTATAGACGATATATGGTATCTTGATAAAGATGGAACTAAGGTTCATGAGTCTGTCGGTGAATGGATTGAAATGGAGGACGAATGGATGAAGGACACTTTAGATAAGATAGACCCAACTTGGCAACGAAGGATGTTAGAGGCAGTATGATTGAAACTGTTTTTATGAATATAGGAACATGGGCACTTGCTCTTGCAAGTCTTCCCCAGATGAAAACAATTTGGAAGAATAGAAAGAATCTAAATGGCTATTCAACTTGGGGGTCTCTTATATTGGCTTTAGGCTTGTCAGCTATTGGTGTGGCATTCATATTAATGGGAGACTATATAAGTATGATAGCTGGGTTGATTCAAATTATAATGTGGTTAATGGCAACTTATTTTAGCTGGAGGAAAAATTAATGAATATAGATGAAGCAATATCAATTCAAAGAAAACTATTTGAACGAAGAATGGAACTTAGAGAGAAGAAGGGACATGATTATGCCAATCTAGAAAATGTCCACCTAAACTTCGATACATTAGCATCAATTTGTAGGCTTCTAGACGTTGATGTAAAGACACCACAGGGATGCGCTTTCTTCGATAAATTGATGAAAGTTCAGAGGGAAGCAAATCTTCTATTTTCTGGTAAGACACCATCAAATGAGGCACTCATCGATACTATTCTAGACTTGGCAAACTATAATGATTTAGAGTTAGAGATACTCATCAGAGATGGAATTGTTGAGATTTGAAAACAGTAGCAATTTTTGGCGATAAGCCATCTGCGGCAACTGGTATGGCAATAGTGCTTCGTAATATCGCCAACGAACTCACTAGAAAATATAGAGTGATTTATTTTGGTAGATTTGGATGCGAAAAAGAGTTTGCATCAGATACCACGCTCCATGGGAATGATTATTTTGAATATGTCCCTACACAGGGAGGGGTATGGGATAGAGAACTTGTAGTTAGAATACTTAATCATTATAAAGATATTGATATCGTATTTTGTGAAGATGATGGATTCAGTGCAAACGGAATAGTCAAAGCTGTGGAGTTTCATGAAAAACCTTTCCATTTTCTCACTCCAATAGATTCTCTCCCAGTTCATCGGAATATAATTGAAGACGTATTCTTAAATTGTTCAAAAATATATATTCCAAATAGTAGTTATAAGATGTTTAACGGAATAAAAAGAAGCAAAGTTCATAATAATGTTCCATTTCACGGACCAATTTTAAAATCAGTCTATCTTCCACATGGATGTGATACTAGAGTTTTTATGCCCATGAAAATCGATAGAAGTGATAAGTTTACTTTCTTATGGAGTGGTAGGCTCGAAACAAGAAAGAATCCATATGCGTTTATTATGGCGGCAAATAAACTAAATAATAAAATCGATGCTAATTTTCTAATGAGAAGCGATTGGACGACACCATATGCGCGAAGATTTGTTGATTACATCAAAAAGAAGAATTTACCATTTACTTTAGAACAAATGTCAGATATGCCGCATGAAGAAATGGTTAAAGTATATAATAAAGCAGATGTTAATGTATGTACTGCTAAAGCAGGGGGATTTGAAATGTCAACAATAGAGGCTGGTGCATGCAGAGTACCGAGTCTGGTCACAGATTGGACATTCATGAATGAAAATATCGTCAACGAAAAAAGTGGTATACTTATTCCTATATCAGATTTCAGTCATCCATCACCTCCAATACCAACTGAGTATAGAACTTCTGACATAGCTCAGGATAGGATATGGGGAGACATTTCGGTTGATAAACTTGCGGCATATATGGTTTATTGTTATAATACTCCAGCACATGTTAAACAAATGGGAAATTATGCTAGAGAATATGTTAAAAACACTTATAAGTGGTCAAGTGTAGTTAAAACATTAGGAGAGGAGTTTGAATCATGAGTTGTCCGTTGTGTAATGTGTGGGAAAGAGAACCAGAAAATATTCTAGCTCAGGATGAGTTGGCTGTTTTAGTTAGAACTCAAAAATTGAAAGGTCACAAGGAACGCCTAATGATCGTTTCTAAGGAACATGAAGAGAAACTCATTTGGCAACACTATACTCATAAATGGGATGATAAAATAATGGATACATTTAATTATACAAATAAGTTGGTGGTATTAGATGGTAAATATGGTTCTATTCCAGAACATTGGCATGTTTGTCTTACAGATTTGGAAGAAGGAAGTGAGGATCACAAACAAATATTAGGTACACCTTGGTTATCCATAAAACATTTGAGGGATTGGAAATGAAAGTAATAATAACTGGAAGTCGAGGATATGTGGGAGAGAATCTTATGGAGATTATTCCCGATGCTGAAGGATTTGATATCTTTGATGGATATAGTAATCCATATGATGCGTTGAGTATTAGGCACTTATTTGAAGATGTTAAACCAGATATAGTATATCACTTGGAAGCTGTAAGTGGTATAAGTGCATGTGAAAATGATCCTCGGAGAGCAATTTATAATAATGTTATAAGCACACTTAATATCACAGAAAATGCAGCCAAGTTTGGTGTTAAAGTTGTATTTGCTAGTTCTGAAGCATGCGATAATCCAGTTAATCTTTATGGTCAAACCAAACTTATTGGTGAACGTCTTATCCTGAAGGCTAATGGTGTGGTATGCAGAATAAGTAATATATGGGGTGGTTTTGGATACTTAGAGAAAAAGGATACGGTGGTTGCAAGACTCATGCGCGATAAATTTGAGGATAGAGGCGCAGATGACGAGATTAGGGATTTTATTCACGTTGATGAAGTTTGCAAAATGTTGATTAGGGCATCATTGATGCCCAGTGGTATGTATCGTATCAATACCGGAACAAAAATTTCTATACGCTCTCTTAAAGAAATGTCCAAACAACCGGAGTTTCCAAACACACTTATGCGCCCCGGTCAACTTGTAATCGGAAGTGTTAAATCCCCGGATATGGGATTAAAGACACAACAAAACTGAGGGTCATGATGAAAATACTAGGTATTGGCGCAAATTGGTGTAGTAAGTGCAAGTCGGCTAAGGAATATCTAAAGGACAAGCCAATCATATGGCTTGACTACGATAAACCAGAGGCAAAACCATACTTGGCAATGTTTCGTCCAAAGAACATTCCATTCTTTGTGATAGAACAAGATGACGGCACAACAACGATGATAGAATCCATGTTAGAGGCGAAAAACAAATTTGAAAAGAATTAAGGTAAATAAAAACAAGGCAAAAGAGTACACAAAATATCCTGTAGGATATGGTAGAGATGTCATAAGTGTACCTTATCCTTGTAACCCGCGCGAGGGTAGATGTGATGCATGCGGGCGTACTATAGAAAGCAAACAGATTACAACAACACAACTTCATCATTGGATATATGCATACAAAATGGCAACTATAAAGAAAGACCCATGGAAGGTACTCGAAAATTTATCCGAACTAGACTTTGGTTGCCATAAAATAGGAGATGCATTGAGGGAAATTCTTACAACTCGAAAGGAAAGGCTTATAAACATAGTTCAGGTAGCATTATTGATGCCTGAAGAGATGAAGGACAAATTAGATTGGGTAGCAAAAGCATGGCTTAATGCGAGAAAAACAGATAAGAAGAAGATAAAACTAGAGGAGTTTGTTGAAGATAACTAACTACAAGTGTAAGAACTGCGGACATGAAAAGGATATGGATTCTACTAGACCCATGATTGGTTGTCCATTGTGCCATGGAAAAATGTTTCCAAAGGAGAAAAAAACATGAATAGATGTAACTGCATGGGCGTAGTCCCACCTCGTTCTATATTTAGATGTTCTAAGTGTGGATATGAAGAAATCGGTCCTAGATATAGACCAGCGATGGAATGTCCCAAATGTAAAGGCACAATGAAAAATCAACATCCAGAATTTAAGAAGGTGTATTAATGGAAAAACTTTATATACCTGTTCCCCTAATATATTTACAGATGTGCAATGATAACATATGAATACCTTGCAGGATTGTTTGATGGGGAAGGAACAATTGGTCTTTATAAACATAAAGGTGATTATGGTAGAGGATGGAATTTTGAACCAATGATAAGAATATCAAATACAAACAAAGAAGCTCTTAAAAGAATTCAAGAAGAATTTGGAGGATATTATAGAGAAAAGAAATTTAAAGATATGAATACAAATTGGAAAACTCCATGTGAATGGAATTTTACTACTAAATTAACAAGTATTAAACCATTTCTAGAGTCTTTGTATCCCTTTTTAATAATAAAGAAAAAACAAGCTGGACTTATGATTGAGTTTTGTGACATAAGAATTCCAATGAAAAGAAAAAGAACAGAAAATGGTAAATTTTTTGCTACAGGTTATCAATATGAATATACTCCTAGAATGGATGAAATATATGAAGAACTTAAACTTCTTAATAAAAGAGGGATTTAAATGACAGAAAATAGATATTTGTACTGGGGAGCGATGATGGGGGAAAAGGACGGAGGAAGTATTGTAAATTACTATCTACTCAAGAAACAAAGTCAAATACGCCCACGGGATACGTATTTTGGTGTTCCTAAAGTACCAGAAGAGTTGGATGGTTCACTTCTTCCATGGGTTAACTATTTAGGGGAATCTACACCTCAAGAAATAGGAAACATCATGTCATATTATAAGATTCCCCTCGTAAATATATTTCATATGGGTAGACCAGAAATAGAAAAGGCACTCGAACCAGTTCATAATGTCGGTGGAAAGATGGTTTTACATCAAACCGTGCACTGGATTGATGATGATATACTCCAATCTAATAGACTTGGGGAGATAGATAAAATAGTTGCACCTACGGAATACGCTAAAACTATATTTAATATGAATAAGAACATACCTATCGAAAATCTAGTTTATATTCCACATGGAGTAGATTCAACTAGATATTTCAAACATAAAACTATACTAGAATCCAAGTTTAGAATAGATAAGAGCAAGCAAAAAGTAATTCTTTATAGTGGGAGGCTTAGCTTCTGGAAGGGAATACACCAAATAATACCTATTATGCGAAAACTAATACAGGAATATAACTGCGTATTTATTATTCGTGGAAGTGCATTCCAAGGTAATAATGAATCTATGAAACTAGCATACATTTTTGAACGGCTATCTACTAATAATCCAAACATAATCTTCTTACCACAATGGCAATCTCCATCATTTATGGAAGAATTATTTGGTATGACTGATATACTTTTATTTAATAGTGCGCACGAGGGGTTTGGTGTACCATTGATTGAGGCTATGTCGTCAAGCGCAGTTCCGGTTGCAACATCAATTCCTAACCACATCGAAATACTAAAGAGAAATGGTCACTGTGGAATGCTTCTAGACCCTAAAGTAAAGGTTGGAACGGTTAACAATAACAGAGAACTCTCTGTAGCATCATCCGATCAACTATATACTGCGTGTAAATGGTTGTTAGACAATCCAGATGAAGCGCGGGTAATGGGTGAACGTGGTGTTGAGTTAGTGAAAGAAAAGTATGATTTAACTGATATAGCCGCACAGTGGTTATCTCTTTATGATTCAATGCTTGATGGATACGAAATGGAAACTGCTATGGCGGAAAGATTAAAACTTGTCTAGATTCTTATTCTGCGAAACTGATATGGATAGTTTTAGAGTCGGCACTATAGAGATTTTAAGTAATTTTCAACTTAGTGGATTTATGAGATTTGTTCCAGATATACTTGGGTTGCGTTCATGGGAACAATACAAAGATATGGATTTCAGTAAATATGATTTAATATGGATACATATGAATCCAAGAATAATGACACCTGCATGGTATGATTATCCCAAACTTATACGTGCGCGTGCGCCCAAGGCGATACTCGTTGGTAGTCACGAGTATGAACCACAGTTTTATCAACAAGATGGTCCATTCATTGATTTGAGTGTGTGCCGCATGCATATTCCTCCAGTTATAAAAAAGGGATTTGATTATTTAGATTATTGGGTATCAAGTAATAAACCTTCGTGGGAATTCTTAAAGGATTATCTAACAATACCAGTTTTGTATGCACATATTTCTGAACCAAAAGTTGAAGAAGAAGAGTGGCTTCCACCTCTACCTTGGGAAGATAGAAATGGTGTATTCACAATCAGTCATAGTGTTGTTTTACCTATGACACGAAAATTTGGCATAATTAAAGACGTAGAATTATCATCATCAATAATAAGTACCAATAAAATCGATAAGACTTTAAAACATCTTGAAGAAATGGCAATGGCTTTCCAAATATCAAATATTAAATGTTACGAAACTTTACCATGGTTAGAATACACTGATGTATATAGGCACAATAAAGTTGCATTCGACATAGATTATATTGGTGTTTGTAGAATGGCGCATGAAGGAGCAAAATTAGGAGTCCCAACAGTAGGAACTAATCTTATGGAATATCGTACTATGCTCTATCCAGAACTTACTGTAAATACCCCAGAGGAAATGGTAGAAAAGATACTTGAGGTTCATGCAGACGG